>Ga0335075_10010376_pt1 | contig 14147 bp, 9 predicted proteins | sample Lox_Sample_24_FD_206723 | JGI IMG/M metagenome (GOLD analysis project Ga0335075, IMG submission 206723) | Soil microbial communities from Loxahatchee National Wildlife Refuge, Florida, United States - Lox_Sample_2.4 | ecosystem: Environmental > Terrestrial > Soil > Wetlands | place: USA: Florida...
GAAAGTGTCGCGCGATTTCATGGCAAAAAAGCCGGGGGCCGGCAACCCGCGCGCCGAGCCGTCGATAAAGCAGGTATAGCCGAAAATGTAATCCATCGCGTCGGCGGCTTTGACATGGCTCGCTCTTTTGCCGATCACCAGCGCCAACTCGGCCTCGCCCTCAAAGATCGTCGCCGGCGCATCGGGCAATACCATCGTATCGCCGGGTCCGCAGATCGCGTTCGCGGTCTTTTGAAACGCGTTGATCGGCGCCGGCGCGCTGCGGGTGCCGTCTTCCATGTAGTTGACCGCCATGCAGTCGATATTGTCGGGCTTTGGCAGCGGGGCGCGCAGCTTGACCGAAGACAGCGCCACACCCTGTCCGCTCGCCGCGGCGTCTTCGAGCTTGCCCTTGTATTGGTCGAAACGGGCGATCAGCCCGTTCATCAGATCGCCCGGGCCGGTATGCGGGATGTCGCGCACGACAGAGGATACGTCGACGACGCGGTCGCCTTTGACCACGCCGAGCTTGTAGTCATCGAAATAGACCAGCTTCATGTGAAGTCTCCGTTATTCGACAGGAACGAAGATGCAGTTGCGGATCTTGCCGTCGAGCGCCTTTGACAAATGCCCCTTGCCGGTGGTGTCCTCGACCAGAACCACTTCGCCGGCGCCGATCTTGCGGGCCTCGCCGTCGCTGGCCGTGATCTGCACGCCGGCGTCGAGATTGATGATATACTGGCGACGTGGTGCCGGGTGCCAGTCGAGGTCATAAGTCGGCGGCACTTCGCGGAAAATGATGCCGTTTGCCGGCAGCCGCTTTGACAATTTCCCGCTGCGGGTCTCCTCGACCCATTCGACTTCGATATCGCGCCAATGCGACTGACCGTTGGCGTCGGCGTAAAGATTGTGGATTCGCATGGGCTTTCCTCCCCTCGGCGATTGGCTGTCGGCGCGCATACTAACGGCGGATCTGACCCCGGCGCCAGCCCCTCGACGCCGGTTCGTTCACGCACCGGCGCGCTGCGCCGCCGGCGGCGCCGAGGCGGGGGCAACCATCGCCGGCGCCGAGTACCGAGCGCCGGGCTTCAGCCGCAACGCCGGCTGCTCGACCAGATGCCACGACAGCCAGGCCAGCGCGGTGGCTGCGGGCAGCGCCAGGGCCAGGACCTGCCACCATGACGCCCGACCGCCCAGGCCCCAGATCACCGCTTCCTCGGCGGGCCAGCCGTAAATGTAAAGGCCATACGACAAGTCGCCAAACCGCGCCGCCGGGATCACCGGGAAGTGCGGGTTGAGCGCCAGCCACAGTGCCAGATAGCAGCCGAACAGCGGGAACAGCGCGATGAACTCGCGGAATGGTACGCTGAGCGTCAGCCCGGCCAGGGCGAGCGCCGCGATCCGGCGGTCGAAGATCGATGTCTCGCGCAGCTCATAGAGCACCATCCCGATCGCAAAAAAAGCGAGCAGCCAGCCCCAGCCGCCGAGAAAGCCGAATTCATTGCCGAACTGCAGGCAGGTCAGCCCCAGCGCCAGCAATCCCAGCATGACCGGCAGAGTCAGCAGCCGCAGCAATCCCAGCGCCAGCACCATCAGATACATCAGGAACTCGAAGCGCAGCGTCCACAGCGAGCCGTTGATTTCGAGCCCGACCTTGTTGTTGACGAACATGACGCCGGGCAGTTCGTGCACGCTCTGGCTGAGCAGCGTGTTACCGAAAACATAGCGATAAGGCGCCGGCTGACTGAAATAGGCGCCTGGCTCCAGCGTCGTCACGACCGGCGCCAGGACAAACGCCGACAGCAGACAGGCGACAAACAGCCCCGGAAAGATGCGCAACGCCCGCTTGGCCAGGAAACGCAGCGGGTTCCGGGTCTGCTCGTAGCTTTGTGTGACCAGATAGCCGCTGATCGCAAAAAACACGAACACGCCGCAGAGACCAAGGATCGACTGATTACCGGTCAGCCGGATCAGCCATTCGTTCTGTTGCGTGCCGTCGGCGATCAGGAAGGCATGTGAAAACATCACCGAAACCGCGGCGACGAGGCGCAGCGCGTCGAAATTGTTGCGCCGCGACGGGCTCGCCTCGCCGGCAGCAGCGCTGCTCACGGGTTGAACAGACGGGCGACGCGCTCGCGGTGCCAGCTGGCGTCGCCAAACGCCACCTCGCTGGCCTTGGCGCGCTTGAAATAAAGCTGCAAATCATGCTCCCAGGTCATGCCGATGCCGCCATGCAGCTGGATGCCGGTGCCGGCGACCCGGCGCACCATGTCGGAGGCCGCAGCCTTGGCCATCGCCACCGCGAGCGCGGCTTCATCCTCGCCCTGATCGACCGCCCAGGCGGCGTAATAGGTCAACGATTTGGCGTTTTCGAGCGCGACCAGCATGTCGGCGGCCTGATGCTTGACGCCCTGGTAACTGCCGATCGGCTTGCCAAAAGCGACGCGCAGCTTGGCGTAGTCGACGGTCATGTCGAGCACCTGTTGGGCGCCGCCGCACATCTCGGCGCAGAGTGCGACGGTCGCCCGTTCAGCAACCCGCGACAACGGGGCCCAGCCGCGGTGCATATCGCCGAGCAGAGCCGCGGCCGGCAGAACGACATTGTCAAGCCGCACTTCGCACAATTTGCGGGTTTCGTCGATCGTCGGCATCAGGGTGACGGCAAGTCCGGCGGCGTCGGACGGTATCAGGAACAGACTGATTCCGTCCTCCATCGTGCTGCCGTCGCGGGTCCGGGCGGCGACGACCAGTATGTCGCTGAGATGGGCGTCGCCGACAAACAGCTTGCTGCCCGAGAGCACGAAACCGCCGCCGGCCTCGCGCGCCGGCAGCGCTATTCCGGCGGCATCCCAGCGCAGCGTCGGCTCGGTCCAGGCGAGTGACGCCTTGATTTCGCCGGCGGCGATTCGCGGCAGCCATTGGCGGCGCTGCGCCGGCGAACCGGTCTCGGCGATTGCGGCACCGCCGAGCAGCACCGTCGAGAAGAACGGGCCCGGCATGACCCGCCGTCCCATCTCCTCCATCAGCACGACGAGATCGATGAGCCCGAGACCGCTGCCGCCGTCTTCCTCGGGATAGATGATGCCGAGCCAGCCCTGCCCGGCGAGCCGGCGCCAGAAGGATTCGGTTACCGCTTCTGCGGTCGCCATGCGCTCGCGGACAAAGCGGCTGTCGCATTCGGCCTCGAGGAATTTGCGTGCGGTCTCGCGCAGCAATTCCTGCTCCTCGGTAAACCCGATATCCATCACGTTCCCCTGGTTCGGCGACACTGCTTGCCCGGTGCTGTCAACCCGACCTCGCGTCAGCGTTGCCGTACAACTCGCGCTGTCCCGATCGGGAGCGCCGCGCCGGTTGTCGTTTGGCTTGCAGCTCAGCAGCTCCCGCCGGTGAAACACGACACATCATATCCCGCGCCCCTGAGAAGATAGTCACACACGCTGACAAGATTGCCGTCTTTCACCTCGCGAGCCTCGCAGTCCTGACCCTTCAAATAGTTGGCAAGTTTACCCAGTTTCCCGCATCCAAATTGGCACGCCATGATGATTGCCGAATCATGGATCACCGAACAACGTTTGATGTTGCCGAGCATGCCATGACAGACGATTCGACCCAGTAACGAATTCAGATGATTGTTCACCGCGATCTTCCACTGATCGCGCTGATAATGCAGCCAGGCGGTCACTTGATCGCCGGGATGGGCGAGGAATTCACCAGCACTCTTATCATAGTAGTTGGCCAGCGTGGCCGGACAGAACTGAAATGCTCCGACGCATCCATACTGATTAACGGTCGAAAATTTGCCTTCGCTCGCCGAAACGGCCGCGCCGAACGGCGCGCAGACAAACGGCATCCCGGCCCTGAGCAGGGAGTCGATGGTTTCGCCAGCGATGACGACACTGGTGAGCAGGAACAGGCTCGAGACCGCACCCGCTATCAGCATTACGACCCGGGGCGGCATATCCGGTTCCTCAGTCGATCTTGAACGAAAGATTGCCGTTAATCAGCGTCTTGCCATCGGCAGATAGGGCGAAGGGATGGCGCAGATAGGCCGGAGACAGATTCTGCCTGGTTTGTGCGGTGAAGAGGCGCTCGGCCAGTTCGGGCGGGATCACCTGGTGCAACATATCGGTGAGTTTGACATGCGGCTCGCCATTAGCGGTGTCGAGCACCAGGCGGGTCGGGCATAAATCGGTGGAACATCCGCCGCCCCAAACCTGGGATATGATCCACCGCCCCTGTGCATTTTCGGCCGCGTATTCTTGAATAGTCACAGTTTCCTTGCCCGGCCAAGGCTCCAGCTCGTCGGTCTCCCAAATTTTGTCCGGATCGGCGGTGACCTTGGCGCGCGTTCGCAGATAGACGAACGGCACCAGATCCGGCGTCGGTGCGGGGTGTGTCGTCTGCCGGAGCTGGTCGGGATCGGGAGTGACGCTGGGCAGCGTCAACGGCTGCTGGAACGGGAGCGGCACCTGGGCAAACCCGGGGGATGCGGCGAGGATGGCTATTGCCGCCAACATCAGCATGCGCACGAATGCCCCCTTAGGCTTACAGCAGGATAATAGCAGCATCCCTTCTCTGCATCTGGTCCGATGCTCAACCCTTGGGCAGACCCAGCACGCGCTCGCCGATAATGTTGCGCTGGATCTCGCTGGTGCCGCCGGCAATCGTGTATTGGCGGGCGCCGAGCACGCGATGGTGCCAGCGCGCCGCATCGGGCACCGCCTCTGTCGGCGCATCCACGGTCGCGTAGGGGCCGAGCAGCATCGACGAGAAATCGGCGATCCGCAACGCCAGCTCAGAGCCGAACAGCTTCAAAATCGAGCCCTCGGGTCCGGGCGGCTCGCCGCGCAACCGCCGGGTCAGCCCACGCAGCCTTGTCACCTGCAATGCCTTGACGTCGATTGCGAGCTGGGCCAGCTGCTGGCGGATATGGCTCTCATTCCACGCCGGCTCCTGCCGGCTCGGGAACTGTCTGGCGAGTTCGGCAAGGCGCGCGATCTGCGCCGCGTGGTCGCGCCCGCCGGCCCCGCTGCGCTCGAACATTAAGGTGGTGATCGCCACCTTCCAGCCCTGGTTCAAGGGACCGACCAAGTGTTCCTTAGGTACGGCCACATCCTCGAAAAACACTTCGTTAAAATGCCGGTGGCCGTTGAGCAGGACCAGCGGGCGTACTGTGATGCCCGGTGTCTTCATGTCGACGAGCAGATAGCTGATGCCGTGATGCTTGGGGGCATCCGGATCGGTGCGCACCAATAAAAAGCACCAGTCGGCAAAATGCGCGCCCGAAGTCCATACTTTCTGGCCGTTGACCAGGAAATGATCGCCGCAGTCGACGGCACGAGTGCGCAGACTGGCGAGATCGCCGCCGGCGCCGGGCTCGGAATAACCTTGGCACCACAACTCGTCGGCGCTGAGGATGCGCGGCAGATGCCGCTGCTTTTGTTCTTCCGTTCCCCAGTGGATCAGCGTGGGGCCAAGCAGGTTGAGCGCATTGGCGGTCGGCAGTACCGGCGCGCGGGCGCGGAAATATTCCTCATCAAAGATGACCTGCTGCATAAAGCTGGCGCCGCGCCCGCCATATGGCTCGGGCCAGGAAATCCCGACCCAGCCGGCGGCGTGCATCTTTTTCTGCCAGGCGATGCGCTGTTCCAGGGTCTCACGGTCGGGGGCGACACGCTGGTCGGCGGCGTCATCGACGCAGATCTCCGCCGGAAGATTGGCTTCGAGCCAGTGCCGGAACTCGTCGCGGAAGGCGGCGTGCTCCGGGCTGTCGGCAAAATCCATGCGCTCCTCCCCGCGTCAACGCTTGCTATCGTCACAGGCTAGGCCCAAGCCGCCGGTGCTTGCAAGCAGACGGGCCCAGGATCTGCGGGCGGGCAGGCGGGTTGCGGCCACTTGCAGCTGCCGCCGCGCGGCGGCCCGACATGGATCATCGGGTTCACGACGCAGCGTTTTCTGCCGCTGTCGCGCAGCCGGCCGATCAGGTCTGGGCGATCGGATAATCGGCGAGGATCGCGTCGATCTGTTTGAACGCCTTGTCGGTTGCCGCCTGTGCGGTCATTCCGTTGCGAATGATGTTGGCCTCCGCCTGGCCCCAGATCTGCTCAGCATTGACGACCCCAAACCCGGGATTGAAGACGTGGAACGCCGGGATCGTCGGCTCAAGCAACCCTTCGCGGACATAGACCGGCCGATGCGGGTCCTTGGGGTCGAGCCAGAACGGGTCGGTCTTGACCAGTTCCGGCATCGCCGGCAGCCACCGGCCGAGCCCCTCTTTCAGATAGCCATCAGCTACCTTGGGCTGAATCACGTAGGTCATGAATTCCTTTGCGCCGGTGACGTTCTTTGCCCCTTTCGGGATAAAGCCGCCGAGCGCTCCGATCACCGCGGGGATCGGTCTTCCGGCGTTATCGAGCGGCAGGCCTTGCGTGACTATCTGATGATAATACGCATCGTGATCGTGGGACATTGCGACTTCGGTCGAGATCGTGCCGTCGAAATCCATCACGACGCCTTTGGCGTGAAATGCATTGTTGTCGTCGGCATCATTCCAGTCCAAAGCGCCCGGCGGGACATAGCCGTCCTTGTAAAAGTTGGTCATAAAGGTCAGCGACTTGATCACCGCATCTCGAACCTGCGGATCGTCAAGATGCCCCTTGCCGTCCGGGGTCACGATGTTTTTGCCGCCATTGGCGATCAGGAACGCGTAAAACAGGTTGTTGCCATCGGCCGGGCCGGTGGTCGTCAGCTGCATGCCGCAGGCATAGGCGCTGCGCTGGCCCTTGGCGCGGAGCGCCGTCTGCACCGGCTTGAAAAAATTGAAATACGCGTCCCAGGTCTTCGGCGCTTGCGAGATCTTGTATCCCGCCTTCTCGACCAGATCTCCCCACACATGAAATGGGATCACTGCGGTCTTGTAGGGAACCAGATAGAAGCCACGTTCTTTCTTGACATTATTGTAAAAGCGGGAAGCGAGCAACGCGCTGGGCAGGTATTGCGATTTCTGGGTGTCGACCACGTCGCTGACTTCGATGATCTTGTCGTCCCAAGTGTTCTGCGGCAAGACGGTGGCATCGGCGGCATCATAAGAAACGACATCGGGGACATTGCCGGTGGTCAAGGCAGAAATGACTTTTTGACCAAGCGGGCCAAACGGCACAATGGTATAGGCGACGGTGTTGCCGCTCTGCTTCTCGTAATCCGCCACCATTTTCTTGAACGCGGCATCCTCTTCCGGGATAAATCCCTGGGTCCACCAGGCCGTAATGGTCGTGGCTGCGGCATTGGCGAGATAGGGCCGCGCCAGGGCCCCCGCTGCCAGCAATCCTGCCGATGTCCGCAACAGCGAACGCCTGCTCAGGTCTTCCATGATGCACCTCCCTCTTCGCGCCGCCCGGTTTGGTCGCGCGAGACGGCGCTGGCACGCGGTGAACCAGCGTCGGGGGTCAATCGTTCCCATTATCCGACGGCGAGGGCGGCAGGTTTTCCCGTTCTTGTTGGGATGATGCGACCGATCCAGACAATTGCAACCGGTCGGATAAAAAAGGCCGCGCGTGACCGAGCGGCCTCTTTACTGCTTATCGGGTTGATGATCGGCGCAGCGGGCAGGAGCCCGGCAACAGACCCTCCCCCGCATGCGAGGGAGGGTTGGCGCGATCAGCTATGCCAGCGGAACTGCTGCGGCTTGCGGGCGGAGCCCTGGCTCAGGAGGATGTTGACGAGAGCGGGACCGCGGAAGTTCATCGCCTCGTCGAGGGCGCCGCGTATGTCTTTCGGCTCCTCGACAAAAAAGCCCTTGCCGCCAAAGGCTTCCATGACCTTGTCATAACGGGCGCCGTAGATCAGCGTGTTCGGCCGCATATTCATCATCGGGTTTTCCGGGATTTCCGGCATGCCCGGGCCGATCCCGCCATTGTTGAGGACGACAATCTTGACCGGCAGGTTGTAGCGGGCCAGGGTTTCCATCTCCATACCTGAAAAGCCGATTGCCGAATCGCCCGAGAGGTGGATGACGGGGCGGTCGGGGTGCACGACGGCGGCGGCGATCGCCTGTCCCAAGCCGAGGCCCATTGTGCCGTAGGTGCCGGCATTGAGGCAGGCCTTGGCGCTGAACACCGGCAGCATCGTCAGCCCGATATCCATCGTCCCCGCACCCTCGGCGCTGAGGATCGAGTTGCGCGGCATCCAGGCAGCGATGTCCTTGAAGGCGCGATAATAGCCGGCGGGGGCGCTGTCGTCGTCGATCTGCGGCTTGATCATCGCCGCATTTTCTTCCGACTTTTTGGTGATCATCTGGCGCCACGGCGTGTCCTTCGGATGGAACCACTGGCGGCCGGCAAGCGCCTTGTTCAACTGCCCGACGATCGCCTTGCCGTCACCGACCAGCGCCACTTCGGTCGCCTTGTTGTGACCGATCTCCTCCGGCGCGATGTCGAGTTGGATGACTTTCATGTCCTTGGCGTAGCGCGGCGGCTGACCGAAATGGAAAATCCAGTTGAAGCGCGCGCCCATCAGAAACACAACATCGGCGTTCTGCAGCGCCAAGGTGCGGGCCGCCGCGACCGACAGCGGATGGTCGTCGGGCATGATCCCCTTGCCCATCGGCGAGCGCAGGAACGGGATTTGCGTGCGTTCGATAAAGGCGCGTACCTCGTCCTCGGCATTCGCCCAGGCCATGCCCTTGCCGACAAGGACAAGCGGCCGCTCGGCGCGTTCGAGCAGGTTTAGCGCTCCCTCGATGTTTTCCTGTGGCGCAATCGTACGCGGCGGGTCCGGCGCCTTCTGGACCTGCACGACTTTGTCGAGATCGCATTTGCCGGTGATGATGTTGTCCGGCATGTCGAGATAAGTGGCGCCGGGCCGACCATAGATCGCGTTGCGGGTCGCCATCTCCACGTAATAGGGAATGCGCTCGACGGTATCGATCGCATGCGCGAATTTGCAGAACGGCGAGGCGATCACCACTTGGCGCTCTTCCTGAAAGGCGCCCATGCCGCCGCGATAAGTCTCCGACGCACCGCCGATCAGGATCATCGGCCAGCAATTCTGCTGGGCGTCGGCAAGACCAGCGAGACCGTGGACGACGCCGGGACCGGTCACCACGATGCAGGCGCCGGGCCGGCCGGTCAGATAGCCGTAGGCGCGCGCCGCATAGGAGGCGGCCTGTTCGTTGCGCATCCCGACATAAGAGACGCCTTCCTTTTGCGCCGCCGCGGCGATCGGCCCGACGGGAAACCCGACGACCCCGAACAAGTGGTTGATGCCCTGTTGTTTGAGGCTCCTGGCGATCAGGGTGGCGCCATCGATCTCAGCCATGTTTCTCTCCCGTATGTTGGGCGGGATCCCGACCGATGTGCGAGACGCCGCCGGGCCCGGTTGTCGAAGAAGTCTGCCGGCAGAGATTACGCATTTATGGCGGGCTGGGGAAAGACCTATCGGGCGGCCGCATACCGCCGCAGCGGATTTGCCCGGGACGCCGCGGCAAGGTCCTTTGCCGGGGCGATGGGGCGTGGGGCGATGGCGCGTGGGGCGATGGCGCGTGGGATGATGCGCGTGGCAGGAGATCCGGCGGCAGTCATCCCGGCGGCGAGTGCGCAGCCGCGATATCGGCGACCGCTTAATCAAGGCCTGGACCCGAACCCGAACACCTCTGCGACGCCCCTTCATGGACCCGCGCCGCTGGGCATCCGATCAACCGCATCGCCACAGCGGCGCCTCGAGCATGCGCTCGCACCGATCGCCCAAGCGCTTGATCGACCGGAGATCCGGGAGAAGCCTGGACACTCGTTAAGCAAGTTGATACGAAGGGGTTAGGTTCGCGCCGGGATTATAGCGCGGCCCGTGGTACGCACTTTGCTTTGCCCGTGAGCGGGCGAAAAACCCAGAATGCAGGAGAGAGCCTTGACTGGAGCGGCTGGCCTCGGCATGGCGCGTTCATCGTGATTTTCATGACCGCATCTTCCAGCAAAGACCCAGCCGAATCGATCGCTGCCACGATCACGACGCCGCGGGCGCCAGGTTTGGGTGGGATTTCTCTTCGGCCCTAAATCGATGCCACGGAATTGAGACGAGATTACACAATGACGGAATTGCGCACCTCGTTCCAGGCGCCGCTCGGTGAGCCGCGTATTGGCCCTGATCTGCCGTCGGACAAGGTCCCGCCGACGGAAAGAGTCTTTCCTGCGGAGAAGGTCCCGGAACCGGCTGCGCCGACTTCGGCCTGTTTTATCCACTCGAGCTGGCGGACGAGTAAGACCTGGTTTTTTGAGCTTTTCCGGCATTTCCCACAAACCCTTTGCTATTACGAGCCGTTCAATGAGCACCTGGCGACGCTGACAGCTGCTGAGGCGGTGCAGGTCGGCCCGCGGTCGTGGGAATCGGGGCATCGCAGCAGTATTCCTTACTTCCGTGAGTACATACCGCTGCTGCGCAGATCCGGCGGAACCCGGTTATTTCGCCCTGAAATGTCTTACGACTGGTTTGTTCCGGTTGGTGGATTACGGGGCAGTCTGCGCGCCGCCGAGCTCAAATATCTGGCATTGCTGACCCGCTATGCCCAGCGGCGGCAGCAAATTCCAGTGTTCGCATTTTCCCGCTCGCTCGGCCGAATTCGCCCGATCAGGGACCAGCTGGGCGGCACGCATATCGTGATCATCCGCAATCTATGGGACCAATGGGCATCATATCTGTATCAACGGCAAGTCGGAAACCCGTACTTTGTCCGGTCAATTCTTCGTATGATCGATCATGTCGATCCTTTTTGCCAATATCTCTGTGACTTTTATCTCGACACCAAGTCGCTCAATGCTTGTCGGGCCGCAAGTGGAGCCGCAGAATCCTGGGAACAGCGAGCCGATGCATTTTTGGCCACACTAGCAGACGGCGATCTCTTTTCCATATTTGTAGCCATTCACAGTTATTTTTATTTGAACGCGCTGTCGGCGGCCCACTTGCCGATTGATGCGACCCGGCTCGCCAGCGATGACGGCTATAAAAAATTCGTGACCGGTCGCCTCCGGGAAATGACCGGCTTGCGGCTCACTCTCGTCGATGCGGCGGAGAGTTTCCGCTTCACCGATGCCGATCCTGCTGTCGTCAATCGTGACGACATCGAGCGTCATATCCGAGTGGCCCTCAACATCCTCGGAGAAGGACGCGCCGAGCATAAAGAAATCGCGGCATGGGCAGAGCAGCTGCTGGAAGGGCTCTGTACGAAAGGGTCAACAAGTAATTACCTTGAGCCGGCGCGCCGGCAGTTCATCGCCCTGAGAACGGAAAACGAAGGGCTGAGAGCAAAGATCGGCGAGCGCGATGCGGCGCTGGCGATCGTCGAAACGAGAGCGGATGCGGTGGAAACCGGTCTTGCCGCGGCGCAGGCCGAACTCGCCGCACAGCGTGAACGGCTCGCCGGGTTCGAATATGAACGCGACGCGGGTGCCGCGGCCAGCGCACGGCTCGAGGCCGAGGCGGCGGAACTGCGGGTCGCGATCGGCGAGCGCGACGCGGCGCTGGCGATCGCCGAAACGAGAGCGAATGCGGCGGAAGCCGGTCTTACCGCACAGCGCGAACGATTGGCCAAATTGGAGCAGCATGGGGTCGAGCGCATCGCAACCGTTGACCGGCTGCAAGCCCAGACGACACTGTTCCGACAGGCGATCGCTCAGGCGCGGCAAAAAGCTGCGGAGCGCGATGCGAGCCTGAGCGCTCTGGAAGCGGAGGCGGTGCGGTTGCGAGCGCTGCTCAGCGAGCGCGACACCGTCATCGCCGCCGCGCATGACCAAAACCGCGCGCATGAGGCCGAGATTTTGCAGCTGCGCCAGGCAGCCACATCGGCGGAGCGGGTGGCGGCCAAACACGGTGCCAGCCTCCGCGCCGCCGAAGATGAGGTGGTGCGGCTGCGAACCCAGCTCGGCGAGCGCGACGCGGCACTGGCGGCCGCCGAGGCGGAAGCGGGCGCGGCCGAGACGTGCGTCAACGAGTTGCGCGCGGAACTGGCAACAGAGCGTTCACGGCTCGGCGAGTTGCAGCGCGAACGTGGCGAGCATGCCGCAGCCTTGGCGCAGCTCGAGATCACGGCTGAGACGGTACGGGCTGAGCTAGGCGAACGCGAGGTGGCACTGGCGGCGGCCGCGGCGAGAGCTGATCAAGCGGAGGCGAGCCGGGCCGAGGCGTGGGCGGAACTCGCGGCGCAGCGCACCCGGCTGGCCGAGTTGGAACGCGAACGCAACGAGCGCGAAGGCGCCGTCGACCGGCTCCACGCTCAGACGAGGTTGCTGCAACATGCGGTGATGCGGGCGCGCCAACAAGGTGAGGAACGCGCTGCGGGGTTTGGTGATCTCGAAAAGCAGGTGGTGCGGCTGCGAACCCGGCTCGGCGAGCGCGACGCGGCGCTGGCAGCGGCCGAGGCGTGCGTCAGCGAGTTGCGCGCGGAACTGGCAGCAGAGCGTTCGCGGCTTGGCGAGTTGCAGCGCGAACGCGGCGAGCATGCCGCAGCCTTGGCGCAGCTCGAGATCGAGGCTGAAGCGGTGCGGGCTGAGCTTGGCGAGCGCGAGGTGGCGCTGGCAGCAGCCGAGACGAGAGCTGATGAATCGGCGGCGAGCCGGGCCGAGGCATCGGCGGAACTCGCGGTGCAGCGCGCCCGGCTGGCCGAATTGGAACGCGAGCGCAACGATATCCTCGAGCTACGCAGCGAGATGGAGATCCTGCGACGCGACCTCTCGGCCGAGCGCCAGGTCGCGCGCGAGCTGATGACCGCCGCGACGGCAGATATGCTCGCGCCTCGAAGCCGCAACCGGGGCGGTCGTAGGCTGCTGAAGATGGCGGGGGTCAGCCGCGGGATGCGGGCCCGCGCGATCAGAGCGGCGGACCGCGCCCGCGACGCCAGATTATGGGCGGAGGCGACGCGGCATTATCACAAGGTGCTCGCCCGCGACCCGCACGACGCGGCCACCTGGGTTCAGTATGGGCATGCGCTGAAGGAAACCGGGCGCCTGGCGCAAGCCGAGACGGCCTATCGGCAATCGCTGGCGTGCGACCCCGGTGTCGCCGACACCCATCTGCAGCTCGGCCACGTCCTGAAGCTTCAGGGCCGAACCGCCTTGGCGCAAGCCGCCTATCTGCGCGCGTTTGCGCTTGATCCGGCGATGCCCTATCCGCTCGAGGAGCTGACGGCGCTGGGCTGGTCGCCGGCGCATGTGTCCGAACTGGGCCAGCTGCCGGCGATCCCGGGCATCTCCCAGCTGCACTCGCTGCGCGTCGCGGCCGATGCCGCCCGTGACCAGCGCGACTGGTCGAACGCGGCGCGGCTTTACGGGGAGCTGGTCGCCGCCGACCCGACGGCGCACGCGATCGCCGTCCAGCTTGGCCACGCCTACAAGGAAATGGGAGAGATCGAGCACGCGGCGCAGACCTATTACGCGGTGCTGGAGAAGACGCCGGCGGATGATGATCTGCATCTGCAGATCGGACATCTGGAGAAGATGCGGGGGGATTTCACCGCGGCGGCGGCGCATTACAAAACCGCGGCGAGCCTCAACCCGGCCAATGCCGACGCGGTGCGCGAATACGACGCGTTGAGCCACCGTCTGCGCGCGCTCTACCCCAAGGGGGAGCGCGAAGCGAAACCGGGGCCCGATCGCCCCGGCGGCGAGCCGGCCGATCATGCGGCGGCCGAGGACGACCTTCGCTTTCTCGACGCGCGTGCGGGCGAGATTTTCCGGCAACTGACGGCGGCTTTGACGTAACCGCGTCTTGGGGGATTGGCGATGCGCATTCTGATCGATCTGCAAGGCGCCCAGACCGGCAGCCGTTTCCGCGGCATTGGCCGCTCCGCCACGGCACTCACCCGGGCGATCATCCGCAACCGCGGCGACCACGAAGTCCTGATCCTGCTGAACGGGCTGTTCCCCGATACGATCGACCCGATCAGGAAAGAGTTCGCCGCGATCCTCCCCGCCGACCATATCGTGGTTTTCGCGGCTCCCTCGCCCGTCTCCGCTCGAGTCGCGGAAAACGCCTGGCGCGTCGAGGCGGCAGAGCTGATCAGAGAATGGGTCATCAACGCCCTCGCGCCAGACGCCCTACTGATCACCAGCCTGTTTGAAGGCTGGATCGACCCCGCCGTTGGATCGATACGACGGTTGGAGACCACGACAAAAACCGCCGTGCTC
>Ga0335075_10010378_pt1 | contig 14145 bp, 6 predicted proteins | sample Lox_Sample_24_FD_206723 | JGI IMG/M metagenome (GOLD analysis project Ga0335075, IMG submission 206723) | Soil microbial communities from Loxahatchee National Wildlife Refuge, Florida, United States - Lox_Sample_2.4 | ecosystem: Environmental > Terrestrial > Soil > Wetlands | place: USA: Florida...
TCCTCACGACCGGTTGCAACCGCAGCCACAACTTGATCGAGATTCAGATCCGGAAAGCAGGCTGGTTGATCGGGGCGGTCAAGATCGGAACGCTTCTGAGGAAAGAGAATGCTCGGCTGGGCAACGCCGCCGTGCGGTCTTGAAAGAAATTCTTCAGTTTGCGGCGGCAAGGCAGACTCCTCCGAGAATTCATCTCGTAGGAGTCATCTTCCCCTCGGGCAAGGGGCGGTTAAAGTGGACTCCAACACCTGCTCACATCCAGTATTTCGTTCACCTGGATGTCGCGTCAATATCTCCATCCGCTCATCGCGAACTAGGTTAACGACGGGCATCGGATGACTGATGAAAAGCATTAGCTTCCAATCGGGAACTGGCTGTGTGGCGAAGATCACTCCCAGGTACGGCTGTACTGGCCAGTTTCGAAGGGATCGTTTGAAGTGAGCCGCTATAGGCGGCGGACGCGGTGATAAGCTGCATAAGGGATTCCAATTTTCGTGCTTCGAGTAAATTGGTGGCGTGCGCAGTGGCAGCGTGATTGTCGGGTCGTGACCGGTGAATTCCATCGCGCTGGCCGCTAGGATCCGTGAGGTCTGAGTTGCACAGGTGGAGGTGCATCGCCTCGGCGCACGTAGTACAGTTCCGGACGGCAAATATATGGAAAACAATGCTTCCACACAGTTCTTACCGCTTAAGGGCGCTCAGAATTTCCAAATTAGGAAACCTAATTTATAGGAAAGTTTTCCCTTAAATCTGATTTCCGATTCAAGAAATCTGCAGGTGCCAGTCTCTATTCCAGACACCGAAGCTGCCATCGTGCGCGCGCCCAAGGGGACCAGGTCCCGTTCATGCAGCTTCCCGGGATACAGGTCACTAATGTGGTCAACAGCCGTCCGTTCGACGTTCGCTTCGACCTTGAATCCGGAACGAACAAGGTTCGAGTCTACGCGGAGATCAAGCAGTCGATCAGTCCCCGGCAACTGGAAGACATTGCACCCTGGATCGCCCGTCTCAAGGCGATCGAGAAGGACGCTGCATTCGCCAGCGCATCTTCCCGACCGGGCAGGCCAACCAATTATTGAGCAGGGAAGGAGAAGGCATGAGCAGGTTTCAGCAGGGGAGTCTCTTCAGAGTGAAAAGAAAGAGCTGCCCGCGAATCTTAGGAAAATCTCCTCCAGAGGATCTCGGTTCTCGCGCGCTTTGCAGGGTCCTCACTACATGCTGATCTCGACCCGTTAGTTCACTACAAAAGGCGGCACGCCTAGCCAAACGGGAGCCGAGTCGCCGGCAGAGAATAGGGCGGAATAAGGCGGAAACAGGCGGAATAGGGCGACAGGATGTCGCCGGTCCTCGGGCATTTCTTAGTAACCCTTAGAGGGTTTTCCAATTCGAGAAATCTCGTCATATTGGAAAATTTTCCTTTACATCTTATTTCCGATTTGAGAAAATCTGCAGGTGCCAGTCTCTATTCCAGACACCGAAGCTGCCATCGTCCGAGCCCTCAAGGACCAGGTCCCGTTTGTGCAGCTTCCGGGGATACAGGTCAGCGATGTGGTCGACAGCCGTCCGTTCGACGTTCGCTTTGACCTTGAATCCGGAACGAACAAGGTTCGAGTCTACGCAGAGATCAAGCAGTCCATCAGTCCCCGGCAACTGGAAAACATCGCACCCTGGATCGCCCGTCTCAAGGCGATCGAGAAGGACGCTGCATTCGCCATCGTCTCTCCGGCTCTCTCCCCGCAGGCGCAGACCTTCTGTATCGAAGCGGGCATTGATTTCCTTGATCTGGCAGGCAACATCTCCATCAATGTTCCTGGAAAGTTCGTTCTCCAGCGAACCGGGCAGCGCAGCAAAGGCGTCATTGAATCGACGGAAGCTCCCCGCGAGGTCAATGTCTTTTCCGGACGGTTTTCGCGGATTCTCCGGGTTCTCCTCCAAAATCCGCGTAACTGGACTTTGACTGAGATTGCCCAGGAACTCGAAAGGGAGTCCCGCGACAATTCGCTCCTCAGCGGAGCCGATGCGGATGGTGAATCTTCACGCGGTTTCGCAGTCAGTTTGGGCACCATCTCGAAAGCTCTCCGCACCCTCGAAGACCAACTCTGGATCCGCCGGCGCGGTTCACAGGTCCTCGTGCCTGAGCCGAGACGCCTCCTCGACGCCTGGGCAGCAAAGTACCGGGAACGCTATCGTTTTCGCCTGCGGAGCAGCTTTACCTGCCCCAATCCCTTCGGGCAGGATCTCACTGTCATCAGCAACGGCCTGCGATCGATTTCGATCGGTCCGTTTGCCTTCACCGGATCTGCAGCGGCCAACGTCCGTGCGCCCTTTCTCGATCTCGACAAAGCGGATGTGTATTTGTCGTCGCTGGACCAAGCGGAAAAACTCCGGGTACCTTCGAAGCGGGCGACCGATAGCCCACCGCTCCGTTTCCTCGCACCTTATGACCTCGGTGTATTCATGTATGCCAGACAGTTCGACGACGTACCGGTGGTCTCCGACATCCAGGCCTATCTTGATCTGAGCGCCCGCGGAGGGCGCGATCAGAAGCAGGCAGATTATCTCTTCGAAAAGGCCATTGAGCCAACGTGGAAGGCGGCATGATTCCTGAACCCCAGAGGGCATATCTGCTGGAGCTGCTGGAACCGCTGGGACCTGCCGCAGACGAATTCGTCCTGGTGGGCGGCCAGGCTCTGAAGTTTGTTCTCGGTCACGCAAGGGCTACCAAGGATTTCGACTTTCTACTGGATGCGATTTCACTTCGTCAGAAGCCGGCACACCTCGCGGAAAAGCTGGCAGCTCTGGGGTACAGAGTCTTGCCGGAATCACGGAATTTTCAGTACGAGAAACCGATTCCGGGCACAAACGAAGTTATGCGTATCGAATTCATGGCGCCTCGCGAACTCAAACGAGCGAACGACTTTAGAGTCGACATCGAAAAGGGCCTGCACGCACGGGAGTGTCTGGGTGGCACCATTGCACTCCAGGAGTCAGACATCCATGAGGTACAGGGCGCATTACCGGATGGGACACCCGCACGGGCGAGTCTTCGTGTTACGCGATCTCATGCGCTCGTGCTCCTCAAGTTGCTCGCTCTCGATGACCGATACAAGAATGTACGCGGACCGGACCACGCCGAACACGACCGCAACGAAGCCAGGGTTCACGCGTCGGATATCATCGCCATCCTGAATGCAGCTGCAAATGTCACAGCATTTAGGGATGCCTTCTACGGTCAGTTCGCGAGCGATCCGACACTCGGTATACGGGCAACCGATCACCTGCGCACATACTTTCGCGACGATACCAGCCCCGGCATGCTCCTCTATGAAGAAGCGCTGCGCTCCGCTGGTCCGGTAGATCGGGAGACAAGAACACATCTGGAGAATGAACTGGGCCGCGCCTTCCGAATGGTGACCGAGATCCTGCCATCGGAGGCCTTTTCAGCGCTGCGCTTCGCTGTCGATGATGTCTGCAACCTCGATCAGCGCCGTGGGCTCGCCGAAGACTTTCTCCGCGCTTTGATGAATGCCGGGGTTAAGGTCAGCTCTGAACAGGCGATTCGGTTCTTTCCCGGCGAGGTCTTCGGTGGGGCATATGCTAGAGGTCAGGCATTCCAGATAAGCGCGCATCAGGAATTTCAAAAGCTTGGCAAAGCCGAGGCGCGACTTCTAGCCGCTTACTGGCAACTGCGATCTCCCGTTCTGCTTAGTGATCGAGAGTTCACGGAACGATTTGGAGCGATCATGAAATAGGGCAAACGATGCGCACAGATGAGATTCAACAAAACGTCACGGTCTACGGTTCGCTCTTTCCCGAGCCGGTGCAGGTGATTGTTGCCATTCCGCTCGGTAATTCCGTAAAGCTTGTTGGAAAAGGCCTCCGTTCCAGTCGCGTCTACGAGCCAATCCTGAGCCCCGAGCAAATCGAGCAGCTCCAAGCCTCACCGGCTCAGGAACCATTCGATGGCGACGCCGCTAAATTTCGGCTGGGAGTCGAGGCCATGCGCCTGGGTCTCGCTTACGAATACGACCCCTATTTCTCCCTCTCTATTGCGCGCGTTGATCCGCTGCCCCACCAATTGGAAGCAGTCTACGATTACTTCATCAAACTGCCCCGCATCCGCTTCCTGCTTGCCGACGACCCCGGTGCCGGCAAGACAATCATGGCGGGTCTTCTTATCAAGGAACTGAAGATCCGCGGATTGGTAAAACGCACGCTGATCGTGACGCCGGCGAACCTCTCCTTCCAGTGGCAGCGCGAGCTCAAGGACAAGTTTCGCGAGAGCTTTGAGGTGGTTCGAAGCGACGTTCTTCGTGCCAATTACGGGATGAATCCCTGGCAGGAGAAAAACCAGGTGATCACATCCGTCTCGTGGGTATCTCGGGTCGAAGACGCAAAGGAATCCCTGTTACGCAGCCAATGGGATCTCATCATCGTGGATGAAGCCCATAAGATGAGCGCCTACAGCACGGATAAGAAGACACTTGCCTACCAGCTAGGTGAGTCGCTGTCGCAGATGACGGATCATTTCCTGCTCATGACGGCAACGCCGCACAAGGGAGACCCTGAAAATTTCTGTCTCTTTCTGTCGCTCCTGGACAAGGATGTGTACGGAAACGTAAAGAGCCTCGAAAAAGCCATGGAGGAACGCGAGGCACCCTTTTATCTACGCCGCTTGAAAGAGGCGCTCGTCACCTTCCCTGATCCTGAAACCGGCGTAGTCAAGGCACTCTTCACCAAGCGCATCGTCCAAACCACCCCGTTCCAGATTGTCAGCGAACTCGATCTGTACGACCAGCTCACTCAGTATGTAGAGGGCCAATCCATCAAGGCTGCGCGAGAAGATTCTGCGCGCGCCCGTGCCGTCGGCTTCACCATGGCCATGCTGCAGCGCCGATTCGCGTCCAGCATCTACGCCGTGCGCAAGACTCTGTGGCGCATGAAAGAGAAGCGCGAAAAAATCCTGGAGGATCCTGCCAAGCACCGCCAGGAACAAATCAATCGGCGCCTTCCAGAAGATTTCGATGAGCTGCCTGATGAAGAGCAGCAGGAGCTTCTCGCAGAGCTTGAATCGACTGTCGCATCCTTCGACCCCAATGACCTGCGCGCTGAGATCACCGAGCTGGACAAACTAATTCGGGAAGCGAAGTTGTTGGAAGCCCAAGAGGCGGAAGTCAAGATACAGAGGCTCAAGCAGCTTCTCAATGAGCGGGGAATCTTCTCGGATCCCGGGATGAAACTCCTGATCTTCACTGAACATAAAGACACCCTTGATTTCCTGGTTGGCGACGGTAAAGACGATCGGCCATTCGGAAAGCTCCGCGAATGGGGCCTTACTGTCACGCAGATTCACGGCGGCATGAAGATCGGAGACCGCGACACGCCCGGAACTCGCATCTACGCCGAACGTGAATTCCGTGAATCCTGCCAGGTTCTCGTCGCTACTGAGGCGGCAGGAGAAGGTATCAACCTTCAATTCTGCTGGTTGATGATCAACTATGACATTCCCTGGAATCCCATCCGTCTCGAACAACGGATGGGACGCATCCACCGCTACGGCCAGGAAAAGGATTGCCTGATCTTCAATTTCGTTACGACCAACACCCGCGAAGGCCGCGTTCTGCAAAAGCTGTTTGAGCGCATTGAAGAGATCGAGGATGCCCTCGACCCCAAGCGCACCGGCAAGGTCTTCAACGTTCTGGGTGAGGTCTTTCCGGCCAATCAGCTTGAGAAAATGCTGCGCGACATGTACTCGCGCAACCAGATGACTGAAGACCTGATCAAGCAGCGGATCATTGAACAGGTTGACGTCGAGCATTTTCGCAACATCACCAATTCGACTCTTGAAGGGTTAGCCAAGCGTGAACTCAATTTGTCCGCGATCGTCGGAAAGTCGACTGAAGCTCGCGAGCGACGCCTCGTTCCCGAAGTGATTGAAGGCTTTTTCCTCGATGCGGCTCCGATCACTGGTCTGACCGTCAGCGAACAGGGGAAGGGGCAACACACGTATAGTGCGCCGCGGGTGCCGCGTCATCTGTGGCCTACCGGCGAGCAGCTTGAGCCCCGTTTCGGCCGGCTCGGGCGCGAATACAAGCAGATCGTTTTCGACAAGGAAATCCTCAAACGCATTCCCACGGCGGAGTGGATCACACCTGGCCATCCGCTGTTTGAGACTGTGCGCGCCAACCTTGAGGAAACGGTCAGCGGCGAGCTGCAGAAGGGAGCCGTCTTCTTCGATGTCCACCGTAGCGCACCTGCACGATTAAACGTCTACTCCGCAGCCATACGCGATGGTCTCGGTCATGTTCTGCATCGTCGACTCTTCATCATCCAGGAAGAACTGGACGGAACGCTGTCTCTGCGTCAGCCGACCTTGCTGCTCGATCTGGTTGCAGCACCCGCAGGAACCACGGTGCCGGACTCACCCGGCGCGGACCGCACCACCCTGGAGCACTTCCTCGTGGAGCAGGCGCTTGTTCCATTCCTCGCCGAAGTGACGATGGACCGGCAAAAGGAGATCGAAACCGTCAAGCGTCACCTCGAGCTTAGCCTTCACGAACTCATCCACCGGCAAAGCCTGAAGTTCGCGGAATTGTATGAGGCACAGCAGAAGGGCGATACCAGCCCACTCATGGCGGCGAACCTGAAACAGGCAGAGGATCGCCTTGAGGAATTGAATGGACGCCTCGAAAACCGCCATCGCGATCTCGAAAAGGAGCGCAACTGCACCATCGGTGACATTCAGCGTCACGCCGTTGCGTGGGTTCTTCCGCATCCTGAGCGATCTTCCCCTGGCGTCGCAGCCATGGTTCGCGACGACGAGATCGAGCGCTTTGCAGTAGATGCCGTCATCGCCTTTGAGCAGTCGCAGGGTCGCGAGGTGGAGAGCGTTGAAAAGGACAACCGCGGGTTCGACCTGATCTCACGGAAGCCACATCCAGAGGATCCGAAGACGGCCATCGAGGTCCGGTTCATTGAGGTCAAGGGCCGATCGATTGTCGGCGACGTGGCTCTTACCAGTAATGAATTCAGAACTGCCCAGCGGCTGAAAAACGACTACTGGCTTTACGTCGTTTTCAATTGCGGAACTAAACCCGAAATCAAAATCGTTCGCAATCCGGCGCAGATGGATTGGCAGCCGATTGTGAAGATCGAACATTACCAGGTCAAGCCGCAGGCCATTCTGGATGTTGCCGAGGACGCTGGAACTGTAGAAGGCAAATGAACCAGAAGTATCCGAAACGCCTGATCGAAGTCGACCTGCCTATCCGGCGCATCTCCGCCCACGCACGGCGGGAGAAGTCCATTCGCCATGGCCATATCTCTACTCTCCATATATGGTGGGCGCGCCGGCCGTTGGCCGCTTGTCGCGCTGTCATCTGCGCCTCGCTTTGGCCGGACCCCGCCGATCCGTTCTGCCCGCAGACTTATCGCGATCGTGCCACGAAGATCATCTTCGATTTCGCCTCAGCTGCGGTGGGTAGCAAGGAATTGAGCGAAAGCTGTGATCACGAGACGTGGATCAAGTGGCAGGCAATGGCGCAGAAGGGGGCTCTCGACAGTCACAATGAAGCCCACTGGAACATTCTGCGCTTTGCAATGCTCGACTTCATCGCCGACTTTGCCAATTGGGACAACTCGACTGTCACTGAATATCTCGAAACCAGCCGGGCACTCACTCAGGCTGCCCACGAAGCTCTAGGTGGCGAGCCGGGAACCCGACCCATGGTCGTCGATCCATTCGCCGGCGGTGGTTCGATACCATTGGAAGCCTTGCGCGTGGGCGCAGACGCGTTTGCCAGCGACCTAAACCCAATACCCGTTCTGCTAAACAAAGTCGTCCTTGAGTACATTCCCAAATACGGACAGCGGCTCGCGGATGAGGTACGCAAGTGGGGCGAATGGATCAAACGAGAGGCGGAAAAGGAACTTTCCGAGTTCTATCCAACAGACGAGGACGGCGCGACGCCTATTGCATATTTATGGGCGCGGACGATTCAATGCGAGGGACCGGGTTGCGGAGCGACCATTCCGCTGTTGCGCTCCTTTTGGCTCGCAAAGAAAAGTAACCGCTCAGTTGGGATCCAGCCTCTAGTGAATGTGGCAGCTAAGACCATTGGCTTTCAAATAGTAGCCAAAGACCATGGTCGCTGGATTAGCCAAGGCAATCAAAACACTGAAATCAAGGATCCGAAGTTCGACGGAACCGTAAAGCGTGGTTCGGTGACATGTCTTTGTTGCGGATATACAACACCAGTCACCAATGTTCGAGAGCAACTAAGGAACCGTCGCGGTGGCGTAAATGATGCATTCCTGTACTGCGTTGTTACGACCAGAACAGATGCGGTGGGCCGGCACTACCGTGTTGCCACCGAAGATGATCGGATCGACGCCGAGCGCGCGGCAAAGGCCTTAAATGACAATCGGTCGGACGGAACCGCTCTTCCCACACAAGAGTTCACAGGCATTGAGCCGCGCCGGATCCCGCTTCCCCAATACGGAATTACAGGATTCAGAGATCTTTTCTTGCCCCGTCAAGCCCTGACGGTCACAACACTAGTTCGGAAGCTTCATGCTGCTGTCCCACAGATAGTAGGCGACACCGAATTTGTAAATGCGGTGTCCACCCTGTTGGCCTTTTCGGTCGACAGAATCATTGATCAAAGCACCACTCTCGTTCTCTGGGCCTCAACAATCGAGGTAGTTAAGAGCACCTTTGGCCGTCAGGCACTCCCAATGGCCTGGGATTTTGTGGAAGCTCAACCATTTGCAGGCGCGGCAGCGGATTTTTCTGGTGCAATCGAGTGGGTAGCAAAAGTGTGCGAACACATTTCCTCTTCAAATCTTTCTCAGGGGAGTGCTTCATGGGCATCAGCGACCAAGCACCCACTGGCTGACGAGATCGTCGATTGCGTCGTCACTGATCCCCCGTACTACTATTCGGTTCCATATTCAGATCTCTCAGACTTCTTCTACGTCTGGTTACGCCAGATGCTCGCAAAGGTCGAACCGGAGCTCTTCAATGAGCCATTGACTCCCAAGGCACTTGAGATTGTCCAAAACCTTCCTCATTCGGAAGTGGCACACCTTCAGAAAACTCGCCAATTCTACGAAGAGCACATGAAGTTAGCGATGTCAGAAGCGAGCAGAATTACTCGCTTCGGTGGAATTTGTGTAGTTGTATTTGCGCATACTGAAACGAAGGCTTGGGAGTCAATGTTGGCAGCGCTTGTTGAGTCCGGCTGGATGATCACTGGATCTTGGCCTATCGACACCGAACGCGAAGCGAGGACAGTCGCACAGAGACAACGGACACTGGCATCATCAATTCATCTCGCTTGTAGACTCCGTAAAGGAATCAACGGCTCTAGTCGAGATGATTCGATTGGAGATTGGCGAGATGTGCTGGCGGAGCTTCCTGGACGAATCCATGACTGGATGCCGCGTCTTGCCGCAGAGGGGGTAGTCGGCGCCGATGCGATCTTTGCCTGCCTCGGACCAGCACTTGAGGTCTTTTCGCGATACTCCCGTGTGGAGAAGGCCAATGGGGACAACGTCACATTACGCGAGTATTTAGAGCACGTGTGGGCTGCGGTGGCCCGGGAAGCACTGACTCAAGTATTCAAAGGCGCCGATGCCACGGGCTTTGAGCCAGATGCACGCCTCACTGCCATGTGGTTGTGGACACTGAATGCTCCAATCGCGAGCGACGGGGCCGAACGAAGCGACGAGGAAGATGGCGCTGACGAAGAGGGGGAAAGTAAGCCAAAGATTGGCGGCTTTCGGTTGGAGTATGACGCGGCGCGCAAAATTGCTCAGGGACTCGGGGCTGTGCTCGAAAATCTGACTCATCTTGTCGAGGTGAAAGGCGACGAAGCGCGGCTCCTGCCTGTTACGGAGCGCACTCGATATCTCTTTGGCAAGGATCAGGAAGAAGAAGCACGGCCTGCCCGGAAGAAGGCGTCGGCACAAATGAATATGTTTGCTGAACTGATCGGAGCCGAAGACGCCGAAACCGCCTGGCAGGAAAAGACTGTGACGCGCATGGGAGACACTACGCTCGACCGGGTGCACCAGGCAATGATCCTGTTTGCCGCCGGGCGCGGCGATGCGCTGAAACGATTTGTCGTCGATGATGGCGTAGGCCATGACGGCAAGTTCTGGCGGCTCGCCCAGGCACTCTCAGCGCTTTATCCGACTGGAACTGACGAACGTCGCTGGGTCGAAGGTGTTATGGCTCGTAAGAAGCAGTTCGGATTCTAATGTTTTCGATAAGCAGCAAGGAGTAATTGGGATGGCGCTCAAGCCTTGGTACAAAGTTGTTACGCCGCGCGAGGATCTGCGCGAAGGCAAGCCTCTTGATGCAAGCGAGTTTGCCGTGCATCTGGATCAGGTGCGCGACGGCCGTGCTCCGGATGTCTATCAAAAGCCTGCACGGTTCTTTGAACGGACGTTTCTCACGAATGGTTTGATAGGAGTCGGTGCAGAGGTGCTGCGACGCCTGAGTGGCGAGAAGACCGAAACATCGGCCGTCTTCAACATGACCACCCAATTTGGCGGCGGCAAGACGCACTCGCTCACGTTGCTCTACCACCTGGCGAACAACGGCGCGAAGGCGAAGGAGTGGCAGGGTGTCAGTCGTTTATTGCAGGCTGCTGGGTTGAACTCCGTTCCGAAGGCACAGGTTGCAGTGTTTGTCGGCACGGAATTTGACCCGCTTTCCGGGCGTGGTGGCGTAGATGGAACACCGATACGCAAGACGCCGTGGGGAGAGATCGCATTTCAGCTCGGCGGTGAGAGTGCGCTGAAGGTGCTTGCCGAGCATGAGCGCCAAGGCATCGCACCGGGTGGCGATGTGATCAGAGCCTTCCTGCCGAAGGACCGGCCGGTGCTGATCCTGATGGATGAGCTGATGAACTTTGTGAGCCGTAGCCGGAAGACCGGCATGGCTAGCCAGCTTTATGCCTTCCTGCACAATCTGAGCGAAGAGGCGCGCGGACGCGACAACATGGTGCTGGCCGTGTCGATTCCGGCCTCCGAACTGGAGATGAGCGCCGATGACCAGTCGGATTATGAGCGCTTCAAGAAGCTGCTCGATCGGGTCGGGAAGGCAGTAATCATGTCGGCGGAATCGGAAACCTCGGAGATCATCCGCCGGCGGCTTTTTGAGTGGGATGAAAACGCAGTGGATGCCGAAGGGCGCGTGCTGCTGAACCGGGACGCATTGACCACATGCAGCGAGTTTGGCGAGTGGGTGAAGGATCACCGTCAGCAGGTTTCGGAGCAGTTCCCATTCGATGCAGCGCGTGAGGCTTTTGCCTCGGCGTTTCCGTTCCATCCAACGGTGTTTTCTGTTTTTGAGCGCAAATGGCAAGCTCTTCCGCGCTTTCAGCAAACTCGAGGAATTCTGCGTCTTCTCGCGCTGTGGGTATCGCGCGCCTACCAGGAAGGTTACAAGGGAAATCATCGGGATTCTCTCATCGGGCTCGGAACTGCACCGCTGGATGAACCGCAGTTTCGCGCTGCGATGTTTGAACAACTGGGCGAGCATCGGCTCGAAGCAGCTGTGACCACGGATATCTGCGGCAAGAAGGATTCACATGCCGTGCGGTTGGACAATGAAGCAATTGAGGCGATCAAGAAGGCACGGCTGCATCGCAAGGTCACGACCACGATTTTCTTTGAGTCCAATGGCGGCATGACACGCGCCGAAGCTTCCGCTCCAGAGATCCGCCTGGCCGTCGCCGACCCGGATCTCGATATCGGCCACGTGGAGACAGTTCTGGATGCTTTAACCGAGGCCTGCTACTACCTGACGGTCGAACGGAATCGTTATCACTTCAGCTTCAAAGAGAACCTGAACAAGCGGTACGCAGACCGCCGCGCCAATATCAAAGATGGAATCATTGGCGAGCGTGTTCGGGAAGAGATCGAGAGTGTTTTCGCCGCGAACAGTGGCATCAGTCCGATCTATTTCCCTGAAACTAGCGGCAAGATTCCCGACAAGCCCGTGTTGACCTTCGTTGTGCTCGCACCGGAGCAGAGCGTAGACGATGAGAAGAGGACCAAGACTTTTATAGAGAGCGCAATCCGGGAACACGGAACGACAGGGAGGACCTACAAAAGCGGACTCATCTTTGTAGCATGCGGTTCGGCCGCTCCTCTCTATGAAGACGCAAGGCGCCTGCTAGCTTGGCAGGAGATCGAGCAGGAATTGCCCCAGATCAGCGCGGACGATTCGCAGGTTGCCCAGCTCTCCGGCAACATCAAGAAGGCAAAGCTTGATCTCAAAGAATCTGTCTGGCGCAACTACAACACCGTCGCGCTGCTCGGGAAGGACAACTCGGTTCGCCTCATTGATCTCGGCAAACCCCATTCCAGTGCCGCGGCTTCAATCATCCAGTTCATCCTGAATGAACTCATGAACGTGGACGAGGTCCAAAAGGGGATCACGCCAAACCTACTGGTTCGCAACTGGCCACCGGCGCTACCGGAGTGGAACACACGCGCAGTGCGAGATGCCTTCTATGCCTCACCGCTTTTCCCACGGCTGCTCGATTCCGAGACCATTCGGGAAACCATCGCGCGGGGTGTTTCCAACGGCCAGATCGCCTACGTTGGCAAAGTTGGAAATGGGAAATATCTGCCCTTTAATTTCGAGCGTACGATCACGGCTTTCGACGTCGAAATCTCCGAAGAGATGTACATCATCACCAAGGAAACAGCTGAGGCATACCGGCAGCAAATCGCAAAGCCCGAGCGTCCTGCCGAAACCGAGCCGCTCCTTCCTGGTATCGATGGCGTTGCCGCGACCGGGTCACAACCGATATCTGCGAAGCCAGCGCAGGGTCCCGTTGGTCAGAAGAGCGGTTCGAGCGCCACCCAGCTCCCGCTGGAGCTTACCTGGTCAGGAGAGGTGCCATCTCAGAAGTGGATGAATTTCTACACCAAGTTTCTGACAAAGCTCGGAGTAGGGAATGATCTCAGCCTTAACGTCAATGTGAAGTGCAAGCCACAGGGTGGGTTGTCACCCCAGAAGGTGGAAGAGATTAGAAGCGCACTCCGCGAATTGGGCCTTGACGATACTCTCAATTAATCCCCAGCTGGCAGATCCCTTCCGGCTTGTCATAGGCCAGCCCAATCTCGGCATATGTTGAGCCGGGAGCGGGAATGAAGTTATATTGTTGTCAACCTGTTCGACCGGCCAAACGAGGATTGCGATGCGGTTTCCCCCTAAGCGCACCCAATCCGTTGCCGTCCTTGTCACGTTTACGGTCACGATCATTCTGGTAGTCACGTTTGTTCGTTACCGCATCCGGCGGCGGATCGATTCAGATAGTGCCGACGCGCTCCTGCAGCGTGCCGACGATCTTGCGTGGAACGGGCAGTGGTTCGCCGCCGCGCCAATCTTCCACCAAGCAGAGATTAAGTACACCGCCGAGCGTAACGAAGCCAAAGTCCTCTACGCTCAGGTTAGCCAGATCCCAGCCTATGCTGAGTCCGCTAGCCTTGCGGACACGATCTATGCCCTCACACAAGACCTGAAGAAGCCCGCCGCTACCGATCCCGAGACGCGACTGCGGATTCTCGAAGTGCGAGGCATGATCGAGAACAACTACGATGCGAGCCTCGCCCGGCAAACCTGGAGCCGGGTTGCCCTTCTTGCACGAGACCGCGGCCATTTACTTCTGGCTTCTCGCGCGCTTGGCGAAGAGGGGATATCGGCATTCCTGCTCGGCGATACGGCGACCGCGAAGAAGGAAGTTCTCACGGCCTGGGGGGTAGCAAAGGTCGCTCATGACATTCCCGCTCAAGTGCGGTACGCCAGCCTTTATGGCGCCGGGCTAGTTGAAATTCACCGTTACCAGCAAGGGCTGGGTCCGCTCAATGACGCCATCGCTATCGCCCGCGCCCATCCGGCCGTGGCCTACCCCGCCATCGCTATCTCTTCGAAGATCGATGCTCTCCGCGGCCTCCACCGCTACCAGAAAGCATTGACTCTGGCGGATCAAGCCCTTGCAGAGATTCCGAGTCCATCTCTCAAGGGGCACTACTACCAGATCCTTACGTCGAGAGCGAGCGTCTATGAGGACATCGGTCAGTGGGACAACGCAATCGCAGATTTCAAACAGGCGCTTTCTCTCG
>Ga0335075_10010379_pt1 | contig 14144 bp, 11 predicted proteins | sample Lox_Sample_24_FD_206723 | JGI IMG/M metagenome (GOLD analysis project Ga0335075, IMG submission 206723) | Soil microbial communities from Loxahatchee National Wildlife Refuge, Florida, United States - Lox_Sample_2.4 | ecosystem: Environmental > Terrestrial > Soil > Wetlands | place: USA...
ATGAGCCTGGAAGCCCTCGGCACGGTGAGCGATACTGCAACCATCAGCCTGCCCGCAGTGGCAGCCTGATCGCGCAGCCAACCCTGCTCGGGAGCACCGTTCTTACACCACGTGCTGGGACACGATCCCAAGGGGTTGGTGCGCGCCTCGTCCGCTGCCTCGGCGGCGCGGTGCGGAGCGTCATTGTCCGCGGCATCACCCTCGCCGGTACCCTGCAGCGTCCCGCCGTGTCCCGAACCAGCCGCTACCACGCGGAGGCCCAAGACCCGCAAACCTCCGCGCCCAGCCGGGTGTGTGTCCCGCGCCGGCCGCGCCCCGCTTGCCCAATCCGATTGCCGCCGCCCCTGCTCGCGCATCTGCTCGCCGCCCGTCGCCACCGCCGCCCCGAGGCCGCGAGCCGCCCTGCATTTCTCAACCAGGGCGATGCGCCCTTCACCCCGGAGGCCTTCCCCCAACTCAGCCCCAAAGCCTGTGCCGTTCTCAACACGCCGCTCAAGGATTGCGATCCCAAAACCCTGGAGCTGGTGTTTTCCACGTTCGCCAGCCACATCAACCAAGTCATGTCGCCCGAAGCGGGCATCACGGATCCTGCGGCAGCGTTTCACAACCTTTGGCACTGGCTGAATGCCGCACTCGCTGACACCAACGCCGATACATCGCCGCCCGCAACGCCGGAGGCAGTACCAGCCACCCCCGCGGATGCAGTCCCGGATGCGCCGGTCGCATCGCCGCATCCGCCGGCACCTACCGGGCCCACCAAGCCGTCGGCAAAGGACGCCCCGCGCCTCTCGCCGCTACCGCTGTCCGACCCGCGGTCCGACGCTGCGACCATCGCCGCCGCACCGCCGACCACACCGGCCATCGCCGCCCCATCCGCATCTGTCGGACACACAAGCCCGCCAGTGTTCAATCCCGGCCGATCGTTCCTATACCGAACACAACATTTTGCCCGCCGACGCCGAGGCCACTTCCGCGACCCCAGCCATCATGACCGGCCCATGGGACCGACATGTGCCGGCCATCTCCCGCAGGTTTCGGCGCGCCAGTCCCGCCGGAAGAATGTCATTCTCTACATGTGTCATGCCGCCTCTACCGGGCCGCCCCGCGAGATCGCGCGCCGAATCCGGCGCATGTCTCGCGGCAATCAACGGGGCCACCGCACGGGGGTCCCGTCGTCGGCGCTTGAGCTCATCCCGGAAATCAAGTCCGTTGTCGTCGTTCTCCAGCGAATGCGCCCCAACCCCGTAGCAATGTCTCGACCGACGAACACTACCCGACGAATCAAAGGATGCGCTCGTCGGTGAAAATTAAACCGCCGAGCCGTGGACCAGGCCCGGCCATCACCCGGATAGCGCGCCGCGGTGCCTCAGGCGTGCGGCCGCAGCTCGTTGTTCACCCGATGGTCGCCCGCCAGCCAGCGCGCCAGCTCGGTGTGCGCATCAGCGCGTCGCGTTGCCTCGATCTCGGCCGCGTTCGGCGGATCGACCGTAAACTCCACGATCAGTCCGTCCGGCGAAGTGGCATAGACCGACTTGCAGTATCCATGGTCAGTCTCTCGGAACGCCTCGCCGGCGCGGCGAAGCCGGGCGACGATCTCGTCGTACGTCCCCTCATCGACCTTGAACGCAACATGGTCGAAGCCGCCGACCGCCGCCGGCCGCTCGGCGACGCACAGCTTGTGGATGTCCGGATCGGCGAACTGGAAGAAAGCCAGCGCGCCGCCATCCGCCAGTCCGAAGAAGGTGTGGCACATCGCAACCGGGCGGCCGAACGCCGGATGGTTTGTCATCTCGCACCAGGTCGCCACCAGCGGGATACCCAGAACGTCTTCGATAAACCGCCGATTTGCTTCATGGTCGCGCACCACATAGGCGTGGTGATGCAGCCGCTCCGGCAAGCGGGACAGGAGCTCCCGGCGCGACGCGGTATCCGTGGCAGACATCTGGACGGTCCTCCCTATCTCTCAACCGGCGAGCTCACGGCGCACGATCGCCGCTCCCTCCGCCAGCGCCTTGAGTTTTCCGAACGCGATCTCGTGCGGAAGATATTTCATGCCGCAGTCCGGCGCTGCGATCAGCTTCTCCGCAGCAACATAGCGAAGCCCAACGCGCAGGCGTGCCGCCACAACCTCCGCTATCTCCACCTCCGGATCGCCAAGATCGAGCACGCCGAGCAGGATGGCCTTGCCCGCCAGCTCGTTGAGCACTCCGAGATCCAGTTTCGGCTGCGCCGCCTCGATCGAGATCTGCCGCGCGATGCAAGCGGCAAGCTGGGGCAGAAACGTGTAGCCGCTCGGCTTTTCCGCCACCACCGCCGCGTAGCCGAAGCAGAGATGCACGACAGTGGGACCCTCGATCCCCTCCAGCGCGCGATTGATCGCGGCGATGCCCCAACGCGTCGCCTTCTCCGGCGCCGTGCGCACCCACGGCTCGTCGAGCTGCACCACGTCGATCCCCGCGGACTTCAGCTCGCGCAGCTCTTCGTTGACCGCCGCGGCGTAGTCCATCGCCATCTCCGCCTCGTCGGTGTAGAACTCGTTCGACACCTGCTGAGACATCGTGAACGGACCGGGCAACGTGACCTTGGTGGCGCGGTCGGTGTTGTGCAGCAGAAACCGGGCGTCGCGCAGCTCTACCGGCCCGCCCCGGCGAATACGCCCGACCACACGAGGCACAGGTACCGTGCGCTGCTCGCGATTCAGTGTGCCGACATGCTCGGCATCGATGCCGTCGAGCGCCAGCGCGAAGTGGTTGGAGTAGCTCTCGCGCCGGATTTCGCCATCGCTGACAATGTCGATCCCCGCGCGCTCCATGTCGCGGATCGCCAGAATGGTCGCATCGTCCTGAGCCGACGCGCGCAACGGCTCCGGAACACGCCAGATATCAGGGGCGTGAGTCCGCGGAACGCCGTGCTTATGCAGCGCGGCGCGGTCCACCAGCCACTCGGGCTGCGGGGTGCTGCCAACCACGGTAGTCGGCAGCAGATGGGTGGGATATGGCATAACCCTACAGATTAGCCCTGTCCCGGCCGGACGGGAACGCTGGTGGCACCCGGGATCGGTGGCACAAGATAAATGTCAAACGCAACCGGGGGGTTCGTGTACCCCCAAAACCGAGGACTGAGCGTCACGTGGAAGACCCGGGTCGAGGGCGGTTTATAAACATTCCTCACCCTGATCGCACACCCCTCGTCGTCGTGCGCGCACGCATAGAGCAACCCGTCGCGCTCCAGCGCCGTTTGGGTGACCCACGGTGCGCGCACGGTGCTCATGGCGATGAACACCGCGGGGTGATCGGGACTGTAGAACCCAATGGCGTTCTCGTACGGGTCTGACCCCGAAGCGATACGCAGTTTGGTGCCGATCTCCTTATGCCACAACGAGGTGACGAACAGGGCCAGTTCCTGCCGCGGCTGGATCGCGTCCGGATCGTCCTGGTTGAAAAACAGGATGCGCGCGACCACGGGAGCCGCGAGCAGTGCAGCAACACTCACGCCGGCGACGGTCGCGCGCGTCCACCGGAAGAGTTGGCGCGGATCCGCACCCGGCAGGACGCGCATGACCAGCAGCGGCGCCAGAGGGAATGCGCCGATCGCCATGTTGGAGGAAATCTTCAGCTCGAGCACCGATCCGAAGAACACTGTCAGCAGCACCGGGGCGAGCACGAGGACCGCCAGCACCCGGTCGGTGGAAGGTGTCCGCTGGAAAGACGTGAACGGCCCACCTTCGCCGGCCATGACGAGGCTGTTCCATCGCAGACGCCTGCTCGCCAGGGCTGCGACGACAACCAACCCCACAACGACGATATGGAACAGAACGACCGAGATCACGAACTGTGCATCAAAGCTGACCGTCGGCCACAGGCCGATCCCGGTGAGGTCGTAGGTATAGCTGATCGGCGGCGCGTCCGACCGGACCAGCCAGACGGCATGCGGCAGGCACAGCACCGCGCAGACCGCGACAGCGATCCAGGGCGAGGCCGAGCGGTACCAATCCCGGCGTCCCGGATGCACGAGCGACGCGGCGAAGCAGGTGAGTGCGAGGGTGATCGCATAATATTTCGACATCAGTGCGATCGCCATCATCACGCCGAACCACAGCGCCTGCCGGGGCCGTGCGGTCTCCATCGACGCCAGGAAGCAATAAAGCGTCCACGGCCAGATAGACAGAAAGATGGTGTTGGCGTTGTACTTATAGCAGAGAAACGTATAGAAAGGGGTCAACAGAAGCAGCGTAAACGCCGCGCGTCGCTCCCATCCCATGGCGAACAATCCGATCAACCGCCAGCAGCCAATCAGCCCGATCGCCGAATTGAGCACGGCCAACAGGTCGAAGCACCAGTTCCGGTGCGGGACTACCAGGAACCAGAGCCCGGCGATCCAGGCCCAGAACGGCGGATGCTGGTTGTAACCGAAACAGAACTGCTGGCCCCAGACAAATGCCTCAGCCATGTCGCCAGGCAGCGACAGACCCGCACCGCTGATGCCGCCATACAGCGTCCAGACAGCCACGAACCCGACCAGGCCAAGGATGATCAGCGGCAGGCCGGCAATGCGCATCCTGTCTGCGAGCCACCCGCCCGGGATCAGGCGAGACGACACCGCTTGCACCGGCCGCGCCTCGATCGTGCGCGGTCGGCCCGCGAGTTCCTGTGCTCGGCTCAAGACCTGGCGATGCTCCCGAATTGGACTGGCGGCTCAAGCATTGCCTATAACAAGCGGCCGCGTCGTGTCACCCCCACGGATTCACCTCTCCCGCTCTGCGGGAGAGGTCGGTTCGCGGAGCGAACCGGGTGAGGGTGCCCGCGCATCCGGCACCCTCACCCGCCACGGTTTGCACGGCGGAATGCGAGAGGTGTAACGATCCAGGAGGAACCCATGAGCAGCCCTGCCACGCGATACACCGGCGTGTTCCCCGTCGTGCCGACCGTGTTCGACGAGCGGGGCGGCCTGGATCTCGCCGGCCAGCGGCGAGCGGTCGATTTCATGATCGATGCCGGCTCGAATGGCCTGGCGATCCTGGCCAACTTCTCGGAACAGTTCACCCTTGCCGACGACGAGCGAGAGACCCTGACCCGCGCCATACTGGAGCACGTTGCCGGGCGGGTTCCGGTGATCGTGACGACCACGCATTTCAGCTCCCTGGTTTGCGCCCAGCGCAGCCGGCAGGCGCAGCAGGCCGGCGCGGCCATGGTGATGGTGATGCCGCCGTATCACGGCGCGACGATCCGCCTCGGCGAGGCTGGCATCTTCGATTTCTTCCGCGTGCTGGCCGCGGCGATCGACATCCCGATCATGATCCAGGATGCGCCTGTCAGCGGCACTCCACTGCCGGCGGCACTGCTCGCGCGGCTGGCCAGGGAGATCCCCAATGTCGGCTATTTCAAGATCGAATCGGCAGGCGCTGCCAGCAAGCTGCGCGAGTTGATCAGCCTGGGTGGCCCTGCTGTCGAAGGCCCCTGGGACGGCGAGGAGGGCATCACACTGATCGCCGATCTCGACGCCGGCGCGACCGGCAGCATGACCGGGGGCGGGTATCCCGACGCGTTCCGGCCGATCCTGGACGACTATCTCGCTGGCCGACGTGACCAGGCGGTGGCCCGGTACGAACGATGGCTGCCTCTGATCAACTTCGAGAACCGGCAGTGTGGCTTGCTGGCCTGCAAAGCGCTGATGCGGGAGGGCGGCATCGTCGCCTGCGATGCGCCGCGCCACCCGCTGGCGCCGATGCATCCGGCGGTGCGCGCCGGCCTGGTCGAGATCGCCCGCCGGCTCGACCCGATGGTGCTACATTGGGGAAGATGAACTAAGCGACATTTCACGTATGGGCCGCTTGTCCGCAACCATCAGAGCGTGGAAGGCTTGCGCGCCCGACCTGGGGAGAGGCGCCTCCGTGCTGCGTCACCCGACCGCTGTGCTGGTAGCCGAGATCAGCCTTCCCCCTGCCGTCATTCGCCGTAGCACTTCAGCGCCACCCATTCGGCCGAGCAGCAAACGAGGAGGTTTTCATGTCATCCCTGGACGAAGACCCTAATGTCCGGTTGCTCAAGAGGGAGCTGTCGGACGGCCTGATCAACCGTCGCGAGTTCCTCCGCTTTGCGACCCTGCTCGGAATGTCGGTGCCGGCCGCCTATGCGTTCGTCGGCGAACCGCTGGCCAGCCCAGCTAAAGCGGCGATGCCTCGGGGCGGCACGCTCCGCCTCGGCACTCGTGTGAAGTCGCTGAGTGATCCGGCGACCTACTCCTGGAGCGGCTACGACGCGCTAATGACGCGACAAGTCTGCGAGTACCTTACGCTCACCGATGCTAACAACATAACACATCCCTATCTACTCGAGAAATGGGAGGCCAGTCCCGATCTGAAAACCTGGACGCTGCACGTCCGCAAGAACGTTAAATGGCACAACGGTGAGGACTTCACCGCTGATGATGTGGTGTGGAACCTCAAGCGCCTGACAGAGCCGGCGGTCGGCTCCTCCTTCATCGGCCTGATCCAGGACTTTATGCTGAAAGAAGTGCCGGATGGCGCAGATAAGGCCGGCAAGCCAAAGACGAGGCTGACCTGGTGGGATGCCAACGCGATCGAGAAGGTCGATTCCTTTACCGTCCGCCTGAATGGCAAGGCGCCTCAGATTGCTATCCCGGAATATCTCTTCCACTATCCCGCGCTGATGCTCTACCCGGGGGACAAGGGTGTGTTCGGCATCGGATCACAAGGGACTGGTGCGTTCATCATGACCGAATATGCGATCGGCAAGATCGTAACCGTCAAGGCAGCCGAGGGTTATTGGGGGGAGGGGCCGTACCTCGACGAGATCCAGTTCATCGACCTTGGCGACAATCCGGCAACGGCAATCTCCGCCATGGCATCGCACCAGGTGGATGGGCTCGTGGTGACGTATCCGAACCAGGTGCCGGCCTTCAAGGCGATGCCATTCCTGAAACTCTACACGGTCGCCAGCGCGCAATGCGCGGTCATGCGCTTTCACGTCGATCTAAAACCGTGGAACGATCCGCGTGTCCGCATGGCGATGCGGCTTGGCCTTAACAATGCGAGCTTCGTTGAGCTCGCGCTGCGCGGCCTCGGCACGATCGGCCAGGACTGCCATGTGTCATCGGTGCAGCCCGACTACGGCAAGGTACCTGATATCGAGCGCAACATCGCCAAGGCCAAGCAGTTGCTGACGGAAGCGGGTTATCCAAATGGTTTCGACACCGAGATTGCGGTGCCGTCTGATATCGATTGGCAGATCGGCCAGTGCGAGGCGGCGGCCGAGCAATGGAAAGAGATCGGGGTAAGAGTCAAGCTCAACATCATGCCTGGCGCCGAATACTGGGACGTCTGGACCAAAGTGCCGTTCGGCTGCACAAACTGGCAGCACCGGCCGATCGGCGTGATGCTGCTCAACCTTGCCTATCGAACCGGCGTGCCTTGGAACGAGACCGGCTATGCGAACCCGAAATTCGATGAGCTTCTGAACCAGGCTGGCGGCATCCTGGAGTCGACGAAGCGCCAGGCAGTGATGCAGAAGCTCGAGGAAATCATGCAGAACGATGGACCTATCGTGCAGCCGGTTTTCGCCGAATCCTACACCTTCATGGACAAGAAGGTCCTGGGCTTCTCGATGCACCCGGACGCGTACATCTTCGGAAACCAGCTTGCCGTGGCAGCATGACGGTAGCCATAACCGGACGACGCCAATCGCGGCGATTTCGGCCAGACGGACACCGCCCGGCGATCGCGCCATAATCGCCGCGCGGGGCGCCACCGCCCTTGCACGGCGCGGCCCGCCGACCGATAAGGCGGCCCATGGTGGATGAATGAACGAGACTGTCATCGAAACCGGCCCGCGCTACGATTTCCGGGCGGCCGAACCGCGCTGGCAGGCGGCATGGGCCCAGCACGGCTGCTTTCGCGTCGCCGACGTGCCAACCGATAGCAAGCCGAAATACTACGTGCTCGAGATGTTCCCGTACCCGTCTGGGAAGATCCACATGGGGCACGTGCGCAACTATACGCTGGGCGACGCGCTGGCGCGGTACAAGCGGGCGCGCGGCTTCTCGGTGCTGCACCCGATGGGGTGGGACGCGTTCGGCCTGCCGGCAGAGAATGCGGCGCGTGAACGCGGCATCCATCCGGCAGTCTGGACCGCGGACAACATCGCCGCGATGCGGACCGAGCTCCAGCGCATGGGCCTGTCGCTCGAGTGGGAGCGCGAGTTCGCGACCTGCGACCCGGCTTATTACGGACCGCAGCAGAAGCTGTTCCTGGACTTTCTCAGCGCCGGCCTCGCAGAGCGAAAGGAGAGTTGGGTCAACTGGGACCCCGTCGATGGCACCGTGCTGGCGAACGAGCAGGTGATCGACGGACGCGGCTGGCGTTCCGGCGCGCCAGTAGAGAAGAAGAAGCTCGCACAGTGGTTCCTGCGCATCACGCACTACGCGCCGGATCTCCTGGATGCGCTCGACCGCCTGGACCGCTGGCCCGAACGTGTGCGGCTCATGCAGGCGAAATGGATCGGCCGCAGCGAAGGAGCGCGGGTCCGCTTCGCGCTCAACCAGCAATGCGGCGACCTCAGCGAGGTGGAGGTGTTCACCACCCGGCCGGATACGCTGTTCGGCATGTCGTTCCTGGCGCTGGCGCCAGAGCATCCGCTGGCCGCATGCCTGGCCGAGCGCGACCCGCAGGCTGCCGCGTTCATCGCCGAGTGCCGCCGGATGGGGACCAGCGAAGCAGCGATCGAAACGGCCGAGAAGCAAGGCTACGACACGGGCCTGACTGTCAGGCATCCATTTCTCGATGCGGCGTTCCCCGTCTGGATCGCCAATTTCGTGCTGATGGAATATGGCACCGGCGCGATCTTCGGCTGCCCCGGGCACGACCAGCGCGACATCGAATTCGCCCGCAAATACGGCCTGAGCGTTGTGCCCGTTGTCCTCCCGCCAGGTGCTGATCTTGCCAGCTTCACGATCGGCGACACGGCGTATGTCGGCCCCGGGACGATCTGCAACTCCGGCTTCCTCGACGGGCTCGAGGTGGAAGCAGCGAAACGTCGGGTAATCGAAGAACTGGAGAAGCGCGGCGTCGGGCGGGGCGAGGTGAACTGGCGCCTGCGCGATTGGGGCGTCTCGCGGCAACGCTACTGGGGCTGCCCGATCCCGGTGATCCACTGCGAGACCTGCGGCGTGGTGCCGGTGCCGGATGACCAGTTGCCGGTGCAACTGCCCGATGACGTGAGGTTCGACCGGCCGGGCAATCCGCTCGACCATCACCCGACCTGGAAGCACGTCGCCTGCCCGGTATGCGGCCGACCGGCACAACGGGAGACCGATACCTTCGACACGTTCGTGGACAGCTCCTGGTATTTCGCCCGCTACTGCAGCCCGCACACCAGGGAGCCGGTGATGCGCCGGGCGGTCGATCACTGGATGCCGGTCGATCAGTATATCGGCGGTATCGAGCATGCGATCCTGCACCTGCTCTATTCGCGTTTCTTCACCCGTGCGATGCGCGACACCGGGCATCTTTCCATTGATGAGCCGTTCGCCGGCCTGTTCACGCAGGGGATGGTAACGCATGAAAGTTATCGCACCGCCGAGGGGCCGAATGGCGTCTGGCTCTATCCCGATGAGGTGAGCAGGCAGCCGGACGGCACCGTCGTGCACGTCGGTACTGGCGAGCCGGTGATCGTCGGTCGCGTGGAGGCGATGAGCAAATCCCGGCGCAATACGGTCGATCCCGAGGCGATCATCGCCCGCTACGGCGCCGACACCGCGCGCTGGTTCATCCTGTCGGACAATCCGCCCGACCGGGATATGGAATGGACCGAGGCAGGAGTAGCGGGTGCGTTCCGGTTCACCCAGCGGGTGTTCCGCCTGTCAACCGGGCTCGACGATGTACCGGCCGGCCCTGTGCCCGAGCAGTTCGCCGATGCGGCCCTGACGCTGCGGCGCGCCACCCATCGCTGCATCGCCGCGGTGACAGACGCGGTGGAGTCGTTTGCGTTCAACGTCGCGGTGGCGCGGCTCCATGAACTCGCCAACGCGATCAGTGAGGCGGAACGAACCCCTGACGAACCGGGTCTCGCCTGGGCGCGGCACGAGGCGATGGAGATTCTGACCAGGCTGATCGGCCCGATGATGCCGCATCTTGCCGAGGAAATGCACGCACGACTCTACCCCGGTGCCCCGCTGGTGGCCGAGCTGCCGTGGCCGGAGGCGGATCCAGCACTGGTTGCGGCCGAAACCGTGACGATCGCGGTGCAGGTGATGGGCAGGTTGCGCGGCACGATCTCGGTTCCACCCGACTCGCCGCGCGATGCGAACGTCGCGGCCGCCAAGATGGAGTCGAACGTGGCGCGGGCGCTGGCTGGCAAGCGGATTGCCAAGGAGATTTACGTGCCGAACCGCATCATCAATTTCGTGCTGGCCGGATGACGCTGTCGCGGCGCGCCCTGCTCGGCGCCGGCGCTTCGCTCCCGCTGGCGGGTTGCGGGTTCCACCCGGTGTACATGCCGAGCGCTGGCGGCGAGCCAGGCGTCGCCCAGCGCGAGTTCGCATCGATCTACGTCGCCATCATTCCCGACCGCCCCGGCCAGGAGCTGCGTCAGGCGCTGCAGCAGCGGCTGGAAGGGACCGGGGCCGATCCCAAGCCGACCTATACCCTCAACGTGAGTTATTGGATCACCGGCGAGGGCATCGCTATCCAGCCGGACACGTCGACCACCCGAATCCGGTTGTTCGGCAACGCAAATTGGCGGCTGGTCGGCCGCGACCCGGGGCAGACACTCGTCACCTCGGGCTATGCACGCGCCGAGGATGCCATCAATGTTATCGATACGCAGTATTTCTCCGCCGATCTGCAGACCGAGGCGTCGCAGAGCTACCTGGCAGAGGCGATCGCCGACCAGATCACCACGCGGTTGGCGATCTTTTTTCGCAACAAAGCTGGCACGGGCGGTTGAACCGTTGAAGATCGACGCGCGCCGCGTCGCCGCTTTCCTGCGCGACCCCGGCTTTTGCCGGGTGGTCCTGTTGTATGGCGACGACACCGGCCTGATCCGCGAGCGAGCCGATGCACTGGTGCGCGCGGTGGCGGGCGCCCTCGATGACCCGTTCCGCGTAGCCGAGCTGGCACGCGAGGATCTCGGCACGCTGCCAGCCGAGGCGGCCTCGCTGTCGCTGACCGGCGGACGCCGTGTGGTGCGCGTGCGGGACGCTGGTGAGTCGGCGCTGGCCTCGGTGCAAGCGGTGTTGGCCGGGGCGGCCCCGGCACTGGTGGTGCTGGAGGGCGCCGCCGCGCTGCCGGCCCGCTCGCGCCTGCGCGCGGCCCTGGAAGCCGCCGCGGACGGGACGGCGATCGGCTGCTATCCCGAAGAGGGCCGCGCGCTGGAGGAGACGATCCGCACGACATTGGCCGAGGTCGGCGTATCCGTCGAACCCGAGGCGCTCGCCTGGCTGGCCGGTCAGCTCGGCGCCGATCACGCCGCGACCCGGCGAGAGCTCGAGAAGCTGGCCCTGTACGCCGGGTCCGGCGGCGGCGGGCCCAGCGGACGGGTGGATCTGGAGGCAGCCGCAGCCTGCGTGGGCGACATCGCCGGACTGTCGCTCGATGACGCGTTGTTCGCCGCGACGACCGGCGACGTGCCGACCACCGATCGCGCACTGGATCTGGCGTTGGCCGAGGGGGCAACGGCGGTGGGGGTGCTGCGGGCTGCGTTGATGCATCTGCAACGGCTGCACCGGGCGCGGCTGGCAATGGATCGCGGGATCAGCGCGGCCGAAGCGGCGAAGGCATCGCGCCCGCCGATATTCTTCCGTCGGGTCGGTGCGTTCGCCCGCGCGCTGACGCTCTGGCCGGCCACCGCGCTGATGGGGGCAATGGCGGGCCTTGCCGAGGCCGAACGGGCCTGCAAGCGTACCGGCGCGCCGGATAGCGTGATCTGCCGCAACGCAGTGTTGGCGCTGGCCCGGCGAGCGCGGGCCGCGGAAGGGCGGCCGGCCTAGTCCAGTTGCAGGCGGCAGCACGAGGCGGAGCTCCCGCCAACCGACGCGAGCATGCAAGATGAACCGTTCTCGGACACCCTCTACGACAGAGGAGCCGTTTCATGTATCAGGCGGCGATAAATGCGTTCAATCTCATCATCGGCTAATTGCTGCTCCTGGCGCGAAGCTGCGATGCCGGCGGATTTCTCCTGCCGTGTCACCTCCGATTGGGTCGGCTGATGGTCGTGCCCGCCCCATATATTGTCTTCGCGGGGAAGCGTCTGTGCGTAACCACAAGCCGCACCATATGAAGTTGCCAGGCCCAAACCCAGGGCCAAGAAAAGAAATCGCCTCATGATCATACCTCTGGGATGCCAGTCGCTCTCGCTCTCAGCGCGCATTGGCGTGTTCAAGTTGTGATCGGCTTCCGAGAGGCGGTGGTTCATGGTGATCACCTCGCGCTCCGTCCGGCGATGTCAAACTCCTGCAAACCAGTCGTAACCTTGGTCTTCCCAGTATCCGCCGGGGTATTTATTGGTTACCTCGATCGCTTCCAGGTTTTTGGCGCTCTTGAAGCCGAGCTTGGTGGGGATGCGAAGCCGCAGCGGAGCGCCCCACTGCGGGGCCAGGGGTTTTTCCTCGAAGTCGAGCGCCAGGATCGTCTGCGGTTGCAGGGCGCTCGCCATGTCGATGCTGGTCGAGTATCCGTCGAAACATTTGAAATAGACGTAGCGGGCCGACAGGTCGGCGCCGATGCGACGCAGAAACACGCCCAGCGGCACGCCGCTCCACTGACCGATCTGGCTCCAACCCTCGATGCAGATGTGTCGCGTGATTTGCCCCTGCTGCGGCAGCGCCATCAGGGCCGGTAGTTTCCAGGGGCTTCTATCCGTCACAAGCCCGCTGAGATTGAGCACCCAGTTGTCCGGTACCGGACGCACCTGCCATTCCGCATAGTAGGCGTTGAAGCGGAACGGGTGGGTGATCGCGCTAGCCGGATAGGTCTCCGCGAGTCGATGGGGATTGAACAGCGCCGCCTGCACCCTGTCGTCGAAGCGCTCAATGGCCTCAAGCGCGCCATCAATGCCGGAATGGGTCGAGAGGTCGCAGCCGGTCAGCATCGTCAGGCTGCCGAGCGAGAGCACATTCCGCAGGAAGCCCCGCCGGCGCAGCCTGGCCAGCTCCGGCCTGATCTCGGCCATGCTGACGGCTGGTTTGTTACGCTGGCCGCTCATGGGCTTCTTCCTTCTCTGTGGGAACGCTGACGATCATCGACTTCAGCGTGCTCGGATGGATCGCCACCATCGCGACATGCACCAGAACAAAGGCGACGATACAGAACATGCCGGTGAGATGGATACCGCGGGCGATCGGGTAGCCGCCGAACAGTCCGGCCAGCCAGCCGAACTGCACGGGCTTCCAGATGGCCAAACCGGTCATCACCTGCAACATGATGACGACGATGATGCCGGCGTAAAGCACGCGCTGCACGGCGTTGTAGTGCCCCATACGATGCTTCAGGCGGGCGCGCAGGGCGGCGACCAGGTCGTGTCCTACCTCTGCGGGACGCGGCGGCTTCAGGTCGCGCCGGAAATGGCCGCTGGCGAAACCATAGATCAGGTAAGCAATGCCGTCAGCGAAGAGCAGCCACATGGCGCTCAGGTGCCAGGCCAGCGCGCCTCCCAGCCAGCCGCCGAGGCCGGTCCAGGCCGGGAACATGAAAGGCAGGCTGGGCGAGGCGTTGTAGATTTCCCAACCACTGAAGATCATGCAGCCCATGGCATAAACGCCAATCCAATGCATGATTCGGATTGCGACCGGGTGAGCCGGACGGGTTTTATGTCGGTCCATATCGGTTATCCTGCTTGCAGCGCGAAACCTCCGCGCCGAAGGCGCGGAGGCGGCCCATCACATCGGGGGCTTTACCCCGACGCCGACGTCCACTGCGTTCGCAACGAGGCCGGAGTCGGTCTTGGTTGCCTTGATGAAGACATCGCTCCCCTTTGCCACCAGGACCTCGGTGCCGGGCCGAAAGGTCACGATCGGCGCTGTCGGCGGCACCAGAACATCCTGCTTGCCACCTTTGTATGTGACAACGAGATGCGTGATGTCTCCCTGCGACTTCGCGGCGGCGACGTCGCCGTTCGTCATCGAGCTGTTCA
>Ga0335075_10010380_pt1 | contig 14140 bp, 8 predicted proteins | sample Lox_Sample_24_FD_206723 | JGI IMG/M metagenome (GOLD analysis project Ga0335075, IMG submission 206723) | Soil microbial communities from Loxahatchee National Wildlife Refuge, Florida, United States - Lox_Sample_2.4 | ecosystem: Environmental > Terrestrial > Soil > Wetlands | place: USA: Florida...
AGGTCATGCTGACTCCAGCTTCGGTTGCGGGTCTCAGGATTCAGCCGCCGGGGCTGGGGGCGGGCAGCACTCTCGTGCGCACTGTCGCGGGCGCCAGCGCCTCGTCGCTGAGCTGTTCAAGCGTCTTGCCCCTTGGTTCCGGCAGGGTCGCGATGGTCAGCACCATGCCGACGAACGCGACGATCGCGGCGATTATCTCCGCGCCGCGGACGCCGAGCGAGGAGTTGAGGAAGTCCGGGAACAGGAAGGCGCCGAGGAACGCGCCGAGCTTCCCGGCCCCGGCCGATATGCCGTGGGCGGTCGTACGGACCTGGGTCGGGAAGATCTCGGCCGGATAAATGAACGTCGTGGTGTTGGGCCCGAACTCGGTGAAGAAGTAGCTGATCCCGTACAGCAGGGCGAACGCCAGGGCGGTCGTCGTGACGGCCGGGATGAGCCCGATGAGCAGGAACATCAGCCCCATCATGCCGAAGCCCAGTACCTGGATACTTCGGCGCCCGGTTTTATCAAGCAGCAGGATCGCGACCACGTACCCGGGCACGGCGAAGATGGCGAAGATGGCCAGCTGGATCAGCGTGTTGTGCAGCAGCGAGGCGTGCGGGTTGAGCAGCTTGAGGATCTCGGGCGTGGAGATGGTGTTGCCGTAGTAGCAGAAGTCGAGCAGCGCCCAGGCCCCGGCCGCGCCGATCAGCCAGATCAGCATGCGTTTGCTCTGGATCAGCAGCAGGTATCCCTGAGCGACGGACATCGTATTGCGCGCCTTCGACTCGGCCACCGGGGCCGGCGCTTCTGGGTGCTCGGTCGCTTGCTTGATGGCCGCCTCCGCCTCGTCCGAGGCGCCGCCCGCCATCGCGAACCGCGGCGTCTCGTGGATGCGGCGGCGCATGTAGAAGACGGCCAGGCCGGGCACCGCGCCGAAGGCGAGCAGGATCCGCCAGACGGTGTCGTTGGACAGACCGGACCATAGCAAGACGGAGGCGAACAGCGGCCCGAAGATGAGGCCCGCGCCCTGCATGGCGAACACGAGCCCGACCATCTTGCCGCGGTCGCGCTTGCCCGAGTACTCACTCATGATCGTCGCGGAAACCGGGTAGTCGCCGCCGATGCCGATCCCGAGGATGACCCGGCAGACGAGCAGGAACGTGTAGTTGGGCGCGAACGCCGAGGCTAGTGCGCCGATCGCGAGGATCAGCACCTCGTAGCCGTAGATCCGCTTGCGCCCGAGTATGTCCGCGACTCGGCCGAACACGAGCGCGCCCACGGCCGAGGCCAGCAGCGTGGAGGAGTTCAGCCACGACACCTGGCTGGTCGACAACGTCCACTCGGTCTTCAGCAGGGACACCACGATGCCGATGACGAACAGGTCGTAGGCGTCGGTGAAGAAGCCCATGCCCGAGATGAACATGATTTTCAATTGGGCCTTGGTGATGTGGGAGTCGTCGAGCGACTGGAAGGCGCCGCCGTCGGCTGGTGGTGCTGCTGCTGCCGGAGTGCTCATGCACCCCAACGTTCCAACCGGAACCTAGCGCAGAGTAGCAGCTAGGTAACTCTTTGCGACACTTCTCATGAACGGAGGGCAAACGAGCGATTACAAAAATGTCGGCCTTAGGTAAATATCAGAGGTTTGCGGAGAGCGCCGATATGAACTACTTCTTCTTCTTGTTGCGCCTGCCGAAGGCGGCCGGGATCACGTTGGAGCCGCCGCCGGGGAACCGCGGCACGTTGGCCGGGTTGCCGAAGCCGGGGAAGCCGCCTTCGCCGCCCGCTCCGCCGAAGCCGGCCGGGCCGCCGGCCGACTGGGCCTGCTGCAGCATCTCGGCCAGCTCCTCCATCGATTGCGGGGTGTCCTGCGCCTGGGCGGCGGCCGGCAGCGCGGGCGCGCCCGCGGCGGACCCGTTTCCGGCGCCGGAACCGCCCGCCGACCCGAGCGCCGCCTTGCGGGGGTCACCGCTGCGGCGCTTGCCCTTCGAGTTCTTCGCCGCCTTGGCGGCCTTGGCCGAGCGACGCGCTCCGCCCCCCATGCCGGGGATGCCCGGCATGCCGGGCATCCCGCCGCCCATCAGCATCTTCATCTGCTTCTGGCCCTCGAAGAAGTTCGTGACCAGCTGGGAGACCTCGCCGACGGTGACGCCGGAGCCGTTGGCGATGCGCAGCCGCCGCGAGCCGTTGATCATCTTGGGGGTACGCCGCTCAGCTGGGGTCATCGAGCGGACAATGGCCTCGGCCCGGTCCAGGTCCTTGTCGTTGACCTGGTCAAGCAGCGCCTTGTTCTTCGACGCGCCCGGCATCATGCCGAGGATGTTCTTCAGCGGGCCGAGCTTGCGCAGCATCTGGAGCTGCTCGACGAAGTCCTCGAGGGTGAACCCCTCGCCGGACATCATCCGCTCGGCGATCGAGGCGGTCTGCTCGGCGTCGAACGCCTTCTCCGCGCGCTCGATCAGGCTGAGGACGTCGCCCATGTCCAGGATCCGGGTCGCCATCCGGTCCGGGTGGAACAGGTCGAAGTCGGACAGCTTCTCACCGGTGGAGGCGAACATCACCGGCTTGCCCGTCAGCGCCGCGATCGACAGCGCCGCGCCGCCTCGGGCGTCGCCGTCGAGCTTGGTCAGCACCACGGCGTCGTAGCCGACCCCGTCGAGGAACGCCTGCGCGGTGGTCACCGCGTCCTGGCCGATCATCGCGTCGACGACGAACAGCACCTCGTCCGGGTCGGTCGCGTCCCTGATCGCCTCGGCCTGGGCCATCAGCTCGGAGTCGATGCCGAGACGGCCGGCCGTGTCGATGATCACGATGTTGTGCAGCGACCGGCGGGCCTCGTCGAGCGACTGCCTGGCCACCGCGACTGGGTCGCCGATGCCGTTGCCGGGCTCGGGGGCGAAGACCGGGACGCCGGCCCGCTCGCCGACCACCTGCAGCTGGGTGACCGCGTTGGGCCGCTGCAGGTCGGCGGCGACGAGCAGCGGCGTGTTGCCCTGCTCCTTCAGCCACAGGCCGAGCTTGCCCGCGAGCGTCGTCTTACCAGAGCCCTGCAGGCCGGCCAGCATGATCACGGTGGGCGGGTTCTTGGCGAACCGCAGTCGCCGGGTCTCGCCGCCGAGGATCGTGACGAGCTCCTCGTGCACGATCTTGATGACCTGCTGGGCGGGGTTCAGCGCCTGGGACACCTCCGCCCCGGCGGCCCGCTCCTTCACCCGCGCGATGAACTGGCGCACCACGGGCAGCGCGACGTCCGCCTCGAGGAGCGCGATGCGAATCTCGCGCGCGGTGGCGTCGATGTCGGCAGGCGACAGCCGCCCCTTGCCGCGCAGCGAGGAGAAGACCTGGGTTAGCCGATCGGAGAGCGTCTCAAACACCCTTCAAGGCTACCGGTGATTGGGGGCTGAGGTATTAGTCAGCGCGACCGGTCCTGCGGCTGAGGTCTTTTTCTCTCCCGAACGGACCCTGAACTGGAGCCTTCAGGCCGGGCTGAGCGCGGAAAGCACCATCGCGGCCGTGCGCTTGCGCAGATCGGGGTCGGTCAGCAGGCCGCCGGCGGCGTCGGTGACGTAGAAGACGTCGACCGCCTCCGCGCCCAGCGTCTCGATGCGGGCGGCGTGCACGTTCAGCCCGCACTCGCCCAGCGCCCGGCCGATCCGCCAGAGCAGGCCGGGCTCGTCGTGCGCGCGGACCTCGACCACGGTGGCGGCGGTCGAGGCGTTGTCGACCAGCGTGACCTTGGGCGGCGGGGCGTTGAACCCGCGCCCTCGGACCGCGCGGGCCCGGCGCTCGAGCCGGTCCTCGACGTCGAGGCGTCCCTCCAGCATCCGCCGCAGGTCCGAGGAGACGAGCACCGCGTCGGGCGGGTCGCCGTACTCCGGCACCACGTTGAACACCGTGACGGCGGTGTCGCCCACTGCGGTCGCGTTGGCGCCGCGGACCGTGAGCCGGTGCGAGGCCAGCACCCCGGCCGCCCGCCAGAGCAGGCCCGGGCGGTCGAGCGCGACCACGGTGACCTCGTTGCCGTCGACGATCGCGGCCGGGCCGCCATCGGCCGCGAGCGCCAGCTGGTCCGCGCGCAGCGGGACGGGCTCGGGCGTCGGCTCGCCGTCGAGCACCGCGCCCACCCGGCGCACCAGATCGGCCACCAGCCCGGCCTTCCAGTCGTTCCACGCGGCCGGCCCGGTGGCGATCCCGTCGGCGATGGCGAGCGCGTGCAGCAGCTCCAGTAGCGTCCGGCTGCCGCCGACGGTCGTCGCCACGTGCTCCACCGTCATCGGGTCGTCCAGATCCCGGCGGGTCGCCACCACCGGAAGCAGCAGGTGGTGGCGGACCGCCTCGGCCACCAGCTCGACGTCGGAATCGCCCAGTCCGACCCTTTTGCACACATCGCGCGCCACCACTTCGCCGGAGACGCTGTGGTCGCCCGGCCAGCCCTTGCCGATGTCGTGCAGCAGCGCGGCCAGCAGCAGCAGGTCGGGCCGGGACACGTCACGGGCGAGCCCGGCCGCGTTGGCGGCGCACTCGACGAGATGGCGGTCGACCGTGAAACGGTGCAGCGGGTTGCGCTGGGGCCGGTTCCTGACCCGCTCCCAGTCCGGGATCAGCGTGGCCAGCAGCCCTTCCTGGTCGAGCGCCTCCCAGACCGCGATCGCGCTCGCCCCTGCCCCGAGCAGCGCGAGCAGCGCGTTGCGGGCGTCGGACGGCCACGGGACCGACAGCGGCGGGCACTCGGCCAACCGGGCCAGGGCCCGCGGCGCGATCGGCAGCCCGACCTGCGCGGCGGCGGCGGCGACCCGCAGCACCAGCACCGGGTCGGTGCGCGGCATGGCCGCCCGCGCCAGGACCACCTCGCCGTCCTGCTCGACCACGCCGTCGGCGAGCGGCCGTCGGTCCGGCTTGCCCCTGCGCATCCGGACGCCGAGGGCGCGGCGGCCGCCGGCCCGATCGGCCTGGCGGAATGCGTGATCGACCGCGTAGGCGATGGTCCGGCCCGCGCCCGCCAGCTGGCGCAGCAGCGCGTCGCCGTCGAGCAGGCCGAGCGTGCGCGCCACCTCGTCCTGCTCCTCAAGCACCAGCCGGTCGAGGCGTCGCCCGGTGACCTCGTGGAGCACGTGGCGCGCGTCCAGGATCTGCTCGTAGGCGGCCCTCACCTTCGGCCCGGGCGCGGGCGCGACCCACGCCGCCGCGATCGCCTGGATGGCGTGCACGTCCCGCTGCCCGCCGCGGGACTCCTTCAGGTCCGGCTCGAGCAGGTAGGCGAGCTCGCCGTGGAGCCGGACTCGCTCCTCGTGCAGCCCCTTCAGCTCGGCCAGCCGGGTCCTGGCGTTGGCCCGCCAGTCCTCGAGCGCGCCCTCGCGGAGCCTCGTCGTGAGGTCCGCGTCGCCCGCGACGTGCCGGGCGTGCAGCAGCCCGAGCGCGACCTTGAGATCGCTGCGGGCCACCCGTCTCGCCTGCGGCACGGTCCGCACGGCATGGTCGAGCCGCGCGCCCGAGTCCCAGACCGGGTACCAGATCCGGTCGGCGATCCTGGCGATGCCGTCCCTGCCGTCGTGCAGCATCAGCACGTCGAGGTCGCTGCCGGGGAGCAGTTCCTTGCGGCCGTAGCCGCCGACGGCGACCAGGGCCACGCCGGGCTCGGCCCCCAGCATGCCGGCCAGCCAGCGATCGGTTTCAGTTGTCCTTCGGCTGCGATCAGCCGTGAAAGAAGTCATCACGCTCACTAGGTCGTCCCCCGAAATGATCAGCACGCGCCCGCGCCAGGGCGCGCTCGTGGTACCGGCCTCTCGATTGATGGTGGTGGTGGTGTTATGCCAGCGCTGAGCCGGGGTTAACCCAACTCAGATGGCGTCAGGACCGCGCTCCCCAGTGCGAACCCTGACCACCGTCTCGATCGGCACCGTCCAGACCTTGCCGTCGCCGATACGGCCGGTCTGCGCTGCCTTGACCACGACGACGACGAGATCGTCGGCGTCCTCATCGTCGCAGATGACTTCCACTCTGACCTTCGGCACGAGGTCAACCTGATACTCGGCGCCCCGGTACACCTCGGTGTGCCCGCGCTGTCTGCCGTATCCGCTCGCTTCACTGACTGTCATGCCGTGCACGCCGAATGCCTGCAACGCTGCCTTGACATCGTCGAGTTTGAAGGGCTTGATGACAGCCGTGATTAGCCTCACATGATCACCCTTTCGTTCACCACACCCGACAATGCCTTACCGGCGTTTCCTACGTCCAGTCCGAATGTGTCATACCGGTGAAACCGCGCCCCGAATTATTACGCCGCAGTTTCCTGCTCAGCCGCCGAGGATCGCGTCGACGAATGCGACTGGGTCGAACGGGGCCAGGTCGTCCGGGCCCTCGCCGAGGCCGACGAGCTTCACCGGGACCCCGAGTTCGCGCTGGACCGCGATCACGATGCCGCCCTTGGCGGTGCCGTCGAGCTTGGTCAGCACGATCCCCGACACGTCGACCACCTCGGCGAAGACCCGCGCCTGGCGGAGCCCGTTCTGGCCGGTGGTCGCGTCGAGCACCAGCAGTACCTCGTCGACGGCGGTGCGCTTCTCCACGACCCGCTTGACCTTGCCGAGCTCGTCCATCAGGTCGTTCTTGGTGTGCAGGCGCCCGGCGGTGTCGATGAGCACCACGTCCGCCTCCTGCTCGATGCCGGCCGAGACGGCGTCGAAGGCCACGCTGGCCGGATCGGCCTGCTCCTTGTCGGAGCGGATGACCTGCGCCCCCACTCGTTCTCCCCAGGTCTGCAGCTGGTCGGCCGCCGCGGCGCGGAACGTGTCAGCCGCGCCGAGCACCACCGTCTGCCCGTCGCCCACCAGTGACCTGGCCAGCTTGCCGCAGGTGGTCGTCTTGCCGGTGCCGTTGACGCCGACCATCAGGATGACGGCCGGCCGGCCCTCGTGCCGCTGGGTCCGCAGCGCCCGGCTGGCGCTGGTCTCCACCTCGCCGAGCAGCTCGGTGCGGAGCATCTCCCGGACGTCGTCGGGCGTCCTCGTGCCCTCGACCTTTACCTTCATCCGGAGGTCGGCGACCATCTGCCGGGCGGGGGTGATCCCGACGTCGGCGGTGATGAGGACTTCCTCGATCTCGTCCCAGGTGTCGTCGTCGAGCCGCTCACGCGACAGCAGGCCGAGCAGCGCGGTCCCGAAGCCGCTCTGCGACCGAGCCAGCCGGGCCCGCAGCCGAACCATCCGGCCGGCCGACGGCGGCGGCTTCTCCAGGGTCGGACGGGCGGGCTCCGGCGGCGCGGACGGCTCCGCCGTGCGCTGCGGAGGCGGCGCGGTGGCGGTGGTGGTGCCCCCGCCGCCGGACTCGGTGTCGGCATCGGCGTCCTTGACCGCAGGCGTCGAGCCGGTCATATCGAGCTGGCCGTTTCTGCTGCGCCGAACTCCGTGCATGCCTCGCGGCCGCAGGAACATCGTGCTGCCGACGCCGACAAGCAGCACGGCGACCACCACGATGATGATGATGTACGCGATCATTTCAGCCCACTGTCTCCAAGAATTGCACGTCCCCTACGCAGCCCGAGCACCGCCGGCCCGCGTTCAAAGCCCCTGAGCACATTACAGCCTGCCCGCATCAGCACCCGGTACTCGCGAACACCCGGTACTCGCGCAATGCGCTAGGCGGGCTCGGATTCGCGCACGCGCTGGCTGATCACCGTGGAGACGCCGTCGCCGCGCATGGAGACGCCGTAGAGGGCGTCGGCCGCCTCCATCGTGCGCCGCTGGTGGGTGATCACGATCAGCTGCGAGCTCTCCTGCAGCTCGCCGAAGACTCCGAGCAGCCGCTGCAGGTTGCTGTCATCGAGGGCCGCCTCGACCTCGTCGAGGACGTAGAAGGGCGACGGCCGCGCCTTGAAGATCGCGAACAGGTAGGCGATGGCGGTCAGCGACCGCTCGCCGCCCGACAGCAGGGACAGGCGCTTCACCTTCTTGCCGGGCGGGCGCGCCTCGATCTCGATGCCGGTGGTGAGCATGTCGTCCGGCTCGGTCAGCATCAGCCGGCCCGAGCCGCCCGGGAACAGCCGCGAGAACAGGCCCTCGAACTCGCGCGCGGTGTCGGCGTAGGCGGAGGCGAAGACCTCCTGCACCCGGTCGTCGACCTCCTTGACCACGGTGAGCAGGTCGCGGCGAGTCTTGCGGAGGTCTTCGAGCTGGGTGGCGAGGAACTGGTGCCGCTCCTGCAGCGCCTCGTACTCCTCGAGCGCGAGCGGGTTGACCTTGCCGAGCCTGGTGAGCTGCCGGTCGGCCTCCGCCGCCCGCTCCTCCTGCTCGGCCCGCACGTACGGCACCCCGACGATCTCCGTCGCCGCGTCGGCCTCGGCCGCACGGGACTTGCGGGCCGGCGGCGCCATCTCGGACTTTTCCGCCTCGGTGCGCACCGCGCGAAGCGCGTCTGCGAGCGACCCAGGCGCGGCAGCGGACGGAGCGCCCGGAACGCTCGGAGCCCCCGGAGCGCCCGGAACGCCGGAGGAAGGTTCGGACATATCGGATTTGTCGGATAGGTCCGAACTGGAGGCCGGGGCCGAAGACGGGGTTGAGGTTGGAGCCGAGGGGGTGGCCGCCGGGGCTGGGGAGGGTGCGGCTGTCGGGGCCGAAGCCGGGGCGGAGGCCGGGGTCGAAAGCGAAGCGGAGGCCGGGGCCGAAGACGAGGCAAGAGCCGACGGTGGGGAGTCGGCGATGGCCGGGGAGGCGGCGATGGCCGGGGAGGCGGCGATGGCCGGGGAGGCGGCGATGGCCGGGGAGGCGGCGATGGCCGGGGAGGCGGCGATGGCCGGGGAGTCGGCGGGGGTCGCGGGTGAGGCGGATGGCTGAGCCGCAGTCGGTGCTTCAGGGGCGACGGCGACGGCGGTGCCGCGCTTGCGCGCCGCGACCGCGAGGGGCGAGGCCGCCGGGACGAGGATCGGCACGCCGGGGCCGTACTCGGCGACCAGGGCGTCGGGCTCGACGCCGTACTCGTCGGTCGCGTGCGACGACAGCTGCTCGAGGCGGAGCCGGTGCTCGTTCCTGGAGATCTCGGTGCCGTGGGCGGTGTTCACCACCGCGTCGAGCTCGGCCGAGACCGCCGTGGCCTGAGCGCGGACGGTCTTGAGGGTCCCGCTGGCGGCCGCGGTCGCGGTCTCGGCCGCGCCGCGCCGCGCATCGGACTCGGCCAGCGACGATTCGGCGGCGGAGACGGCCGCGGCCGCCCCGGCCGCGACGGCGCGGGCGACCGCGCCCTGCGCGGCGCGCTGCCGACGGCGGATCGCGGCCCGCTCCCTGGCCGCCCGCTCGGCCGTGGCCGACGCGGTCAGAGAGTCGGCCCGGCCGCTGATCGCGCGCAGCCGCTCCTCAACGGTGCGCACCTCGAGGCGCGCCTCCATCTCGGCCTCCCGGGCGGCGCCGGCCCGCCGGGTCAGCTCGGCCCGCTCCTCGTCCGCCTGCTCGTTCTCGAACTCCGGGTCCCTGGCCCGGTCCTCGTCGGCCTCGGCCTCGGCCAGCTCGGTCTTCAGCTGGCCGAGCTTGGCCAGGTCCTTCTCGGCGCTGCGCTGGGCCGCGCCGACGGCGGCGTCGAGCCGCTTGGCCTCATCGGCGGCCGCCCGGGCGGCCCCGGCCAGCCGCCCCAGGCGCCCGGAAATCTCGGCCGTGGCGGCGTCAGCGGCGCGCAGCCGGCCCCGGATCTCCTCCAGCACCTGCCGGGCCTCGTCCTGCGCCTCGGTCGCGTCGGCCAGGGTCTCGGCCGCCGCCTCGCTCGCTGTTTCGGCCGCCGCCAGCTTGGCCGCCGCGTCATCGGCGGCGGCGCGCACGTCAAGCAGCGACTGCGCCCCGGCCGACCCGCCGTGCGCCCAGTGCGCGCCGATCAGGTCGCCGTCGGCGGTCACGCAGCGAAAATCTGGGTTGTCCCGAACGAACCCGGCGGACTCGGCCAGGTCCGCTACCACCACGACGTTGGCGAGCAGCTCGCCGACCGCGCCCGTCAGCTCGGCTGGCCCGGTTACCAGGTCAACCGCCCAGCGCGCGCCGGCCGGAAGAGTGGGGCGCGAGTGGCGGTCGGGTCTGCCGGGGTTGCGGTCACCGACGGGCGGGGAGGCGATGACCAGGCCGACGGTGCCGGCGTTGGCGGCGCGAATGTCGGTCAGGACCTCCACCGCCGCGTCGAGGCCGTTCACGGTGAGGGCCTCGGCGGCGGCGCCGAGGGCGGCGGCGACGGCCTTCTGGTAGCCGTCGGCGACGGTCAGCTGGGCGGCGAACGAGCCGAGCACGCCGCGGAAGCGGTCGGGGTCGGCGAGGACCGCGGCGGTGGCGTCCACGCCGCGGCGCAGGGTCTCCTTGAGCGCGTCGACGCGGGCCCGGAGGGCGGCTACCTCGCTGTTGGCGGCGCGTTCGGCCTTGCGCGAAGCAACGGTCCGTTCGGAATGATGATTGTGATCTTTTGTCGCCTGGTCGAGCTCGGCGGCGAGGCCGGAGCGGTCGGAGTCGCCGCCGTCCGCCACATCCTGGACCTCGCTGTACTCGAGCTGGGCGCGCTCGGCGCGGGCCCTGGCCTGGTCGGCGGCGGCGGTCAGCCGGTCGATCTCCTCGCCGGTGGCGGCGCTGCGGCTGCGAGCGGCGTCGACCATGCCGCGCAGCCGGGCCAGCCGCTCGGCCCGGCCCGCGGCGGCGCGGGCGGCGTCGGCCAGCCTGCGCTCGGCGTGGGCGAGCCCGCCCTCGACAGCGGTGCGCTCGGCGACCGCCAGGGCGAGCGCCTCGCGGCCCTCGTCCATCCGCTCGGTCAGCCCGGCCTCCTCCGCCCGCAGCTCCTCGGCCTGCCGGTCGAGCTCGTCGGGGTCGCGGCCGGGCCGCTCAGGCTCGGGGTCGGCCGCGAGGTGCCGCGCGCGCTCGTTGGCGAGCCCGGCGACCGAGCGCAGCCGCTCGGTCAGCGAGGAGAGCGCGAACCAGGTCTGCTGCGCCCGGGCGAGCTCGGCCGCCTGGGTCGCCACCGCCGCGTCGAGCTCGGCCTCCTGCTGGCGGGCCTGGGCCAGGCTGGCCTCGAGCATGGTGCGGCGGGCGAGGATCGCGGCCTCGTCGGCCACCTCGCGCTCGAGCTTGTCGCGGAGTGCCAGGTAGTCGTCGGCCAGCAGTCGCAGCCGCGCGTCGCGCAGATCGGCCTGGATGGTCGCGGCCCTGCGGGCGACCTCGGCCTGCCGTCCGAGCGGTTTGAGACGGCGGTTGAGCTCGGCGGTCAGGTCGACCAGCCTGGTCAGGTTGGCCTGCATCGCCTCAAGCTTGCGGAGCGCCTTCTCCTTGCGCTTGCGGTGCTTGAGCACGCCCGCGGCCTCTTCGATGATCGCCCGCCTGGCCTCGGGGCCCGCGTGCAGGATCTGGTCGAGCTGGCCCTGGCCAACGATGACGTGCATCTCGCGGCCGAGGCCGCTGTCGGAGAGCAGGTCCTGGACGTCGAGCAGGCGGCAGGAGTCGCCGTTGATCGAGTACTCGCTCTGGCCGGAGCGGAACATGAGCCGGCTGATCGTCACCTCGGCGTAGTCGATCGGCAGCGCCCCGTCGGTGTTGTCGATGGTGAGCGCGACCTCGGCCCGGCCCAGCGGCGCGCGCGAGGTGGTGCCGGCGAAGATGACGTCTTCCATCTTGCCGCCGCGCAGCGACTTCGCGCCCTGCTCGCCCATCACCCAGGAGAGCGCGTCGACGACGTTGGACTTGCCGGAGCCATTCGGGCCGACGACGCAGGTGATGCCGGGCTCGAGGCGGAGCGTGGTGGCCGACGCGAACGACTTGAAGCCGCGCAGGGTGAGGGACTTCAGGTACACGAACCCTCTCCTCCCCCGGAATAACCCTGCCGAACGGCCCAGTTTAGAAGGTTACCGCCCCGGGCGCCCGACTGCGGGGAAGCGCGCGGCAACGCCGAAACCGGCCCCTCCGGAGCCGCTGCGCTCTCACAGCGTCCGCGTTTGGGGAGGGGCTCTTGAGGAGGGCGGACGAGGCTCGGGCATGGCCGGGCGCTGCGCCGCAGGCAAACGCCACTATTTGGCGGCGGGAGGGGGACCCGAGCCCGCATTGGGCGGTGTTGGCGGATTGGGTGTTGTTTGCGGCGAATATAACCGGGAACAACACACAATAAGGTCAATAAGTGAGGCAGGTAAAACAAAAACCCCGGGGCGATGGACCCGGGGCCGGAACAACGAAGAGGGACGCCGTGAGGGCGCCCCTGGTTCGTTTTTTGTGGTTGTGGCTCACCGGACCCGCGTGGTCGCGGGCTGAGCAAGCGCCGCCTGAGATCGTCAGGTAAGCGCGGGCTCACGGTCCAGAATGAGCATGTCCTCGTCATGAGCGAGCCCCGAGGCAAGCGCGTCGTTCTCGTCCTGAAGCCGGGCGAGCTCGGCTTCCAGGTCGCGAACGCGCTGCTGGAGGCGGCGCATTTCAGAGACCATACGCGGGTCGGGACCGCCGACGTGGCCAAATAGAGCCTTAGACATGGTGAAAGGTCCTCCACACTGAGTGACCAGGGTGGGCACTATGTGATCCGCACACCCATGCGTGCGGGCAACAGATACAGGGTCTCACCCAGACCTATCGCGGTCAAGCTGAAGACAGCCTGTCACCCGTTATGTGCCTTATCTTACCAGAGACCTGCCCTATGAACAAACGTCGAAACGCACAAAACCCCTATATGTAGGGGACTGCAGGTTGTGGGAGCCCTACTTCTACCAGTGACCGTTGCGCGGGCGGGGCTGGCACCGCGGGCAGCTGTACGCGGAGCGGTTCATGAACGCGTCCCGGCGGATCGGCGCGCCGCACCGGGCGCACGGCTCGCCCTCGCGGCCGTAGGCGTTGAGCGACACGTCGAAGTAGCCGCTCTCGCCGTTCACGTTCACGTACTGTGCGTCGAACGAGGTCCCGCCCGCCTTGAGCGCCTCCGTCAGCACGCCGTCGACCGCTTCAAGCAGCCGCGATACCTCGGCCTTGCGGAGCGTCTCGGTCGGCCTGGCCCAGTGCAGCTTCGCCCGCCACAGCGCCTCGTCGGCGTAGATGTTGCCGATCCCGCTGATCAGCGACTGGTCGAGCAGCGCGCGCTTGATCCCGGTCTTGCGGCGGGCCAGCCGCGCGGCGAACGCGGTCGGGTCGAAGGCGGCCTCGAGCGGGTCGGGCGCGATATGCGAGATCGGCTCGGGGACGAGGTCGACGCCATCCGGGTCGGGGTCGTCGGGGCTGGCCTTGATCGCGGGGACCAACGGCGCGACCATCAGGTGGCCGAACGTGCGCTGGTCGGTGAAGCGCAGGTCGGGGCCGCCGTCGGTGAACGTGAAGCGGGCGCGGACGTGCGACGAGAGTTCGCGGTCGGGCGGGCCGACGAGCAACTGGCCGCTCATGCCCAGATGGGCTAGGAGGGCCTCGTCGTCATCGAGGGCGAACCACATGTACTTGCCGCGGCGTTCGGCGCGGATGAACGTACGGCCGGTCATCGCGGCCGTGAACGCGGCCGGGCCGGTGGGGTCGCGGCGGACCGCGCGCGGGTTCAGCACCGCTGCGGTGGCGACGGTTCGGCCGAGCAGGTGCTGTTCGAGGCCCGCGCGGACGGTCTCGACTTCGGGCAGCTCAGGCATCGACGGCGTCGGCCGAGCCGGGCTGCGGCGGCACTGAGTCGTGCAGCGCGGCGTTGACCGAGCTAGCCGACGGGTCGGCAGCGGGCCCGGAATCGGGCACCGCCCCGTCGCCCGACTTAGCAGGCGAGTCGGGAGCCGACCGGGAAATCGGGAGGGTTCCCTCGCCCAACCTAGCCGACGAGTCGAGAGCCGGCCCGGAAGCGCGGGCGCCCTTGACGGACTCAGCCGACGGCTCCACAGTCGCCGAGGTCCGTTCGGGATGACTCTGGTCTTCTGGTTTTTCCGCGGCGTCATCGGCGGTGATGAAGAGGTAGGCGGCCTCGGCGGCGAGCTGCTCGGCGGCCTTCTTCGACCGGCCCTCGCCCTCGCCGAGGTCCCGCGCCCCCACCTTGACCACCGCGCGGAACATCTTCTGGTGGTCGGGGCCGCTGTCCCTGACGTGGTACTCGGGCACGCCGAGGCCCCGGTCGGCGGTCAGCTCCTGCAGCGACGTCTTCCAGTCGAGCCCGGCCCCGAGCAGCGCCGAACGCTCGATGACCGGGTCGAACAGGCGGTGCACGAGCCCGCTGG
>Ga0335075_10010381_pt1 | contig 14137 bp, 16 predicted proteins | sample Lox_Sample_24_FD_206723 | JGI IMG/M metagenome (GOLD analysis project Ga0335075, IMG submission 206723) | Soil microbial communities from Loxahatchee National Wildlife Refuge, Florida, United States - Lox_Sample_2.4 | ecosystem: Environmental > Terrestrial > Soil > Wetlands | place: USA...
CTTGTTAAACCGAGTCTTCCAGACTCTATGCCTCGCCGCCTGAAATGCGGAAAGTCGAGCTCAGGAATCCCCTCATTTATCAAATCGGTCCGAAAACGCCTGCGAAGAGCGGTTGCTGCTGCAGCATTTGGGAGAACCGTTGCAGCAGCGGCTGCCTCGCCGCGCGGCGGCCGAGCTCTTCGTCAGACGAGTCCGGCGTGCGGTGGTCAACGATGATGCTGCTCGGCTTCGGCTGCTGCCTGATCCAGCGCGGGTTGCGGGCGATGACGATGCGGTGCCAGCCGGGACTATTGGGTGCGGTGCCTGGTCAAGTCGAAGCAATAAACCAACGGCCCGGGCGACTGCGGCGAGTTCTGCGCCGGGACAGTGCCGGCCTTGATGGTGCCGTTTGGGCATGAGTCCTGCGCGGGGATATAGCTGTCGAGGGTACCCTGTCTTCCGTAATGGTAGCCGCCCAGCGCGCACGAACCCAGCGCTATCGACGCAGCCATCACCATCAAGCCTTTTACGCCGCTGACCTGCCTTCTCATCCGGCATTGCGCCCTGAAGAACGGCATCTAATTTGACGGTGGCTGTTAATGCAATGGGCTTTACCGCCGGGTCGCGCGCACCCCTGCGCTTGGACGCGGGACTACCGGATGCGATTGGGCGTGTCCAACCGCGTCTCCACCCGCCACCACGGCCGGAACGTGGTTCCGTTTCACGTCGGGCAAGGTGATCGTTTCGGCCTAAAAGCCTCTGGCCCCTCTCGGGAAGGGTGAAGCCGCCGGACTGCCGCCTAGCAGGGCGGGCGGTTCGAGGGCGGCGGCGTCACCTTGGAAATGGGCCCGCGGCAGCGCGGCGATCGGGTGTCCGTGACCGGATCACCGGCCGGTGGTTCTAGTGGCGGTAGTCGGCGCCCTTCCTTTCGATGGTGCGGAGCAGGCCCTCCCATTCCATCAGACCGTAGTCATCACTGTTGCGGCGCTTCTGGCCCCGCTCGGCGGCCTTGCGCACGACATAGTCGGCGATCCGCGCCGGCGGCGCGTCGAGCATGCGGGCGGTGAGCTCCAGCTCGCAGGCGCGTTCCAGCATGTACATGCGCATCAGCGTGCCGTGGATGGTCGGGCCGTGGGTGAGCAGCCCATGGTTCAGCAGCACGACGCAACTGCCGCGCTTGCAGGAACGACCGAGCGCCTCGCATTCCTCAACAGAGGCAGGGACGCCGTAGGGATGGTACGCAACGTCGTCCAGGATCGAGAGCACGTCCTGGCTGATCGGGCGCAGCCCGTCTTCCAGCAGCGCTACGCCGGCCCCGGCGCGGGTGTGGGTGTGCATCACGCACATCGCATCCGATCGCGCTTTATAGACGCCGCTGTGGATGGTGAAGCCGGCATTGTTGAACTTGCCGGGATCGCCAAGCACGTTGCCGTCCATGTCCATCTTGACCAGGCTGGAGGCGGTGACCTCGTCGAACATCTCGCCGTAACGATTGATCAGGAAGGTGTCCGGCGCGCCCGGAATGCGAGCGGACATGTGGGTGTTGATCAGGTCGGTCCAGCCGAGATGGTTCACGATGTGATAGAGCGCCGCGAGGTCGCAGCGGGTCTGCCATTCGGCATCGGTCATTTCGGTGCGTGGTCGTTGTAGCGCGACGGACATGGAGTGCTCCTTGAGACGGCAAGCCGTATCCTGTGGCAGATGGCGGTCGGGGGCAAGCCGCGCGGCGCTGTTTTTCCGCCGCTCAGAGGTGCTGGACGCGCAGCGCGCCGCTCCATCGCTCGTTGAGATATTCGCAAACCAGGCGGCGGTGGCAATGTTCGGCGTCGTGCTCGGAGCACAGCAGGCAGCAGTGGTCCAGCATCTCGGGTGCGTAGTGGTCCTCGATGCGTCGCTTGGCTATCAGTGCGCGGAAGCGTGCTTCGTACTGCGTCCAGTCGCAGTGGCGCTTTCTGTAGTCCGTAAGTATGTCGTCGGTCGGCGCAAGGAGGGGAGCATGCACGTACTCCACGCCGCCGATCTTATCCAGGAACCAGGCAAGATCATCAGCCTTCGCAAATCCGGCGAGTTGAGACGTATTATGAAGCCGGACGTCGATAACTTTCTTGACACCGGCTTTTTCGAGTCGCCCGAAGAAGTTCTGTGCCGTCGTTCGGGTAAAGCCGATCGTCAAAACTCTAGACTGAACCATGGTTCGCTACGGCGGCAACGGGCTCTTGCGAATCGGCAGACTGCTCCTGGAAGGCAACTTTGCGTGCGCGCTCACGATATGCGGTCGCCAGCCTCTCATCCAGTGACATCAGCAGGTCCTCTTCGTCCCGACCTGTCAGCCGAAGAAGCTCTTGCTGCGCCTCGGAATGCGACATGGTCCGACCGTCCGCCAGCAAGTGGTTCACTTGCACGCCGCGTTGCGCGAGTGCGCGTCCAATCAGCAGACAACGATGGCAGTCGAGCGGATTCTGTTCCGAGCACATCAGCGCGACACGATGCCTGTGCGCGCCATCGACCACCCGATCCAGACCTTCGCGAAACTCGTCCGTAGCCGCTATCGCCTCGTAATCGGCAACTTCGTTGCTATAAAACCGGCGAGAAGCCGGTCGGCCGCCGAGTTGCTTGCCGAGGAAAACATAAGCAATCCCATCCCGACGCAAGCTGGAGCAAAGCTCATCCGAGTTGAAATGTGGTGAATAGCGGGAAAACGGGGCAGTGCGAACGTCCGCGATCGCGGTGATCCCCGCTTCACGCAATAGGTCGCTGAAGCGATCATAGGGATGGTTGGAATGTCCGATTGTCCAGACTTGCTCTACGCTGTCGTCCACTCTTCACCCCTATAGCACCCCGTTGACCATAAGATAGCACTTGTCCGGCGGATTTCCGAATGGGCGCGTCAAGCCCAGGCGCACGCACACAATCGCTCTCGCCGGAAGTGCTTGCCTGACGAAGGAAAGCCCATCCTGGCGCCAGGCCTCGTTGAGCGCCCGGCTGCTCACCGCCAGCCTGAACCGGGCGGTTCCGTCGTATAAGATGGCCCTGAGCTTCTCGAATTCCACAATGAACGACAGCCGGGGGCGTTGGACACTTATGGCGGCCAGAGAGTTGCACGGAGCGCCGACAAGGACATGAACACCCTGGCGAGCACCGTGCCATTCGCTGTTATGGCGGATGTGGCCGTCGAATCCGGCATCGATGTCGGTGGCGGTCGGCGGCGCGGCAGGGCCTGTCCAGTCGCAGAATTCGGTACCCGCATTGGCGATGTTCGAAATATCGATCGGCGTATCCTCGGTTCGATGCGGAGGGCGGGCCAATGGCTCGCCGCGAGGAATTATCCGTATCGTTGCGCCGGGCGCAACCCGGTGCCGGGCAATCAGCTCCGCGGTCCAATTATACCCATCGGGAAGCGGTCTGATCATCCTCGCGGAAGCGAAGTCCCATCCGGCGACGCAGTAGTTGCCGCGGTGCATTTCCGTCACTTCGGTGATCAGAATATCCATGGGTTGCAAGCTCAAATCGCGTGCAGCACGGACAGAAGAGGCGTGAACCGACCCAACCGCCCGAGGCTGGCATGTTATCAGTCCGGCAACCCAAACCGCAATCCTGGAAGTCGGCTTCCCGTGGTCATTGACTGCAACACCTCTCGCCCACACATGTAGAAGCGACCAGGGCGCCAAAACTCCAGTCGGAGGGTTTTCATGCCGGTCCCTCCTGGAAGACCTGTCGTTGTCGTGCTATGCTGCACTCATGGCCGACGTCGCTCGTCACCGCATGACCGCCGATGAATTTCTCGCCTGGGCGATGCAGCGTCCCGATGGCGAGCGGTTCGAGCTGGCTGCGGGTGAAGTCGTGGCGATGGTGCCGGAGCGGGCCGGACATGGGCGGGTGAAGGGCAACATATACCGGTCGCTGCGCGATGCGATCGACGCCGGTGGCTTGCAATGCGAAGCCTATGTCGATCGCATGGCCGTGGAAGTGGACGAGCACACTGTCTATGAGCCCGACGTCCTGCTGCGCTGCGGCGAGAGGCTACCCGATGACGCGCTCAAGGTCCGTGATCCCGTGCTTGTGGTGGAAGTCCTGTCACCGACGACCCGCGCCCGTGATGCAGGCGCGAAGCTCGAGGACTATTTCCGCTTGCCGTCGGTGCGGCATTATCTGATTGTCAAGGTCGAGAACCGGACCATTATTCACCATCTGCGAGAGCAGTCCGGTCCGATCACGACCCGCATTCTTGGTGATGTCCCGTTGCGATTGGAACCACCTGGGATCGAGCTGCGCGGCATATTCGATTAACAGGCAACGGAAGTGGCTGCGGAACATCGGAAAGATCAAAGCTCCTACTCTTCCATCGCACTCAGCAGCTTCAGCCTGGTCCCTACCCGCTCCGCCAATGCTCGCTGATAAATCCAGTCCCCCAGCACCACGTCGCTGACCGCGAAACCGCGATGCCAAAACAAGATGCGCTCCTGCGCATTCTGCCGTCCCGGACGCAACCCGGCAGTGATCTCCCCGATCTCCGCATGCGCGCGCGCCCGAGTCAGGTCGCCGGACTCGATCAGGTCATGGAGCTGGCCGCCCTTCGTGCACTGCTCCCAATCATCCACCACCAGCTTGTCCACTGAAAGCGCCAGCAGTGGCTCGATGGCCCGCACCCATCCGTAAGTGACCAGCAGCGAGCCGGCAGCCAAATCGGCATTGTGCAGCAGCGCCTCGGGTGCGGTCAGCCGTGTCGCCTCTACGACGATATCCGCACCCGCCGCAGCCTCAGCCGGCGAGGCAACGGCGTACGCTGCGACACCAAGCTCGGATCGCACCCGTGCCGCAAGCCGCTCCCGCGTTTCCGGGCGTTTGCTGGAAATACGAATTTTGGTCAACGGAAACCGTGTTGACAGCAGGCGCAGATTGCTGAACGCCGTCCCGCGCGCGCCCAGATGTGCGACGATACGCGCATCCGGCCGCGCCAGATGGACGGCGCCCAGGCACGTCACCGCACCGGTGCGCTGCCAGGTCAGGCTGGTCGCGTCCATAATGCAGCAGGGCACGCCGGTTTCCGGATCGTACAACGTCAGCAGCGCCACCTCGGAGGGCAGGCCCCGCCGCCAGTTGTCAACATAATCGCCGACCACTTTGACGCCGGCGCGGCGGATCGGGGCGACGTAGCCGGAAAGAATGTTGAAATGGCCGTTGAACAGCGGATCGAGGTGCAGATGCGCCTTCGGCGGCATCACCACCTGCCGGCGACCATGCGCCGACAATCCTGCCTCGATCGCGCCCAACAGCGTGTCCGGGTCGGGGCTCAGCGCCTCGACCTGAGCGCGGTCCAGAAACAGCAGAGAGATGTCGGCCATGGATCGCGACACTAAGTAGCAAGCCGAAATTGCGCAACTTGACGCGCAACCTCGCCAGCGGATTCACTGGCGGATCGCACCCCGGATCCACCCCATGGACAAATGGCTGCCCCCTGCCCTCGCCTACATCCCCTCATGGCTCGAATTTCAGGTGCGAATGGCAGAGCAGCCCGGGTGCATCATCGCGGTGGTTCATCGCGATCAGGTTCTGCTCGAGCAGGCATTCGGCCACGCTGATCTGGCGACGAACGAGAAACTCACGCCGCGCCACCGGTTCCGGGTGGCGTCGCATTCCAAAAGCTTTACCGCAGCCGGCATCATGAAACTATACGAACAAGCTCGGCTGCGGCTGGATGACCCGGTCGGCCAGCATGTCGGCCGACTGCACCCGCGGATAGCGGAAACCACCCTGCGCCAGCTTCTCTCGCATAGTGCCGGGCTGACCCGCGACGGCGCCGATGCCGGATATTTTTCCGGCCGGCGCCCGTTCCTCGATGCGCAGGAGCTGCTCGCCGATCTCGAAAAGCCTCCGGCGATAGAGCCGAACACCCGGTTCAAGTATTCGAACCACGGGTTCAGCCTCCTCGGACTTGTCATAGAGGCTGTCACCGGAGACCCCTTCAAGACCTGCATCAAGCGCGAGATCATCGATGCCGCGGGGCTGAAAGAGACCACACCCGACATACCGATTCCGGCAGGCACTCCCTTCGCGCATGGCCACAGCAGCAAGCTGCTGCTCGGCAGACGCGTCAGCATCCCCGGTGATTACTCGATCAACGCACTGGCTCCAGCCGGCGGCGTCGTAAGCACGGCGAGCGATCTGGCACGCTACTTCGCACAGCTTGCGCCGAACGCAAAGAAAAGCATCCTATCGGTCGCCAGCCGGCGTGAAATGACGCGGCGACACTGGCGCAATCCGCATTCGAACCTGGAAGGCTATTACGGTCTCGGCACCATCAGCGGCACGCTGCACGGGTGGGACTGGTTTGGCCATTCCGGCGGGCTGGAGGGCTATATTTCCCGCACATGCGTCGTGCCTGACCGTGAGCTGACCATAAGTGTGCTGACCAACGCGGTTGATGGCTGGGCCGGGTATTGGCTCGATGGCGTGCTGCATATTCTGCACGGGTTCGCCACGCGCGGTGCTCCCGCCCGGAACATCAGCGACTGGAGCGGCCGGTGGTGGAGTAGCTGGGGCGCCGCGGATCTCGTTCCCATGGGCAAGATCGTCGTGGTAGCCAATCCGCACGCAGGAAACCCGTTCCTGGACGTGAGTGAAGTCACGGTGGCGGGGAAGGACAAAGGCCGGATCTCGCTTGCCGGCGGATATGGAAGCCACGGCGAGCCGGTCCGGCGGACACGCGATGAAACCGGCGCGGTGACAGAGCTCTGGCTGGCCGGCAGCAAGTTGCTGCCCGAGGCGCAGGTTGCCGCCGAGATGCAGGCTCGGCACGACGCGCCCCGTGCACGGCAGCGACGCGCCGCGCGGTGAGTCTCGCCGGCGGCCCGATTGCCAACGCCTAGCACTCATGGTCCGATTGCCGCCATGGACCCGATCACCGCCGAACTGTTCCGCAACGCTGTCGCCGCGATCGGCGACGAAATGGTGCTGACCATCTATCGCACCGCCTATTCCGGGGTGCTGAAGAACATTATGGACTACAGCGCCGCCCTATGCGACGCCGAAGGCAGATTGGTCGCCCAGGGACTAAGCCTGCCGGGCCATCTGTGCAGCATCCCCGTCGCCCTCAAGGCGGCGATCAGGCGCTACGGCAACGACATTGCCGAGGGCGACATCCTGATCTCGAACGATCCGTACGAAGGGGGCATGCACCTCCCCGATATCTTCATCTTCAGACCCTTGTTCGCCGATGGAAGGGTGCTGGCCTATGCCGCGACCATCTGCCACCACACCGATGTCGGCGGCCGAGTGCCGGGCTCCAACGCCTCGGACAGCACCGAAATATACGCTGAAGGCCTGCGCATCCCGCCACTGAAGCTATACGAACGCGGCCGGCCCAACCAAACGTTGCACCGGATCATCGAGAAGAACGTGCGCGTACCTGGCCGCGTGCTCGGCGATCTCCGCTCCCAGCTCGCCGCCTGCGAGATCGCGGCGCGCGGCATGGCTGACCTGATCGCGCGGCACGGCGCCGACGATGTGCGCGCGCTGATGATCGAGACGATGGACTACAGCGAGCGCCTGACCCGCCACTGCCTGACTGAGCTGCCGGATGGCGAGGCAACATTCACCGACTGGATCGACGACGACCAGATCGATGTCGGCAAGCCGATCCCGCTGGTCTGCACCGTGCGCAAGCGCGGCGACACGATGGAATTCGACTGGACCGGCAGCGCGCCGCAGGTGAAGGGCGCGATCAACAACACCTGGAGCTACACCGCGGCGGCCAGCTTTACCGCCGCCAAGTCGATCCTGTCGGTCAACATGCCGAACAACGACGGCGTGTTCCGCCCGATCACCGTCACCGCACCCCCCGGCACCATCACGCACGGACTGCCGCCCGCCGCCTGCGCGGCGCGCGGGTTGACCGGCTTCCGCTGCTGCGACGCCGCCTTTGGTGCGCTGGCACAACTTTATCCCGACCGCGTCTTCGCCGCCGGCGATGGCGGCAATGCCGGTGTCAGCGTCGGCGGCTACGACAAGGACCTAAGGCCGTATATCTACGTCGATTTCTTCTCCGGCGGCTGGGGTGCACGACCGTGGGCCGACGGCCTCGAAGGCAACACCACCATGTTCGCCAACATGGCGAGCTTCAGCATCGAGGTGATCGAGGCGGAGAACCCCCTGGAAGTACTCGAATGCAGCTACGTCGCGGACACCGGCGGCGCCGGCAAATACCGCGGCGGCGTCGCCATGCGCAAGACGTGGCGGATGCTGGAGGATGACGGGATCCTGCAAGTCCGCTCGGACCGCCAGAAGCATCTGCCCTATGGCTTGCAAGGCGGCGGTCCCGGTTCGCCGGGACGCACCATGCTCAACCCGGACTCGCCGGAACAGCAGGTGCTGCACGCCAAACTCACCAGGCGGTTCCGCCGCGGCGAGGTGTTTCTTTTGCAACTTCCCGGCTCGGGTGGCTGGGGCGACGCGCTCGATCGCGACCCGTCGCTGGTCTCGCAAGACCTGCGCAGCGGGCTGATCACCATCGAAGGCGCGGCACGCGACTACGCCGTGGTCGCCCGCGGCGATCCGCCCGAGATCGATCTCGCCGCTACCAGCGCCTTGCGGGCACAGCGCCGCGCCGGCCCCACCGCATGAGCATCCGCATCGGCGTTGATATCGGTGGCACGTTCACCGACCTCGTTGCGATCGCCGCGGATGGGCGCGTGCTGACGCGCAAGTCGGCCTCTACACCGCATGATTACGGCGAGGGCATTGTCCAGGGCCTGCGCGCACTGCTGGAAGAAGCGGGCGGCGACGTCGGCGAGGTGCTGCACGGCACGACGATCGGTTCCAATGCCGTACTCGAAGGCCGCGGCGCACGCACAGCGCTGATCACCACTCGAGGCTTTCGCGACCTGCTCGACATCCGCGACCTGAGAATCCCGCGCCTCTACGACATCAGTTGGACCAAGCCGCCGGCGCTGGTCGAGCGGCGCCTGCGGCTGGAAGTCATCGAGAAAATGCGCCCCGACGGATCGGTCGCCACGCCGCTCGATGTCGCCAGCGTCGATGCCGCCGTCGCGCTGTTGCGCGCCGAACGTGCCGAGAGCCTGGCGATCTGCCTGCTGCACAGCTACGCCAATCCTGCCCATGAACGCGCCGTCGCCGCACGTGTCCGCACCGCACTCCCTGATCTCGCAATTTCCGTCAGCCACGAAATCCTGCCGGAGATCAAGGAATACCCACGCACCAGCACTACTGTGATCAATGCCTATGTGCAGCCGGTGGTGCGCGCTTATCTCACCGCCTTGGCCGCGCGGCTGCGCGCCCTCGGCATCACTGCGCCGCTTCAGCTCATGCAGTCGAATGGGGGGCTGGCCGCCGCCGACTTCGCCGCCGCCCAGCCGGTGCACATCATCGAAAGCGGCCCGGCCGCCGGCGTGGTGGGCGGGGCGGCCTTGGCGGCGCGGCTCGACGAGCCGCTCATCATCACCTTCGACATGGGCGGCACGACAGCAAAGGCCGGCCTGGTCGAGAACGGCGAGGTGCTGCTGACCGAGGCGCTGGAAGTCGGCGCTGGTGTGATGGCCGGCTCGCGTCTGCTGGTCGGCGCCGGTTACATGTTGAAGCTGCCCGCTATCGACCTCGCCGAGGTGGGCGCCGGCGGCGGGTCGATCTGCCGGCTCGATGCGGCGGGCGCGCCGAAGGTCGGGCCGGAGAGCGCCGGTGCCGATCCGGGACCGGTCTGTTACGGCATGGGGGGCAGCGAGCCCACTGTCACCGACTGCAATCTGGTGCTGGGTTATCTCGATCCGGCGGGGTTGGTCGGCGGTGCGCTGCCGTTGCATGCCGAGGCTGCGCGCTCCGCCGTGGCGGAGCGGTTGGCGCGGCCGCTCGGCTGTTCGGTCGAAGAAGCCGCGGCCGGTATGCTGCGCATCGCCTCGGCCAACATGATGCGGGCGATCCGCGCCGTCTCGGTGGAGCGCGGGCGCGACCCGCGTCAGTTCGCGCTGTTGGCATTCGGCGGCAACGGCCCCCTGTTCGGCGCCTGGATCGCCGCCGAGCTGGGCATAAGCCGCGTCATCGTGCCGCCGATGCCCGGCGTGTTCAGCGCCTTCGGACTGCTGGTCGCCGACACCGAGCATCACGCGACGCGCACGTTGCGAGCGTGTGCCGATGCGCTTGATGCCGCGCAGTTCGCTGCGGCCCTTGACGCGCTCGCCGCCGCCGGCAATGACCGTCTGCAGCGCGACGGCTTCCCGCCCTCGGCGCGTGCCTTCCGCCGCACGGCGCTGGCCCGCTATCTCGGCCAGTCCAGCGAGATCTCGGTGACGCTGCCGGACCACGACCCCCCTGACCTGCTGCGCGCGCTGCCGGAGCTGTTCGCCCAGGAGCACGAACGCACCTATGGCTTCCGCGCGCCGCCGGACGAACCGGTAGAGATCGTCGGTCTGTCCGTCACCGCCCGAGGCATCCCGGAACGGCCACGGCTGCCCTCCACCATTGCTCCGGCAGTCGCCGCGGTGCCGTCGAGCCGGCGCGCCTGGTTCGTCGGAACCGGCTGGACCGAGGTCCCGGTGATCGATCGCGCCGGGCTGGCCGGCGATTTGCGCGAAGGTCCGCTGATCGTGCAGGAATACGACGCGACCTGCCTGGTGCCGCACGGCGCGGCCGCTGCGCTCGATCCGTTCGGCAATATACGGTTGAGTCCAGCGGCCCCGTAGTACTGGCAGTCCGCCCAAGGCGCCCGCCCGAAGCCGTGAATTCGCCCGGTTTTGCGCCACGGCGCGAAAGTGCGCTTGTGCTATGACGCGCAGCGAAAGCGCAGATGTACGATCAGCCATGGATCGCGATGAGATCATAGCCAGACTGAAGGAGCACGAGGCCGAGCTCAAGGCGCTTGGCGTGCAACATCTCTATCTGTTCGGCTCCACCGCGCGCGGCGAGGCCGGCGCCGAATCCGATGTTGATTTGTTCTTCGACCATGAGCGCGGCAAGCTGAGCTTGTTCGGGCTCATGGATGTGAAGGAGCGGGCCGGACAGATTCTCGGCATCAAGACCGACATCATGACCCGCGAGAGCCTGCATAGGACCCTGCGGCCACGCATCGAGGCGACGGCCTTGCTGGTTTTCTAATGGCCGACGCATCCCCCATCCCGCGCCTGACGGACATCGTCGAGGCCATTAAGCGTATTCGTAGCGAGATGGTGGATATTTCGCTCGACGCGTTTGAGGGAGACTGGCGCAAGCAGTGGCTGGTCGAGCGTGGCGTCGAAATCATCTCCGAGGCAAGCCGCCACTTGCCGGACGATCTCAAAGCACGCCGCCCGGAGATCCCGTGGCGCAAAGTGGCCGGCATCGGCAATGTGCTGCGCCACGACGACGAAAGCATCGCCGCCCACATCATGAGGGCGCTGGTGCGCGATGATCTCCCTCTGCTCGACAAGGTCTGCCGCGACGAGCTCGCCGTGGCCATGGCTTGCGAACATGAATGATCTCGAAATGATACGTCCGCCGGACGGGCCGGTGGTATAATATAAGTGCCGGGTTCAACCCAACAACCGGCTGCGCGCCGGCAACAACGGTCCCGCCATTACTGGACGCAGCACACGCTCCGGCACCCGTGTCGCCATCAGGATCGAGCCGACCAACAGACAGCCCGGCAGCGGCCAGTCGATCGTGCCCAGCCACGACCGCGCCGGGCTAGCCGGCGATCCGCGCGCAGGGCCGCTGATCGTGCAGGAATACGACGCGACCTGCCTGGTGCCGCACGGCGCGGCCGCTTCGCTCGATCCGTGCGGCAATATCCAGGTGAATCTCGTGGCTTCGTAATATCAGGGGACCTGTCCAACGACCGCTCTGGGTGGTTTTCCGACGGTCCGCTTTTGGGTAGGGAACCCGCCGGTGCGCCGGAATCTCGCGAAAGGTTTGCACGAAGCATGCCGAGGGTCTCGGTCGGGCGGACGCTGCAGGGACCAGCCTTTCGCCGCGCTAGCAGACAAGACGCGGGGAACTTCGTAAGATGGATGCAGGGCCGGTGAATCATATATCGCTGCGGGAGAGACAAGTTGACCAATAGCTCCATTTCCCCGTCTCAGTCCGAAGTTCCCATCCCCAAGGACGACCTACAGCGCCAGCTGACGGTCGCAAACTCAGACAATCCGAAGATGCGACATGTCTCGGTTGCCGGTGATACCTACACGATCCTCGTCAGTGGGGCCGAGACTGCGGGCCGTTACTGTTTGATCGACATGCATGTGCCGACTGGTGGTGGACCGCCGCCACACCGGCACGATTTCGAGGAGATGTTTACGCTGCTCGAGGGCGAACTCGAATTTACCTTCCGTGGCGAAACATCCACGGTCCGCGCAGGATCCACCGTCAACATTCCCGCCAACGCACCGCATGCCTTCAAAAACGCTTCCGGCGCTGCCGTCCGGATGCTCTGCATGGCCACGCCGGCCGGGCTGGAAGAGTTTTTCCTGGAGATCGGCGATATTGTTGACGGCCGAACTGCACCGCCGCCGAAGCTTACGCCAGAAGAGCTCGGGGAGCGACAGAAAAAGGTGGTATCCCTGCTGTTGAAGTACCGCACCGAGATGGTGCCAACATAAATGTCCCGTACTCGGTGCCGCTACCAGGTGACGCCGAACGTCCAGTTCATGAATCGCCTAATCTGCGGCCCGGCGGGCCGAGTTGCGTCGACAACCCAGCAACCGGCCGCCCGCCAGCACCGGCCGCAGCACACGCTCCGGCACCCGCGTCGCCACCACGCTGCCGATGACGATGCCTGGATCGAGCCCGCGGCGGCAGTCATGGTGCAACCAGGTCCTCGCGTAGCCTGATGTCATTGATCCGGCACAGCCAGAAAACCATCGTGGCCTTCGTGCTCTTTGCGAGCTTCGTGTCAAACGACCGGTAATCCAAGCAAGCTGAAGGAGTTTTTCGCGACTCGCCACGTTTGCCGGAAGCGACCTATTATGCTACAAGCAGACACATGGACAAGACCATCCGCAAGTACACCAACTTTGACGAGATGAAGGCGGACGAGTACCGCTACTGGCAAAGCCGTCCCGTGCACGAGCGTGTGGCAGCGGTTTCCGAACTCACCCAGGAACACTATGCGCTAAAGGGCGCGGTGCCCGATGTACCCAGACTTCAAAGAACTCTTATCCGTCTTGAACGCGCATCGGGTTAAGTATCTTGTCGTCGGAGCTTATGCCGTCTCCATTCACGCGCAGCCGCGAGCAACCAAGGACCTTGACATTCTGATAAAGGTGGACGCGGAGAACGCGAAAGCGGTTTTCACGGCGTTGGCCGAATTCGGCGCACTGCTACATGGCTTGACCGCCGCCGACTTCGCAGAACCCGGTCCATATTTCCGCGTGGGCCGCGAGCCGGTTGGCGTTGATATTCTGACGGCGATACCGGGGGTTGAATTCGACGCCGCATGGCCGCGCCGGGTTGACGACGTTGTTGATGCAGCGACCGGATTGAAGGCAAGCTTTATCTCCCGCGATGACCTGATAACAGCGAAACTGGCGAGCGGCAGAGCGCAGGATCTTGCCGACGTCGAGGCGATCCGCAAGGCAGTCCAGAGCCAACGAACCGGTGCAAAAAGCCCCCGGAACCGAGCAGCCCTGACCCGTAAACGCAGTGCTGCCGTACCACGCCTCTGCCCGTCTCTTTGATTCAGCCACGACCTGGGAGGGACTCCGTGACCTGGGACGAGCCGGCAGGCGGTCAGAATATCATACCAAGCAGCCGCACGATCGACTCTTCGGCACTGCGGCCCAACCGTCATGGCCGGCCTTGTGCCGGCCATCCCCAGGCCCGGGACGCAGTGGCAGGCGTCCTCGACGGCTACATGCTGAGCCAACTCGTCCGCGATCGCCGTGCGCGGCGGCTGCGCGCAGCCCGCCTGCGGCATCAGCAGGCGAAGGGCGAGGCTTTTCTTTCCAGGTGAAGCCGACCAGGCGCCGGGTTCAACCGAGCAGCCGGCCACCCGCCAGCAGCAGCACCCCCGCCAGCACCGGCCGCAGCACACGCTCCGGCACCCGCGTCGCCACCAGGCTGCCGATCACGATCCCCGGGATCGAGCCCAGCAACAGGCTGCCCAGCAGCGGCCAGTCGATCGTGCCCAGCCACCAATGGCCAAGCCCGGCCAGCAGCGTCAGCGGCACCGCGTGGGCGA
>Ga0335075_10010383_pt1 | contig 14135 bp, 15 predicted proteins | sample Lox_Sample_24_FD_206723 | JGI IMG/M metagenome (GOLD analysis project Ga0335075, IMG submission 206723) | Soil microbial communities from Loxahatchee National Wildlife Refuge, Florida, United States - Lox_Sample_2.4 | ecosystem: Environmental > Terrestrial > Soil > Wetlands | place: USA...
CACCATGGCGCCGGTGATCCGGACGTCGGCGGTCTTGCCGATGTGCCGCCAGGGCACCGAGTAGAGGACCTTCTCGACCTGGGCGTGGATGTCCGGCCCGATCTTCGCCGTCGCCCACGTGGCCAGCGTGAACGGCCCGGCCGGCAGCGGGCGCAGCGAGTCCTTCTCGACCGCCTCGAAGACGGCCGCGGGGGCGGCGCCCTCCAGCGGCCGGCACGCCCGCTGCCCGGCCACTTCCGCCGACCAGCGGGCGGCCTCGGCCTGCATCCGCTCCAGGGACGCGAACTCCCGGCCGCGCCAGAAGCTGTCGCGGACATAGGGCATCGGGCGTTCCACCCTGGCCTTGTCGCGGGGCTTCAGCGCCCGGGCCGGGTCGATGAGGCAGCCGTAATGGGCGGCGAGCTCGGCATAGGACCGGTTGACCCCCGGGTCGTAGAGGCCGGGCTTGTCCACCCCGGTCTTCAGGTTGTCCGGGACCAGGCGGGCGGGGACCCCGCCGAAGAACGCGAACGCCTCCACATGGCACTCGGTCCAGGCCCGCTGGTCCATCTTCAGCACCGGGCGGACGAACATGTGCCGCGAGCAGGCCAGCACCATCACGAAAGCCCAGACCGTGCGGAGCTTCCCGGTCACCGGGTCCAGCCACCGGCCGAGCTGCCCGTAGTCGATCTGCGCCTGCTCCCCGGCCTCGGCCTGCCGCGGGTTCCAGACCCTCACCTGCGACCGGCGGGCCTCTTCAGGGATGCTCGCGGCGACATACCGGCAGAAGCTCGCCACGCTCGCCGCCAGTCCCCGCTCGTCCCGCAGCCGCTGGTGGATCGTCGACATCCGCACCCCGGCCTTCAGCTGCTCCACGATGTAGTCGTGGTGCTCGCCGATCGCCGGCCAGGTCACCTGCCGCAGCCGCGTGTCGGACAGCTCCGGGAACCACTCCCGGACCAGGTCCTGCCACTCGCCCTCGCTCTTCGCCGGCCCGCTGCCAGCCACGATCCCGGCGGCGACCGCCGGGGCGACGTACTTGCGGATCGTCTTGCGGTCCACCCCCAGCGAGCCGGACATCTCATTCAGCGACCTGCCCGCATGCCAGTGCACCAGTATCTCGATCACGTCGATCACGTCGAACGTTCTCCTTGCCATCGGCCCCCCGTCCTCGACGGGAGGCAAGGTTGCTCCATCTCGATGGCCAGGTCCACCACCACACGCACGCCGTCCCCATGAGGAATTACGTGATCGGGTGGGGAATTACGTGGGAATTACGTGATCGCTACACCCCTCAGAACTGGGGAATTACAAGATCGCCGACACCTGGCGAAACTGAAGGGATCAGACGCCGAGAAGATCCTGAAGAAGGCGGGCGGAGTGTTCGGCGACAAGGGATTCATCGGGACTAATTACATCACCACCCTCATCCGCAAACCGGAATGCCGCAAGCTATTGCAATGGGAACACGAATGGAGCAATCAGGTGAGCTTCTTCCGTGCGCCAGTAGAGCGAGCCGTCGCCAACTTGAAGACATGGCGGATTCTCTTCACTGACTATCGTCGGCCGCTGAAGACCTTCAAGTCATCATTCCGCGCCGCAATCGGACTCTACTTTTTCAAAGAGAGTTTTGCATAGCCCTCTATAATTAATCTGGAAGCCAAAGCATCGTAGCCTCCAACGAACCCGGTGCGGCTCAATTGGCTCAGGCCGAACCCGGCAGGCCGGGCTGCTCACATGCGCCCTCCTTCGCGGCGGTCTTCCTTGCTGGCGATGCGGGCGCGGGGTTCGCGCCACATCGGCCAGAACGGCGGCCCGCCGGGGAGCCGGAACGCGCCGCCGGGCCACACGGTGTAGCCGTGCCGCTGGTACAGGTCGCGGGCGCGGGGGCTGGAGGCTTCCAGGCAAGCCGGCGCGCCGTCGTGGTCGAGGTCGCGATGGCGGGCAGTCAGCAGAGCGGTGCCGATGCCCTGGCCCTGGCCCTGGCGGCCAGGATGGACGGCCAAGATCGCCAGGTGCCAGTACGCGACGCCGACGGGCTGGTGGGTTTCCAGCGTCTGGTCGAAGACCGCGAACCGGCCGGTCCACGGCGCGGTCGCCTCAGCCAGCCGCTGCCGGTACCCGGCCAGCGGCCCGGGCGCACCGGGCCCGGCGGGCAGCCACAATGCGACGGCGTCGCGGGCGGGGGTGGTGTGTACGCGCCCGGCGGCCATGGCGTGCGCGACGAGCAGCCGGAAGTAGCCAGGGAAGATCGCGCTGCGGGCTGCGGGGTCGGCGATCAGCCACCGCGACGGCGCCAGGTCATGGAACGCCGTAGCGATCACCTGGCCGAGCACATCGAGATCGGCCGGGCCGGCGCCGATCACCTCGGCTCCGGGACGGGCCGTGGCCACTGGGTATCCCGCGCGTAGGCGTGTTGGGCGATGACGGCGTGCGGGCCGAGCCCGATCGCGGCGTAGATCTGCGGCCGGCGGGTCTTGAGCACCAGCGCCCAGCCCAGCCCGGCCGCCGCGACCACGCCATAACAGCCCGGCAGCACCCACGCCGCCGGGTCGCCGGGCAGCACGCCGAGCAGGGTCGCGTAGTGCTGCACGGCGAGCACCGCGATCGTCGCCAGCATGAGAACAGCGAGCGCGGGTGCGCCGAGCCGGCGCCAGGTGTTCTCGCCGGCCAGGGTGGCCTCGACATCGCGGACCGACAGGCCCCGGATGAAGGACGCAATGACCAGGGATTCGAGGGCATTGGTCTTGGTCACGTGGCTGCCGAACAGCCGCGACGCGAACGCCTCGGTGGTGCCCCGCAGCTTCGGCCGGGCCAGGGCAGCCGGCCCGGCGGTCATCTTGACGGTCACCTCCCGGTAGCCGTTACGCGAACCCGGCCGGGCGTCTTCGGCCAGCGCGGCACCGGCATAACGGTCCCGGCCCAGGAACTCGGTGACCTCAGCTTCCAGCGCGGCCTGCATCAGCAGCTGAGCGCCGAGCCGGGCCACCTCCTCCAAGATCTCCGGCAGCGGCCGGTCCTGAGCAAACAGCTCATCGATGTGGCCATGGATGCGGCCATCACTTTCAACCATGCCCGCAAGCTGCTGCGGTGGGCGCTGGACACCGGCGCCGCCGAGCACGCCGGGTCGGTGGCCAGTGACCGCCGCCCCCATCGCCTCTGGCACCGCCTGGGAGATCACTCTTCCCATCGTCGCTCGGACCTTGGAGGACTCGTGACCGAGCCACTCAGCGACACGATCATCCTGGTAGCCGACGACCAGCCCGACGTAGTGCGTACGCTGTGCCAGCCGCTGCATAAAGCCGGTTCCTTGTTGCGATATGTCGCCGACGCCCACACTGCCCCATTCGTGCTAGCCGCCCATCCTGCCGACCTAATCCTGGCTGATATGAAAATGCCCCCCGAAGAGTGGGGTGGTTTGTGGCTGCTACGTGAACTGCGGAAAGGCGGCTGGGAGACTCCCGTGGTGGCGCTGTCCGGAGAGGGATCGAAGCGTCAAGTCATCGAAGCGGAGCGGCTGGGTGCGAACACTTGGGTGGACAAGGACCAAGCCGGCCAAGAACTGGTTGAACAGTGCGCAGCGGTGCTGGCCGACTCATTCGGCGAGGCTCTGGGCCGCGCCAGCCTCCGACTGCCTACCCCCTTGGCCTACCGCTTCGCCAGGTACGCCCGGATGACGGATCCAGAGAAAAGGATGAGCGAGGGGCTGCATGTGCTGGAAGCCGTGCTGCGGTTCGCCGCCCTCGTAGGCCTGAGCAGCACACAGCCACAGCCGCTGCCTGGAATCGCCACTGAGAAGGTAAGAGCCCCGAGTATGCGAACGTGGTTCGATCTTTGCACAGCGCTGACTCGTGCTCCTGGTGCGGGGACTGAATTTAAGCGCTTGCTGTCCTTCCTGATTCCGGATCGAGCCCACCACGGGCTCATAAACGACTTCATCTCCATCCGCAACAATATTGCCCACGGCAGGGCCATACCCGACCACATTCAGAGTCGGCGCCTTGATAGTCTATTGCGTCGGTTCGCCCATCGCGCGCAATCAGCATGGCGTGCCGATATTGCTGTACCCACGTCCATGACATACGACGGGTCCAGCTACTGCATCGAAGTACTCAAGCTCAGCGGCGCTGGGACGCCCAGTCCCGGCGCAGTAAAGAGTCCAGCCCCCGTCGTGACGAGCGAACTCGTACTACTGCCTCGGGACGCCGAACCGCTGCCGCTTGCCCCATGGTTCATAGCTCCGAAAACAGATGACGCAACTAAACTGCAGTGCATGCTATTCGATGGCCTGCAGTACATCAAAGGCAGACCAGTTGCGGACACGCCATTTAAATACTCCAACACCAACGGCACGAGCTGCCACGGCTCGGCATCCATCCAAGCCGGTGGAATAGGGCACGCGCTAATCCCTTGGACAACCGGTTAAAAGGTGCCCGCGGCGCTGCTTCCCAATGCTCTACGCTTATCACCAATCTGCACATAACTGGACGATAAGCGCCTCCTGACTACCGCAGCCAACGTGTCAGCGAACCGGACAGAATCGGCAGGGAGGATGTGGATAGTGCTTCTGGCCCTGCTTCTCCGCTTCCGGCTGTGCCTCGGTTGTTTTGGCTTGGTGCGGGCGTAGGGTCAGGGGCCTGGGTCCCTGAAGGCTTACTGGGACGCCGCGGAAATCTACCTGTCGCCAGAAACCCGCTGCTTCCGCTCGGTGAACGGGAGACTGGACTGCTGCGACTTTTCGCATCGCCATGACCGGCGAGCCCGGCCGCCCACGGTGCCATGCGGGCCGCAAAGCGCATGCTCCGAGCCTCTCGACTCAACCACCGCTCAACCGCAAACGGCCGGATCTGACTGGACGCGACCGGACCCAGACAAGATCAACCCCTGACCGCATTGATGCTGGTCAGGGGTCATCGGTGCAGGTGGTGGCAGGTGTTGGGTTCGAAGTCGCGGTAGGGACCGCCCTTGCGGGCGGCCCCCCGCACAGATCCCAGCGTGCGGGATTACCGCACTGGGCTCTTACCTTGGGTGCATGGCGGCGAAGCGCGCCTCCGGGAATGGGTGCAGGATGCGGGTCTGGGGTAGCCACCGGGTGGCGATGCGGTCCATCCGGTCCCAGGTGAGCCCGGTCTTCTGGCTGCGGCGCCGCAGCGCTTGGTACCAGTGCCGTGTCGTCTGGTGGCGGAAAGCGTTCACCGCGTCGTTGTTGCCGGGCACTGCATAGTAGGCCTGGTGCCCGCGCACTACGGCGGCCAGCCATCGTCCCTGGTCGGGGATGGGCAGGTACCGGCGTCGCCTGATCTCGGCTTTCGCCTCGGCAAGCTTGGCCCGGACCCGTTTCGAGTCAGTCTTCCGCCGGACCCAGAACCGTCCGCCCCTGGAGGTCGCGCAGATGTGCGTGAACCCCAGGAACGAGAACGTTTCCGATTTCCCTTCACCCCGTGCTGCCCGGTTCGCGGCGGCACGCCGCCCGAACTCGATCAGCCGGGTTTTATCCGGGTGCAGTTCCAGCCCGAACCTGGCGAGCCTGCGGCCAAGCTCGTCCCGGAACTGCTCGGCTTCCTCCCGATACTCGAATCCGACGGTGAAATCGTCGGCGAACCGCACGATGATCACATCGCCACGCGCGTGCCGCTTCCTCCACCAGTTGGCCCACAGGTCGAAGACATAATGCAGGTACACGTTGGCGAGCAGCGGCGAAACCGATGCCCCTGCGGTGATCCTTTGCCACTCTCCGACCATTTCCCGTCCTCGATGACCCCCGCGGCCAGCCACTTATCGATCAGCCGCAGGACCCTGTCGTCTACGATCCGGTGCCGGAGGAACTTCCGCAGCCAGTCCCGATCAAGCTGGCCGAAGAAGTCGCGGATATCCGCGTCCAGCACCCAGTTCACGTTCCTCCGGTAGATCCCGGCCGTCAGCGCGTCCAGCGCATCATGCGGGCCGCGCCGCGGCCGGAACCCGTAGGAGAAACCCAGGAAGTCCTCCTCATAGACGGCGTTGAGCACCTCGACGACGGCCCGCTGGACAATCTTGTCCTCCAGCGTGGCGATGCCGAGCGGCCGCTGCCGCCCGTCCGCCTTCGGGATGTACGCCCGCCTGCTCGGCGACGCCCGGTAGCGCCCCTGCTGGACCCGGGCGTGCAGGCCCTGGAGGTTAGCCTCCAGGTCCTGCCCGTAGGCCGCCCACGTCACCCCGTCTACCCCCGGCGCGGCCTTGGGGCGGATCGCCCAGTACGCCCACCGCAGGCGCGCGAGGCTGACGTGGTGCAGCAGCGCGGTGAACCGTGCCTCCTTATCTCGTACTGCCACTTGCCGCACACGATCCAGCGCACTTGACACACCTGGCCCGGCGCTGTGTCCGGGGCGTGTTTTGCTGCCCGTGTTTCCCTTGGCTCGCTCCCTTTCCTCCCCCGCCTCCGCAGCCGCAGCCTTGTTCAGCGGGTTCGCAGGTACTACGGAGCGATCCGACTGCCCGTGCCCCTTCATCCCAGGATTACCGCCTCGGCGTTCCCTGAGCGGCCCGCCTGGTGATCAGCCAGGCGGGCAGGCACGGGCTCTCCCGGTTCTCGCGCATGGAGGTTCCGCACATGCCCTGGTTCTTTGACCGCGCGGGGCCCGCTGACCGCTCGCGATAGCGCTGTCAGCGATGTTGCCTTCCGCCCATTGGACAGCGTGGGCGCCCCGGATTCGCCATTTCGCGGCTCGATAGCCCGGCCTGCACGTGCCCCTGCCAACGCTTCGCCACGCCCTCGCGGGTCGTCGACGCATGACTCGGGGCCGCTGTGGGTCGCTAGCCCTTCAGCGTAGAGCTCTTGCATCTCCTCCTCCATGCCGGTTTATCCCGGCGCTTTCCCAACGTAGGCTGAGCCGACGGTTTTACAGACCGCTCCCTCCACCCCATCGGAATAGCCGCTGACCTGGCCCAACTCCTTCAAGGATCACGTGAATACCCGGTCCTGTCCGTCATGTCCGTGCCGCAAGTGGCGAGGGACGGTTGACGTCACGGACAGGCACGGCCAGCGTCCGTGCAAACGGCTTGACCAGCAGTTTTACACTCGCAGCTCCGCCAGTCGGCAATCTGAACGGCAGAACGCCCGGCCAGATCTGCGTAGCCAGTCCCGTCAAACGATGCCGCGGCACCGTTGCGCGAGGCAGATGACGGCCTCCCCCAGCAGTCATCGGTCGAAGGTCAGATCGGACGACTGCTGCAGACGACCGAATCCGCCGACCAGGCGACACGTCTATCTCTGGAATGGCACCTCTCTGTGTCAACCGGCCGCCGACAGAGAGGCGCCATTGATCGGACAGTCTCAATCTCGAAGGCGTGCACCTCGCGGAAGCGGCCGGTGAGCGCAGCCTGCAGTAGCGTGGTGCTGGCCCTGAGCCGGCGGTCGCCGAGCGCGGCCAGCGCCGCGGGGCTTCGCTCCCCGGCGACCAGCACGTCCAGGAACCGCCGCCCACTCGTCCCGAACAGGTCCGAGATCACTGCCGAGATCTTCAGCAGCGCTTCTCTGAACTAGAAATGATCATGGATTCCTGGCTTGCTGGCGTTTCCCCGAGGCGTGCAGGACGGCGGTTATCAGCAGGGTGATGTTGCTGTCGTCGAGGCCGGTGAGGGCGTCGCGCAGGTCGGCGAGGCTGGCGGCGAGCCGCAGTATCCGCTGCTCGCCGCCGGAGCAGGGCAGGTCGCCGGTGTCCAGGGCGGTGATCGCGGCGGGCCAGTCGATCTGGGCCATCGTGGTGATGCCGTCGCTGATGCTGGTCACCAGCCAGATGAACTGGCGGGTGAAGTCGCTGCGGGCCAGGAATGATCCGTGGCCGATGAGGAGCTCGACGCTGGCTTCGGCGGGGTAGAAGCCGCGGGCGCAGGCGCGCAGGGCTGCTGGCAGGTCCGGGGTCATCGGGCTGGCCCGGGGAGGGTGGCTGGAGTAGTGACGGTGCGGCTGACGGCTGGGGCGTGACCGGGCATTCCGAGGTGGACGACGGTTTCACGGCGGGCGGTGATCTCGTCCATCTGGGCGAGCTTTTGCCGGGCGGCGGCGAGGCTGACTTTCAGGCCCTCGGCGTCGCCGGTCCAGCCCTCGCGGCGGGCTTCTGCGATGCGGGCGGCCAGGTTGTCAGAGATCTCGGTGAGGCGCCGACGCTGGGCAGGGTCGGGGCGCAGCAGCGGGCATCGGATGCGTGCTCGTGGATGCAGGGGGTGGCGTAGGAGCGTCCGCAGGTGCCCAGCGACAGCTTGCGCCGTTCGAAATGGCCGAGGAACTCTTCCCATTCCTCCTCGGTGGGGGTGCGGTATTCCTCGGTGGGCCGTAGCGCCCGGCGGCGGGTGATGAACGCGCGGTGGGCGTTGATGACTTCTTCGGGGTAGACGGGCTTGTAGCCGAGGGTGACGCCGATATCGCGGTGCCCGGCGACCAGCTGGGCGATGTGCGGCGGCATGCCGTGCATGATCGCGTCGGTTATGAAGATCCTTCTGAAGTCGTGCGGCACGAAGCGCAGTGGCTTGCCGCTGGCGTCGGTGATCCCGGTGCTGGCCAGGGCGTCGCTGATGAGATCCCGGATCGCGGGGCCGCCGATGGCGCGGTGCTCACCGCCATGGCGGCGCTGGAACAGCAGCGGCATCGGCGGGTTCCAGACACGCTCGTGGTAGTCGTAGGCGGTCACCAAGGGCACGGCGCCGTCGTCGCCGCGGATCCGGCAGATGATCTCGCTGAGCACGTCGGCCAGCTCGGGGCTGATGACCAGGAGCCGCTCGGTATCGGTCTTGGACGGGGCGATCTGCAGCAGCGGGATCAGCTCGCCGGTGGCTGGCAGCTTGTACTGGATGAAGCTGTGGTGGGACAGCTCGGTTGAGTTCTTCGATCCGGATGCCGCTGTGGCGCAGGACGTGCACGGCGGCCCAGGTCCAGAATGCCTGGTGCTCTTCCTGGGTGAGGTCACGGTGCCTGCCGCTGTCTGGGTCCTGCGCCCAGGTCCTGCCCGCTGAGGCATGTTCGCGTGCCGATCGGCGCAGGGTCTGCCCGGCGGCGGTGAACATCTGGCCAGGGGCGGTGTCCCCGGCGGCGCGCAGCCGCCCGGCGGTGGCCGTGCGCTCGCTATCCACCCTGGCCAGCAGGGCCGGAAGGACTGGTATGCGCTCGCGGGTCCGCTGGTCCATCCGTGACTTGCGCCGGGAGCGCGCCTTGCCGCGCTGGGCGATGTCGGCGTCGCGGACCGGGCATGGCGCCACCCAGGGGCCCCACCGGCCTGGGTCGTCGGCCGCCCACTGCGCCAGGTCGAGGTAGAAAGCGCGGACCATCACCAGGTGGTCGAACGCGTCGAGGCGGAGCGCGGTGGCCTCGGTGACCTGCCCGTCAGCGGACCGGGACCTGGTCGTCTTGGTGGTGATCCGCTGCTTCCACGCGGCGGCCACTTCAGCGGGCAGGTGCAGCGAGGCGATACCCGGGTGGTGGAGCTCCAGGTCGCGCCAGAACAGCCGGCCCAGCGTGCCGGAGAACTTGTGCAGGGTGGCGTAGTCGACAGCGGGCTGGCGTTCGCGCAGGTAGTCCACCAGCAGATCCCGGATCGGGCGGCATTCGATGCCGTAGCGGTCGATCAGCTGCTCGCAGCTGAGCTGGCCCTGGGTCTTCAGCGCCCTCCCGGGCGGGGCGGCGCCGCCGAAAACTCCCGCGGCCCGCAGCAACTGGTAGAAGTACGGGCTGGTGGCATCGCTGCTGCGCAGCAGGTCCCCGGCGATCGCCAGCAGCTCCAGGCAGTCCCCGATGGTGATGTCAGCGACCAGGCCACCCTTGGCGGCCAGGATGACCGCGATCCGGCGCAACGCCAGCTGCGTGGTGTGGCTGTTGACGTGATCTGCCTCGCAGATCACGGCCAGGGCGGCGAACCCGGCCGGGTCGCAGACGCGGGCCATCTCCGCGGACAGGCCGATAGGGGTGGCCGGGGCCAGCAGCCAGCCCAGGCTCGGGCGGATCACATCCGCGCAGACCAGCAGCAAGACAGCGCGGCCGGCCAGCAGCCAGACGTGCTCGGGGTCGCGGGGCCCGCGTCCGGCGGCTGCCAGCCACCCGGCCAGCAGCCCCCGCCATGCGGGGTTGCCCGCGGCGTCGGCTCCGCTGGTGATCCACCGGTCCTGCCAGGTGTCACCCGGCTGCTGCTCCAGCCAGTCCAGCACCCGGATCAGGCCCGGCGGCGCTCCTGGTCCAGGTTGCGGCGGCCGGCGGGGAACGGCGGCGCCAGCAGCCTTCCGAGCACCTGAGGCTTCGGCTGGCTGGTCAGCGCCCAGCTCGCCGGCGTCGGCCGCGGGGGGAACCGTCGCAACAGCGCAGCCGACGGGCCCGGGTGAGCCGGCAACGGCCGCGACCCCTGATAGACCGCCGGTCCCGCCAGGCCGGTAACGGCCGCCGGGCCTGCAGAGCCGCTCATTTTGGCTCCCGCCCGAACAGCACGCTCAGCGACTCTGGCCGGTACCCGCCCGCGCCCCGACCATCGTCCTGCCCGGGCTGCTGCCGTCTGTGCTGACGGGCATGGTGGGCGACCACCGCGGCGATGACGTCCTCCTCCGGGGTCGGGCAGGTAGAGCTGCGTGGTGGACAGGTGCGCATGGCCAAGGACCCACTGCACGTCGGTCAGCGGCATCTCCGGGTCACGGGCCATCCGGTAGGCCGCCGTGTGACGAAGATCATGCAGGCGCCAGCGGCTGCCCAGCGTGGCGCTGGCCCGGGTGAACATCGCCCTGGCGGCGTGATAGGACAGCGGCCGGAATGGGCGGCGCAGCGTCCACCACAGCGGCTCATCGGGCCCGGCGGGTACCAGGCCCTGCATCTGGGCCTGATATAGCCGCAGCCATACGAACGCATCCGGGGAGGCCGGCAGCGGCTGCAGCGCCTGTGTGCCCTTGCGGATCACGGTGATCAGCTGCCGCCCCGGGTCGGCGTCCGCGCGCCTGGCCCCCAGCAGCTCGGCGGCCCGGCGCCGGTGGAGACCCAGAACGCCACCAGGGCCCGGTCCCGGTGCGACCCGAGCCCCGCGAACAGCTCATCGAACTTCTCATCCGGAATCTGCCGGGGGATCCGCCGCGCCACCCTCGGCCGGTACCGCCCGGCGCCCTCAGCCCGGAACCGCTCCATCGGGTTGCGATGCGCATTCGCCCTGCCCCGCCGGCCACGAGCCAGCGGGAACGGATTCACCATCGGCCCGGTGCCGGCCTCCAGATGAAACTCATAAAAGCTGCGCAGCACCGTCTCGCAGTGCGCCACCGTGGCTGCCGCATACCTCGCGCCGCTGCCCGGCCCACCCGGTGCCTGACCAGGCACCCCGGCCCCAGGCCGCCGCCAGTGCGCACGCACTGGCTTGCCGGCCAGCTGAATCCAGCGGCAAAAGTCCCGCGCCTCTGCCCGGGTCGCCCGGTCCCAGCCGACCTCCACCGCCCACAAGAAACGAAACCAGCGCAGCAGGTCCATCCCATACGACCGCTGCGTAGCCGCCGAGCGCCCGCACGCCTGCAGGTCCCCCAGATATGCCGCCACTGGCGCGACAACCACACCGCCAGCATCGACGAGCCGGTACGGCTCGAACGGGTTCCCCGTCGCCTCAAGCGCACCGCGCCGGGATACCACCAGTGACGGCAGATCCCGTGCCCCATCCCCTTCGATGATCACGGGCAGGGACCGTAGCCACCCCAAGCCCAGCCCGCCTGCCGGACACGGCGATCTGTCCCCATAGTTCAGTCAACAGGGCGTCCTCGAGGATCTTCTCGACCCGGTTCTGGTGCCGGACCTGGTCTTGGGCCAGCCGGGACCGGGCCCGGGTCAGCGCCCGCAGATCCCGGACCGGCTGTGGGGGCACGAACGAGCCGCGCAGCATTCCCCGCTCGTTCAGCTTGCACAGCCACACGCAGTCTTCCCGGTCGCTTTGTTCCGGCCAGGCAGGTGCTTGGTGTCCTTGGCGTTGACCAGCCACACCTCCAGACCGGCCGCCTCGGCAAGGTAGTACCAGATCCGCCAGTAATCGCTGGTGCTCTCGAGCACCAGCCGCTGGATGCCCCCACATCGCAGCTGATCCATCAGCGCGACCACCAAGTCATAGGTGGCCTCGGCCCGCCACACCTTCTGCCGCCGGCGGTCCGGCACCCGGGTGCACACCATCCCAAACCCCTTGGCGACATCGATCGCGGCCGCGTGCGTCACCACCTCGGCACGTTCCTCGGCTACCTCCGCGCCGTCATCGTCTCCCTCAGACGCAGGCGGCGACCCCAGCACGGCGTCCTTGGTCATGTTCTTCTTCCTTGCGGCCATCGCGGCCTCGCCTTCATCGTGAAACCGGCACGAACGAGGCTGCCTGGGGGGCGGCGCAGGGAAAGCCAAATCTGATCGGCGTGCTCGAAGCGACAGTACCCAGCCCGCGTGATCGCCCCCTGCGCCAGACTAGTTTCCGGCCACGAGGCACCAAGGTGCGTACGGCGTCACAGGCAGCACGCCGCGATCACCCGCCGCCACTGAAAGCTGGACACCGGGCACATCCCCGGCCACCCTGGAACCGGTCACGGCGCCGGCCGGCGCACGGGCAGCACACCTGTCGCCAGACACACCGGCCCGTGGCCGCCTTCGCCAGGCCGACAGCCCCACATTTTGCGGGAACCTCACGCCGCAAGGCCCCTGGACTGGTTTGCCGGTGAACGTTCAGGCTCAATTGGGCAGGCAGGAGCCTGGTGTCGCCGTCCTGCCCGGCTTTCGGGTCGCCCCGTCCGCGAATACACGTCACATGGCGGTCTGTCGGATGTGATCGGCTTCGCCGCCTATTGACCCGGTGTCCTGTCACTAAGACTTGGCGTCTGCTGAGGCAGGCTCGCGCAACCGCCAGGTGAGAGACCGAGGCTCACCGCGGCGCGCTCACCGCCGACGGGCTCACCATCGCGGTCATGGCCGACGGGCTGGCCTGCGGGCACCGCCGTGCGCACGCCGGCCTGTATGCGGCGGTCGCCGCCCAAGGCATTCTGGTCAGTGAGTGCCCGCCCGGTGATGCCCCCGGTCCGCTCGTCGCTGGCGGCCCGGAGAACCGGCTCCTGGCGGCGCTTGGCACAGGGGTCGTGGTTGTCGAGGCCGGGCAGCGCAGCGGCGCCCTGGACACAGCCCGGCATGTCGCGTGCCGGGCAGGCCGGTGATGACCGTCCCGGGCCCGGTCACCTCCGTCCAGTCCGCGGGCTGCCACCAGCTGATCCGCCTCGGTGCGCAATGCGTGACATGCGGCGGACGTAGACGGCTATCTCGAACCGCCGCAGCCTGCGCGCCCTCTGCCTTTCAGCGAGGTGTCAAGACGTCAATGGCGTTGGTCTTGAGGTGGGTGTCGGAGGCCCTGGCCGTCAGCAGTGAGGTGCCGCACGAAGAGCCCGCGTAGTGCACCAGGATCGAGACTCCCCGGACGCCTTCGCCGACGGGGCGGCCAAGGAGGCGCGGTCGGTGACGTCGAGGGCGACGCGAGTGACGTCGGAGAGGTCTACCCGGACGGGCTGGCCTACGCGGCCTAGAAGTGGTGCCTGGCCGGTACTTCAGAAGCATGTTGCATATACATCAATGCGGCCCGTATTGTCGCAGGATATTAGTTGTATCTACATCATCTCACGCGAGTGAGGAACCCGGCTAGTGGCGTCTCGGAACTGGACCTCCCATGACACCCCCTGTGTCAACCTCACGCAGCGATTGGCTGTGCGGTTTGCTTGGCGAGGGCTGCGGCTGCGCCGTGTCTGGCGGGGTCGTAGGGGATGCCCTGGAGCCAGCAGGGCCAGATGACACGGATCCAGGCGCGGGCGAGGATGCGGATGGCGTGGGGGTGGTCCTTGCCGCTGGCGCGAGCGTCGCTGTAGGTCTTCGCGGCCCAGGGGCTGGCGTGGCGGCTGTTGTCGGCGAAGGTGGTCATCGCGACGCGGAAGCGCTTGTTGCAGGCCCAGCGGAATTGCACGGAGCGGTGCTTGCCGGACTGGCTGGTGATGGGCGTGCAGCCGGCGAGGGCGGCGACGGAGTCGGGCCCGTCGTAGGCTTGGCGGCAGTCGCCCCACTCGGCGAGCATCTGGGCGGCGTTGACCTGACCCGACCTTGGCAGCGACGTGAAGATCGCGCCGTCCGGGTGCTCCCCGAGGTGGGCGGCCACCGAGCGGTCGAG
>Ga0335075_10010384_pt1 | contig 14135 bp, 11 predicted proteins | sample Lox_Sample_24_FD_206723 | JGI IMG/M metagenome (GOLD analysis project Ga0335075, IMG submission 206723) | Soil microbial communities from Loxahatchee National Wildlife Refuge, Florida, United States - Lox_Sample_2.4 | ecosystem: Environmental > Terrestrial > Soil > Wetlands | place: USA...
GGCTGCGGCTGCGGGACCTGGACCAGGAGGGGGTCTGGGGCGAGGTGATCTTCCCCTCGCTCGGCATGTGGTCCTCCACCTTCCGCACCCCGGAACTGCTGAAGGCCTGCATGCGGGCCAGCAACGAGTGGGCGCTTGAGGAGGTTGCCGCCGTCTCCGACCGCTACGTCGTCACCGCCCAGGTCTCCACCCTCGCGGTCGAGGACGCGGTGGCCGAGCTCGAGTGGGCGGCCGGGCAGGGGTTCAGGTCGGTGTTCCTGCCGACCACCCCGCACCCGAGCGCACCGGACTGGCACCGCGATGACTGGGAGCCGTTCTGGGCCGCCGCCGAGCGGGCGGGCATGGTGCTCGCCATCCACATCGGCACCGACCCGGTCGACCTGTCGGCCGGGAAGGTCGGCGTCGCCTACCGGGGCCCGGGCGGCGCGGTGATGAACTACACCGAGACCACGTTCTCGGGCCAGCGGGCGGCGATGAAGCTGGTCGCGTCGGGCGCGCTCGACCGCCATCCCGGCCTGCGGGTGCTGATCTCCGAGGGCGGCGCCAGCTGGATCCCGTTCCTGGGCGACCGGATGCGGGAGGGCTACCGGCAGCATCACATGGCGGTCCGGCCGAAGCTGACCCGCGACCCCAAGGACATCCTGATGACGCAGGTCTACGCCTCGTTCCAGCACGACGAGTCGGCGGTCGCGGCGTTCGACGCGATGGGCTACAAGAACGTCATGTTCGGGTCGGACTACCCGCACATGGAGGGCACCTACGGCCACACCCAGGACACGCTGAAGGCCCTGTTCGACGGCGTGTCCGAGCCGACCAGGCGGCGGATCACCCAGGGCGCCTTCGCCGAGCTGTTCCCGCAGGTGCCGCCCGCTCCCGCCGACGAGGCCTGACCGGTGGCGGCCGGTCCCGGGCTCCGCGACGTCGCCATCGCCGGCATCGGCGCGACCCCGTACTACAAGCGCGGCGAGAGCGCGCACCTGAGCGTCAACCAGCTCGCGGGCGAGGCCATCCTGGCCGCCTGCGCCGACGCCGGCCTGTCGGTCGCCGAGGTCGACGGCCTCGCGTTCTACTCCCTGGCCAGGGCCGGGTACGGCGACCAGCTCGAGGCGGGCGAGTTCGTCGAGATGCTCGGCATCCGCGAGCTCACCTTCACCGCCGCGCTGACCGGCGGCGGCGGCGGATCGGCGGGCGCGATCGGGCTGGCCCGGGCCGCCATCGTCGCGGGCGACGCCTCGGTGGTGGTGACGGTGATGGCGCTGCAGCAGCGAACCAGGCTCGGCTCGGTGGTCGCGTCCAAGGCCGCGACCCCGGCCGGCTCGTTCGTCCAGCCGTCCGGCCTGGCCGGGCCCGGCCACCTGATGTCGCTGCTGACCAGGCGGCACATGCACCAGTACGGCACGACCAGGGACGCGTTCGCGGAAGTGGCGATCTCGACCAGGAACAACGCGCTCAACCGGCCCAAGGCCCGGTACCGCGAGCCGCTGACCCGCGAGCGGTACTTCGGCTCGCGGATGATCGCCGACCCGCTCTGCCTCTACGACTTCTGCATGGAGACCGAGGGCGCGGTCGCGATCGTCACCACCTCGCTCGAGCGCGCCCGCGACCTCAGGCAGCGGCCGGTCCCGGTCGTCGCCGCCGCGCACGGCGGCAGCCGCGAGTGGGGCCGCGGCTTCTCCTGGTTCGGGATGGCCGACGACGAGACGTTCGCGTCGTCCGGGCACAAGGCGGTCGCCGACCGGCTCTACGCCAAGGCCGGGGTCACGCCCCGGGACATCGACGTGGCGCTGATCTACGACCACTTCACCCCGATGGTGCTGATGCAGCTCGAGGAGTACGGCTTCTGCCAGAAAGGCGAGGGAGGTCCGTTCGTGCTGAGCGGCGCGATCAGGTACGACGCCGAGCGCAGACCGGGCCGCATCCCGGTCAACACCCACGGCGGGCAGCTGTCCGAGGCCTACGTCATCGGCGCCACCCACATCATGGAGGGCGTCGAGCAGCTCCGAGGCACCGCCGTCAACCAGGTCGCCGGGGCCGAGCTCGCGCTCGTGACCGGCGGCCCGGCCGCGCTGCCGACCAGCGCGCTGATCCTCGGGCGGGACCGATGAGCGCCGCCGCCCGGGTCGCGGCGGCGCTGCCGGCCGGGGCGGTCACGATCTCCACCGACCCGAGCACCGAGCCGTTCTGGCAGGCGGCCAGGGAACGCCGGCTGGTCGCGCCCCGGTGCGCGGACTGCGGCACGTTCCGGCTGCCGCCCACCCCGTTCTGCTGGCGCTGCCAGTCGGCCGCGGTGGACTGGACCGAGCTGTCCGGCCGGGCCACCGTCTACACCTACACGGTGGTCAACGGGTATCCCGGGCTGCCCGACATCACCCTGGTGCCGGTCGTGGTCGACCTGGCCGACGCCCCCGGCGTCCGGCTGGTCAGCAACGTCGTCGGCGTCGACCCGGCCGAGGTCGCGATCGGCACCGACCTGATCGTCGACTTCCATCCGATCGCGGACGGCTGGCTGCTGCCCGTGTTCCGGGTGGCCGACCCGAATGCGAAGGAGCGGCCAGCGTGAGCGACCCCGTGGCAGACGGCGCCGAGGAGAGCGCGCTCGACGAGAAGCCGTCCGAGTTCTTCACCAGCGCGGCCGGCGCCGGCGGCTACCACGACGGGCAGGCGATCGTCCCCGAGGGCGACCACTACCGGTGCTGGTGCTCCTGCGGCGAGTGGCAGATCGAGGCGCCGACCGAGGCGGCCGGACTGCACCTGGCCCGGGTGCACACCGGCAGCGTGCCCGCCTGATGACCCATCCCCGCCTCTCCGTCAGCGCGCTCAGCTCCGTTCGCTGGTCCTTCGCCGACGACCTCGCCTGCTGGCGGGAGCTCGGGATCGGCTGGGCCGGCCTGATGGGGGCCAAGCTCGGCCACGATGTCGACGCACGGTTCGCCGCGCTGGCCGAGGCCGGCCTGCGGGCGTCCACCGTCGTCGTGCCGCGGTTCGACCTGAGCGCGCCGGCCAGCTGGGACGCGACCCGCGCAACCCTGCGACGGTGGACCGACGCGGTCGCGAAGCACGACGGCTGGTCGCTCTACCTGACGCCAGGACGCCCCACCGGGGCGGTCTGGGAACAGCTCCTCGACACGCTCGCGGACGCGGTCGCCCCCAGCGTCGCCTACGCCCGCGACCGGGGCGTCCGCCTGGCGTTCGAGCCGTCCAGGCGGACCGAGGTGTCGTTCGTCAACACCCTCGCGGACGCGGTCGACGTCGCCGAGCGGACCGGGCTCGGCATCGTCGCGGACATCGGCAACTTCTGGATGGAGCGCGACCTGCGCGCCACCCTGCTGCGGGCGGCCCCGCATATCGACCTGGTCCAGCTGACCGACGTCTGCATCGGCACCGTGGGCAGCCCCGACGATCCGCCGTCGGGCGGCCGGGTGCCGTTCGGCGAGGGCGACCTGCCGCTCGCCCGGATCCTGGGCGACCTCAAGGACACCGGCTACGCCGGCCCGCTCGAGCTCGAGCTGATCGGCCCGCTCGGCGACCGCGAGGGCTATGCGCCGGTGATCCGCCGCGGGGTGGCCGCGGCCGAGGCGATGCTCGGCCAAGCCGGGCTGTGAACACCGAAAGGGAACCCCGATGACCCGGATGAGCAGGGCCGTGGTGATGCCCGGTGACGGCACCTGGGACGTGCGCGAGCTGCCGGTGCCCGACCCGCCGCCCGGCGGCGCGGTGCTGCGGGTCGAGGCGGTCGGCATGTGCCACAGCGACATCGACCACATGCACGGGATCGTGCACACCCCGTGGGGCGGCGCCTATCCGTCGATCCCCGGCCACGAGATCGTCGGCCGCATCGACGGCCTCTCCGCCGGCGCCGGCGCCCGCTGGGGCGTCAAGGAGGGCCAGCGGGTCGCCGTCCGCGAGTCGGTGCCGCTCCCGGGCGGCATCCGCGTCTACGGTCACGACTTCGGCCTCGACGAGCGGTCAGGCCTGCTCGGCGGCTTCGCCGACTACATGGAGCTGCTGCCGGAGACGCTGGTCGAGCCGCTGCCCGAGGATGTCCCGGCCGACGAGCTGACGGTCTGGGAGCCCCTCGCGATCGCGGTCCGGTGGGCGACCGCGGTCCAGCCCGGTAACTCGGTCGCGATCCTCGGGCCCGGGCACCTCGGCCTGGCCTCGATCGTGGCCGCCCGCGCGGCCGGCGCCGAGCGGATCTTCATCACCGGCACGTCGGCCGACGCGCTTCGGCTCGACGCGGCCCGCGGGCTCGGCGTCGAGGAGGCGATCGACGTCAGCGCCGCCGACCCGGTCGAGCGGATCCGCGAGCTCACCGGCGACGGCGTCGACGTGGTGATCGACGCCGCCTCCGGCTCGACCGTCACCGTCACCCAGGGCATGCAGCTGGCCAAGCGGGGCGGCACGGTGGTGATCGGCGGCCTGAAGGACCGCAAGCCGGTCGAGGGGTTCATCAGCGACTGGATCCCGATGAAGCAGCTCCACCTGCACGCGGGCTTCGGCGGCGACCACGTCAAGACCTCGATCGAGCTGATCAGCCAGGGCCGGGTGCCGACGGCGGCGCTGCTCGGCGAGACCGTCACCGTCGACGGCCTCGGCGACGCGCTGCGCCTGCTCGCCCGGGCGCTCCCCGGCCGCGACGCGATCCGCCTGGCCCTGCGGATGACCGATTAACCCACCTGACCGACCTAACGCGAGGGAGCGTTCATGACCACCACCGAAGCTGACAACGGCACCGGCGGCACCGGCGGCACCGGCGGGACCGGCGGGACCGGCGTGCTGGCGGGCGAGGACCGGCTGCTGATCGACGGCGACCTCGTCGGCGCGGCCGGCGGCGCCACCTTCGACGTGATCAACCCGGCCACCGAGGAGGCGGCCGGAGTGGCGGCGGACGGCGCCCCGGCCGACTTCGACCGCGCGATCGCCGCCGCCCGTCGCGCCTTCGACGCCAACGTCGGGAACTGGCGCGATGACGTGGAGTTCCGCGCGCACTGCATCACCCAGCTCCGCGACGGCCTCGTCCGCGCGCAGGAGCGGCTGCGCCGCATCCTGGTGACCGAGATGGGCACCCCGATCGCCATGACCTACGGGATCCAGCTCGCGTTCCCGATCGAGGAGGCCGGCTACTGGCCGGACTACGCGCGGAGCTTCGCGTTCCTGCGCGACGCGGGCACTCACTCGGGCCTGGGCCGCACGTTCCGGCAGCAGCTGCAGTACATCCCGGTCGGGGTGGTCGCGGCGATCACCCCGTGGAACGCCCCGCTCTACCTCAACGTGGCCGAGAGCGTCCCCGCGCTGCTGGCCGGGAACGCGGTGATACTCAAGCCGGCCCAGCTCACCCCGTGGGCCGGGCTCGAGCTCGGCCGCATCGCGGCCGAGGAGACCGACCTCCCGCCCGGCATCTTCCAGGTCGTCGTGTCCAACGACAACGACGTCGCCGCGGCTCTCACCTCCGATCCGCGGGTCGACATGGTCACCTTCACCGGCTCGACCGCCGTCGGCCGCAAGATCCTCGCCGCGGCCGCGCCCACGGTGAAGAAGACCGTGATGGAGTTGGGCGGCAAGTCCACCCACATCGTGCTTGACGACGCCGACCTGGCCGCGGTGCTCCCGGCTGCGGCCGGCGGCGTGTGCACGATGTCCGGCCAGGGGTGCACGCTCGCCACCCGGATCCTGCTGCCGAGGAAAAAGATGGCCGAGGGCCTGGCCATCATGCGGGCGACGATGGAGCGCTTCCCCTACGGCGACCCGTGGGACATGAAGAACTACTCCGGGCCGTCGATCAGCGACACCCAGCGGGCCAAGGTGCTCGGCCTGATCGAGGGCGCGGTCGCGGCCGGCGCCACCCTGGTCACCGGCGGCGGCAAGCCGGCCCACCTGCCGACGGGGTACTACATCGAGCCGACGCTGCTGTCCGACGTGGACCCGCGCTCCACCATCGGCCAGGAGGAGACCTTCGGCCCGGTCGTCACCGTGACCCCCTACGACACCGAGGACGAGGCGGTCGCGATCGCCAACGACACCATCTACGGCCTGGCCGGCCAGGTGTCGAGCGGCGACGACGACCGCGCGCTGGCGGTGGCGCTCAAGATCCGCACCGGCACCATCGGCGCGAACGTCGGCGGCACGTTCAGCCTCACCAGCCCGCTCGGGGGAGTGCGCCAGAGCGGCCTCGGCCGCCGCTACGGCGACAGCGGCTTCGAGGAGTACCTCGAGGTCAAGGCCGTCGGCCGGCCGGCCTGATGGCGGATCAGCCCCCGTTGCTGCGGCCGGACGACCATGCCGACCGCGCGCCCGACAGCCCCGCCGTCGTCGTGCCCGCCACCGGCCGGTCGATCTCCTACCGGACCATGGTCGACCAGTCCAGGCGGCTGGCGAACGTGCTCAGGGACCGCGGGCTCCGGCCCGGGGACCACGTCGCGATCTTCATGACCAACGTGCCCGAGTACTTCGAGGTGGTGTGGGCGGCCCGGCGCGCGGGCTACTTCTACACCGCGATCAGCTGGCACCTCACCCCGGGCGAGGTGCGCTACCTGCTGGAGAACTCGCAGTCGAAGGCGCTGATCGTCTCCGCCGACCTGGCCGACGTGGCCGAGCAGGCTTTTCGCGACCGGCCGGAGCCGGGCCTGCGGCTGCTCCTCGGGCCGGAGCGCCCCGGCTGGGACGACTACGCCGCGACGGTGGCGAAGGCCGACACGACGCCGCTCGGCCCCGAGCTTGAGGGGCAGGCAATGCTCTACTCCTCGGGCACCACCGGCCGGCCGAAGGGGATCGTGCACACCGCGATCGACGCCGGGCGCCGGTTCGGCGACGTGGCGGGCGACATCCTCTGGGTCAACCGCTACGGACTCGACCCGTCGGCCGTGACCCTGACCGTGGGCCCGCTCTATCACGCCGCGCCCCTGGTGTCGGCCATGGCCACCCACCGGCACGGCGGCACGGTGGTGCTGCCGCCGAGGTTCGACCCGCAAGAGACGCTGCGCGCGATCGAGCGCTACCGGGTGACCAACGCCCAGTTCGTCCCCACGATGTTCATCCGCCTGCTGCGCCTGCCCGAGGCGGTCCGCCGGCGCTACGACATCAGCAGCCTGCGCACCGTCGCGCACAGCGCCGCGCCCTGCCCGGTCGAGGTCAAGCGGCAGATGATCGACTGGTTCGGCCCGGTCATCTACGAGTACTACTCCGCCACCGAGGCGGCCGGCCACGTGTCGATCGGCTCGCGGGAATGGCTGGAGCATCCTGGCTCGGTCGGCCGGGTGCCGCCCGGCTCGGTGGCGATCACCGACGACTCAGGCCGGGAACTGCCGGCCGGCCAGGACGGCACCATCTGGTTCACCCGGCCGGCCAACAAGTTCTCGTACCATAACGACCCGGAGAAATCCGCCGAGATGTTCAACGACCGGGGCTGGGCGCGGATGGGCGACCTCGGCCACCTCGACGGCGACGGGTACCTGTTCATCACCGGCCGCTCCGACCACACGATCATCTCCGGTGGCGTCAACATCTACCCGCGGGAGATCGAGGACCTGCTCATCGCGCACCCCGCCGTCGACGACGTCGCGGTGATCGGGGTCCCCGACGACGAGTACGGCGAGTCGGTCAGGGCGGTCGTCACCGTCCGCGACGGCTACGCTGGCGGCGCCGCGCTCGAGCGGGACATCATCGACTGGATCCGGGAGCGCCTGGCGCAGTACAAATGCCCCCGCTCGGTCACCTTCGTCGACTCGCTGCCGCGCTCGGTGGCCGGCAAGATGATGAAGCACCGGCTGGTCGAGCAGCTGAAGCAGGAGCCATGCACCTAACCCAACTAGCCCGCGAGCACGGCGACAAGCCGGCCGTCATCATGGCCGAATCCGGCGTCACCCTCTCCTACGCCGAGCTGGAACGGCAGTCCAACCAGATCGCGCACCTGTTCCGCTCCCGCGGCCTGCGCCCCGGCGACCACATCGCCGTGCTGATGGAGAACCGGCCCGAGTTCTTCCCGGTCGTCTGGGCGGCCCAGCGCTCGGGGCTGCTCTACACCCCGGTGAACTGGCACCTGTCGGCGGCCGAGGCCGCCTACACCGTCACCGACTGCGGCGCCCGCCTGCTGGTGTCCTCGAGCGACCTCGAGGAGCTCGCGGCGGCCGCCGCCGCCGAGGCGCCGGCCCTGCGGGACCGGCTGACCGTCGGCCCGCCGTCGTCCGGAGTGGAGTCGCTGGCGGACGCGATCGCGACGATGCCCGACACGCCGCTCCCGGACGAGCTCGAGGGCTACTACATGCTGTACTCGTCGGGAACGACCGGCCGGCCCAAGGGCATCCTGCCCGCGCTGACGGGCCAGCCGTTCGGTACCGGCCTGAACATCGACCACACGATGCGGGACGTATTCGGGTTCTCGCCCGCCACCGTCTACCTCTGCCCGGGGCCGCTGTACCACGGGGCGCCGATCGGCTGGTCGCTCGGCACGATCAGGAACGGCGGCACCGCGATCGTGATGGAGCGGTTCGACGCCGCCCGGGCCCTGTCCCTGATCGAGCGCCACCGGGTCACCCACGGGAACTTCGTGCCGACCATGTTCGTCCGGATGCTGAAGCTCCCCGAGGCCGAACGGGCCGCGTTCGACCTGTCCAGCCTGGAGCTGGTGGTGACCGCCGCCGCGCCGATCTCGGTCCAGGTCAAGGAGCAGATGATCGACTGGCTGGGCCCGATCATGACCGAGTTCTACGCGGGCAGCGAGGGCAACGGGTTCTGCGTGATCGACAGCCCCACCTGGCTCGCCCACAAGGGCTCAGTCGGCCAGCCGATCCTCGGCCAGGTGCACATCTGCTCCGATGACGGCGACGAGCTGCCGGCCGGCCAGACCGGCACCGTCTGGTTCAGCGGGACGAGGCGGTTCCGCTACCACAACGACCCGGCCAAGACCGCCGGCGCGTACAACGACAAGGGCTGGAGCACACTCGGCGACATGGGGTACCTCGACCCCGAGGGCTACCTGTACCTCGCGGACCGGCGCACCGACCTGATCCTCTCCGGCGGGGTGAACATCTACCCGCGCGAGATCGAGGACGCGCTCGCCCTGCACCCGGCGGTGGCCGACATCGTCGTCTTCGGCGTCCCCGACGAGGAGATGGGCCAGCGGGTGCACGCGGTCGTCCAGCCCGCCGTCCCCGGCGCCGGCTCGCCACAGCTGGCGGCCGAGCTGATCGACTTCTGCCGGTCCCGGATCGCGCACTACAAGGCCCCCCGCACGGTGTCGTTCGACGATGACCTGCCGCGGCTCCCGTCGGGCAAAATGCTCCGCCGGCTGCTCATGGACCGCTACCGCTCGTCACCCCGGTGACCGCGTGAAATCCATGATCCAGTTAATGATCCAGGTCTGTTCCGCGTCGGCAGAGAAGGCCTGCTCCCAGCGGGCGGAGTCAACGGTGATGTCCGACCAGACGAACCGGGCGCGGATGTCCTTGCCGTTGTACGTGTCATCGCCGTAGAACTCGCCCCGGCCGTCGATGAAGCGCCCGACGACCGGCGGGAGCAGCGTTCCGGTCCGCTTGCTCGCCCAGTACAGCGACCATTGCTCCCGCTCGGGATCGTAGAGCCGCACGGTGAGGCCGGAGAAACCCTTGGTCGGGAAGTCGATCTCCTCGAAGCTGGCGGCGCCGTCGAAGTGCCTGGTCGCTCGGCTGGCGCCAGGAAACTCCTCCCACTCGCTGGTTTCGTCAAGGAAGTCGGTCCGCCACCGGTTACGGACATCCCAGCTGCCGGCGAAGAAGTCGAAATCGTTCATGCCAGCACCGTAAGTCTGTATCCCTGACATCCCGTGTCAGGGATGCCAAGGCAGATCAAACCCTTGTTATCGAACGGACGGGGCTGACTCAATTCCCCCACGATTACCTGTCGATGGCGTAGCCGACAGGAATCGAACAAAAGATCATGCAAGATCAATTTGATTACCGCCGATCGAACGGGTAATCTTTCGGTAGAGGCAGGCAGCCCAGCGTGAGTAAGACGTACGTGAGTAAGACGTAGCAGACGCATCCGCGCGGTGGCCGCCCAGCACGCCCCTCCGCGGACCCCAGCGGAAGGGGGTGGTTCATGATGTGCACGCCAGACGGGTCGGGTTGCGCCCTGGCCGCCCCCGGCGGCGGGTTCGCCGCGCTGCAGGCCGGCGCGTTTCATGCCGACCGCGGGTTCGCCAGCGTCGCCGACGCGCTCCGCGTCACCCGCGCCGCCGCCGCCTACCTCAACTCCCCGGCCGCCGCCGACCTCCAGGCCCCAGCCCGCGGCGAGGCCCTGGAGCAGCTCGGCGCGATCACCTCGCTGCTCGGCGCCGCGACCAACGCGATCCTGCGCCGCTTCGACGCCGGCGACGATCACGACGGCGACGGGTACGCGACCAGCTCCGCCTGGCTCGCCGCCAAGAACAGGCTCGGCCGCAAGGACGCCAAGGCCGCCGTCCGCCAGATGCGCCTGCTCGCCCGCCACCCCCACCTCGACGCCGCCACCGCCACCGGGGACCTGTCGATCTCGTGGGCGAGGGAGATCGCCGGCTGGACCGGCCAGATCGACCACGACGAGCTCCAGCAAGAAGCGGACAAGATCCTGGTCGAGGCGGCCGCCGTCGGCGCGGGCCTCGACGACCTCAAGCTCCTGGCGCAGGCCGCCTACGAGGCCTGGCGCGCCCAGGAGCCCGACCCGGAGGAAGACCCCCGCGGCAGGGGCTTCGGCGACCGGGACCTGTCCCTGGAGACCACCATGGACGGGGCGGGGCGGATCCGGGGCGACCTGACCCCCGAGTGCGCCGCCGCCGTCACCGCGGTCCTGGAGGCGCTCGGCAAGCGCCGCGGGCCGGAGGACTTCCGCACCGTCGGGCAGCGCTACCACGACGCCCTCCAGGAGGGCTGCGAGCTCCTCATCCGCGCCAAGATGGTCCCCGACCGGGCCGGCGCCGACACCCGCGTCGACGTCACCATCCCGCTGCGCGACCTCCTGGAGATGGACGGCGCGTCCGTCGTCGAGGACACCTGGCTCCGCGCCCGGGCGGGCGAGCACGGGTACCTGTCGGGCAGGGACGCGCAGGCGGCCGCGTGCGACGCGCTGATCGTCCCGGTCGTGACCGGCAGCCCCGACTGGGCCGTCATCGGCCAGATGATCACCCTCATCGCCGATGCCTACGCCCACGCGGACGCCGCCGACGACCCGTCCGGCCGGCCGCAGCCGCTGCCCCCCGAGGCATGGGAGGCCCTGCAGTACGCCCTCGCCCGCCTCGCCATCCAGTTCGTCTCCGGGCCCGGCGCCCTCGCCTCCGCGCTGCGCCGCACCCTGCTTGACAAGCCCCTCAACACCAAAAGCGCGATCCTCGACATCGGCTACTCCGACACCATCCCCGAACCGATCCGCCGCGCCGTCATCGCCCGCGACAAGGGCTGCGCCTGGCCCGGCGGCTGCAACCGCCGCCCCGCCCACTGCGACGTCCACCACGTCAAGCACAAGAAACACGGCGGCAAGACCAGCACCGCCGACTGCGTCATGCTGTGCCAGTACCACCACGACATCTGCATCCACCGCGACGGCTGGGACATCGAGCTCCTGCCCGACGGATCCACCCGCGCCACCAGCCCCGACAAACAAACCATCCTCCGCAGCCACGCACCACCCCCCGCCACCCAACCCGCCCGCTAGCACCCCGCCCCCCCAGCCCCACGCCCGCGACCGGCAGCCACCCCTGTCGGCTGCGGGCGCCAGCACGCCCACACACCACCGGCCACGCCGGCCCGCGGTTCGCCGCCCGGCCGCTCAGCCGCCCGCTTCCGCCCTCCGTGCCGCCCGCAGCACGTCCTTGCGGGCCTTGCCCGAGCGAGTTTTCGGCAGCTCGTCCACCAGGCACGATGACCTCGGCGTCTTCTGCCGGGCCGCCGCAGCTCTACGGCCCTCCGCAACGTGGGACGCGTACGATATCCGCCGATATGGTCGGCAGCGCTATTGCAGAGACGGCCGCCCGATGCCACGCCGAACCGGGTGATCGGCGGCCGGGCTGCGTTTGGCTCCGCACCGATGGCGCCACATCTGCAGATGAGCGGGAAAGATCGAGGCGGAAGGCCCTCAATGGCTAAGAAGATCGCTCTGCAGTGGCGCTGCTGTGTACAACCCTGAAACCGAGGTCGTTCAAACGGAGGTCCGGATTTAGGCCCTCGACCGAAGCGGCGCGTTCGAGGCTTCCATGTTGTTGAAGTCTATTCTCTTTACTCCGAACAATGGCAACAAGTCCTGAGGATTCACTGTACCAGGATGATGACCATTCTCCCCCAGGGGTACTCGTCTGCAAATTCATAGCAATGATCTCATGGGAGGTCGGAAGCCGTCCACCGCTCCACCTGGAGTATTGAAATGCATCGAACCACGATATTCTCGTTACCGGGCTGTCGGCAGTGGATTGTGCTTCTTCGATAAATATATCGCTCACGAATACCTGTTGCTGCTGTTCGCTTGATCCTTCCCACGGGGAAGTGCCGTCTGCGCAACGTAGCGAATTCCACGTGCGTTACCGCCATTTTGGCGAGAATCGAAACGAATGACGTGAGGGCACCGAGCCTGCTAGTTCATCCGCGAGATGAACAGGCGCTTTCAGACTTGCCCCGTTGCTCACGCCCTCCTGATACAGGGCCCAGAGCCGCATGGCGGCGGGCTTTGCCCTGGCGGGCGGATCAGATGCCGCCGGCCGCGGCCTTCGCGACGGCATTCTTGGCCTGATCGAGGCTAGCGCCAGTCAGCGCCCGGTATTGCTTGACTGCTTCCAGCGTCTTACCGGCACGGGCGAGCCCGACGACCTCAGGCGGCAGGCCGCTGTCGAACGGCGCGTAGTGATAGCCCTCCTTCCGGGCGATGTCCGCCAGGTGCCGCTCGATGTGATCCAAACGCTCTGTGAGGGCCTGCAGCAAAGGCGCCAGCTCCTCCCAGCGAACTTCGCCGTCTTTCATCTTCTGCTCCTCCGGTGCCCGCCAGCCGATCGTCAGGTCACTATGGCATCGGATACTCGCCGACCGCAACCAGCCACCGGGCGGCCGGTTCAGCCGCGAACCCGGTCGCGGGAAACCCATGCCGCATCTTCGTTCCAGCACGGGTCAGAGTCCCGGAATCCGCACCGCGCGAGTCGGCCGATGCGATCCAAGGGTGGACCCGGCCGTATGCTCGGCAGGCAATGCGGTGCCGCTGCAAGAAAAGACAGCCAAGGACAGACCGCGCCAGAACTGGCCGTTCTGTCCTCCCTCGGCAGGAGGGAACCCCGCCACCGACAGGCAGCGCATAGTCGGCAGGCAGCAGGCACTGCCGCTGAGGTCGGATTACGTCGCCGGCCAGTGGTTGACCAGGGATGTCGGCGGCGGTCACGCTTGCGTCGTGGATGAGCGTGTTGTGGTGATCGGGGCGGGGCCCGCCGGGCTTGCCGCCGCGTGGGCGATCGGCCGGGCTGGCCTTGATCCACTGGTTGTCGAGCGGGCCGACGCGGTGGCGGCATCGTGGCGGGCGCGGCATGACCAGCTCCGGCTGAACACGCACCGGGCGTTCTCTCATCAGCCTGGCGCGCGCATTCCCCGCCGGTACGGGCCGTTTCCCGCTCGCGACGACTATGTCGCCTACCTTGAGCGGTACGCGGCTGGGATGCGGGTCCGGTTGGGCACGGCGGCGGGCCGGATCGACCGGGCGGGTCCGGGGTGGGAGCTCAGCCTGGGCGGCGGCGGTCTCAGCACGGCGCACGTGGTGGTGGCCACCGGACCTGACGCCGAGCCGGTGATGCCCGTCTGGCCCGGGATGGCCGGCTTCCCCGGGACGCTCATCCATGCCGGGCAGTTCCGCAGCGCCGGCGAGATGGCCGGCCGGGATGTCCTTGTCGTCGGGCCGGGGAACTCCGGCGTGGACCTGCTGAACCATCTGGTGCGCAGCGACGCGGGCAGGCTGTGGCTTTCGGCGCGCTCGGGCATGAACATCGCGCCGCTGCGGCTGGCGGGCATCCCGATGCACCCGGTCGCCGTCGCGGGCCGGCGGCTGCCGCGGCGAGCCCAGGACGCCAGCTTGCGCGCCGTGCAGAGGCTGGCCTTCGGGGACCTGAGCAGATACGGCTATCCGCGCTCTGCTCTTGGCGCCTTCACCCGGCTCAGGGCCGA
>Ga0335075_10010385_pt1 | contig 14135 bp, 12 predicted proteins | sample Lox_Sample_24_FD_206723 | JGI IMG/M metagenome (GOLD analysis project Ga0335075, IMG submission 206723) | Soil microbial communities from Loxahatchee National Wildlife Refuge, Florida, United States - Lox_Sample_2.4 | ecosystem: Environmental > Terrestrial > Soil > Wetlands | place: USA...
GCTGCATGGGGGAGGTGTCACAGCATCCGATGTGCCCGCACTGCGCGCATCGGCGCAGGTGCACCCACCATCCGCCTGCGGCCTCGCACTCGACGCAGCCGTTCCCGCTGGGCGGCACCGAGGTGTCGATGCCCGCGATCTCCGACATGGCAAGTTCTCCTTGTTCTCCGCGGAAATACTCACTCAGCGGTCGCGGCTGTGCCCCCGGTGGCCCGGGCGGCAGCCGTGACCGGGTCCAGCCCGTCGGGGGCCAGCGCCGTACCGTCGTCCTGCGGCGCCAGCGGAAGCCAGACCCGGAACCGGGTGTCGCCCGGCTCGGACTCCAGCGACAGCTCCCCGTGGTGCTTGTTGACCACGATCCGGAACGAGATGTCCAGGCCAAGCCCGGTTCCCTCACCCACCGGCTTGGTCGTGAAGAACGGCTCGAAGATCCGGTTCCTGATCTCCGGCGGCACCCCGGGCCCGGTGTCCCCGAACTCGATGAACACCTTGTCCCGGGCCAGGCCGGTGCGCACGGTCAGTACGCCGGTCTCACCCATGGCCGAGACCGCGTTGTCGATCAGGTTGGTCCAGACCTGGTTGAGCTCACCCGCGTACGCGGGGATCTGCGGCACCGCACGGTCGTAGTCCTTCACCACCCGGATCCCTGGGGGCATCTTCCCGGACAGCATCAGCAGCGTGCTGTCCAGCAGCTCGTGCACGTCCACCACCTGATACGGCGCCCGGTCGAGCTGGGAGTACTGTTTGGCCGCCCCGACCAGCGTGGAGATCCGGGTGGTGGAGTCCTCGATCTCGTTCATCAGCAGCTCGGTGTCGACCGTGTAGTTCAGCCACCGGATAGCCCCCTCGAGCGTCTCCGGGTCCACGGTGGCCTCGAGATGGTCGAGCCAGGACACCTCGAACCCGGCCGCGACAAACGTCGGCGACAGGTTCCAGCCGTCCGAGATCCCGTGGTCCTCCAGCCAGTCGGTGATGCTGTCTTCCCGGTCCGAGGTCTCCAGCGGCGACAGCTCCAGGGCCTTGGCCTTGGCCACCTTCTCGGCCACCTCTTCCTGGAGCTTGATCAGCGTCTCCAGGGTGGTGCGGTCCCACTTGCCGCCCGCGATCATGCCCAGCTTGTGCCGCATGCCGGCCACCCGCTCGCGCAGCGTCGCGGTGGCCCGGACCGCCGCTGCGGCCGGGTTGTTCAGCTCGTGGGTCAGGCCCGCCGACAGCGAGCCGAGCGCCAGCAGCCGCTCCCGCTGCCCGATGGCCGCCTGGGCGTTCTTGTTGCCGAAGAACAGCCCCTCCAGCAGGTGCACCGCCATCGGGAACCAGCTGTGCATCATGTCGGCGAAGACGTCGCCGTCCAGCACGAAGAACCGCGACGGCTCGGTCACCCGGACCGAGTTGTTGTACACCTGCGGGACCCGGTCGCCGAGGTAGGCCATGAAGGCGCCGGTGTACACCCCGCGGTCGGAGGTCCGGCCGACCTCGATGTCGTCCCCGCCGACCCGGCGGGACATCACCAGGGTGCCCTCGAGCAGCACGTAGAAGCAGGTCGCGGGGGAGCCCTCCGCATACAGCGGGCCCGGCTCGATCAGCTCGACATGCCCGCGCTGGCAGAGCCATTCGAGCTGGTCGGCGCTGAGCTTCTCGAACAGGAACAGCGAGCGCAGCTCATCGATGCTGCAGGGCAGCGACTTGCCCGACGCCGCGCACACCGAAGGCTCGGCCGATTCCGGGTCCAGATCAGAAGCAGTCATCGTTTCTCCAGATAACGGTGCACCAGCATGACGGCCAGCGCGCCTTCCCCGACGGCCGAGGCGACCCGCTTGGCCGACTCGGACCGCGCGTCCCCGGCCACGAACACGCCGGGCACACTGGTTTCCAGGTGGTACGGCATCCGGTCGAGCTCCCAGCCCCGGGGCCGTTCCCCGCTGACCGACAGGTCCGGGCCCGCCACGACGAACCCGGCCGAATCCCGGACCACCACGCCGTCCAGCCAGTCGGTGAGCGGCGCGGCCCCGATAAACAGGAACAACATCTGCGCGTCAACTGTTTCCGTGCGGCCCGAGGCGCTATCCCGCAGCGTCAGCCGCTCCAGGTGGCCCTCACCGGAGGCCTCGGTGACCTCGGTGCAGGTGCGCACGCTGATGTTGGGGATGTCGGCGATCTGCCTGATCAGGTAGAACGACATCGACTTCTCCAGGTTCGGCGAGCGGACCAGGATCGTCACCGACTTGGCGTGCCGGGCCAGGTAGACCGCGGCCTGCCCGGCCGAGTTCGCCCCCCCGACGATGTAGATGTCCTGCCCCAGGCACGCCGTGGCCTCGGTCAGCGCCGACCCGTAGTAGACGCCGCGGCCGGTGAAGTCGGCCAGGCCCGGGGCGTTCAGCTGCCGGTAGGACACCCCGGTGGCCAGGATGATCGTGTGCGCGTCGATCGACGTGCCGTCCGCGAACCGCACGCTGCGGGCCGATCCCTTGACGTCCAGGCCGACCACGTCCCGGGTGGTCAGCACCTCGGCGCCGAACTTGGTGGCCTGGCGGCGGGCCCGGTCGGTCAGCTGCGCCCCGGACACGCCGTCCGGGAAGCCCAGGTAGTTCTCGATCCGTGAGCTCTGGCCGGCCTGGCCGCCGGTGGCGGTCCGCTCGACCAGCACGGTCCGCAGTCCCTCGGAGGCGCCGTACACCGCGGCGCCGAGCCCGGCCGGGCCACCGCCGATCACGATGAGATCGTAGAAATCCGAGGCTGGCGTGGTGGCCAGCCCGACGTGCGCGGCGAGCTCGGCGTCGCTCGGCTCCACCAGCGGCTCGCCGTCCGGCGTGATCACCACCGGCAGCGACATCCCGTCGGCGCCCGCGGCGTCCAGCAGCCGCTGCCCTTCCGGCTCGTCGGCGGTGTACCAGCGGTAGGGCACCTGGTTCCGGGCCAGGAATTCCCGCACCTCCGAGGACCGCGCGGACCAGCGATGGCCCACCACCTTGGTCTCCGGCACGGGACGGTGGTCCGACTCCAGCCACGCGTCGATCAGCGCGTCCACCACCGGGTAAAGCTTCTCCTCCGGCGGGTCCCACGGCTTGAGCAGGTAGTGGTCCAGATCGACCACGTTGATCGCATCGATCGCCGCCCCGGTGTCGGCGTAGGCGGTGAGCAGCACGCGCCGCGCCCCGGGGTAGATGTCCATCGCCTGCTCGAGGAACTCGATCCCGTTCATCCCGGGCATCCGGTAGTCGGCCAGGATCACCGCCACCAGGTCGCCGCGCAGCTTCATCTGCCGCAGCGCGTCCAGCGCCGTGGACCCGGACTCGGCCCGCACGATCCGGTGCCGTTCCCCGTAGCGCCGCCGCAGGTCACGCGCGACCGCGCGGGACACGCCGGGGTCGTCGTCGACGGTGAGGATCGCCGTGCGGATCGTCTCGGCCTGCTCGGTCATAACGCCCATATTAAGTTCACGATGGCGCGCTCCCACTGGGGCCGGCGCGGAAGATTCTCCCCGGGCCGCCGCAAACCCCTTTTTTCAGCCGAACGGGCTGGTGCGTGCCCCCTCGTGCGCTGATAGCGAAACCCGGCCGGAACCGCTCACGGGTGGACGTTACCGGAGCCCCGATCCTCGTGGCGGGGATCGCGCCCGGCCCGCCGGCGGTGCCGCCGCAGGCTCGTCCAGCGCTCCCGGGCCGTGCTGTCCGCCCAGATCTGCGCCCGGATCGGCGGCAGGCCGCTGGCTTGCGGTTCGAGGTCGTCCACGGCGGCGTGCAGGGCGTGCCGCACGAACTCGCCGAAGCGCTGCCACTGGGCCGGGGTGAACTCTTCCGGGCCGACGTCGGTATCCGCCATCAGTCCTGCTCCAATGCGGTGCGCAGGGCCGCGATGCCACGGGCGGTGTGACTCTTGACGGCGCCGCGGCTGATGCCCATGCTGGCGGCGATCTCGGCCTCGGACAGGTCGGCGTAGTACCGCAGCACGATGGCTTCCCGCTGCCGTTCCGGCAGGTCCCGCAGGGCGGCAACCACGGCACCCCGCTCCAGGAGGACGAAGGCCCCGTGCTCGGCGCTGGGCATGTCCGGGGGCGGTTTCTGCAGGTTCTTGTCCACCACGTTCCGGTGCCGCAACACCGAACGGGACCGGTTCACCACGGCCTGACGGAGGTAGGCCAGCGCCTTCTCGGTGTCCTTCAGCCGCTGCCAGCCGCCGTGCATGGCGACGAACGCGTCCTGCACCACCTCCTCGGCGGTGGGGACGTCGCGGACGAGCATCGCGGCCAGCCGGACCAGGGACTTGTAGTGCGCGGCGTACAGCTCGACCACCGCGTGGTCGGCACTCCACTCGGCCCGGCCGGTGGCCATGTCGCGGAACGGGTCGGGCAGCAGCGGTTCCTCCGGCGGGGGCAACGGGATCACCTCCGCCAGCGTGTCGCCCTGCTCCCCCCAATCACCCTCGGGCCGGGACACGTCCCCGGCCAGCTCCTGGCTAGACAGCCCGGCGTCCGGCCCGGCGGCCGGGATGTCCGCGGGCGTCGCGGCGCTGCCCGCGCCCACCCCGGCCGGCACGTCTGGATCCCCGGCCCGGGCGGTCATCCAGGCACGGTACCGGTCCAGCCCGGCCGCGACGTCGTAGCCGGGTGCGAACCGGGCCTGCTGCTGCTCGGTGACGCGCTGGTAGAGGCCGGACAGCAGCATGTCATCTGGCGAATTGCCCGCCGCGCCGCTCTTCACGACGGGTCCCCGTCCGGGGTGGCGCCGGTGAACGGGTGGTCCGGCCCCAGCTGGGCGATCAGCTTGCGCCGCGCCCGGTGCAGGTGGGTGCTCACCGTCTTCTCGCTCACCCGCAGGATCGCGGCGATCTCGCTTTCCTTCATGTCCAGCTGCCAGCGCAGCAGCGCCACCGCATGCTGCTGCGGCGGCATGTCCTGGATGACCCGCCAGCAGCGTTCCAGCATGATGGCGGAGAAGGCCTGCTCCAGCACGTCGGGCTCGACCGGGCGGTAGCGGGCCTCGATCCGCGGCAGCCGGTTGCGGAATGCCGCCTCCCGGCGGAAACCTGTCACCGCGATGTTGGCCAGCGTCCGGCAGAGCCAGCCGCGGCGCTGCCCGTCGTCCCGGCACCGCAGGGCCGGCCAGGCCCGGGCCGCCGCCTCGAAGGCGGCCTGGACGAGATCATCGGCGAGCGTGCGGTCACCCCTGGTCAGCACGCAGGCGTAGCCGAAAAGATCGGCCGCGCAGGCCTCGAAGCAGGCCTGCAGTTCATGGGCATCGCGCGGCGAGATCCGCCCGTCGCTCACCGCCCACCTCCCCGCCGCCGACCCCCGCTGCCCCCGCCGTGCCTGGCCGGGCAGCCGCACTGGTCGTAAGGGTAAGCGACCGCAGCCGACATCACCGGGGGACGGGGAAGAAACACACCGCTAAGTCGTCTGGCAGCGGCAAAACCCTGACAAGTGGCCGCCCTCGGTAGCCTGCGATCATGACCGATGACCGGGACACGAACGTGGAAATCTGGCATTCCGCCGAAGCGGTGCGGGCCTGGGCCGCCGACGCCGGGCGGACGGAGCGCGACCGCCAGGCCAGCCGGCAGCTGATGGCCCTGCTGCTGCCGTTCGCCGAGGACGATGAGTTCACGTTTTGCGACCTGGGGGCCGGCACCGGAGCGGCCTCGCGGGTGATCCTGGAGACGTACCCGCGCTCCACCGCGGTCCTGGCCGACTTCTCGGCGGAGATGATGCGGGCGGGGGAGCGCGAGCTGGAGCCGTTCGCCGGCCGCTACCGGTACGCGGAGTTCGACATGTCGGTTCCGGGCGACTGGCCGGCCGGCATCCCGGTGACGCTGGACGCCGTGGTGACGTCGCTGTGCGTGCACCATCTGCCCGACGAGCGCAAGCAGAGCCTGTTCGCGGAGATCCTCGGCCACCTGGTGCCCGGCGGCTGGTACCTCAACTACGATCCGGTGCTCGCGCCGGATTCGCTGACCGCGGCCACCTGGGAACGGGCCGCCGACCGGCGGGACCCCGAGGCGGCATACCGGCGGCGGCACCGTTCCCCGGTGGACCAGGCTCGCTGGGAGAACCACATCCGTTACATCGTCCCGCTGGATCAGCAGCTGGGCTACCTGCGCTCGGCGGGGTTCGAGGGCATCGACATCTACTACAAGCAGCTGGAGAACGTCATCTACGGCGGCCGCCGGCCCCGGGGGCCCGTCCCGGGCCAGTTATCGCTACAAGATGTCCAGGACGTGGATGACGTTAACGCGCAGGGTCTCGGCGGCGTCCTGGCGGCCGGCCAGGTGATGCAGCAGCGCGGAGGCGAACAGGCCGTCCAGGATCGCGTAGGCGGCGGCCGGGGCGAGCGAGACCTTGGTCCCGGACAACGAGGCGTACGTGCTGATGACCCGCCAGATCATCTCCTCGCGGTGCTGGTCGATCTCCAGCACGTCGGCGCGGAAGGACTCCTCGAACAGGCTCTGGTTGCGCAGGTCGTACCAGAGCCGGTGCATGGGCGCGTCGGTGCGCAGCGTCTGGGCCATGGCCGTGCTGAACTCGGCTTTGAGCTCGGCCGCCGAGGTCGCGGTGGCCACGATCTCGTCGTACCGGGTCACGCACGCGGCCTCGTACTGGCGCACGCAGTGCGTGATCAGGTCTTCCTTGTCGGTGAAGTAGTAGTGCAGGACCCCGTGCGAGAAGTCGGTGTTCTGGGCGATCTCCCGCAGGCTGGTCCGGGCGTAGCCGAGCTCGGCCAGTGTCTGCAGCGCGGCGTCGGCCAGCTGCGCCCGCCGCTCGGCGAACTTGTCCACCTGCCGCCGGGAGACCCGGTCGCGGTTTGTCTGGGGCGCCGTCGCGCCAGGCGCCGCCGCGAGGGCCACCTGGTCCACGTCGGTCACAGCATCCATCCCGTCTGGCCGCAGGCCCGCGCCGTGCGAGCCCGCCACCCACTGTATCCCGTGCGGCGGTTTCCGCCCAGGACAGCACTTGACAACTGTCCAAGAAAGTCTTGACGACTGTCAAGAAGCCATGGCAATGTGACCTACGTCGCACCGGCCTGTGCCGTCTTCGCGGCTCAGCACCATAGCGGCCCAGCGCCGTCTCGAGGAGGAGATGTCACATGAGTGTGTACGACCTGACCGGGCGCAAGGCCCTGGTGACCGGCGGGGCCCGCGGCCTGGGCGCCGGCATGGCGGAGGCGCTGGCCCGCGCGGGCTCGGCCGTCGTCATCGGCGACATCCGCGAGGAACTCGGCGAAGCCACCGCCGACGCGATCAAGAAGGCCGGCGGCGATGCCGCGTTCCTGCCGCTGGATGTGACCAGCGACCAGAGCTGGGAGCGCTGCATCGAGGGGACCATCGCCGAGCTCGGCGGCCTGGACATCGTGGTGAACAACGCCGGCGTGGAGATCACCCAGCTGGTGGTCGACTTGGACCCGGACGACATCCGCAAGATGCTCGACGTCAACATCCTGGGCACCGCACTGGGCATCAAGCACGCCTTCCGCGCCATGCGGCCCGGTGGGCCGGCCGGTCACGGCGGGGCCGTCGTCAACGTCGCCTCGGTCGCCGCCACCATCGCCTTCCCCGGGATCTCGCTCTACTCCGCCACGAAGTCCGGGATCGACCGGCTGACCAGGGTGGCGGCGATGGAATCCGGCCGGCTCGGCTACGGCGTCCGGGTGAACTGCATCTACCCGGGCCTGTGCCCCACCGAGATGGGCAACCAGCTGGCCCAGGACGTGGTGACCCTCGGCCTGTTCCCGAGCGTGCCCGACGCCATCGGGGCCGTGGTCGGGCTTACCCCGCAGGGCCGCCTGGCCGAGGTCGCGGACATGGCCGACGCCGTGGTCTTCCTGGCCTCGGACGGGGCGCGCTTCATCACCGGCGCCGGCCTGCCCGTCGACGGCGGCATGGGCATGTAACCCTGAAGCGAGAGGATTTCCGCCATGAGCAGCAAACCCGTCATCGTCTACGGCGCCTCCGGCTATACCGGCCGGCTGGTCTGTGAGTACCTGCGCGAGTACAACATCCCGTTCACCGCGGCTGGCCGGGACAAGTCGCGGATCGCCGAGGCGATCGACAAGGTGCCCGGCATCGACACCATCGAGCACGACATCGTCGAGGTCGCGCACGATGTCGAGCCACTGAGCGAGCTCTTCGAGGGTTCCAGCGTGGTGCTCAACACCGTCGGCCCCTTCGCCCAGCTCGGCGGCGAGGTCGTCGAGGCGTGCATCAGCACCGGCTGCCACTACCTGGACACCACCGGGGAACAGGACTGGCTGATCGAGTGCGACGAGCAGTACGGCCCGCGGATGGCCGAAAAGGGCCTGCTGCTGTCCCCGGGGATTGCCCAGATGTACACCACCAGCGAGATCGCGGCCCAGCTGTGCCTGGAGACGCCGGGCGTGGACACGCTCGACATCCTGGTCTTCTGGAAGGGCACCCCGACGGTGGCCTCCACCCTCACCATCTTGATGAACGCGTGCCTGTCCAAGGCGTATTACCTGGAGCAGGACAAGTACGTGGAGTGGCAGGCCGACGCGGGCCTGTACGACGTGGTGGTCCCCGGCCAGCACGAGACCGGCCTGGCCCTGCCGTGGGGCGGCATGTCCCACCCGGTCTGGTTCAAGCGCGATCCGCGGGTGGCCAACGTCAAGGCCCTGGGCGGGGTGTTCAACCGCCCGCTGATGCTGGGCGTGCCGCAGATCGTGGCTGCCGCCCTGGCCCAGACCGAAGGACTGCCGGACGAGGAGAAGAAGCGGGTGCTCACCGAGCACGCCTCCGCGGTGATGAGCCAGATGCCGCCGCGGGAGAACACCCGGATCAACACCTCGCTCGACTCGGTGCACGCCTCGGGCCCGCTGGGCCGCGCGCACTGCGTGATCCACGGCAACTCCAACTACAAGCAAACCGGCCTGATGCAGGCGTACGGCGCGTACTCACTGCTCCAGCAGGCGCCCCGGCGGGTCGGCTTCGCCTCCGGCTGCCAGGCCTTCGGCCACCGTGAGCTGCTCGGCGTGCTGCGCAGCTTCGGCCTGGTCATGGAGCCGAACCTGACCATCCAGCACTGAGAACGGAGGACAGCGTGCGCCTGACCGAATTCCTCGACAAGGGCGTCTCCCTGGGCGCCGAGGCCCCCTGCCTGACCGCGGCCGGGCGCACGCTGACCTATGGCGACGTCCAGCGCCTGTCCTGGCGCATCGCCCGGGCTCTGGACCGGGCCGGCGTCGGGCCCGGCGACAAGGTCGCCATCTTGTCGGCCAACGACCCCATCGCGTTCAGCTGTGTCTTCGGCATCTCGCGTGCGGGCGCGGTGTGGTGCCCGGTCAACCCGCGGAACGAGGCGGCGGAAAACCGCGATCTGCTCGACTTCTTCGACTGCAGCTGCCTGATCTTCCAGGCCGCCTTCGCCCCGCTGGTGTCGAAGATCCTGCCCGACCTGCCCAAGCTCACGACCCTGGTCTGCCTGGACGGTGAGCCGCCGGGCGCGGTTCCGTTCGATGACTGGATCGGCCCCGAGGCCGCCGAGCCCTATGCGGCCGAGCCGGACGGCGACATGGTCATGCTGGTCGGCACCGGCGGCACCACCGGGCGCCCCAAGGGGGTGATGCTCACCGGCCACAACATCGAGACCATGTCGGCCCTCACGCTGATGAGCTACCCGTTCGGGCCGCGGCCGAGGTACCTGGCCCTGGCTCCGCTGACGCATGCGGCCGGGGTGCTGTGCTTCCCGGTGCTGACGCTGGGCGGCGAGATCGTCATCATGGGCCACCCGGACCTGACCGAATTCCTGGCCCTGGCCCAGCGGCACCAGATCACGCACACGTTCCTGCCACCCACGCTGATCTACATGCTGCTGGACCATCATGACCTCCCGTCCACCGACCTGAGCCACCTGCAGTGCCTGTGGTACGGCGCGGCCCCGATGTCGGCCAGCCGGCTGGAGGAGGCCCTGACCAAGATCGGCCCGGTCATGGGCCAGCTGTTCGGCCAGTCCGAAGCCCCGATGATGATCTCCACCCTGGCTCCCGCCGAGCACTACCACGACGACGGCTCGCTGGCCCGCGAGCGGCTGTCCTCGGCCGGGCGGCCCACCCCGCTCACCACGGTCGGGATCATGGACGAGGCCGGGGTCTTGCTCGGCCCGGGCCAGCGCGGCGAGATCGTGGCCCGCGGGCCGCTCGTCATGGCCGGCTACTACAAGAACCCGGAGGCCACGGCCGAGGCGTCCCGGAACGGCTGGCACCACACCGGGGACATCGGCTACCTGGACTCCGACAGTTACCTGTTCATCGTGGACCGGGCCAAGGACATGATCATCACCGGCGGCTTCAACGTCTACTCGGCCGAAGTCGAGCAGGTCATCTTGGCCCACCCGGCCGTGCAGGACTGCGCGGTCATCGGGCTGCCCGACGACAAGTGGGGCGAGCGGGTCACCGCCGTGCTCCAGCTGCGCCCGGGTCAGAGCGTAACCCCGGACGAGATGCGCGGGTACGTCAAGGAGCGGCTCGGCAGCGTCAAGGCGCCCAAGCAGGTCGAGGTCTGGCCCGACCTGCCCCGGTCCAAGGTCGGGAAGGTGCTCAAGGTCGACGTCAAGGCGCAGCTGCGGGACGCCAGTCCTGGTTAGGCATCCCCGGGCGGTTAGGCTCGGGCACCATGACAGTGACCGCCGACGATCTCGACAGCGTGGTCTCGTGCGTGATGAGCGGGCTGCTGCCGATCGCGGACCGCGACTGGTCGGTACGGGCGGGCTCCCTGGAGTGGGACTGCTGGCATACCGCCGAGCACATCGGCGACTGCCTGATGTCGTATGCGTGGCAGCTCGCGGTCCAGCCCACGACGCGGTATGTCCGGGCCATCGCCACCGCCGAGAAGGATGCCTCACCCGCCGAGGTGCTGGAGTTCGCCGTCACCGGCGGGCGGATCCTGGCCTCGATGGTGCGCACCTCGCGCCCGCACGTCCGCGCGTACCACCCGGCGGGCATGGCCGACCCGGAGGGCTTCGCGAGCCTGGGCTGTTACGAGGCCCTGCTGCACGGCAACGACATCGCCCGGGGTTTCGGGCTCGGCCTCGACCCGCCCCACGACATCTGCCGCCGGGTGCTGACGCGGCTGTTCCCGGGCGCCCCGGCCGTCCCGGATCCGTGGACCGCGCTGCTGTGGGCCGGGGGCCGGGCCGAGATCCCCGGGCAGCCGCGTCCCGACCCCTACTACCCGCACCCGGCCCCGCTCACGAGCTGACCCGGCCCAGCCGACGCGGCCCAGCCGACCCGGCGCTAGGGCTGGTACGAACCCGGCTCCCAGGCCCTTGTGGCGACGCCGATCGCGTTCCAGGCGTTGATGGTCACGATGAGGCTGAGCAGGGCCGCCACCTCTTGCGGGCTGAAGACGGCCGCGACCTCGGCGAAGGCCTCGTCGGGCACGTGCGTCTCGGCCAGCCGGGTCACTGATTCGGTGAAGGCCAGCGCGGCCCGCTCGCGGGCGGTGAAATACGGGGTCTCCCGCCAGGCCGCCAGCCCATACAGGCGAAGTTCGGTCTCGCCGATCGCGCGGGCGTCCTTGGTGTGCATGTCGATGCAGTAGGCGCAGCCGTTGAGCTGCGAGGCGCGGACCCGGATCAGCTCCCGCAGCTTCGGGTCGATGCCCGCCCGGTCCAGCTCCTTGGTCGCGGTCTGGTCCAGATGGCCCATGGCGCGGGCGTAGGCCGAGGCCAGGGTGTCGAAGTCGAGGCGGACCGGGATCTGCGTAGTGTCATCGGTGATCGTCATGACCACCACGCTACGGAGCCCAGTGGCCCAGAGTAAGGTCCAATAATGTGCCACAAAGATGGGCCAAGTTCGGGGACGCCGACCTTCACCTGGAACTAACCGGGACACGGGTCCGCGCCGGCCTGGAGACGGCTCTGCGTGACGCGCTCCGTGCCGGGCGGCTGCGGCCCGGTACCCGGCTGCCGTCCTCCCGGATGCTGGCCGCGGACCTGGGCGTCGCCCGGAACACCGTGGCCGAGGTCTACAGCCAGCTCGTCGCCGAGGGCTGGCTGACCGCGCAGACCGGTGCCGGCACCTCGGTCGCGCCGCGGCTCGTATCCGGCGCCGGGGCGGCCGCGGCGGCCCTGGCCGACCCGGCCGCGCCCCGTTACGACCTCAGGGCCGGGGTACCGGACCTGTCGGCGTTCCCCCGGCGCGCCTGGCTGGCCACCGCGCGCCGGGTGCTCGCGGCCGCCCCCGACCATCTCCTGGGCTACCCGGATCCGCGTGGGCTGCCTCAGCTGCGGACGGCCCTGGCCGACTACCTGGCTCGGGTCCGTGGCGTGATGACCGATCCCGGCCAGATCGTGATCTGCGCCGGCTTCTCCCATGGGCTAGCCGCGGTGAGCCGGGCCCTGCGTGCGGGCGGGGCCCGGACGCTGGCGATCGAGGCCTACGGCCACCAGGCCCACCGCGATATCGCCCGCGGGCAGGGGCTCCGGCTGCGGCCGGTGCCGGTTGACGGCCGGGGTGCCGTGGTCGGCGCGGTCGCCGGGGCGGAGGCGATTTTGCTCACCCCGGCGCACCAGTTCCCGCTCGGCGTGGCGCTGCATCCGCGCCGCCGTCGCGAGGTGGCCGACTGGGGTGGCGTGGTGATCGAGGACGACTACGACGGGGAGTTCCGCTACGACCGGCAGCCGGTCGGCGCGCTGCAGCCGCTCGCCCCCGGGCGGGTGATCTACGCGGGCACGGCCAGCAAGAGCCTCGGGCCCGGGCTGCGGCTCGGCTGGCTGGTCGTGCCGCCGCCGCTGCTGGAGGCGGTGACGGCCAGCCTGACCGCCGGGCCGTCCGGCCTGGACCAGCTCACCCTGGCTGAGTTCATCAGCTCGGGTAATTACGATCGCCAGGTCCGGCGGGCGCGGCTCGGCTACCGCCGCCGCCGGGACCGGCTGGTCGCCACCCTGCGGCGCCAGGGATGGCGGCCAGGTGGCATCGCGGCCGGCCTGCAGGCCGTGCTGGAGTTCGCCGGGTCCCAGACGGAGCAAGCCGTCCTGGCCCGGGGGACCGAGCACGGGCTGGCCCTGGACGGCCTCAGCCGCTATCGGGCCGCTGCCGACGACGGCCGGGCTGGCCTGGTCATCGGCTTCTCCCGGCCGCCCGAGCACGCGTACACCACGGCCCTGGCCCGGCTGAGCGCCATCCTGCCCGCGGGGCCGCACGACTTATTACCGGTTCCTTACCCGCGCCGCGGTTGCCAGCCGGGCTGGCCGGCAGGCCGTACACAGGGATGTACGGCCTGGCGCGCGGCCGCTGGCGGTGGCGTCCCGGCTTCATGACCTTGCGGTCGCGCCCAGGCCGGCCCAGGCAGGAATAACGGGAGTCTGGGGAGGGCGACCGGCATGACGCAGCACCGGGACGCGGCCCGTGGCAGGCGGGACGCAGGCGCCCTGGCCGCGGTCGTACTGGCGGCGGTCGTACTGGCGGCGGTCGTACTGGCGGCGGCCGGCCTCGTGCTGCTGGCCTGCGGGCCGGCGCGGGCCGGCGCGAGTGCCCCGGCCACCCCGCCCATGGCGGCCACCCCGCACATGCCGGCCACCGCCCGCGAGCTGGTCCCGGGACCGGGGGAGTGGTGGTTCGGCTACTGGCGCCTCCAGCAGCAGGTGTGGCCGCTGACCCAGGGCGCCGGCGTGACCGTCGCCGTCCTCGACACCGGTGTCCAGGCCAGCCTGCCCGACCTGCGTGGCGTGGTGCTGCGCGGCGGCGACGTGAGCGACGGCAGCGCCAGCGGTGACGGGGCCAGCGGCGACACGGACGGCGACACCGCCAACGACGGGCACGGCACCGCCGTCGCCGACCTGATCGCCGGCCAGGGCTACGGCACCGGCATCGTCGGGATCGCCCCCCGGGCCAGGATCCTGCCGGTCAAGGTGGGCGACACCGGCGCCGATTCGGTGGCCGCGGCCGCGGCCGGGATCCGGTTCGCCGTCGCAAGCGGCGCCCGGGTCATCAACATGTCGTTCGGAGGCCAGGTGAGTACACCGCGTTCCTGTGACCCGGTCCTGGCCAGTGCCATCAGCTACGCCCTCGCTCACGACGTGGTCCTGGTCGCCGCGGCCGGTGACACCGGCGTCCTGCCCGGGCCGATGCAGCCCGCCTCGTGCGCGGGCGTGCTCGCGGTGGCCGGCGTCGGCCCTGGCGGGTCCCTGTGGCCCG
>Ga0335075_10010386_pt1 | contig 14133 bp, 15 predicted proteins | sample Lox_Sample_24_FD_206723 | JGI IMG/M metagenome (GOLD analysis project Ga0335075, IMG submission 206723) | Soil microbial communities from Loxahatchee National Wildlife Refuge, Florida, United States - Lox_Sample_2.4 | ecosystem: Environmental > Terrestrial > Soil > Wetlands | place: USA...
TGTACGCTTCGCAGCCGCCGTCACCGACAACCACGCAACACTCGCTACCGGGCGCCCGCTACGGCTTACCCGGGCCGGACTTGCACCGGCTGGACCACGCCAGCTTGCCTGGCGCACAAGCAATCTCTGTCATGGTGTCATCGTGACCCGGACCGGTTCGTCGCTTCGCTCCGCGCAATGACGGGGGAATGACCTCATGACCTCACTCACGCTCCGCTCCGCCATCGCCTCCTACCCGCACGCCGTCGCCCTGAAGGATGGCATCGTCACCTCCGCCCGCATCCGCTTCGACTTCGAAGAGATGCCGCAGATCACGCGTGCCTTCCGCCGCATGGTGCGCACGCTCGACTTCGACCTGTGCGAGATCGCGCTCACCACGCTGGCCCAGGCACATGCCTACGGAAAGCCGATCGTCGGTCTGCCGGTGGTGCTGATGCGCGGCTTCCATCACGCCGCGCTGATCTGCCGCCGCGACTCCGCTATTGCCGGCCCACGCGACCTGATCGGCAAGCGCGTCGGCGTCCGCGCCTATTCGCAGACCACCGGCATCTGGCTGCGCGGCATTTTGCAAGCCGACCATGACGTGCGTCCTGACAGCATCACCTGGGTCACCGCCGAGGATGCGCACGTTCAGGAGTACCAGGACCCGCCAAGCGTGGTCCGCATCGCGGCAGGCCAGGACCTGTCGGCCATGCTGATGGCAGGCGAGATCGATGCCGGCATCGCCCTGGCCGGAATGGACCCGGCGGCGGTGCGCACGGTGATCCCGGATGCGAACCAGGCTGCCGCCGCTTGGTACCGCCGCACCGGAGCCTATCCGGTGAACCACGTCGTTTGCGTGAAACGTGCCCTGCTGGAAGAACATCCCTGGCTCGCCGGCGAACTCATGACGTTGTTCACTGCGGCGAAGCAGGCGGCGCGCGAACCCAGTGCCGAGACGCGCTGGGCCTCCATCGTGGGCGACGACGTGCTGCCCTATGGTCTCGCCGCCAATCGCCGCGGCATCGAATTATGCATGGAATACGCCGCGCAGCAGGGGCTGATCCCCGAAGCCTACGCCCCGGAGACACTGTTTGCGGCAGTAACGAACTGAAGGAGGGAGAGCAGAGCATGGACATTCCCCGCCTGAACGGCGCGATCAAGGCGCTGGAATCCGGCAAGCCGGCATTCGCCACCTTCGCGCCTGGCGAGGTCGGCACCGCGATCAACCTGAGCATGTCAGCTTATGACGCCGTCGTGTTCGAAATGGAACACAACCCGTACGACATCAAGGCGCTGCGCGACTGCATGCAATACATGCTGAACCGGCGGCAGATCGCGACCTCGGGCAGCATCGCGCCGGCGGTGGCGCCGTTCGTGCGCATTCCGCCAAACGGCGGCGAGCAAAGCCAGTGGGTGGCAAAGCAGGTTCTCGACATCGGCGTCTACGGCATCGTCTGGCCGCATGTCAGCACGGTGGAGGATGCGCGCAACGCCGTCGCGGCATCGCGCTATCCGCGGCCGCGCGAGGCGGACTTCTACGATCCGCCCGGCCAGCGCGGCGACGCGCCAACGTCAGCGGCGCGCTATTGGGGGCTGACGGCGCAGGAATACTATAAGCGCGCCGACATCTGGCCGTTGAACCCCGCCGGCGAGGTGCTGACGGTGATCATGTGCGAAGAGAAGCGCGCGATCGCCAACCTGCCAAAGATGATCGAGCAAGTGCCGGGGATCGGCGTGGTGCTGATCGGGGAGGGCGACCTGTCGCAGGACCTCGGCTATCCGCGGCAGTATGAACATCCCACCGTGGCGTCGGCGATCAACGAAATCCTCGCGATCTGCAAGCAGCACAACATGCCGTGCGGCCATCCGCATGTGGACAGCAAGAATGTCGAGAAGCTGCTGGAGCAGGGGTTCCGGTGGCTGATGCCGGGGCCGGTGAGTTCATATGCGGCGTTGGAAACGGGGCGCCGGGTGGCGGGACGAGCCTGATGACACAAAAACTCCCCCTCCCGCAACGAGAGGGGGAGCCTCTGTCGTCGATTACTGCCCCAGGCGCACCGTCACGCCACTGTTCGCATCGCGGTCGGCAGAATGCTCCTCGTGATGCGCCGCGTGCCAATCCTCGTGCGCCGCCTCGCGGTCGCGCATCGCGTTGCCGTAATTGCCCTCCGCCGCCTCCTGATGGGAGGCTTCCATGTTCGCGCGTCCCGCTGAACGATCCTGGTCGGCGTTGTACTGGTGCTGCTGCGCAGCATCGTTGCCATTGGTAATCGTGAGCTGCGCCATTGCTGGCGTCGCCGCAAGAAACGCTGCCACAGCCATCGCATATCCGATACGCATCGCTGCTCTCCGTGCTGTTGCGTCGGTGGTTAACGCTTTGCCATCCGCGCGGTTTTGGTAAACATTCCGGGTAGTGTCGTGGCAGGAAGATGGCGGGCGCGCGGCTCTTGCGCCGTTGTGGCCGCGGCGTGACGCTGGCCGGAAGGACATACGCATGACAAAAGCCCAAGCCGCGGTATTGCGCCGCACGGGCGCGCCGATGACGATCGAAACGGTCGATGTGGGGCCGCTCGCGCCGGGCGATGTTCTGGTGCGGGTGCGTGCCGCGAGCCTGTGCCACACCGACCTGGAAGCCATCGAGGGTTCGCTCGCCGTCGCGCTGCCCGCTGTGCTCGGACACGAGGCCGCCGGCGAAGTGGTGGAACTAGGTCCGGGGATCACGAACCTGAAGCCAGGTAACCGCGTTGTGCTGTCGTGGAACCCGCATTGCGGCACCTGCTTTTATTGCGAGCATGCGCAGCCGATCCTGTGCACGCAGTATCTCGGTAACGCGGCACCCGCGTTCCATTTCGACGGCAAGCCGCGGCTCACCTGTGACGCCGCCCCGGTGCATCAATTGATGTATCTCGGCAGCTTCGCGGAATACTGCATCGTGCCGGAGGTCAGCGCGGTGCGCGTGGCCGATGCGATGCCGTTCGATCGCGCCGCATTGCTCGGCTGCGGTGTGATGACCGGCGTCGGTGCCGCTACCCGCATCGCGTCGCTTCGCTGGGGCGATACGGCGATGGTGATCGGCTGCGGCGCGGTGGGATTGTCTGCCGTGCAGGGCTGCGTGCTTGCCGGCGCCGGCACGATCGTCGCGGTGGATCCCAACCCTGTGCGGCGCGCTTTGGCGCAGGAACTCGGCGCCACGCATGCGGTGGAACCCGACGAAGCGGCGGATGTCGCGCGTGTGCTGACGCAGGATCGCGGCGCCGACGTGGTGATCGAAGCCGCAGGCGTGCCGGCCGGATTCCGGCTGTCGGTCGAGGCGGTGCGGCCGGGCGGGCAGGTGGTGTGGCTCGGCAAGGTCGGTGTGCAGCAGGAGGTCGCATTCCGCTGGGGCAGCCTGATGCAGGAGAAGCGCATCACCCGTTCGTCCTATGGCGGCGCCCGCCCCCAGCACGATTTTCCGCTATTGGCACGCGCCTATCTGGAAGGCCGGTTGAAGCTGGACGAGATGATCTCCGCGCGCATCGAGCTGGCGGCGATCAACGACGGCTTTGCCGCGCTGAAACGCGGTGAGACCGTACGCAGCGTGGTGATGTTCCCATGATCGCCGCATCACGTGCGGCCATGCCGAAAGAAGGCCGGGCCTGCGCCCGGACGCAGCCATGAAGGTTTACGAAGGCGGGCGCAGCCTGGATGGCGCGGTGGTGACGGTGGATGGAGCGCCGCTCGATCCGCGGTTCGACGTGAAGCGGTTCAGCCCGATGGGATTCGAATGGACGTATGAAGGCGACGGCCCGCGGCAGCTCGCGCTGGCGTTGCTGTGCGATCATCTCGGCGATCCCCGGCGCGCGCTTGCGCTGACGGAGGCGTTCATGCGTTCGGTGGTGGCGGAGCTGGATAACGCCTGGCGGCTGACCAGCGATGAGATCGAAGAAAATCTTCTGCGCCTTCGGTGAGGTGGAGAAGTGGATCAGCACAAGGCGCGTAAGCGCTGGGCGTGATCAAAAAGGGCGCATAGAGAAAGGCTACCTGGCGGCCCGATCAGTCTCGGCAGTGTCGGGGGTCGCGCCAGCCCGCTTCGCGGCCGGGCCCCGCTGCAGGCGGGAGAGGTTACGGGACGGCGCCCGCCTTCGCCTCGGCAGCAGGCTGGCGCGGCTCGCGGCCAGAATCCGATGGGACAGCGCCGGATCGTTGACGCCTCGCGCCAGGATCAGTCCGCCGACCAATGTCGCAGCAATCGCCAACGCCTCGCTCTTGCGGCCGGGACGGTCGGCAGTCAGGCGTGCCAGGCGATCCGCCATCGCACGGACGCCCGTAGTGAACGACTCCCGCGCCGCATCGCTCTCCCGCGGCATCTCGCTACCAACTGCTGCCAACGGGCAGCCTTCCCCAAGACGTTCCCGATGCGCCTGCGACAGGTACTCGTGCACATATTTCGCCAGCGTGTCGTATTGCCCCAGGCTGGCGCTGCTGGCACGCAGCGCATGGGCCAAAGCCTCCGCCGCAAGCCGGTCCTTGGAACCAAACTGGCTGTACACGCCGCCATGAGTGAGACCCGCGGCCTCCGCCAACGCATCCACGCCGGCACCTGCGATGCCGCGTTCGCGGATCAGCCGCGCCGCCTCGATCAGAATGCGTTGCCGATTGACCGCCGCCTGTTGTTTTGAAACCTTCAACGCCTGCCTCACCCGCCGCCCCAGACGAGGTAGCCGCACGCCCACACTTGACTTCAATAATGACGATCGCCATGAATGTCAATGATGACGCACGTCATCAATGTGCGCGACCGTACTGTCCTGACGTAACAAGGGAAAGCCCATGCGATTGCTGGTTGTCGGTGCCGGTGCGACCGGTGGTTATTTCGGCGGACGCCTCGCGCAGCATGGGCGGGATGTCAGCTTCCTGGTGCGCCCAACCCGCGCCGCTGCGCTGCGCCAGTCGGGGCTGCGACTCGTCAGCCCGCACGGCGACGCAACGATCACGCCGCGCGCGATCGTCACCGGCGAATTGCGGGAAAGATTCGATGCCGTCCTGCTGACGGTGAAGGCGTGGTCGCTGCCGGAAGCGCTCGACGACGCGGCGCCGGCGGTCGGCCCGGAGACGATGATCCTGCCGGTGCTGAACGGCATGCGGCATGTCGATGTCATCGCTGCCCGCTTCACGCCTGATAATCTCGTGGGCTGCGTCTGCAAGGTCGCGACCTCGCTGCGGGAGGATGGTGCGATCGTCCAATTGGCACCGTTTCAGGAACTGGCCTATGGCGAGATGCACGGGACGAACGGCGCCAGGATCGCCGCGCTGGATGCGTTCATGCGTGATGCCGGGTTCGACGCGCGGGCTTCGGCCGTGATCGAGCATGAGATGTGGGAGAAATGGGTCACGCTTGCAACCCTCGGCGGCATGACCTGCCTGATGCGGGGCAATGTCGGCGAGATCGTCGCAGTCGATGGCGGGCGAGACTTCGTGCTGGCATTGCTCGCCGAAGTAACCCGCGTGGCGGCAACGGCGGGGTTTCCGATGTCCGATGCGTTCCTGGCACGCACCCGGTCGATGCTGACCGCCGAAGGGTCCTCGTTCACGCCGTCGATGTACCGAGACCTGATGCAGGGGCAGCGTATCGAGGCGGAGCAGATTGTCGGCGATCTGGTACGGCGCGGGCGGCAGTTGGGGGTCGCGATGCCATTGCTGGAGGCAGCCTGGAGTCATTTGCAGATCTATCTCGGGCGAATTGGTGCGCTTTCTAAAGCGCGATGACGCGCCGGAGCGCGGTGCCAGCCGGGCTTGGATAGCGACCCGGTCACCCGCACCCTTGGCGCCAACGGCCCGGCGTCAGTCCGCTTCGCGGCCTGATCCCGCCGGCGGCAGGAGAGGCTTTCTTCGAACCAAGTACCGTTGCCGGCCTTCCAGCACCAGCTCCCCACGCTGGTTGTGCACCGTGCTCCGCAGCCCAACCACCCCCGTCGTCCGGTTCGGCGTCAGCTCGTCCACTTCCAGCGCTGCGTACACCGTGTCCCCCGCGAACACGGGTTTCAGGAACCGGCTGGATTGCTCGACGAATCCCAGCAGCGAGTCCTCCGTCAGAAACGGAAACAGCCCCGCGCCCGCCGCCGTCTGGATCAGAGTCTGGAAGCCGTGCGCCAGCATCCCCGGCATGCCATGCCGGCGGCAGTACTCCACATCGTAATGCACCGGATGATTGTCCCCGCTCGCCGCCTGGAACGCTGCGAAGATCCCATCCGTCATCGTCCGGCTCGGCAGCAGGAACCGGTCCCCCATTCGGAAATCTTCAAACCACCGTTGCTCCGGAACCATCCGGTGCGTGGCCGGATCGAACTCGCTCATACCGCGCCGGCCGCGCGCAGCCCGGCGATGGCGGCGGCATCATAGCCAAGCTCGCGCAGCACTTCGTCCGTGTGCTGTCCCAGAGTCGGCACGTCGCCCATCACGGCCTCCTGGTCGGTGAAGGTGAACGGCGGCAGCAGGGCGCGGACCGGACCCTCGGCGGTGCCGACCTCCCGCCACTTGTCGCGCGCGGCGAATTGCTCGTGGTTCCAGACGTCGATCGACTCGTTCAGGCGCCCATTGGCAATCCCCGCCGCATCCAACACCGCCACCACCTCGGCCGATGTCATGGTGGCGAAAAAATCCTCGATCAGAGTCTTCAGCGCGTGGCGGTTGTCCCGCCGCGCCGCCATCGAGGCGAACCGCGGATCCGTCGCCACTTCCGGCCGCCGCAGCACCTGCTCGCAAAACACCTTCCACTCGCGCTCGTTCTGCAGCCCGAAGATCACCTCGCCGTCCCGGGTGCGATGCTTGCCATACGGCACCAGCAGCGGATGCCCGTCCGGATCGCGCGGCTGCGGCGAGCCGCCGTAAGCGGCGCGATACATCAGCGCCGTCATCCACTCGGCCAGCGCATCGAGCATGGCGACCTTCACATTCGCCCCCTCCCCGGTGCGCGTGCGCCGCAGCAGCGCCGCCAGGATGCCGGAGAGTGCATACATGCCGGTGGCGATATCGGCGGCGGAAATGCCGATGCGCGACGGCGTTTCCGGCGTGCCGGTGACGCTCATCACCCCGGATTCGGCCTGGATCAGCAGGTCGTACGCCTTCTTCCGCGCCATCGGCCCGGATTCGCCGTAGCCCGAGATGTCGCACACCACCAGCTTCGGAAACCGGGACTTCAGCGCGTCATGCGACAGCCCCAGCCGGGCCGCCGCGCCCGGCGCCAGGTTCTGCAACAACACGTCTGACGTGCCGAGCAAACGCTCCAGCACGCCGCGCGCCTCGGCGTGTTTCAAGTCCAGCGTCACCGATCGCTTGGCCCGGTTCAGCCAGACCAGATAGCTGGACAGCCCGTGGACGAAGCCGTCGTAGTGGCGGGCAAAATCGCCGTCCTTCGGGCGCTCGATCTTGATCACGTCGGCGCCGAGATCGGCCAGATGCCGGCTGCAGATCGGTGCCGCTACGGCATGTTCCAGCGCGACGACGCGCATGCCTTCCAGGGGTCGCACTTGTCCGTTTTCCTCCTCCGGCCGCGCGAGGGATTTGCTGCCGCTTCACGCAACGCGTCAATGCGGGCCGGGCATGCGCTATCGCGCCGCCGGCACGGTGGCGCGCGGATCGAATTGTTCCATTTGCCAAAGCCGGGCGACGTCTTCCACGGTGGAAAACAGCAGGTTGATGATGTGCGGCGGACGAAGGCTGGTCTCGGGCGGGATCAGCTTCGGCATGGCGCCATCGAAATACAGCCCGAACGTCGCGTATCCCTGCTCTGCCATGAAGCGCCGCAGGTCGCGCTGGGACGATCCAAGCTCGGCCAGCCCGAATTCGTGCAGCTCCGCGATGATGTAAGGAACGCGGCATTCGCGCAGCAGACCGGCCGCACCCGTCAGCACGCGATGCTCGGCGCCTTCGGTGTCGATCTTGATCAGCCGCGGCATCGGCAAATCGAGGTCCGCTACCACCGCATCGAGAGTCGTGGCCGCAACGCGCGCCACGCGCACATCCGCCCGGCTTTTCGCATTGCCCGGAAAGCGCCCCGGATCCCACAGCGCATGGCCGCCGCCGGCATCACTGTTCAAATAAAACTGCGCCGGCCCCGCAACATCGCTTGCCGGTTGCTCGACAATAGTGACGTTCCGCACCCCCGATACGACAATGTTGCGGCGCAGGCGCACCAAATTGTCGGGCCCCGGCTCGAAGGCGACCACACGGCCTTGCGGGCCGGTCAGCGCCGCCATCATGACCGTAAAGAACCCGATATTCGCGCCGACATCCAGCGCCACGTCACCGTCATGCAATGCCCGCATCATCACATGGGCAACGTCGGGCTCATACATCATCCCGTTGTCGAGGAAACCGAATATGGTGCCGTCTTCCGATGGTTCCAGGTCCTGCACCATCCGCAATTGGCGGTACTCGAAATTCGCGGTCAGCGTGATGGCGGTCATCCCGGTCTCCGCGCCAGATGGTCAACCAGCGGCCCGCGCATGCCGCTCAGCACCCGCGCCATGTTCTTGCCGACCTTGCCTAACGCTACGTCCCAATCGAAGACGCCGAACCTGTCGAATTCCGGCACCATCGCCCCGCTCGCCAGGGCGAACATCGACCGGCAGGCCAGTGCCTCGGGCCGCGGCATGTCCGGCGGAGTCCAGGCAAACAGGGCGAGATCCTTGCCCGGCATGTAGCGGTGCACGCCGAGATCGCGCAGTGCTTCCCGCGCCACCACCAGTCCCGTTTCTTCCTCCAGTTCCCGAGCCGCGGCGGTGCAAAAATCTTCGCCCGGCTCGGCGATGCCTTTGGGAATGTCCCAGCGCGGCGAGTGCGTGGCATGGCCGAGCAATAGACGCTGCCCGTCGCTGACCAGCACGCCGCAGGACGTGACGTGCGCCATCAGCACGCCGACGCGGTGAACCAGGTGGACGGCGAGACGAATTCATCCTGCGCTGCCACGGTCAGGATTTCACGCGATCCTGCCTCCGCCGTGCGCTTCAGCAGGCCATGCACCGCCGAGCCGGCGGCTTCCAATGCGGCTACCGCGCTGCCGCTGCTCAGGCGGTGAAACAGGAACAATGCGGCGATGGCGTCGCCGGCGCCGTTGACGGCGACGGGCAGGCGCGGCGTGCGCAGCAGATGATAGCGGCCGTCCTCGAAGACCATCAGGTCCAAATGGTCGCCGGGCGTGTCGCTGCTGTCGAGGCTGGTGAGCAAGACGCAGCGCAGGCCGCCTGGCCGCAATGTGCCGGCCAGGGCAGCGACGGCACGCCTGGCGCCGTCGAGCGTGGTGCAGGACAGGCGGGTCAGCCGTTCCAGCTCGAAGCGGTTGGGCGTGGCGATGTCGGCCTGCGGCAAGGCGTGGTCGCGCAGGAATTCCTCGATGCCGGGACGGACATAGACGCCTTCTTCCACGTCGCCGATCACCGGATCGCAGCAATAGACCGCGCGGGGATTCTCCGACCGCACGCGGGTGACGGCGTGCAGGATCGCCTCGCCGATCGCGGCGTCGCCCATATAGCCGGACAGCACCGCATCGCAGTGGCGCAGCACGTCGCGCGCGGCAATGCCGTCCACCAGGTCGCGCACCTGCGCGCCGGTAAAGACCTGGCCTGTCCAGTGGCCGTAGCCGGTGTGGTTGGAGAACTGCACCGTGTTGATTGTCCACACCTCGGCGCCGAGGCGCTGCAAGGGAAACACGGCACTGGCGTTGCCGACATGGCCGTAGGCGACCCAGGATTGGATCGACAGGATGTGCAACGGGCGCGGCGGCGTGCGGTCGCTCATTGCGGCAGGCTAGCGCGTTGTCGCGGCGTGGTCAGTGGCCGGGCGCGAATCACGGCAATCCCCAGCTCTTGTGGGCCTGGATAGCAAGCCGCCAGTGCGGATGCGCCAGGCAGTACGCCGCCGCCGCCGCGGTGTTGCGCTGTCGGTCCGGTCCGTCCATCGGCGATAGCCAATGATACCGGGCGGGGAAATCGGCGAATTGCCCGGGTGGCGCGCCGGCCTGGGGATAGACCAGCTTCAGTTCATCCGCCCGGTCCAGCACGAGCGGCGCACCGGCTTTCGGGCTGACGCATACCCAATCGAGCACCGTCGGCAGCGCCTGCGTGCCGTTCGTCTCGACGGCGATCGTGAACCCGCGTTGCTTCAGGGCAGCGATCAGGTTGGCATCGGCTTGCAGCAGTGGCTCGCCGCCGGTGAGCACGGCCATCCGGTGATCGCCACCCCCTTGCCACGCGGCTGCCGCGGCGTCCGCCAATGCGTCCGGCGACACGAACCGGTCGCCGCCGACAAAGTCGGTGTCGCAGAACCGGCAGATGGCGTCCGCGCGATCCGCTTCCCGCCCAGACCACAGGTTGCAGCCGGCGAAACGGATGAACACGGCGGCGCGGCCGATATTGGCGCCCTCGCCCTGGACGGTCAGGAACAACTCCTTGACTGTATAGCTCACGCAAGACCCCAGGTTGGAGACACGGATCAGGATAGGATGGCGGGGTGAAAACTGCTCCCCCCTCCCCTGGGGCGGGGCGGAGACAGCGTGCGACGCGGTGTTGCCGCGTTCGCCCGCTTCCCCAACCCGCTGCCGCACGGGGCATGAGCGCAGTCTTCCGCGCCCCTCACCTGCCCCGTGGCAGCATATCCCGCAACCGCCGCCGTCCCAGCGGCTTCACCTCGGCTCCTGGCGTCATCGCCCGGATTTCCGCCTGCATGGCCGCGCGCTTCTCGTGGATCGTCGCGATGACCGGACCCATCGGCACGCCCAGGTCCACCAGCACCGCTTCGGAAAGCTGCAGGCTTGCCTCGATCGTTTCCGGCACCGCGTCGGTGGCACCGATCCGGTACAGCCGCGCCGCGTGCCCCGCGTCGCGCGCCCGCGCCACGATCAGCAAATCGGGCCGCAGCGCCCGCGCCACGGCGACCAGGCGGTCGATCGCCGCATGGTCGCTCATCGTCACCACCAGGGCACGGGCGGTGTCAATGTGCAGGCGGTGCAGCAGGTCCTCGCGGGTCAGGTCGCCCCAGAATACGCCCGGGCGGGTACGGCGCACGGCAGCGACGCGGTCGGGGTCCTTGTCCACCGCGACATAGGGCTGGCCATGCACGTCCAGCATCTGCGCCACCGTCTCCCCCACCCGGCCGAAGCCCGCCAGGATCACGCGCGGAGTGGGGTCCGCGGCGATGGCATCCAGCAGTCCCGGGTCCATCACCGGCGCCGGTGCCGCGGGCACGCGCCGCGCCGCCGCACGGCCAAGGGACGACAGCAACGGAATGCACGCCATCGTCACCGCCGTCAGCAGCAGGGGGAAGTGCCCCGCCTCAGGGCCGATGACATGTTCTGCCCCGGCCAGGCCGAAAATGACGAAGCCGAACTCTCCGCCCGCGCCGAGCAGCAACCCCGCCTGGATGCCGGTGCCCCAGCGCAGGCCGAAGGCGCGCGTCAGGCCAGCGATCAGCACCAGCTTCACGGCCACCAGCGCGGTACCTGCCGCCAGCAGTTTCGGGGCGTCGGCCAGGATGTGGCGGAGGTCGAGGCTCATGCCGACCGAGATCAGGAACACGCCGACGAGCAAGCCTTTGAACGGGTCGATGGTGAGTTCGATCTGGCGGCGGAATTCGGTCTCGGCCAGCAGCAGGCCGGCGATCAGGGAGCCGAGTTCCATCGGCAGGCGGACAGCCATGGTCGCCAGCCCGGTGGCGAGCACCACAAGCAGGCAGGCGGCGACGAACAATTCGGGGCTGCCGGTGCGGGCGACGCTACGGAACAAGGGCCGCAGCAGGACACGGCCGGCGACGATCAGGCCAAGCATGACGGCAACGGCCTGGACGACCGTCCAGGCGAAGCCGCTGGCAGCGGTGTTTTCGCCGAGCAAGCTGATGACGAACAAGACCGGGACGGCGGCAAGGTCCTGGAACAACAGAATCGCGAGCGCGACGCGGCCAAGCGGTCCGCCCACCCGCTTCTCCTGCGACAGCACCTGCAGGACGACGGCGGTGGAGGACATCGCCAACCCGGCGCCGGCGACCGCTGCGGCCTCGACCGACGCACCCAGCGCGCGGGCGATCCCCGCGATGGCGGCACCGCACAGCAGGAACTGCAACAGGCCGAGGCCGAACACCAGGCGGCGCATCACGCGCAGGCGTTCCAGCGACAGTTCCAGCCCGATCATGAACATCAGCAGGCTGATGCCAAGCTCCGCCGTCGGCGCGATGATATGCGGGTCGCTGAGGGTCAGCGCGCGCAGCAGCGGGAAGCGGCCGGCGAAACTGGCGATGCCGAACGGGCCGACCGCGATTCCCACCAGCATGAACCCCAGCACCGGGCTCAGGCGCAGGCGGTGGAACAGTGGGATCACCACGGCCGCGGCAGCCAGGATAATCAGCGCCGGCCTGAACAAGCCGGGGTCGAAATGCGAGTCCATGCGGGCGAAACTAGCGGCATGGCGGATCGCGGTCATTTCCGGCCGGCCGTGCCGATCCGCTATAGTGGCGGCGTGCACCTCTCTTCTCCGCCGCAGAGCCTGACGTGATCACCGCTGCTCTCGCTGCCATGCTGGCAGCCATCGGCGTGGCGCAGGCGGCGGCAGGCGCCGTGCTGGTGGGCCGCTTCGCCGACGCCATTTCGCCGCTGGAGCCGCAGCGGCGCGAGCAACCGCCGATCACGGTGCTGAAGCCTTTGCACGGCGCGGAGCCTCTGCTGGAGCAAGCACTCGCCAGCTTCTGTGCCCAGGATTACCCGGCGTTTCAAATCGTGTTCGGCACCCAGGACGAGGCCGATCCCGCACTGGCGGTGATTGCCCGCCTGCGCGCCCGGTTCCCGCGCTGCGACATCGCCGTGGTGGTGGATCCGGCACGGCACGGCCCCAATGCGAAGGTGGGGAACCTGATCAACATGCTGCCGTCGGCGCGCTACCGCGTGCTGGTGATCGCGGATTCGGACCTGCACGTGCAGCCGGACTACCTGACGCGGATCGCAGACACGCTGGCGGTGCGCGGGACCGGGCTGGCGACCACGCTCTATGCTGGCCTGCCGGCAGCGAACCGGCTGGTGCAGCAGCTCGGGGCGACGCAGATCTCCCACGGTTTCCTGCCAGGCGCGGTGCTGGCCCGCGCCATGGGGCGGCAGGACTGCCTGGGCGCGACCATGGCGCTGTCCCGCGACACGCTGGCGGAGATCGGCGGCTTCCAGGCGCTGCTGCCGCACCTGGCCGACGACCAGGTGCTCGGGCGGCAGGTCGCCGCGCTGGGGCTGGCGGTGCGGCTGGCGCCGACCGTTCCGGCAACCACCGTCCCGGAGACGCGCTTCGGCGATCTGTGGCGGCACGAGCTGCGCTGGGCCCGGACGATCCGCGCGCTTGAACCCGGACCGTTCGCCGCTTCCGTGCTGCAATACCCGATGTTCTGGGGCTTGCTGGCGATCCTGCTATCGGGTGGTGAAGTCTGGTCGATCGCCGTGTTCCTGCTGGCCTGGGTGGGGCGGGCGCTGGCCGCCACCTGGGTGGACCGGGCGCTGGAACCGCTGCTGGTGGCCAGGCCGAAGCCTGGCGAGCGGCTGGACCCCGGTCCTCGCCCGCGTACCGGTGCGCAGCGGGAAACGCGGCCTGACGATCTGCGGCTGGAGGACGGGTGGAAGCTCTCCGATGCGGCAATGCAAGGGCTTGCATTCCCCTGCCCGGTCTGGCTGCTGCCGCTGCGGGACCTGATGTCGGTGGCGGTGATGGTGGCGAGCTTCGCCGGCCGCCGCGTGGAGTGGCGGGGCGAGCAGCTTGTTGCCGATAGCCCGGAACGGCCGCCGGCTGGGCAGGCTCGGTTGACCGGGCGCCGCACCCCGCGTTGACGGCGGAACGTCGCGGGGGGGCGCGCGGGGGGCCCCGGGGTCAGGCATACTGCGGAGGCCAGTTGGGGCGGTGGAGCGGAATGCCGGTAGGGGCGGGGATTTTTCGGTCAGAATGTTTCCGGACAGAGCCCTTATACGCAAGAAAATTGCGAGCTTGGGATGGCGGCGGCCTGGTCGGCGGATCGGTTCTGGTCGCAAATTGGGAACATTTCGGCCAGTGCGCGGATCGCCGGGACGCAATAGGGGTAGGGAGCGCCGGTTGTCCCGACACCCCCTCCCTCCGAACCGGACTGGCAGATCTCCCGCATCCGGCTCTCCGGTCGGTG
>Ga0335075_10010387_pt1 | contig 14133 bp, 14 predicted proteins | sample Lox_Sample_24_FD_206723 | JGI IMG/M metagenome (GOLD analysis project Ga0335075, IMG submission 206723) | Soil microbial communities from Loxahatchee National Wildlife Refuge, Florida, United States - Lox_Sample_2.4 | ecosystem: Environmental > Terrestrial > Soil > Wetlands | place: USA...
CCGATGAGCCGCAGGGCGGCGGGGTGGATGGCGGGGCCGTCGTCGAGGTGGCAGCGCCCGGGGTGGGCGGGGTGCCATGCTGGCGGGTCCGGTGCCGTGGCCGGCGGGGGCGCTGGCGTTTCCGCGGAAACGCCTCCCGGGTCTGAGGCCTCGCCTGGTTCCTGGTCCTCGGCTGGTTCGGGGTCTTCGGTGATGGCTTGGGTGCCGGCGTGGATGACGACCTGGTAGACATCGGCGTTGTCGGCGGAGACGATCTTGCCGCGCAGGTAGGCGGCGCAGACTTCGACGAGGGCATCGGCCAGGTCCTGGACCGGGGTCCGCAGTCCCGGGCGCGGCGGTGTGTTCCCGTCCCAGTCGATGCCGCCTTCCTGGTCGTGGCGGTGCAGCCGCTGGGCGGATGTTTCCGCGGAAACATCATCATCGTTGTCGTGGGGGTGTTCCAGATCATTCAGCGCCGCGCGGACGGCCTGCAGCACCACCGCCCCGGCTTCGGGCGGCAGGTACCCGGTGAACGCGAAGGCCTTGTCATCATCGATCCGCCAGGTGAGCGTGCGCCGGGACCGGACGTCCTCATCCTCCGCGCGGGTGACCCGCCGGTGCGCCTGGGCGAAGCGTTCCAGCTGGTTGGCGGTCATCGGGGTGGCCATCTGGACCAGGTCGGCTTCGGTGCCGGGGGTGGCGATCCGGGTCAGCGCCCGGACCTTGGCATACGACAGCCGCCCGGCCGCGAACTCGGCGCGGATGCGCGGGAAGCCGCCCAGGGCGCGGGCAACGCGGACGTGCTCGCGGGCCGTGCCGCCGGCCAGCTGGCATTTCCACGACAGCCACGCCGCGCACGAGGGCATCTCCCAGGCGGCCCATCCCTGGCGGGCGTCGAAGTCGGCGATCAGCAGCAGGAACTGGCAAGTGGCGGCGGTCAGGTGCCCGGCCAGCTCGCAGATCCGGGCCTCCAGGTGCTCCACCGGCATGACCGCCGGATCATCACTCAGGCACGGAATCAGATCGGTATTCAACGCAGGCTTATCCCGAATCAATATCTCAGTCATGTATTCGATTATAGGTCCCGGGTCTGACATTCCAGCGGGCCGCGGGAACCGGGGAATATGCGCCGGATCTGCAGGCAGCCGAGATTATCTCCGGGCCGGGGCCAGCCGGGAGGCTAATCCTCGGGCCAGGCGGAACAGACACCATGAATTAAAGATCAGTAAGTTTCTGGGGGTCCCTGGAAGGGACGTTGGCGTCTGCCAGCTTCCGGCGTCCTCGTGGTGGGAACAGCCATCGTGCTCGAAGCGGACATGGCCGTCGAATTCGCTTTGCTTGTGAGTGCCGGATCCGGTCACTGGTGTTCCTGCGGCCTGGCGCAGTCCAGGTAATCAACATGGTCAAGGGCCGCGGCGAACCACCGGACCACGGCGGGAACGCGCGATCGGCGCGCCTGGGGTGTCCTGTCAGGCCGCGCTGTGACCGTAGGGCAACCGGCACGGACAGAAGCGGGTGGCTAACGTACACGCGAAGCACGATTTGACAGAACCCCGTCCGACGAGCGGGCGAGCTGGGGGCAATGAGCGTTCGTTGCTGTGTCAGCCCATCCAGGTCAGGACCGGCTCGCGTTCGGTCGCGGCGGCGTGGAACAGTGCCACCAATCTGCTGTAGCAGCCCTTGAGATAGGGCAACGCCCAGTCCTGATCCCAGATGCCCGGGTAGACCCCGGCTGAGGTCAGCTCGGCAGGATCGTAGTGCCCGGCGAGTGATACGAACGATGTGCCGTCAAGAAGCGGGACGCTTCGGCCACGTCTGCGGCGTTGAGCAGCCGAGGTGGATCGTAGCCCCACATGTCGTCGGAGAGCGGCTCACCGCCACCAACGATGTCGACTGGTATCCCCGCCTTGGCTAGCAGATGTTGCAGGCCTGCCCACGCCTTATCGGTAATCCATGCCTCGTGACGACATCCCCTCATCTTCATCGCCCGTCTGCAGGTTGCATGCGTACTCGTAAGCCTCCTCCGGCCCATCGAGCACGCACCAACATTCTGCACCAGCCAGACCGGCCTCGTTAGGCGCTGCCGCGCGTGCCAGGTGGTGAGCCATCCATGAGCCAGAAGCACGGAAGTGCGAGAGATGCGCGCGGAGACGCACGGGTAATGATCACGGGCCTCACCCGGGTATCGAACGCGCAGGTGAGCGCCGGTAGCGGCTCGACCGGCAGCTACGCCGGCGGGGTGTCGCCGAGCAGCCAGCGCGCTCCGGCCCCGCGGGTGGCCGCGGTGTCGTCGGGGTTGGAGAGCCTGCAGGTGCGCAGGGACAGGCAACCGCAGCCGACGCAGCCATTCAGCGTCTCGCGTAGCCGCTCCAGTTCGGCGATCCGCTCGTCTACGCGGCGAATCCAGGTCACCGAGACTTTGTTCCAGTCCGCCTTGTTGGGCGTGCGCTCGTCCGGCAGCAGGGCCAGTGCCGCGCGCACTTCGTAGAGGCTGAGGCCAACGGTCTGCGCCGCGCGGACGAACGCCACGCGGCGCAGCATGGCTCGCGCGTACCGGCGCTGCCCGCCGGCCGTCCGTTCCGATGAGATGAGACCAAGCTGCTCGTAGTAGCGCAGCGCCGAGGTCGCTACCCCGGCGCGGCGGGCCAGTTCGCCAATCGTGACGCGGTTCGCAAGCTTCGTCATAGATTGCCGATGATAATCCCTTGACTTCAAGTTCGCTTTAAGTTGCACGATGCTGACATGACGATAACGCAGCCTCGCCAGGACAAGTTCGCCGATCTTGAGCCTTTGATGGCGCTGATGACCGGCGATGAGAAACACGGACCCGCGGCCACCTCCACACTTGATGTGCTGTGGGTCCTCTACGACCGGGTCCTGAACGTCGACCCCGCCGATCCGGACGCGCCCGGGCGCGACAGGTTCCTGCTATCTAAGGGACATGGCCCTATGGCCTACTACGCAGTGCTCGCGGCCAAGGGATTCATCGACCCGGGACTGCTGCCCGGCTTCGCCGGCTTCGACTCCCCGCTCGGTCATCATCCCGACCGGGTCCTGCTGCCGGGCGTCGAGATCGGCAGCGGCTCGCTGGGCCACGGCCTGGGCCTAGCCGTCGGCACGGCTCTTGGCCTGCGCGCGCAGGGACTCGACCGGCCGCGCGTGTTTACTCTCCTCGGCGACGCCGAACTCGACGAGGGCTCCAATCACGAGGCGATCGCGTTCGCTGGCGCGATCGGTTTGGACAGTCTGCACGCCGTGGTCATAGACAATGCCTCCGCGACGCACGGCTGGTCCGGTGGTATCGCGACCCGGTTCGAGCGTGAGGGATGGTCGGTCCTGATCGTGGACGGCCGCGACCATGACGCGCTTGAGGCCGCGTTCACCGCACCGCACCAAGGACGGCCGCACGCTGTCGTCGCCGTCGTAGAACCCAAGAACGCAATGCCCGTCCGCCCCTGAACCAGCGCGCGTTAGGAGAAGCCGCCATGGACACGATGCGGGAACGTTTCATTGCCACCGCCACCGAATTGCTAGACCACGACCCGCGCCTTGCGGTCGTGCTGGCCGACATCAGCGCCGACCAGTTCGGCCGTGCGGCCACGCGCCATCCCGGCCGGGTGGTCAATGTTGGCATCCGCGAGCAACTGCTTATCGGCGTCGCCGGCGGCCTCGCACTCGCTGGGCTGCGGCCAATCGCCCACACCTTTCCCTCCTTCCTGATCGAGCGGCCGTTCGAGCAGATCAAGCTCGACCTCGGGCATCAGGATGTTGGGGCGGTGCTGGTTAGCTCAGGTGCCTCATACGACATGTCGTCGATGGGTCGCACCCACCAGGCGCCCGGAGATGTCGCGCTGCTGGATACCCTCGACGGCTGGACCATCCACGTACCCGGCCACCCCGACGAGGCGGAAGTACTGCTGCGCCATGCCTCGGCCGGTGACGGCCGGGTCTACCTGCGCCTGTCGGGCCAGAGCAACCCCGAGCCGCATGCGGTGACGCCGGGACGTTTCGAGGTCGTCCGGAGCGGACAAGCCGGCACAGTGATCGCGGTCGGCCCGATGCTCCAGCCCGTACTGGACGCAGTCCGGGATCTGGACGTCACCGTCCTTTACGCGGTAACCGTGCGCCCGTTCGACGTCGGCACGCTGCGTCAGGCGGTCAGCGCATCGGCGGGCACCGACGTGGTGCTGGTCGAGCCGTACCTGGCAGGAACATCCAACCGCGAGGTCGACGAGGCGCTGCTCGACGTTCCGCACCGGGTGCTCGGTCTCGGTGTCGGCCATGCCGAACTGCGCCACTACGGTACCCCCGCCGAACACGCCGCCGCGCACGGACTCGACGCAGCGTCGCTACGGACGCGGATCTCAGGCTTCCTTCGCTAAGCGCCGCGACCCGGGCTTGCCAGCCGCCCGACAAGCAGGACAGGGTCGGTTTTGGCTCCTCAGGGGTGACGCCCGATTACTACATGAGCAGGTTGTCGCGGAGCCGGCGAAGGGTGGTGCTGGATATTCCGGTTGCCGTGGCGAAGCGGTCGGGTGTGCCGTGGGCTCGCATGATGCGGGTGAGGAAGACGGTCATGGTCTCGCGGTCCGCGGTCAGCATCGCCGGGGGCACGTATGCCCAGGCGGTCTGGGTGTCATCGTGCCCGCCGGCCGCGATCGAGGCTTCCCACCGCTGCGTGGCGAGGTCACTGAGGGCGTAGTCGTCGGCGACCCGTTCTGCGGACACGCCGAGCAGGGTCAGGATGAGCGCGGCGACGATGCCGGTACGGTCTTTCCCGGCGGCGCAGTGGAAGACGGCTGGCAGCCGGGCGGGCTCGGCGAGTGTCTCGATAACTGACCGTAGCGCTGCCACGCCGTGCTCGGCGGTTTCCAGGTAGTGCATGGCGGCGAAGCCGGGGGCCTCAAGCTGCGTCTTGCTGTACGCGGTCCAGTCGGGGACGGCCGGGCGGAGTGGCACGTGCAGCCATCTCCCAGCCCATCCGGGGGGCGGCTGCCAGGCCCGCCGGGCAACCTCGGCCGGGGCGCGCAGGTCGATCACCGTGGCTATGCCGAGCGCGGCGAACGTCTTTGTTCCGCTCTCGGTGAGCCGGTGCAGCGCGTCCGAGCGGTAAATCCGTCCGCGGCGGACCGTCCGGCCGCTGAAGGCGGTGTAGCCGCCCAGGTCCCGGAAGTTGAAGCATCCGTCCAGGAACACGAAGCGGTCTTGCTGCTCATCTGCGTGGCAATCGTCACGGGCCCAGGTCATCGGACGCACGGCAGGCCGACCTGGCGCAAGGCCGGACGGGACGAAGGGTTCCGGATCATCGGCCAGCGGGGCCGCCAGTGGGACGTGCGCCGACTGAACAGGCACTGGGGCGCAGCGCGGCTCGAACCGGCGCAAGGACTGGTGCGAGAAACTGTCCACCAGCCTGGCCCGCCGGTTCGACGTCATCCGGATTGAAGACCTCAACATCCGCGGCATGACCCGGTCCGCGAAGGGCACTATCGAGGTGCCGGGCCGGAACGTGGCGGCCAAGGCCGGGCTGAACCGGGGCATCAGCCGGTCCGGGTGGGGGCTGCTCGTCCGCCGCCTGGAGGAGAAAGCGCCAGGCCGGGTGGAGAAGATCAACCCTGCGTTCACGAGCCAGCGGTGCAGCGCGTGCGGGCAGGTGGACCGGAAGTCGCGCGAGAGCCAAGCCGTCTTCCAGAGCACCGCCTGCGGATACGCCTGCAACGTCGACGTGAACGCGGCCAGGAACATCGCCGCCGGACGGGCGGTGACTGCGCGGGGAGGACACCGGATTGCCGGCCCTGTGAACCGCGAACCCCAACTGCTGCTCCAATCGGCGTAGCGGAAGGAATCTCCCGCCTTCAGGCGGGAGAGGACGCCAAGTTCTGTCTCCTGTCCTCGATTGTGGCCGGCGGCTTGCCGGGGATGAGCGCCCGGCCGCTGACAGGCCCGGCGTCGCGGGGTACTGTGGGGGCGTACGCGGGAGCCCGGCCGGACCGGGCTGAGAGGGCAGTGATGCTGCCGACCGCTCGAACCTGATCCGGGTCATGCCGGCGAAGGGAGTTACCGTGAGTGTGCATGATACCGTACACACAGATCCTGGCGCCTTCCGCAAGGCGTACCTGACCGGGTCACGGCCGGATATCCGGGAGCGCGGCGGCTCGCTGACCCAGCGGGCCTGCGCCCGGCGCGGGGAAATCACCCCGGAGATGGAGTTCGCGGCGCTGCGCGAGGGTACCGGCCCGGAACGGGTGCGCGAGGAGATCGCCGCGGGCCGGGTAGTGCTGCCCGCCTGCGTGAACCATTCCGAAAGCGAGCCGATGGTCGTTGGCAAGGCATTCCGCGTGAAGGTCAACGCCAACATCGGCACCTCCGCGGTGACCTCCTCCCCGGCCGAGGAAACTGCCAAGATGCGGTGGGCAACCCGGTGGGGCGCCGACACCGTGATGGACCTGTCCTGGGAGGCTTACCGCGACACCGTGATCGGGCAGTGCGAGCAGGGCGTGGACTACATGACCATCCACGCCGGGGTGCTGCTGCGTTACGTGCCGCTCACCGCCCGGCGGCGCATCGGGATCGTCAGCCGTGGCGGATCGATCATGGCGGCCTGGTGCCTGGCTCACCACCAGGAGAACTTCCCCTACGTCCGCGACTACGCACGCCAGCACGGACTGGCAGAAGAGGAGGCGATCGCCGCGGGCATGACCGACAAGGCCGGCGAGTTTACCCGCCGTGGAAGCCGCATCTACCTGCCTATGTCCGGCACCTGAACGACCTCCGCAGCCCACATGGTGCTTTCGCGTGGCCTGGTCCGGCTGCTGGCGGTCGCCTGCGCCGTCACGATAGCCAACATTTACTACGCCCAGCCGCTGCTGCACACCATCGCGCACGGGTTCGGCGCTAGCCAGTCCGCGGCTGGGCTGGTGGTGACCGCGACCCAGGCCGGGTTCGCAGCCGGGCTGCTGCTCATCGTGCCGCTTGGCGACATCACCGCCCGCCGTCCGCTGTTCACCACGCTGCTCGCCGCCGACGCCGCTGCGCTCGCCGCCAGCGCGGTGGCCCCCACCCTGCCGGTGCTGGGTGTGCTGGCGCTGTTCGTCGGGAGCACTACGGTCGTGGTGCAGATGATCATCCCCTATGCCGCGACGATCGCCGGCAACTCCGAACGGGCCGCAGTGATCGGAACGCTGATGGGCGCCTTGCTGCTGGGCATCCTGGCGTCGCGGACCTTCGCCGGGCTGGTGGCCAGCACCGCCGGGTGGCGCGGGGTCTATGCTGTGGCGGCCGGGCTGATGACCGTCATGGCGCTGGTCATGCGCCGGATGATGCCCGCTGACAGCCGGGAGACCGACTCCGGCTACTTCACCCAGCTACGCGCCACGGCCCGGCTCGCGCTCAGCGAGCCCGTGCTGCGCTGGCGGTCCCTGATTGGCGCCGCCCAGTTCGCCGCCTTCAGCTGCTTCTGGACCACCGTGACGTTCTTGCTGTCTGGGCGGCCGTTCGGATACTCCCAGGCCGGCATCGGCCTGTTCGCGCTCGTCGGCGCGGCCAGCGCCAGCTGCGCGCTAGTCGGCGGGCGTCAGCTCGACCGGCACCGGCACCTCCGCTGGCCAGTCACCGGCATTGGCATCATTCTCCTGCTCGGCTCCTTTGGCCTGCTGGCCGCGGGCGCTTATGGCCTGGCCTGGCTGATCGCAGGCGCACTGGTCATGGATGCCTGCAGCGCGGCCGTGCACGTGACCAACCAGGCAGTGATCTACGACCTGGCCAGCTCGGCGCGATCGAGGATCACCGCCACCTACATGACTACCTACTTCGCGGGCGGCGCGCTCGGCACCACCACCGGAGCTTTGGCCTATGGCCGCTACGGCTGGGACGGGGCTTGCGCCGTCGCGGCCTGCTTCTGCGGCGTCGCCCTGTTTGGCTGGCTCGCTACCCGCCACCACGAACGCCCCGCACCGCAACCGGCCCCGGCTGCCCGATAGCGGCAGGAGTTGCGTCACGGACGGCAGAGCGGCTTCGCTGAAGGCCCAGGGCGGGGCAGTGTTCTGCACGCAGCACGCACTCAGATGGACTTCCCTGACTTGCGCCATCTCGAAGATGATCTTGGTCACCTACGAAATCGACGTGCACCCTCGCGGCCCTGAGCGCGGCCCTGAGCCCGGCTGGAATGTCATACCTGCCGGACACAATGGGGCAGGCCGACTACTTGAGAGGTGGGTGCAGTGCCGATCAGCATCGGGGTCTCGTTTCCTGAATCGATCGTGACAGGAACGCCGCTGCCGGACATCGCGGGCCTGGCCGAGCTCGCGGAACAAGCCGGCCTTGACGGCGTATGGGTGGGTGACCGGCTGGCCGTCGGCGAGCTCTCCGTGCTGGACAGTGGCCTTAGCCTCGCCGTGGCGGCCGCGGTGACCAGCAGCATCGCGATCGGGTACGCGATCTACGTGCCGTCGCTGCGGCCGCTGGCGTGGGCCGTCAAGCAGGTCGCCACCTTGCAGCACATCGCGGGCGGCCGTCTGCAGCTTGGTGTGGCCATCGGCGGCGGCAGCGATGCGGAGTACCTGGCCGCCGGTTTCCGTCGTTCGGACAGGGCCAGGCGAACCGACGAGTTCCTCACCCTGCTGCCCGGCATCCTCGGCGGCCAGCCGCTCCCTCACGGGTCCGGCGCCTCCGGTGGTGGCGCGATCCGTCTCCTGCCGGCGGTGCCGGTGCCGCCGTTGTGGGTCGGCGGGACTTCCCTGGCGGCGCTGCGGCGTGCCGTCAGGTTTGGCAGCGGCTGGCTGTCCGGGCTGCAGACGCCGCGCGAGTTCGCGGCCAGCCGCCAGCGCCTGTTTGAGCTTTCCGACGAGGCGGGGCAGCCCAGGCCGCTGACCGGCATCGGCCTGCATGCGGCGATCGGCACCGGTTCCGACCGTGATCTCGCCGAGGTGACGGCCGGGATGATGCAGTCCATGTATGGCGTGTCGGCCGACCGCGCCCGCGAGGTCGCGATCGCCGGAACCACCGCCCAGGTGGCGTTCCAGCTCGCTCCCTATGTGGAGGCCGGCGCGGACCTGATCGTCGTGGTCTGCGACCCCGCCCCTTCCCCTAGATCCTGGGAACTCCTAGCCGACGTCCGCCTTCTCCTAAAGCGGTAGGAGCCTTACCCGGGCGCCCCGCATGCCGCCGTGAAGCTCTGGAATCTCTGGTAGCAGGATCCTGAACGCAAACGAGGTTCGCTGTACGTGGGATTGATGCTGTTCAGCGCCCGCGCATGAGTGCGTAGCCGATTGCGCTGAGTTCGTAGTAAGTATTGCGGCCGTCGCGGCGGGCTGTGAGGAGCCCTGCGTCGCGCAGCGCCGTCAGGTGAGCGGAGATCGTGCTGGCCGCCATGCCGTGCTTGCGGGCGAGCGCAGCGGTGGTGGCGGGTTCTGTAAGCTCCGCCAGCAAAGAGCCTCGGGTACGGCCGAACGCCTTGACCAGCGCCGGATCCCGTGACGGCGATTGCCAAAGCGCCGCGGCGCCGCGCGCGGGAAAGATCAGTGCGGTTTGCCAGGGTGGGCGCATCATCACCTGCACGTCCGGCCAGGCGAAGACGCTTGGCACCAGCAGCAGTCCCTCCCCGGAGAGGGCTAGGCGCTCGGCGGCGTGGCTGCCGAGCACTCGCAGGGATCTGTCGGCCCACCGCACTCGGGGGTGCAATCCGTCGAAGACGGCGCGGGTACCGGTTTCGGCGAGTCGGCGGGCGCGGGCCAGCACATCGGCCTGCAGCAGGTCGCGCATCCCGGGCCATGAGGAGGCGAGCAGCAGCTTCCATGCGGTGGCCATCTGCTCGGCGAGCATACTGCGAGCGGTTGCCGGGCTGGTGAGGGTGCCGGGCAGGGCGTCGCCGAGGGAGGCGATGAGCTCGGCGCGGATAACGTCGAGCGGTGTGGCCCGCAGCCGGTCGAGTTGCTCGTCGAGATCGGCCAGCGGCGAGGTAGGCGGCGGGGTGAGAAAGTCCGGGGTGTAGTGCCGCGGCGAGGTCACAAGCGCGGTCAGCTCGGCCAGTCCGCTCAGGTCGGTGTCCCGCAGCCTGAGCAGCCACGGCAGGTGGTAGGCGTGCCTGGCCGGCTGCGCCACCGTGCGTACCGCGCCCAAGACCTCCTCGGCCGGCGAGATGGCGAACCGCACCTGGAGCAGGTCCTCCGGGCCGAAGACCAGCTCGATCATTCGGTTATTCCCGAATCCATAGCCTGAACGTACCGCTGGCGGCACGGTGGTGGCATGACTCCAGTCCGCACGCTGCTGCGGCGCGGCGACTACTGGCGGCTCGCCGGCGTCGGCCAGCTCGCCGCCCTGCCGATCGGCATGACGCCGCTGGCCTATACGCTGTTGACCGCCGCTGCCCTCGGCAGCTACCGGGTCGGCAGCGTCTTGGTCACCGTGGGCGTGCTGGCCCAGGTTGCCGCAGCGCCCCTGGCCGGGCGGCTGCTCGACCGGCTGGGCATCAGCCGGGGCCTGCCGATGATGCTGCTGGTCGCCGCAGCCGGCTACGGCCTGCTCGCCGCAGTCGGTACCCGGGTGCCGGAGCCGGTCCTGGTGGTGCTGGCCGTGCTGCCCGCACTGCCCGGTGCCGCGTTCACCGGCGGGGTACGCACGGTGATGGCCCAGAGGCTGCCCCCCGCTCTGCTCTCCCCGGCGGTGGCGATGAACGCCACCTTGCTGGAGGGCACGCTCATCGCCGGACCGCTGCTGGCCGCCGGCCTGGCGGCGCTTGCTCCCACAGCGGCGATCGGCGGGCTCGCGCTGGCCATGGCCGCCGCCGCCGTGCTGCTGCCGCATACCAGCCGCCACGATCGCATCGCCGCCGGCCCGCGCACATCACTGCTGCGACAGAGCCAGTTCACCCGCTGGCTGGTCAGCGCGTTCGGGGCGGGGTTGCTGTTCGGCAGCATGGAGGTCGGCGCGCTGGGCCTGGCGCATCGGCTGCACGGCGGACCGGGAACGGCGGCGCTGCTGCTGGCCCTGCTGTCGGGATGCAGCGCGCTCGCCGGCTTCTCCTACACCATGCTCGGGCACCGGCTGCGTTCCGCCCCACTGCGCCGGGCGGCCATGCTCCTGACCGTAATGGGCTGCGCCATGGCTGCCATCACGGAGGCCGGCAACTGGCTCATGGCCGGCCCGGCAATCGCCGCGCTGGGGCTGTGCGCTGCCCCGCTGATGACCACTCAGTCGCTTGGGGCCGAGTCGGCGCTACCCAAGCTGCAGCTAGCCGAGGGTTTTTCACTGCTTTCAACTGCACAAGGCGGCGGCTACGCGATCGGGTCGCTCGCCATAGCCCTGCTGCCCCTCTCCGCCGCGCAGCTCATCGGTGCCGCGGGGCCACTCGTGGCGGCGCTCGTCCTTACCATCCGTGGCACCAACAGGATGAGCACACTGGGCAAGCCGCCCGATGACTCCACCCCGGTCGCGAGCCACCTTGTGGGAGGTCCAGGAGGTCGCAGTGCTCCGGCGGCAGAACCCCACGCCTAGGCTGAAGTGGGCTGATCGGGCGGTGCTCGTCGCCCTGGCGCGGCTGCTGCCTAGACCTTTGCGGACCGGCTGGTGACGTCAGAGATCATCTCGGCACTTCCGGCCACCATGAAGTGCGGCAACACGACCGGTGAACATGCCGTCGTCTGCACGCAGCACGCACTCGGATGGACTTCGCTGACTTGCGCCACCTCGAAGATGATCTTGATTACCTGCAAATCCGACGCGCACCGCGCGGCAGCGCGGCTGTCCGACTCCGGCTGATGGTTGACGCAATGGCTTTACCTGATGCTTGGCACCGTGCTGACGTCGCTGGGGTCGTCACCCCTGGGCAGCTGCCCGGGAAACCAGCCTGGGCTCTGCGATGGGGACCGTGCGGATGCCCGTGTGGTCGGCTACTGGTCAGGTCAAGGTCTTCGGAGGAGCTCGCAGAGGCGCCACGCCCTGCCCGCATCTGTCGTGCGGTCGGCTGTGGTGGGCGGATTCGCCGGGGCCAGGTTGTCGTGCGCAAGGAGTGCATCATGCGCGTGTCTGTCACCGGCGCGCCTGCCGGGATTGCCGGGGATCTTGCGTGAGCCGGGGCAGGCTCGAGATCTTCAGCGACGCCGTGTTCGCCGTGGCGATCACGCTGCTCGCGCTCAACCTCTCGGTCGCCGGGCCGGGCCACGGGCCGCTCACCGGTCGGCTCGCGCACCAGTGGCAGGCTTTCATCGCTTACCTGATCAGCTTCTTCACGATCGGCGTCACCTGGGTGAACTACCGCTCGCTGGTCTCCAGCGTCAAGACCGTCACCCTGCCACTGCTGTTCTTCAACCTCCTTGTGCTGCTGTTCGTGGTGCTGATCCCGGTCGCGACGAGGCTGCTGGCGGTCTAACTGCCGGTGGACGGGTTCGGCGCTCATCTCGCCGCCGCGGTGTACGGGACGGTGATCGAGGGGGCGATCGGCTTCTTCCTGATACGGGAATGGACGCTGCGGGAAGGACGGACGGAGCCGCCGGTACCGTTGGACCGACGCCGGGCGGCCCGCCTCCGGTACCTTCTGGTCCCGTGCTGTACCTGGTGGCCATCAGCGGCGCGTTCATCAACCCGCTGCTGACGCTCGGCCTGTCCGGCGCGGTCTCCGTTTACTGCATGTTCGAGCAGACGCCGCTCAGGGCCGGGGGCAGGGACAGCGCCCGGCCGGACGAGCCCGGCGATGCCCGGCGGAAGCGCGCCGACGTTCTGATGGGCCAGATCGGGGATCTGCAAGATGAATACGCCGAGGACATTTTCCGGCTCGCCGCGGAGAACACCGCCTTGAAGAAGCGCGCTCGGCTGCTGGGCTGACGACCGCTTCGTCAAGGAGTGATCGACTCTAGAAACCGTCAAGCATCACCTGAATCCGCCCAGTGCGGCAGCGCGGCTGGCACTGGAATTCAGACCCAGGGCAGGGCGGATCAGAAGGGGCATGCGGGGTAGTAGCGGACGTTGAGCTCAGAGGATTGACTGGTCGTGCCGAGAGGGCGGATCCGCGTGCTGAATCCGTGCTGAGAGCCCGCCCTCGCCGCAGGCCATATACCTGCAGAAGCTGCTCGCCATGCCAGGACCTTCACGATCTTCGAGGGCACCAGCGAAATCCAGCGGATGATTATTGGCAGGTCAGTCACCGGATTGGACGTCCGGTAGTCCTGACCTACGGATATACCCGGCGTAGACCCGGGGAAGGGGCCGCGCCGAAGGGAGGTGAGGTTATGTCCCAGGCGGCGGTTCCCCAGAGTGTGACGATTCCGGCTGTGCCGGAGCAGGTGCGGGCGGCCCGCGCGGGCGAGATCGAACGCGCGGTCGTAGACCCGAGCGTGAGCCCGTCCGCCTGAGCACGGGAATCATACGGGCTATGCCAAGCCCGCGGCAGCACCGATGCCTCGGCACCTTCCTGTCACGGCCGCACCGTCACCGTCCCGATTGGCGAGGCCGCAGGTCAGGCATCGTCGGCGCGGCTGGCGACGGCCTGGCCGGCTGCTTCAGTTGCCGCCCAGCTAGCCAGCACGCGGAGTGCTTCGCTCGACGGGCTTGCCGGCTCGACGGTATAGGCGATGATGGTCAGCCCTGGATCGGCCGACACGCTCAGTGCTTCGCCAGTGACTTCGATGTCGCCGACGACCGGGTGCCGCATCAGCTTCGTGGTGGTGTTGTGCAGTCGGACGTTGTGGGTGGCCCACCAGGTCCGGAACGGCTCGCTGCGGGTCGATAGCTCGCCGACGAGATCGGTCAGCCGCCGGTTGTACGGGTCGCGCCCGGCCTCGATCCGGAGTGCGGCCGCGCAGTCCCGCGCGACAGCCTCCCACGAGGCATAGAATTCCTGCGCCCGTTGATCGAGGAACAGGTAGCGAGCCAGGTTTGGCGTACGCGAGCCAGCCGGCACCAGGTCGGGCAGCAGCGCTGCGCCGAGCCGGTTGACGGCCAGAATGTCGAACCAGCCGTTCCTCGCGTACGCCGGCAGGTCGGTCATGCCGTCAAGCAGCAGCTGGATGGCGGGCCGCACTCGCGGCCTGGGCGAGGTCCTTCGCGCGCGCTGGCCGGCGTTAGCGGTCCTGGCCAGGTCGAAGAGGTGCGTGCGTTCGGCGTCGTCGAGTTGCAGGGCTGCCGCGACGGCTTCGAGTACGGACTCGGAGACGCCGCCGAGCCCGC
>Ga0335075_10010388_pt1 | contig 14133 bp, 11 predicted proteins | sample Lox_Sample_24_FD_206723 | JGI IMG/M metagenome (GOLD analysis project Ga0335075, IMG submission 206723) | Soil microbial communities from Loxahatchee National Wildlife Refuge, Florida, United States - Lox_Sample_2.4 | ecosystem: Environmental > Terrestrial > Soil > Wetlands | place: USA...
GCCATGGAACCCGACTTGCATGATCGGAATGCCCAGTTCATAGAGAAACGCCTCGAAATCCGAACCGCCGCCCGGTCCGCGAACGCGCGTGCCGCCGCGTTGCGCGTTCCAGCGCTGGTAGAGTTTTTGCGTCGGCGTCGCCGGGTCGGGGATCTCTTGGGTGGCCGGGGAGATCATGTCACGCAACGCATCGGCGGCGCTCGCGCCAAATGTTTGGCCGGTTGTGATCTCGTCCTCGTTGATGTAGGCGATGCAGCCGCTCTCGAGCTGGCCGTAGTGCATGCGCACGTAAGCTCTTGAACCGACCTCACCGATCTCTTCACCGTCGAATCCGACGATAACGACGTTGAAGCGCGGACGCCAGCCGCTTTGATAGAGAAATCCGAGCGCGCGAGCGGCTTGCAGCACGACCGAAGTGCCCGACCCGTTGTCGGTAACGCCGTAGACCCACGCGTCGCGATGCGCGCCGACGACGACGCTGTGCGTCGGATCGCTACCGGGCAGGATGCCGACCGTGTTCCAGAGCGTCACGTTGTGCTTGACGTCCATCTCGACGGTGAGACGGAAGGGCACGCTGCTGATGCCGTTTGAGATCGTGTCGAGGATGCGCTGTGCGACGTGTGCGTTTACGGGGAGCGTCGGAATCTTGATCGCGCCTTCGATGAGTGCGCCGCGCTGGACCGACCCGAGCGGACGGTACGGGCCCGCCGGGTAGGCCGGACCGTTCAGCGAGCCGTCGGGATCGGCAGGGTCGGAGAAGAAGATGACCCCCGCCGCACCGTGATCTTGCGCGCGTTTGGCAAGATCGCCGCGGAATTCGCGGCCGTACCGGATCAATGCGATGCGCGTGCGAACGTCGACGCCCTTTGCCGCCAGCGCTTGATAGTCCGACTCGAGTCCATGACCCGCGTCGACGACGTTAGCGATGACGATGCCGCTGCCGCTCCACGCATTGAACGGCGGCCCGGCATCGCGCCGCGTCCCGTCGGGATCTTCCGGGATCGGTTCCTCGCCGATCTTGTAACGGATCCAATGCGGGCGGCGAAACTCTTCCAGCCCGACGAGACGCGAAAAGGGCACGTCGTGTTTGAACGACTCGAGCGAGGCCTGAAAACCGGCCGCCGCAAGCTGGTCGCGCATCCAGAGGGCGATATGGTAGTCGCCCGGCGTGCTCGCATAGTGGGATTCTTGGTTGAGGCGGACCGCATCGGACTCGCCGCTCGCGACGCTGACATGATCGAGGAGGAGCTGCTCGTTCACGCTCAACTGCGCGCGTGCGGGTACACCCAAAGAGCAAAGCAGCGTGGCGCTCAGGAGTGCGGCGATCGTGCGATTCAGCGGAAAGGCCCTCCGTGGTAGTCCGTGGTAGTCCGACGGGAACTCCCTCACCAAGCGTTCGTCCGCAGGAGCGCCCGAGCCTCGCGTTCCAGCCCTTGTGCCGCCACCTTGGGATGACTCAAGTAGAAGAGCGTCATCACGTCGAGTACGAAGCGGTGCGCCCGGGCCTCGGGAAGGACGGCCAAACGCTGCTTGGCCGACACAAGCAAGCTCCCGACGCGCGCGCGCAGGGAGGCCGCGCTGCCGTAGACACGGCTGAAGTTCAGCTCCCCGTGCTCTCGATCTTCGGCTTGATCGATGAAGGCGTCGAAGAGCACGTGCAGCGCGCTGATGTAGGGGAAATAGGCGTCGTACGTCGGTGCTATCGCGTTGTCGCGGCCGAGGAAAGCCTCGAAGAGCGGACCGTAGACGTGAAATTGCGAGCCGGCTGCCGACGCGAATTCATGCCAATCGATCTCGGCGTAACGTTCGCGATGCTGCTCGTACCAGGCGACGCAGCGCAGTTCGCGTTCGCCTGCCGGGTAATGCTTGTGCGTTTGCATCTGCGCGTAGAGCGCGGCCGCATCGGCGAAGTGCGGCCGTAGCCGGTCGAGGTGCGGGACGTCCGCGAGCGCCCGCTGCGTACGTAGCACGAGATCGTCGAGATAGCCGCCGTCGTCGCCGCGCGGCCCACGCGCGTAATACTCGCGATGCGGTGCGCCGGGAGCGAGTGCATCGGCAATCGCGAGGTGCAAAACGGGATAGGCGTCGACGCCGACCTCCGGGTGGCGGTCGCAGAGGTTGTCGAGATAGTCGTAGATCGTTTCGAGCGGCGTGACGATCGCGACGTAGCGGCGTGCCTGCGCGGGCGGGAGAAACGTCGCCAGAATGCAGGCCCCGGCGACGTGGTACGCCTTGGTGCGCGCGCTTGCAAGCGCCTGCGCGCGCAGCTCGTCGTCGGCGATCGCGCCTGCGCGGTCGCGGATCGTTTCGAGGTCCGCGGCGGCGAGCGGCACGATGCGCGTCATGAAACGGACGAGGTCGACCGCGGTGCCGGGGCCGCCGGCGAAGAGGAGACGCAGCCGGTCGGGGCTTCGCAGGACGGTCCGCAGCGCGAACGTGATGTCGTCGAGCACTCGCGGCCGCCGCTAGATGTCCGCGACGAAGCGTCCGGGATTGAGGACGTTCCGCGGATCGAAACGGCGCTTGAGTTCGCGCATCCTCTCGATCCCCTCGGGCGCTTCTCCCCAGACGTTCAACTGCGCGCGGTGCGGGTGATTCCCCGCGACCACGATCGCGCGCGGCTCGAGATCGTGTAAGGCGTCGTCGAACAGTTCGATCTTCGAACCGAGCAGGTGAGCATCCAGATCGCTGACGCGAAAGAGCACGTCGCCGTTCATCGCGTCGACGATCGTGTCGTTGCGAAGTTCGAAGCGTTCGGCGAGCGCCTTGCACGCGTCTGCGCGCGCGAGCGCGTCATCGGGATCCGCTGCGAGGCGGTAGGTGACCGAACGCTCGCCGAGCGAGGCGACGTATGCGTCGACGACGCGCTCGAACGATTCGCGCGCGCCCGCGTCGACCACGCGTGTCTCGGGGAGACCCGCGCGCCCCATCGCGGAGCGCAGATCGCGGGTCGCGCGCTGCAACACGCGCTCTGATCCCTCCAGCAGCACCGAGATGCGGCCTTCGGCTCCGTCCTCGCCGTCCACGCTGCCGTGATGGCCGTCGACCCAGAAAGCGGCGGCCGGCGCGACCGGCAGTGTCGCGAGCTGCGCCACGGCGCGTTCGCGCGTGCGTTCGGGAATGCGCAGGTGAAACATCCGTGCGTGCTGCGGCGCGGCAATCGTCTTCAGATTGACCTGCACCAGGACGGCGAGCGTGCCGAACGATCCGACGTAGAGCCGGCTCATGTCGTAGCCCGAGACGTTTTTCACCACCATGCCGCCGGCGTGCGCGATCGTACCGTCGGCGAGCACGGCAATCGAGCCGATGACGAAGTCCCGCGGACGTCCGTAGAGATGCCGGCGCGGACCGAGCCACCCCGCCGCGAGCGTACCGCCGACGGTCGCATCCGCGGCGCGCGGCGCATCGAAGGGGACCTGCGTGCCGTGTTTCGCCAAACGAGTCGACAGCGCGCGCAGGCGTAGACCGCTCTGCACGGCGATCGTGAGGTCGGCGGGGGCATCTTCGACGATATCGGCAAAGTCGAGCGTCGAGAGCGTGACGGCGCTCGCCGACGGCGGACGACCCATACCGCGCAAGGTATCGCCGCCTTTGATGGCGACCGAGCGGCCCTCGCGCGCGCAGGCCGCAAGCATCTCGCTGAGCTGCGCGATCGTCACGCGACCGGCACGACTTCGGGGCATCGAACGCCGGCCGGAAAGATCTTCTCCGGATTGAAGACGCGCTTGGGGTTGAAGACTTCGCGCAGGCGGGCCATCGCGGCGAGATCGTCGGTCGTGTAGATTGCGGTCATGGCATCGCGCTTTTCGTAGCCGATGCCGTGCTCGCCCGAAACCGTACCGCCGAGTTCGACGGCGGTGCGTAAGATCTCGCTGCCCGACTCGATGACCGCTTCAACCTGCTTGCGGTCGCGTTTGTCGTAGCAGATCAGCGGGTGCAAGTTGCCATCACCCGCATGGAAGACGTTGGCCATGGTGAGCTTGTACTCGTATGCGATGCGTTCGACGGTGTGTATCATCTGCGGAAGGACGCTTCGCCGTACGGTGACGTCTTGCAGATAGTAGTTCGGTGCAATGCGGCCCATGGCGCCGGCAGCGCCCTTTCGTCCCGCCCAAAGCGCGTCGCGCTCCGCTTGCGAGCGCGCCACGCGCCACGAATTCGCGCCGTGTTCTTTTGCGATACGAGCGATCTCGGATTCGTACGCCTGCATGTCGTCTTCGAGACCGGCGTGCTCGATCAAGAGCACGGCACCGGCATCAGTCGGATAGCCGGCCGCAAAGGCCGCTTCGACTGCGCGCGTTGCGGTCGCGTCCATCATCTCGAGTGCGGTCGGCACGATCCCTGCGGCAACGATCGCGGAGACGGCGTCGGAGGCGGCGTCTATTTCAGGGAAGGTTGCAAGCCAGACGCACGTCGCTTCGGGCAACCGCATCAGCCGCACCCACGCGGCAGTGATCAACCCGAGCGTGCCCTCGCTGCCGACGAACGCGGCCGTGAGATCGTAGCCCGGGCGATCGATATCGGTGGTGAAGACCTCGCCGCAATCATCGACGATCTCGAGCGCCAGCACGTGATTCATCGTGGTTCCGTAAGAGAGGCAATGTGGGCCGCCGGCGTTGGTTGCGATGTTACCGCCGATCGTCGAGATCTTCTGCGATGACGGATCGGGCGCGTAGAAGAGGCCGTCGCGCGCGGTCGCGTGTGAGAGCTCGAGATTGATCACACCGGGCTGGACGCATGCGCGTCGTCGCGCGGGTTCGTAGGCAAGCACACGATTCATGCGCGCAAACGAGATGACGATGCCGCCCTCGACCGGCACCGCTCCGCCGCACAGTCCGGTGCCCGCGCCACGAGGGACGATCGGTTCGCTGCAATCGCGCGCAATCTTCACGACGGCGCTGACCTCGCGTGTGCCCTCCGGCAGCACGACCGCTGATGGAAGCCGCCCTTCGGTATAGGCGTCGAACGCGTAGGCGCGCAGGTCTTCAGGTGCGGTCTTGACGGCATCTGCGCCGAGCGCCTCGACCAGCCGTTCTTGGAGCATCCAGCCGTCCTCTTTAGGCGAGCAGGAAGCGGGGCCTGCCCGCGACAACGCCCTCCTCCCGTGTCCTTCTTGTTTCGACGCAAGCGCTCCGATTCGCCGAAAGACGACGTCAAAGGCAAGCCCAAGAACACGCCGCAAAAACGGTCGGCATTTCGCATGCCGGTGGAGTTCGACGTGATGTACACGCTGGGCGGACGTCCCGGCCGGCGTCACGGACGAGCCAACGACCTGTCGGCGGGCGGCTTGCGCCTATCGACCGACGAGGACTTCCTCAAAAACTCCGTCCTCGAACTCGATTTCCATTTACCCGACGAGTTCATCGTCGGACTGACGATCGAGAAGGAAGTCTTCAAACAAACGCCGTTTGGATTACGCCCAGAGACGGTCAAGACCGCACCGAGTCCGTTCGAACCGATGCGCGTGAGCGGCGTCGTGCTCTCGACGTTCTACATCCCATCGACGAAGTCGCTCGCGCACGGTATGAAGTTCATCGACATGCCCGAGGATATGCACGAGGAGTTGCAACGCTTCATCCATCTCTGGCAGCTGCATCAAATTCGCTTGCGCGCTGAGGCGTTGAAGTGACAGTGGGCTCAGGGTGACAGAGGGCGGATTGCGACGATGTGCGATGCGGTAGTTGCCCAGTCATCCAGTAATTTCTTCGAGCGCGGGCTGCGCGTTGCGTTCGCATGCGCTGCCAGTAGTTCGCGAACGGTATCGGCATCGGCACCTTCGAGCGGCGTGCACGTAACCGACTCGGCGTTGTAGCGCCCTTCGCGACCGAAGGCGCCGTCGTGGTCGAAGACGTAGGCGACGCCGCCGGTCATTCCGGCGCCGAAATTGCGACCGGCCGATCCGAGCACGAGCACGACGCCGCCGGTCATGTACTCGCAGGCGTGCTGACCGGCGCCCTCAACGACGGCGGTGGCGCCCGAGTTGCGCACGGCGAAGCGTTCGCCCGCGCTGCCTGCCGCAAAGAGCGCACCGCCGGTCGCACCATACAGCGCGACATTGCCCATGATCACCTGCGGCCTGGTGGAGCGGCCGACCGCGCCGCTCGCGCGCAGCACGATCGTCCCGCCACAGAGGCCTTTACCCACATAATCGTTTGCTGCACCGTCGAGATGAAGCGTCATGCCGGCCGTTGCAAACGCGCCGAAGGATTGGCCGGCGGTCCCGTGCAGTTCGAAGCGTAAGTCCGGTGTCGAAGGAAGTTCGGCGAGCGCAAGTTCGCCCGCCAGGCGCGCGCCCAACGTGCGATCGGAGTTGCTGATGCGTTCGCGCCGTACGTAGGGCCGGCTCTCCCGCGCGGCAACGAGCGCCGGTTCGATCCACGCAAGGTCGAGCGGTGTACGATCGCGGGGCCGGTCGTTTCGTCCACCGAGGTGGCGGAGCGGGCCGTCGCCCGTGCGCGCGAGGATTGCGTGAAGATCCAAGCCGCCGTCGTCGCGGATCTGCTCGAGCAAATCGACCCGCCCGATGGCGTCGTCGATACTGCGTAATCCGAGCGACGCGAGCAGTTCGCGCACGTCCTGCGCGAGGTTGGTAAAGAAGCGGACGAGGTGCTCGACCTTGCCGCGGAACTTCATTCGAAGCTCGGGCTTCTGTGTCGCGATCCCGGCCGGACAGGTGTTCAAGTGACACTGACGCGCCATGTCGCAGCCCAGCGAAACCAGCACCGCCGTGCCGAATGCAAACTCGTCGGCGCCGAGCAGTGCAGCGATCACGACGTCGCGCGCGGTCGCGATGCCGCCGTCGGTGCGCAAGCGAACGCGTCCCCGCAATCCATGATGCATCAGCACCTGCTGCGCCTCGGCGATGCCGAGCTCCCAGGGATTCCCGGCGTATTTGATCGACGACAACGGCGAGGCACCGGTTCCGCCGGCGTAGCCTGCGATGGTGATGAAGTCCGCGTAGGCCTTGGCGACGCCTGCAGCCACGGTGCCGACGCCGAGTTCCGACACCAGCTTCACGCCGACCGCTGCGCGTGGATTGACGCATTTGAGGTCCCAGATCAGCTGCGCGAGGTCTTCGATCGAGTAGATGTCGTGATGCGGTGGCGGGCTAATCAGCGTGATGCCCGGCTGCGCGTGACGCAGGCGCGCGATGAACTCGGTGACCTTGGCGCCGGGGATTTGTCCGCCTTCGCCGGGTTTTGCACCCTGCGCAATCTTGATCTCGATCTCTTGCGCCCGGGCGAGGTACGTCGCCGTTACGCCAAAGCGCGCCGACGCGACTTGCTTGATCTTGTTCTCAAACGGCTCGTCTTCACCGCCTTCGCCGGTATTCGAGCGCGCGCCGAGTTCGTTCATCGCCTGCGCGATCGTGCGATGGGCTTCGGGGCCCAGGCTCCCGAGCGACATCGCGCTCGCGACGAATCGCCGAACGATCGCGGCGGCGCTCTCGACCTCGTGCAGTTCGACCGGCGTTCCGGCCCGGTGTATCGTCATCAGATCGCGCAGCTCGTGTACGCCGCGCTCTTCCACGCTGCGCGTGTAGGTGTTCCAGGCGGACGGAAAGTCCGTTACGGCCGTCCCGCGTGCGACGCCGGTAGCGTTCTGCAACGCGCGAATGGTCGGAGGTTGCCAGCTATGTACTTCGGCGCGGTCGTCGCGGCGAAAGCGAATCCATCCGTAATCGGGGAGATCGCCGTCACCGTGGCTCCAGGTGTCCCGCACCAGGCCTTCGATTTGCGCAAACGTGCGTCCCCCCAGCGGCGATGGTGTGCCGAAACAGCGCTCGGTAATCTCTTCATGCAACCCGATGACGTCGAAGAGCTGCGCGCCGCGATAGCTATCGAGCACGGAGATGCCGCACTTCGACATGATCTTCGCGATACCGAGATTCAGCGCGGCAATGGCGCGCATCTCGCCCTCTTCGCCGGCTACCGCGCGAACGGTCTCGAGCGCGAGCCACGGACAGACCGCTCCCGCGCCGTAGCCGATGAGCACGGCGACGTGGTGGACGTCACGGCAGTCGCCGGCCTCGACCGCGAGTCCGGTACGCGTGCGCAGCCCCCAATCGACAAGCGAACGATGCACGGCTCCGAGCGCCAGTGCCATCGGAATCGCCGGCTGATCGGCCGTTGCGCTGCGGTCGGAAAGCAGCACGAGCGCTGCGTTGCCGTTTCGCACAAGCCGTACGGCTTCGTTGCAGACGCGATCGAGTGCGCCTTCCAGTGTCTCGTCGGCGCCGATCACGCAGGCGACGCGATCGAGCCCGTGCAGCGCCGCGATCTGACCCAGCGAGAGCACGGGTGACTCGAGCGTCAGACCCGGCAACGGCGCGTGCTTGTCGAGGAGATGCGGCCATGGACCCAGACGCGTGCGCAGCGAGAATACGCACGCTTCGCGCAACGGATCGATCGGTGGATTCGTGACCTGCGAGAAGCGCTGCCGGAAGTAGTTGTAGATCGGACGCGGCGTACGGCCCAGCGGCGCAAGCGGCGTGTCGTCGCCCATCGACCAGAGCGGCTCCTTTGCATCGGTTGCCATCGGCTCGAGGATCATCTTCACGTCCTCGCGCGAGTAGTTGAAGCGATGCTGTAGCTCGAGAAGCTTCGCTGCGGGAAGCGTTGCGGCGACGACCGGTTCCAGCGGGTCGTCGTCGATCAAGTCGCGATAGGGCGTGCCGTCATCGAAGATGCGCGCCAAGTCGCGATCGAAGAGCACGCGCGAGGCGGCGAGATCGAAGGCGATCATCTCGCCCGGGCCGAGGCGGCCGCTGTGCACGATGCGCTCGGGATCGAGATCGGCGATGCCGACCTCCGAGCCCGCGACGATCAACCGATCGTCGATCGTATAACGGCACGGCCGCAGGCCGTTGCGATCGAGCGCGGCGCCCACGTAGCGGCCGTCGGCAAATGCGACCGCCGCCGGACCGTCCCAGGCTTCGACGACGTCGGCATGATAGCGGTGGAAGAGTGACTCGTTGGGCTCGACGGGCGGCATCAGCATCCGCAGCGATTCGCAGACGGTGCGCCCATGGCGCGCGAGCAACTCGGTGACTTCGTCGAGGCTGCCGGAGTCCGACAACCCGGGCGTGAGCACGGGTTCGAATGCCGGGGGCAGCGAGGACCGCCGGGCGTCCATGCGCGCGCGGTTTCCCCAGATGGTGTTGATCTCGCCGTTGTGGGCGATCAAACGGAAAGGCTGCGCAAGCGACCAGCGCGGGAGCACGTTCGTGGCGTAGCGCTGGTGAAAGACCGCGAACGCGCTCGCGTACCGCGGGCCGGCGAGGTCGGGATAGAACGCGGCGAGATCCGTACTCGCGCACAGCGCCTTGTAGACGATGGTTTGCGACGAGAGCGAGCAGACGTACGCCGCCGGGCACGCGCGCTCGAAGGCTTTGCGCAACAACGTACAACGGCGCTCGAGTTCGTCGGCGCCGTTGCTGGATGGATGCTCCGAGGATGCTGCGGTAAGCAGTGCTTGCCGTATTCGGGGGAGTCCATCTCGAGCTTTCGGGCCGAGAAGCGACGTATCGATCGGTACGTCGCGCCACGTAATGGCGAGGAAGCCGTGCTCGGTAAGAAGTCGCTCGAATACCGACGACTCCACGTCCGCGCTCGCAGGACTGAGGAAGAGCATCGCCACGGCGTCCGCCGGGAAGAGTTTCCGCGGGATTTGCGTGAGAACGCCGACGCCGTCGCTGCTCCGACCGTCCGAGGCGACGGCCCCGCGATGTCCCAGGCGCGTCAACGCGACGAGGGCGCGGTCGACCACTTCGCGACTGGGACGGCCATCCAGCGCCGCGACGAAGCCGACGCCACACGCGTCGCCATCGTAGCGAGGGTCCAGGAGGGTTCGAGCCATGCCCAACTATACGACACTCCGCCGCTCTTGTATAGTCCGAACGCCGCACGTTTTACCGTGTGGATAATGCGAGAGGCCCCGCCTCGGCGGTACGATCGAGTCACGATGACACAGCATAACCTCGCGTTTATCACGGGTCATGCTCGCGGGAGTGAACCGCTCGATGCGGTGTTGCTCTCGCAGGTCGAGCGCTACGTGGCGATCGGCCGAAAAAACATCGTTATCGTCATGGACACGTTCCCCAATCTCGAGGAAGCGACGATCGCGGCGCTGCAGGGGCTGCTGCGCCGCGCATCGGAGCTCCAAGCACGCGTCACCTGTGTAGCGCTCGAGGACCACGTCCACTCGACGTTACGCACCTTACCGCTTCCGGAGACGCTGAAGGTCATCCGGCGCGTCGATGAATTACCCGGAGCCGCCTAGGGGAATCTAATAGAGCAAATAACGCGCGCGCAGCGCGCGGAACTCCTGGGTTCGTGCGGTCCACTGCGCGAGAATCGCCGTGGCGCTCTTTCCGCTCGTCAATCCCTCGCGCAGCGAGGGCGTACCCCAGTCGCGATCCAACGCAGCCGGCTCTTTGACGTCGATGGCGTGCGGGGCGATATCGCGCACGCCGCAGAGGATCTCGACCGCGGTTCGAACGGCCGCGAAGGTCCGCCAGTCGAAGATCACCAGCTCCACACCGTGCAGCTCTTTGTCTTTCCAGAATCCGGCGATCGGTGACCACGATGCCGAACGGAAGTATACACCGGGCAAGTCTTGCGCGTTGAGGTGTTCGGCGAGCGCGTCGCCCGGCAGCTCGTAGCCGCCGGCGTAAAAGAACGGCTTGGTCGTGCCGATGCCGCCGTTGATGCCGGCGTTATCGATCAAACCGGTCGCTAAGTACGGAAACGTGGTCTGCCACGTCGGGATGTTCGGGGAGCTCTGCACCCACTGCAGGCCGGTGTCGGGCCAGATCATCGAGCGCGCGTAACCGCGCATGGGGATCACGCGCAGGTTCGCGCCGATGCCGAAATGTTCGTTGAAGAGGCGTGCCAATTCGCCCACGGTCATGCCGTGGCGCATCGCAATCGGATAGAGGCCGATGAACGACTCCTCGTCCGGCTCGAGCACCGGCCCTTCGACCGTGCTGCCGACGGGATTCGGCCGGTCGAGCACCCAGAATTCCTTGCCCTGCTGCGCCGCACTCTGCATCGCGTAGGCCATCGTCGAGACGAATGTGTAGGCGCGCGAACCGACGTCTTGGATGTCGAAGAGCAAGACGTCGACGTCGTGCAACATCGCTTCGCTGGGGTGCCGCGTCGGCCCATAAAGGCTAAAGACCGGCAAGCCGGTCGCGGGGTCGGTGTACGATCCGACGTAGGCACCAGCCGTACGATCGCCCCGGAAGCCGTGTTCGGGAGCGTAGATTGCGCGCAGCGAAATCGACGGATTGTCGCGGATCGCGTCGACGAGCGACTGCAGGCGTGAGGTCACGCCGGTTTGGTTGGTGATGACCCCGACGCGACGCCCGTGCAGCCCACGCCACGCCTGGTTCAAGAAGATCTCGTCGCCGAGGGTGACGTTTGCCGGCGGCAGGGCGGCGCCGAGCAGCGGAGCAGCGAGAAGACTAGCGAGAAAATCGCGGCGTTGCATCGGCCTCGAGAACTCCTGCGGCGCGAGCGCGGGCAAACAGCGCATCGACGGCGGCAATACCGTCGGCGCCGACGTCGTCGCTGTACGCGTTCACGTAGAGATTGATGTGTTTGCGCATGACCTCGTCGTTCATCTCGAACGCATGCGCGCGCACGAACGGCATGATCGCATCCTCGTTAGCGCGCGCGAAGCGAAGGCTGGCGCGGATCGCTTCGTCGATGCTTTCCGCGCGAAGATCGTCGATGTCGTTGCGTACGAGGATCGCACCGAGCGGAATCGGCCGTCCGGTCACCGACTCCCACCACGCCCCGAGATCGGCGACGCTTACCAGGCCCGCGTCCGCAAACGTGAAACGCGACTCGTGAATGATCAACCCGGCGTCGACGATGCCGCTCGCCACCGCGGGAACGATTGCATCGAAGCGCATCTGCTGCGTGCGCGGACGCCCGCCCAGCGCAAGCTGCAAAAGCATGAACGCGGTCGTACGCTCACCGGGAATCGCGACGGTCAAGTTGCGGATGCCGGCGAGGCTGTCCGCGATGCCGGGGCGGGTAACGACGAGCGGGCCGCAGCCCCGGCCGAGCGCCCCGCCGGATCGCAGGATGCGGTAGTCGCGCATCAAGTGCGGAATCGCGCCGTAGCTGACTTTGGTGAGTTCGAATTCGGCGCTCGCCGCAGCGGTGTTGAGCTCCTCGATATCGGCAAAATGCACGCGCACCGGCGGCGCGTCCTCGAGCATGCCCCCCGTCAGCGCGGCAAAGATGTAGGTGTCGTTGGGACAGGGCGAATAGGCGAGCGTGTAGGTGCGCAGCTCAGTCGGCATAGGTCAGGGTGTGCAAGAGATCGAGCGAGGCATTGAGCACGCGCTTGAGGCCGGCGATGCCCGCATCGAAGTCCCAGCCGCTCTTTGCGCGATCGCCCACCATGTTGGAGATGCCGCGCACCTCGATGGCAGGCACGCCGGCCAGCTGTGCCGCGCGCAATACGGCGAAGCCCTCCATCGATTCGATTTCGGCACCGCGAGCGCGCAAACGCTGCGCCGTCGCATCGGTTGTCGTAACTTGCGAAACCGTGATGCCGCGCACGAGCGGGAACCCGAGCGCGGTGATCGCTTCGATCAGTTGCGAATCGCACGGCACGCGGTCGGCGACGATATTTCCCGGCGGAAGCGCCAGCGGTGCGCCGTTCTCTTGCTGCAACTCGTAGAGCTCTTCGCCGACCACGACGCCGTCGCCGACGTGGGCGACCCCTTCGAACGCGCCGGCAATACCGGCGTTGACCACCATGTCGTACTTACTCGCGGCGAGCGCTCGCGAGACGCGACTCGCCGCATCGACCGGACCGATGCCGCCCACGAGCGCTTCGACGCCGGCGCGCGGGCCGAGCCAGTTGAGTTCCTGCGCTACCGCGCAGACTAAGAGGATCATGGTACTCCAATCAGCTTATGCGTCTGAAGCGAAAGCCGGAATCGCGCCGGATGCGCCTTGGCATATTCGAGCGCGATCTCGACGTTCTTGCGCTTGTTGCCTTCGGGCTGCAGCAAAATCACGGGTTTATCGGCAAAGAGGGCTAGGTGCTCCTCGGGAACACGCTCGTCGACGATCAGCTTGGCCTCGTTCGCGCGTCGCGCCATCTTCGGATCGACGCGCTCCTTGGGCGAGACGCAAAGCCAGACGTCGTCAGGGAGCTCCGTGTAGATCGTTCCGTTGGATTCGATGTGAACGCGGCGCCCGTCGCGACGCAGCGCCGCGATGAGTGCCGGCGTCTGCGCCTGTGCCAGCGGTTCGCCGCCGGTGAGAATGACCATCGGGCAATCGCCGCCGGCCTCCCCGACCATGCGCACGACGTCGTCGACGCTCGCGAGAAACTTCAGCGAGTAATCGGTGTCGCAGAAATCGCATGCCAAGTTGCAGCCCGCTAAGCGCACGAAAACCGCGGGCGTACCGCTCCACGTGCCTTCGCCCTGAATGCTGTAAAAAATCTCGCTCAGCTGGAGCATCGCCTCTGCCGGCATCACGTCATGGACCGAAATCGGAGCGGCGGATCACGGCGCAGCTCGTCTTCGTCTCCCAGAGCACCAGTTCGTCGAGGCCGGTAAGGTGCGGTTCGAGCCGGCGCCAGATCCACATCGCGATCTGCTCGGCGGTCGGATTCTCGAGAAAGTCGTTGAGGCTTTGGTGATCCAGCACGTCGATCGCTTCATTGCGCACCACCCGCTTGATGACGTCAAAGTCCTCGATCATTCCGCGCGCCGGGCCCTCCGGTTGTAGTGGTCCGCGGATCGCCACTTCGAGCCGGTAGGAGTGACCGTGCAGACGCGCGCACTTGCCGGGATGATACGGAAGTACGTGGGCTGCTTCGAAACGGAAGTGCTTTCGAATTTGCATGACGCGGCGGGCTACTTCGCCCACGGAAAGGCCGCTATCGCGTTCCACTGATACGGCTGCGTGCCGTCCCAGTCGAAAAAGCACTCTCCGATCGCGCCTGCCTCCTTGCTCGCCTCGAGACTGGCCAAGATTTCATCCGCCGGTGGATAGCCGTAGCGCCCTTCGGCCGTGGTTTGGCCGCCGATCGAGATCGGCAGCGAGCGGTCCGCATCGGCGAGCAACGTGCTGTACGAGTGCTGCAGCATCGTGCGAA
>Ga0335075_10010389_pt1 | contig 14133 bp, 14 predicted proteins | sample Lox_Sample_24_FD_206723 | JGI IMG/M metagenome (GOLD analysis project Ga0335075, IMG submission 206723) | Soil microbial communities from Loxahatchee National Wildlife Refuge, Florida, United States - Lox_Sample_2.4 | ecosystem: Environmental > Terrestrial > Soil > Wetlands | place: USA...
CCACCTGCTCGCCGCGGAAGCGCTTCACGCAGCCGAAGTCCAGGAAGCTCACGCTGCCGTCGTCGTGGAACAGGTAGTTGCCCGGGTGCGGATCGGCGTTGATCATGTGGATCCGCGCAAAGGCGCCGTAGGTGAAGCGCCAGATCGCCTCCGCCCAGCGGTCGCGCAGGCCCTGCCCCGCCGCCAGCGCATCGCTCCAGCACAGGCCCCGCGCGAGCTGCTGGGTCAGCACCCGGCCGGTCGAGAGCTCGCCGATCACCTCGGGCACTCGGATGAACGGGTGCCCGCGGTAGTGCGCCGCGAACGCCGCCTGGTTGGCCGCCTCGCGCCGGTAGTCCAGCTCCTCGGCGATGCGCAGGCCCATCTCTCGCGCCACGCCGCGAACGTCCAGGCTCAGCCTCCGCGACGACAGGCCGCCGACGAACAGGCTCACGAACGTCGCCAGCAGCTGCGCGTTCTCTAGATCCGCCGCGATCGCCGCCGCCACCCCCGGGTACTGGACCTTCACCGCCACCTCGCGACCGTCGTGCAGCCGCCCCGCGTGCACCTGGCCGATCGAGGCCGCCGCCAGCGGCTCCCAGTCGAGTTCGGCGAAGGCGTGCTCGGCGCTGCAGCCGAGCTCGCGCTCCAGCACCGCGCGCGCCAGCTCCGGGGCCATCGCCGGCGCGTCGCCGCACAGCCGTCCCAGCGCCGACCGGTAGGTCGACTGGAACTCGCTCGGCACCGCCGGCGTGCCGGTCGCGAACGACAGCATCTGCCCCGCCTTCATCAGCGCGCCCTTGGAGCGCCCAAGCAGCTCCGCGTAGCGCTCCGCCATGCGCGCATGGAAGTCCGCCGCCTCGGCCCCGGCGCGCTTGCCGCGCAGCCCCGCCGCGAGCGCCTCGCCGGCGACGCCGGCGCCCAGGCCCAGCAACGGCGCCGCCCGCCGCAGGCGCCCCTGGGCGATCCCGTCGCCGGGCGCGTCCCCGCCATCGGAAGGAAGCCCCGCCTCCGCCACGAGCCTCACCTCCGCTCCAGAGCACACTGACTTCAGGCAAGCGTATGCTTGGCAGCGGGCCATGTCAAGCGTCACGCGCGAGCGCATCATCGACCAGGCGATGCACCTCTTCAGCCAGCACGGCTACGCCGCCACCAGCGTCGCCAAGATCGAGTCCGCCGCCGGGCTCACGCCCGGAGCCGGCGGGCTCTACCACCATTTCGCCAGCAAGGAAGCAGTGCTCGCCGCCGGCATCCAGCGCCAGCTCGCGCGCCTGCAGGCGCTGCGCGAGATCCGCGGCGCGCTCGCCCCGCTCGGAGACCTCAAAGCCGAACTCACGCTGACCGCGCGCTACGTCCTCGCCGAGCTCGACAGCGAGTCCGAGCTGCTGCGCATCCTCGCCTCCGACGCCCGCCGGCGACCGCAGCTGCTGAAGAGCGCACTCGACGAGCTGATCGGCTCCACCTTCGCGGGCTTCGCCGCCTGGATCGGCGAGCGCGCCGAGCACCCCATCGCGGAGCGCGAGGCGCAGGCGATCGCCGTCGTCGGCCTCGGCTCGCTGCTCTCCTCGCGCCTGCTGCAAGGCGTCCTCGGCGCCCCCGCCCCGGTCGACGACGAAGCGCTCGTCGACACCTGGGTTCGCATCATGATGGCGGCGCTGGCCGGCGCCGCCGCGCACGAACGCTGAACCGTTCGATCTCCCGGGACGCGGTCGTCCCGGCCGATTGCGTCATCATCGGCCCGTGCGCCGCCTGGCCCGGCTCACCACGAACCATCCCCGGCGCGTGCTGCTCGCCGCCGGCGTCGTGTTCGTGATCGCCGCCGCGCTCGGCGCGCCCGTGACCGGGATGCTCGGCTCCAGCAGCAAGGACTTCTCGGACCCCGGCTCGCAGTACGAACGCGCCAACGCCGCGATCGCCGCGGCAACCGGGCAGAGCCCCTACTACAACCTGGCGGCGCTCGCGCGCAGCCGCGAGGGTCAGGTCACGAGCCCGCGCGCGCGGCGCTCGGTGGCGGCTCTGGCGCGGCTGATCGCCACCCAGCGCGGCTTCCAGCGGATGCTCTACTACGGGCGCGCGGGAGTCGCTTCGAGCGACGCCGCGCTGCTCTCGCGCGACCGGCGCGAAACGGTCGTGCTCGCCGCCTTCGCGACCGCCAAGGACGCCGTCGCCGCGGCCGCGCGCGTGCGCCGCGCGCTCGTGCGCGGGCCGGCCGCCGCCGCGACGGCGGGGCTCGGCGTGCGCTTCGGCGGCCCCGCGCTGGTCAACGAAGAACTCAACGAGCTCACCGCCGGCGAGCTGGCGCGTGCGGAGCTGGTCGCGCTGCCGATCCTGCTGGCGCTCTCGTTCTGGTTCTTCCGCGGCCTCATCGCCGCGCTGCTGCCGCCGCTCGTGGGGGGCCTCGCGATCCTGCTCGCGTTCCTGGGGCTGCGCGTGGTCGACCAGTTCACGCCGATCTCCGTGTTCGCGCTGAACCTCGTCAGCGGCATGGGCCTGGGGCTCGGCATCGACTACTCCCTGTTCGTGCTCTACCGCTACCGCGAGGAGCGCGCGCAGGGCCGCGACGACGCCGCGGCGATCGAGCGCACGCTGCAGACGGTGGGGCGCACCGTCCTCTACAGCTGCCTCACGGTGGCCGCGGCGATGACCAGCCTGCTCGTGTTCCCGCTGCGCTTCCTGTCCTCGATGGGAGTCGGCGGCGCGCTCGTGACGCTGTGCGCGGGGGCGGTCGCGCTGCTGGTGGCGCCCTCGCTGCTGATGGTGCTGGGTCCGCGCATCGACGCACTCTCGCCGGCGTGGCTCCAGCGCCGCGGGGCGCGCTCGGCCACCGCCACCAGCGCAGGAGGCTGGTGGCGCCTCGCGCACGGGGTGGTGCGCCACCCCCTGCCCGTCGCCGCGCTCGCCGCGGTGGCGCTGGTGGCGGCCGCCACGCCGCTCACGCACGTGCAGTTCACCTCCCCGGGCGGCATCCTGCTGCCGGCCAGCGCCGAAAGCCACCAGGTGGAAAGCGCGCTCGCCACGCGCTTCCCCGCCAACGGCGGCGAAGCCACCGAAGTGGTCGCGAGCGTCCCCCGCGCCTCCGCCGCCCGCCTGGCGCGGGAAGCGGGCGCAGCGGCGGGCGCGGCGGCGAGCGTGTCGCCGCCGGTCGCGCTCGGCCGCGGCGCCTTCGAGATCACGGTGCTGCCGCGCGGCTCGCCCTTCTCCTCGGCCCAGCAGCGGCTGCTCTCGCGGCTGCGCGCGCTCGCCCGCCCCTACGGCGCGCTCGTCGGCGGCGCCACCGCCTTCTTCGTGGACCAGCGCAGCTCGATCGCCGCGCACATCCCGCTCGCGCTCTTGATCCTGCTGCCGCTCACCGCCGCCTTCCTGTTCGCGATGACCGGCTCGGTCACGATCCCCGTCAAGGCGCTGGCGATGAACCTGCTCAGCGTCGGCGTCGGCACCGGGCTGATCGTGCTGGTCTTCCAGGACGGCCACTTCTCGGGCCTGCTCGGCTTCACCCCCATCGGCGGGCTGGAAGAGTCCACGTTGGTGCTGATGATGGTGGTCGCCTTCGCGCTCGCCACCGACTACGAGGTGTTCGTGCTCGCCCGCGTCAAGGAGGCGCACGACCAGGGCATGCCCAACCGCGAGGCGATCGCGCTCGGCGTGGAGCGCACCGGGCGCATCATCACCGCCGCCGCGCTGCTGTTCTGCGTGGCGATCGGCGCCCTCGCCACCTCCGAGCTGTTCTTCACCAAACAGCTCGGCGTCGGCGCCGCGCTCACGGTCGCAATCGACGCCAGCGTGGTCCGGGCGCTGCTCGTGCCCTCGCTGATGGCGCTGATGGGCGACTGGAACTGGTGGGCGCCATCGCCGCTGCGCCGGCTGCACGACCGCGTGGGGCTGCGGGAGTCCGCCCCCGCCGCGGCCGTGAGCCGCTCCGGCCGGACGGACGGCTAGCTTCGCGTGGGCTCCGCCACCGCGCCGTGGCCGCCGGCCACGCCCGCGCCCTGCTCGGCCGGCTGGCCGGGGTGCTCGGGCACCTGCGAGGCCGAGGCGCCCGCGCCGTTGCCCGAGCCCGCGAGGCCGATGCCCTCGGCGATGCGCGCGCCGAGGTCGGCGTCGACCTTGCGCCAGTGCTCCACCGCGCGCTCCTGCACCTGGCGCTCCACGTCGGTGCCGAGGTGCCCCACCACGTTTTCCACGAGGTGGGTACGGTCGGCGTCGGACATCACCTCGCGGTACAGCGTGCCCGCCTGGCCGTAGTCGTCGTCCTCGGCGTGCAGCGTCTGCGCGGTGCGCACGATCTCGCCGTCCGCCGCCCAGGTCGCGTCGCGGTTGGCGTCCGGGTCGGCCTGGGGGCCGCCGAAGCTGTTGGGCGCGTAAACCGGCGTGCCCACCGGCGCGTGCTCGTAGCGCATCGCGCCGTCCTTGTTGTAGGAGTGCACCTCGCTCCTGGGCCGGTTGATCGGCAGCTGCAGGTAGTTGGGGCCGATGCGGTAGCGGTGCGTGTCGGGGTAGCTGAACAGCCGCCCCAGCAGCATGCGGTCGGGGCTCGGACCGATCCCTGGGACCATGTTGGCCGGCTCGAACGAGGCCTGCTCCACCTCGGCGAAGTAGTTCTCGGGGTTGCGGTTCAGCACCAGGCGGCCGATCTCGATCGGCTCGTAGTCGCGGTGCGGCCACACCTTGGTCAGGTCGAACGGGTTGAAGCGGTAGCCCTTGGCCTCCTCGTAGGGCATCACCTGGATCTCGAGCTTCCATTCCGGCTCCTCGCCCTTGGCGATCGACTCGAACAGGTCGCGCAGGTGGTAGTCGGGGTCCTGCGCGGCCATCTCCTTGGCCTGCTGGTCGGTGAAGTTCTCGATCCCCTGCACCGTCTTGAAGTGGTACTTGATCCAGAAGCGCTCGCCGCCCGCGTTCGTCCACATGAACGTGTGGCTGCCGTAGCCGTTCATGTGGCGCCACGTGCGCGGCGTGCCCCGGTCGGACATCAGGAAGGCCACCTGCTGGTAGGACTCCGGCGAGAGCGACCAGAAGTCCCACTGCGCGTTGTTGGAGCGCGTGTTGGTGTCGGGCATGCGCTTCTGCGAGTGGATGAAGTCCTGGAACTTCGACGGGTCCTTGACGAAGAAGATCGGCGTGTTGTTGCCCACCAGGTCGTAGTTGCCGTCCTCGGTGTAGAACTTCAGCGCGAAGCCGCGCGGGTCGCGCACCGTGTCCGCCGAGCCGAGCTCGCCCGCGACCGTGGAGAAGCGCAGGAACGTGTCGGTCTTCCTGCCCACCTCGGACAGGAACTTGGCGCTCGTCCACTGCGTCACGTCCTCGGTGACCTCGAAGAACCCGTGCGCCGCGCCGCCCTTGGCGTGCACCACGCGCTCGGGCACGCGCTCGCGGTTGAACTGCGCCATCTTCTGGATCAGGTAGTGGTCCTGCAGCAGGATCGGGCCGTCCGGCCCGAGCGTCAGCGAGTGCTCGTCGCTGGGCGCCGCGATGCCGGCGTCGGTGGTGGTGTGTGGCGGAGAGTCGCTCATCTGGGGTCCTTCCTCGGTCGTCGCTTTCAACGGTCCTCGCCGGGCGCGCGCACGGCGGCATGCCGGCCAGGCGCGGCGGGCCGGCGCGCCCGCTCTCCTGGCAGCTACCCCGCAAGCGCCCCTTGACCTCATCGATTTCGCGACGCGCGAGACGCGGGCTCTATCCTCCCCGCCGTGAGCCAAGCGCCGCCGCCCGCCCCCTCGGCCTCCGGCGTCTACCTGGCGCGCCACGGGCAGACCGCCTACAACCGCGAGGGCCGCTTCCAGGGCCAGCAGGCGATCCCGCTCGACGACACCGGCCGCGCACAGGCGCTGGAGCTCGCCGAGCGCGCCGTCCCCTACGGCTTTCGCGCGCTGTGGTGCAGCCCGCTGCTGCGTGCGCGCGAAACCGCCGACGCGGTCGCCGCGCGCACCGGCCTCGCGCCGGTCGAGGACGCGCGCCTGATGGAGACCGACGCCGGCGAGTGGACCGACCGCAGCTTCGCCGAGGTGATCGCCGAGGCGCCCGAGCGCTTCCAGGCGTTCGCCGGCGCCGACCCCTCCTTCGCCTTCCCCGGCGGCGAGTCCTTCGCCCAGCAGGAGCTGCGGGTCGCCGCCGCGCTCGCCGACGTCGAAGCGGGAGCGCTGCCGGCGCTGGTGGTCTGCCACGGGATGGTGATCCGCGCCGCCTTCGCCAGTCGCGCCGGCGAGGCTGCCGCGGCGCGCTTCGAGCGCGTGCCCAACGCCACGCTGGTGCCGCTCGATCCCCGCGCCGCGGAGGGGGACCGTGTCGCCGCCGCGGTCGCCGATGCCGGCGGCGCCGACGCGCCGCTGCCCAGCTGACGGCCCGCCGCAGCCGGCGCCGATCGGGGCGGCGGCGGTCTCAGCGCAGGATCGCGCAGCCGGTGCTCGCGTGCGCGATCAGCTTCTCGTCGGCCTGCACGAACAGCCGCCCCTCCGCGGTGGCGGTGCGCCGGCCGGCGTGAACGACGCGCCCCTCGGCCAGCACGCGCCCGCTCGCGTGGCTCATCGCGCGCACGTAGCGCACCTGCACGTCGGTGGTCGTGTAGCCCACGCCGGCCGGCAGCGTGGTGTGCACCGCGCAGCCCATGCAGGAGTCCAGCAGCGTCGCCGCCACGCCGCCGTGGACCATGCCGATCGGGTTGTACATCCACTCCTGCGGCTGCATCGCGAACACCGCCCGGCCCGGCTCGGCCTCCACGATCTCGAAGGCCAGCAGCTGCGCGATCGGGGGCGGCGGCAGCGCGCCCGTCTGGATCGCGCGGATGTAGTCGATGCCCGCCAGCCGCAGCCCCTGCGCCGCGACCGCCGCCGGGTCGCTCCAGCCGAACGTGCGCGTGCGGCTCGCGTCGGGTCCGCTCGCGTCCGGCGCGCTCACCGGCGCGCTGCTCACCGGCGCGCTGCTCACCGGCGCGCGACTCGCGTCCGGGGCAGCGCTCGCGACCTCGCAGGCGGGCGCCACCGGGGGCGCGGCCGGGGACGGGGCCTCGGCGGCGCTCATGCAGCCCCCTCGACCAGCGGCTCCGCGAGCACCGGATCGGAGATCGGCTCGGCGATCACGGGCTCGCCGGCGCCCGCCGCGCGCCGGGCGGGCGGGCCGAGCGCGAGCAGCACGAAGCCGGCGGCGAGACCTCCGCAGACGGTGATCAGCCAGCCGGTGTGGAAGGAGGACAGGCCCGCCGCTCCCGATCCGAGCACCGCCACCAGCACCGCCACCCCCAGCGCCACCCCGATCTGGCGTCCCATCGTGAGCACCGCCGCGCCGGTGGCGAAGCGCTCCGGCGGCAGCGATGAGGCGCCGGCGCCGGTGAGCGTGGGGATCATCAGCCCCACGCCGGCGCCGGTTAGCAGCGAGCCGGGCAGGTACTCGCCGAAGAAGTCGGGGCGCGCGCCGGTGCGCGCGATGAACCACGCCGAGCCGGCGGCGAACAGGACCGCGCCGGCGACGCCGGGGATGCGGTAGCCGAGCCGCGCGCCGAGCCGCGCCGAGGGGATGCTGAACACGGTCGCCATCGCGGGACCGGGGAACAGCATCAGGCCCGCCGTGAGCACGCTCTCGTGCCACACGCCGGTGAGGAACAGCACGCCGGACAGCAGCATCGCGCCGAAGCCGGCGAAGAACAGCAGCGAGGCGGACACCGCGAGGCCGAACGTGCGCACGCGCAGCATCGCCGGGTCGACCACCGGCGCGCTGTGGCGCTCCGAGCGCCTCCAGATCGCCGGCGCCAGCAGCGCGGCGAGCGCCAGCGGGCCCACCACGCGCACCGAGCCCCATCCCCATTCCTGCCCCTTCACGATCGCCACCACCAGCAGGGCCACGGCGAGGATCAGCGCGCCGGCGCCCGCCAGGTCTGGACGCAGCGCCGCCCGCTCGCGCCGCTCGACGAGGATGCGCGACCCGAAGGCCAGGCCGAGCAGCCCCACCGGCACGTTGACGAGGAACACCCAACGCCAGTCCGCCTGCACCAGCAGGCCGCCCAGCGGCGGCCCGGAGGCGGCGGCGACGCCGCCCGTGGCCGCCCACATGCCGATCGCCGCGTGCCGCCTCGCGGGCTCGAACTCCGGCAGCATCAGCCCCAGCGAGGTCGGCAGCATCAGCGCGCCGCCGAGCGCCTGGACCACGCGCGCGCCCACCAGGAACGCCACCGACGGCGCTAGCGCGCAGGCCGTGCTGGCGGCCACGAACGTGCCCAGGCCCAGCAGGAACGCGCGCTTGCGCCCGAACGCGTCGGCCCAGCGGCCGGCCGGCACCAGCAGCGCGGCGAACACGATCGCGTAGCCGCTCAGGATCCACGACAGCGAGGACAGCGAGGCGCCGTGGAAGTGCCTGGAGACGGCCGGGAAGGCGATGTTGACGATGAACAGGTCGAGGCTCGACATGAACACGCCCACGCACACGACCAGCGACACGAGCCATTTGCGTTGCATCATGCAACGCAACCTAGCACACATGGGTTGCTTCACGCAACTCATGGGGATATGCTCTGCTGGATGCTCGGCAGCACCTACGAGAACCAAACCTGCAGCATCGCCGCCGCGCTCGACGTGATCGGCGAGCGCTGGTCGCTGCTGGTGGTGCGCGAGGTGTTCCTCGGCGTGCGCCGCTTCGACGAGATCCAGCGCGATCTGGGCATAGCGCGCAACGTGTTGCAGACCCGCCTCACCAAGCTCGTGCAGGAAGGCGTGCTCGAGCGGCGTCCCTACCAGGAGCGTCCCGCGCGCTACGAGTACCGCCTCACCGACAAGGGCCTCGACCTGTGGCCCACGATGGTCTCGCTGATGCAGTGGGGCGACCGCCACGCCGCGCCGGCCGCGGGGCCGCCGGTGCTGCTCGAGCACAAGGGCTGCGGCGGCGCCGTCGACGAGCACCGCATGTGCGCGGCCTGCGGCGAGCGCCTGTCCGCCGTCGAGGTGCGCGCGCTGGCCGGCCCCGGCGCGCAGCCGGACCACCCGCTCGCGCGCCGCCTGGCGCAAGCTCGGCGCAAGAGCGCGGCCACCGCATCCCAGCGCACGGCCGCCAGAGCCCCCTCCCTGCAAGCCGGCGGCGGGGGACCCACAGCCGCGGGCGCAGCCGTCAGCTCGCGCTGAGCAGGCGCTCGAGCAGCTCTGCGCCCTCGCGCGCCATGCGCGAGCGCGGCACCACCAGCTCGAAGCCGGCGCGCTCGGCGCGCGCACGCGCCTCGGCGTCGACGTGCGAGTAGAAGGCCAGCGCCGGCGTGCCCGCCAGCAGCCCCTCGGCGCGCAGCGAGGACAGCAGCTGCGCGCCGCCGAGCTCGGCGTCGGTGAGGTCGACCACCAGCGCGTCCGCGGGCGTCCCCGCGCCGTGCTCCAGCCGCGCGCGCAGCTGCGCCTCGCCGCCGATCAGCTCCAGCTCGTGGCCGGCCGCGGCGAAGGCGCCCTGCACGCGCGAGCCGAACAGCAGGTCGCGCGTGAGCGCGAGCACGCGCGCCATCGCTACTGCGCGCGCAGGCGGCGGAACTCTTCGCGCGCGGACTGCGGGCGGCCCCACATCTGCGTGACCTCCACGCGCCCGCTGCGCGTCTCGCGCACCACCAGCTCGCCCTCGATGCCGGCTTCGTCGAGCAGGCGCAGGGTGCCGTGCACGGTGGGCGCCGCGGCGGCGTGCCCGAAGGTGTGGGCCACCAGCAGCCGCCAGTGCCAGTCGTGGTGCGAGTAGGGACGCGCGTTGCAGGTGACGAGGTACAGCGCGGCCTCCACGTAGCGCGCCTCGTCCACGATGCGCATGTCCAGCTCGAGGTCGGTCCAGTCCTCGGGGAGCGAGTCCACGATCAGCTGGAAGTCCTCCGCTAGCGCCATCGGCGGGAAGCCTAGCGCGGCTATTCTCGAAGCATGGCAAGCGCGCCGAGCGAAGCCCCCACGAGCGTGCCGGCGAGCGCCGCTTCGGCGCCCGCGCAGGCCGGCGCGGGCGCTCCCGCCCCAGGCGTCCCTGGCGCGGGCGTCCCCGGCGCGGGCGTGTTCGCGGCGCCCGCAGCGGAGCACCGCGCGCTGCGCGAGGGCTGCGGGCTGCTCGACCGCTCGCAGCGCGGCAAGCTCGCGCTGACAGGACCCGACGCGGTCGAGTTCCTCAACGGCCAGATCACCAACGAGCTGGACGGCGTGCGCCCCGGCGAAGGCCGCTACGCGGCCTTCCTCACGCACAAGGGCAAGATGCTGGGCGACATGCGGGTGCTGGTGGTCGGCGCTGGCGGCGCGGCCGGCCCGAGCGACGCCGGCAGCGACGGCCCGTCGAAGGCCGGCGCGGCGGACGGCGAGAACGGCCCTCTGGAGCTGCTGCTCGACACCGAGCGCGCGTGCCTGCAGGCGCTGTTCGACGTGATCCGCCGCTACAAGGTGGGCTACGGCGTGGAGCTGCACAAGCGCACGCTGGAGCGCGGGCTGCTGTCGCTGATCGGGCCGCGGGCCGGGGCGGTGGCCGGCGTGGATGGGCTGCGCGAGGACGAGCACGCGCACGCGCCGGCCCAGATCGGCGGCGTGGAGGCGCTGGCGGTGCGCACCGACGTGGGCGTGGATCTGCTGTGCGAGGCGCAGGACGCGCAGGCGCTCGCGGACGCGCTGCTCGCCAGGGGCGCGCTGGCGGTCTCGGAGGACGCGGCGGAGTGCCTGCGCGTGGAACGCGGGCGCCCGCGCTACGGGATCGACCTCGACGCCACGGTGATCCCGCAGGAGGCGGGCTTGAACGAGCGCGCGGTGAGCTTCACGAAGGGTTGCTACGTGGGCCAGGAGACGGTGGCGCGGCTGTTCTACAAGGGCAGGCCCAACCGCCGCCTGCGCGGGCTGCGGCTGTCGGCGCCGGCGCACGGCGGGCGGGAGCTGCTGGCGGGCGAGCGCGTGGTGGGCAGGCTCGGCAGCGTGGCGGTGTCCCCCGCGCACGGGCCGATCGCGCTGGCGCTGGTGCGCCGCGAGGCCGAGCCGGGCGCGATCCTCGCGCTCGCGGGCGAGCCGGGCGCTGGCGCCGTGAGCGCCGAGGTCACGGAGCTGCCGTTCGCGCAGCGGTAGGCCGCTGTGGCCGCCCGAGCGCTGCTCGCCGCAGCGAAGTCACCGCCCGGCGAGGTCACCGCCCGGCGGTCTCACCGCCCGGCGGGTCCGGGGGTCGAGGACGGCGGCTTCGCCTGCGCCAGCAGCGGCGGGTGGTCGGAGAGCTCGACCTCCCGTCCACCGACCTGCACGCACCGGTCCAGCACCTGCGACGCTCCGGCCGCCTCGAGCCCGACCGCGAACAGGTGGTCGACGTCGCGCGCGGCCAGGTGCACGGCCTCGGCGTGGCCCGCGGCGGGCGCGCGCAGGTTGAGGTCGCCGCCGAGCACGAGCGGCGCGCCGGCGGCGAAGCGCAGCGCCAGCTGCCACAGGCGCGCGAGCTCGTGCTCGGCGAGCGGCACGCGCGTGCTGGCGTGGACGTTGGCGAGCGCGGTGCCGTCGGCGAGGCGCACGAGCTGCGCGACCCTGCGCTCGGGGCGCAGGCGCAGCCGCACGGCGCGGTGCTCGGCGATGGCGACGCGCGAGAGCACGGCGTTGGCGCCGCCGCCGTTGGACTTGAGCGCGTCGGGCCAGCGCTCGGCGAGCGCGCGGCGCAGCGCGAGCGCGGAGTTGCGCGAGGTGAGCGCGGCCCGCTGCTCGGCGCCGGCGCGGGCGGCCAGCTGCGACGGCCACCACGGAGGCACCTCCTGCAGCAGCGCCACGTCCCAGCTCCAGCCGGCGAGCAGCGTGGCGAACTCGCCGGCGAGCGAGCGGCCGGCGGGCGGCAGCGAGCGGCCGTGGAAGAGGTTCCAGCTGATCACGCGCACGCCTTCAGTGTGCGCACGACGCGGCGCGCGGGTCGCGTTCGCCGTAGACCGGCGCACTCCGTGCGGCGGAGCGGCTCGCGGACCTGCCCGGAGCGCGCTCCGGGTAGGATTGGCGCTCCGTTCCCGAACAGGCGAGGTTCAAGCACAGGTGGCGATCGATCTGCAACAAGTGTCGGCGGTGGACGCGGAGCCGGGCGAGCTGCCGGCGAGCATGGCGGCGTGGGTGATCCGCGAGGAGCGCTTCGGCGAGCCGAAGGACGCCTTCCAGGTGGAGGAGATCGAGGTGCCGGAGCCGGGCGCGTTCGAGGTGATCGTGCGCGTGATGGCGGCGGGCGTGAACTACAACAACGTGTGGGCGGCGCTGGGCAAGCCGGTGTCGGTGATGCGCTACGGCGACCACCCGGAGTACGGGCACCACATCGGCGGCTCGGACGCGTCGGGTGTTGTTTGGAAGGTGGGCGCGGGCGTGACGCGCTGGAAGGTGGGCGACGAGGTGGTGGTGCACTGCAACATGGCCTCCTACGAGGACCCGGAGGTGCACGGCCTGGACCCGATGGCGGCGCCTTCGCAGCGGATCTGGGGCTATGAGACGACGTGGGGCTCGTTCGCGCAGTTCACGAAGGTGCAGGCGCAGCAGCTGCTGCCGAAGCCGCAGTCGCTGACGTGGGAGGAGGCGGCGTCCTACGGCCTGGTGTACTTCACCGCCTACCGCATGCTGATCACGCGCTGCAAGCTGCAGCCCGGCGCGAACGTGCTGATCTGGGGCGCGGCGGGCGGCCTGGGCGTGTTCGCGACGCAGCTGTGCAAGGCGGCGGGCGCGCGCTGCGTGGGCGTGGTGTCCTCCGCGGAGAAGGGCGAGCTGGTGAAGCGACTGGGCGCGGTGGACTACATCGACCGGGGCGAGTTCGCGGGCATGATGCGCAAGGGCGGCGAGTCGGCGCAGGAGGAGGCGGAGCGCTTCAAGGTCTCCAGGGCGTTCGCCAAGCGCGTCAAGGAGATCCTCGGCGACGCCCCCGACATAGTGTTCGAGCACGTGGGCAAAGCGACCTTCCCGACCTCGGTGTTCACCGCCAAGACGTTCGGGAAGATCGTGATCTGCGCGGGCACGACGGGCATCGACCTGGACTTCAACGTGGCCTACCTGTGGATGCGCCAGAAGGAGATCCTGGGCTCGCACTTCGCCAACGCGTACGAGTGCACGAAGGCCAACGAGCTGATCGAGTCGGGGCAGATCCGCCCGGTGCTGTGGCGCACGCTGGGCTTCGAGGGCGTGGCCGAAGCGCACCAGCTGATGCTGGAAAACAAGCACCTGGGCAAGATCTCGATCCTGGTGGGCGCGGATTCCGAGGGCCAGGGCAAGAGCGCCGACGGCCCGGGCGCGATCTACGCGGAGGTGGGAGCCTGATGGCGGGCGCGGGCGGCACGGTGATCGTCCCCTGGTACGCGACGGGCTTCCGCGGCGACGGCTTCGAGGCGGCCTTGAACGAGGTGGCGGCGGCGGCGCTGCGCTACGGCGCGGGCTCCTACGCGGTGTACCGCTCGCGCGAGGACCGCTACCGCTTCCAGCAGCTGGCGGCGTTCGAGCAGTACCTGGACTGGGAGCGCTACTGGGAAGGCCCGGAGATGACGTACTTCCGCGCGGCCCACTCGGGCTGGTACCAGGTGCCGGTTCTGTACGGCTGGTGGGATTTGACCGCGCACGGCGCGGTGCTCGACGCACCGCCGCTGGGCGCCGCTGACGGCTATGGCAACGGCGCGCCGGTGGGCGACATCACCTGAGAGGACCGTGGTGGGGACGCCGGACGGCGTGCGCCCGTCTCAGCCCTGCTCCAACGGCGCCATCGTGAGCCCGGCGCCCTTGAGCTGCTCCCAGTAGAGCTCGGCGGGCTCCTGCTGTCCGGTGAAGACGACGGCGCGCCCGGAGGCGTGGATGACGCGGGCGATCTCGTGGCCGCGCTGCACGGAGACGCCGGGGATGTAGCGCGCGAGCGTGTTGGCGACGTGGTCGAAGGTGTTGTGGTCGTCGTTGCACACGATCACCCTCCAGGCGCCGCCGAGGCCGCTGCCGGGTCCGAGCGTTCGCGGTCGCTCGAGGGTCTGGTCCATGCACCGCAGGATAAAGGCCGCGCGGCGACCGTACAATGCGTGCATGAGTGCTGATCGGCACGCACGCCTGCCGGAGCGCGACCGCCCGTGGATGATGCGCACGTACGCGGGGCACTCGACGGCGAAGGCGTCGAACGAGCTGTACCGGCGCAACCTGGAGAAGGGCCAGACGGGCCTGTCGGTGGCGTTCGACTTGCCGACGCAGACGGGCTACGACCCGGACGACGAGCTGGCGC
>Ga0335075_10010390_pt1 | contig 14132 bp, 13 predicted proteins | sample Lox_Sample_24_FD_206723 | JGI IMG/M metagenome (GOLD analysis project Ga0335075, IMG submission 206723) | Soil microbial communities from Loxahatchee National Wildlife Refuge, Florida, United States - Lox_Sample_2.4 | ecosystem: Environmental > Terrestrial > Soil > Wetlands | place: USA...
ACGACGTTTTGTCAGACCTGCGTGACACTGTGTGCTTATGCCTAAGCGGTCTGCTTTTGATCGGGAACGCCTGCGACAGGTGTTGAAGGCGCAACATCAGGTCATCACACGACGGCAAACTGTGCTGTGCGGCATGCCGCACAGCACTGTGGACCGCTACATCGCCCCGGGCGGACCGTGGCAGCGGCTGCTGCCAGGTGTCTACCTGGCGGTTACCGGGACCACGACCAAGGATCAGCGGGAGATGGCGGCGCTGCTGTACGCGGGTCCGCGGAGCCTGATCACCGGGGTCGCCGCGGTGCGCCGCCACCGGCTGAGCGCACCGGGTCCTGACGTCATCGACGTGCTGATCCCGTGGGACCGCAAGCGGCAGAGCACGGGATTCGTGCGAATGCACCGGACGCGGCGGATGCCGGAGCGCGGGTCTGTAACCGGCAAGCTCTGGTTCGCCAACCCCCCTCGCGCGGTCGCAGACGCGGCTCGGACCTTGACCCGCTTCGATGACGTACGCCAGGTGGTGTGCACGGCGGTGCAGCAACGCGCCTGCACCATAGCCGAGCTGACGACGGAGCTCCAAGCCGGGCCGTCGGCGGGTGCCACCTGGTTCCGCGAAGCCCTGGCCGAGGTCGGCGACGGCGTCCGATCGGTGGCCGAGGCAGACCACCGGATCCTGATCCAGCGTTCCGACCTGCCCGAGCCGATGTTCAACGCACGCCTGTTCGACGCGGACGGCGAGTTCATCGCCATGGTCGATGCCTGGTGGAAGGAGGCAGGCGTCGCGTCGGAGGTCGACTCCCGGGCCTACCACCTGTCGGCCGCGGACCAGGATCACACCTCCGAGCGGCATGACGGGCTCATCGCTCACGGCATATTCCCGCTGCATTTCTCGCCCAAGCGGATCAAGACCAACCCGGCCGGGGTCCTCAGCGAGATCCGCTCGGCGATCGAGAAGGGACGGCGACGGCCGCCGCTGCCGATCACCGCGCTGCCGCCGGAGGGTTAGCGGCCGGACACGCAGAGCGGGGCCGAGTTCCTTCCAACCACATTGTGGGTGCGGCACAAGGCCGACGCGCGCGCGGGCAAGTGCCGGGACAAGAACGCGTTTGCGCACGCCATCGTGGCTTATCCACCCTTGCAGCAGATCCGGGCGGATTCTACTATCCAAGACAAATCTTTAGACGCTCGACGATTTTCTTGTCACGTACTTTCCGTGAGGTGCCTGATTTCGAGTAGGTGAATGCCATGAGGTTCAGCTCAACGGGGCGAAAGAAGATACGGAGATTCTGTCTCGGGGGGTTGGCCTTGGTGCTGGCCATCGCGGCAGCAGCCTGCAGCAGCTCGAGCAGCAGCACGACGAGCACCACCACCACACAGCCGAGCGGCACGCCGAAGGCCGGAGGGTCGCTCACCGTTTTCGAATGGACCGGCTACTCCGGCGACTGGCCGGATGGCCTCGACCCGGCGACGAACATCAACGGCGCGGCCACGCAGAGCCAGATGAACTCCATCTTTGGCCAGCTGTTCGAGCTCGGCACGAACGGGAAGATCGTCGACGACCTTGCCACCGGCTACTCGATCAGCAACGGCGCCAAGACGATCACGATCGACATCCGCCAGGGCGTGAAGTTCACCGACGGCACCACGTTCAACGCCGCCGCGGTGGCGTACAACCTCGAGCGCGACCTGAAGTCGTCGTGCACCTGCAAGCCGACCTGGGCGGTCACCTCGGTCACCACGCCGACCCCGTATTCGATGCAGGTCAACCTGGCCGCCCCGGACGGCGCGTTCATCGACCAGATCTTCGACTCGACCGCGAACTGGATCGCCTCGCCGACCGCCGTCAAGACAATGGGCGAGAAGGCGTTCGCGGTCAAGCCGGTCGGGGCCGGCCCGTTCGAGGTGGTCAGCGACACGCTCAGCTCGGAGCTCGTGCTGAAGAAGAACCCGAACTACTGGCAGTCGGGCCGTCCGTACCTGGACAACCTCACGTTCAAGTCGGTTGGCGGCGACGAGGCGGCGTATGAGGCGATGCTGGCCGGGGAGGGCCAGGTCTACGAGGGCATGTCCACTCCGTCGCTGATTCAACAGGCCAAGTCGCACTTCAACGTGCTGAACGAGTCACCCTCCACGGTGTACGACCTGCAGCTGAATACGCTGATAGCGCCGTTCAACAACGCCAAGGCCCGCCAGGCCATCTACGCGGCGACCAACATCCAGCCGATCCTGCAGCACATTTTCGCGAACGCGTACCCGATCGCCCAGGGGTTCACCGGGCCTGGCGGGATCTGTAACGAGCCGACCGTCCCCGGTTACCAGGGGTACGACCTGAGCCTGGCCAAGTCGCTGGTCGCGCAGAGCGGCCTGAACAAGGTCACGATCACGCTGGGCACGATCCAGAACCCGGTGGCGGAGGAGACAACCGAGGCGCTGCAGACCCAGTGGGCCGCGGCCGGGATTCATTCCAAGATCGCCGACTACCCGCTGGCCACGCTGATCGCGCAGTTCGTCTCGGGCAAGTGGCAGTCGATGGTGCAGACCGCGGGCGCATGGGACCCGGCGGGCGGGGTCGGCGTCGCGTTCAGGTTCGAGTCGACCTCGCCGTTCAGCGGCGTGAAAAGCACCACGCTGAACAACCTGCTGAACCAGGCCGAGGCGGTCACCAGCCTGAGCCAGCGCTGCTCGCTGTACGACCAGGCCGCCGAGTACATCGCCAAGAACTACGACGGCCCGTTCTATTTCGCTTACGCTCCGGCCAACGTCGCGGCCAAGAACGTGACAGGCCCCGGCATCACCACGCCGCTGCCCACCGTCGCCGTCCAGCCCGCAATCCCGTGGGAGGACGTGGCCTACACCAGCTGACGACGGCCAATCTGACGACAGAAGACACCACATCGTGGCGGTAGCAGAAGAGGTCAAGGCACCAGCCGAGCCCGGCGCGCGAACCGACTTCGTGCGCCGGGCCCTCGGCTCGCCCAGCCTGAGGCTGGCGGGCAGGCGGTGCCTGGCGGCGATCCCGGTGCTGTGGGGCGTGACGTTCCTGACCTACGTCGTGATGGACCTGCTGCCAGGCGACACGGCCCAGATCCTGCTCGGGGCCAACGCGACGCGCGCCGAGATCCACCAGCTGTCGGTTGAGCTGCACCTGAATGAGCCGTTCTGGGTGCGCTACGGCATCTGGCTCGGCGGCCTGTTCCACGGCAACATGGGCGTTTCGCTGGCCAGCCAGGAGGACGTGACCACGATCCTCGGCGCGCGGCTGCCCATCACCGCCGAACTCCTGCTGTACGCGTTCGTCGTCTCGCTCGTGCTCGCCGTCGGACTCGCGGTGCTCGCGGCCCGCTGGCCGAACGGCATCATGGACCGGTTCAGCCTGGTGATCAGCATGATGGGCCTGTCCATTGCGCCCTACGTGCTGGCCCCGGTGCTCGTTTACCTGCTCGCGATCAAGGTCCACTGGTTCCCGGCCATCGGCTACACGTCGCCGAGCGTCAACCTGGTCGAGAACATCAAGTCGCTGACCCTGCCGGCCTGCTCCCTCGGCTTCCCGCTGTTCGCCGTCTACACCCGCCTGCTGCGCGCCGATATCGTCGAGCAGGTACAGCGCGAGGACTACATCGTGACCGCCCGGGCCAAGGGCGTGCGGCCGTGGCGGGTCCTGCTGCGGCACGCGCTGCCGAACTCGATGTTCGGCCTGATCACCCTGGTCGGGCTCAACCTCGGCACGCTGATCGGCGCGACGGCGATCATCGAGCCGATCTTCTCGATCCCGGGCGCCGGCGACGTCTTGGTCCAGTCGATCAACGACCACGACGTGCCCGTGGTCGAGGGCATCGTCGTCGTCTTCGCCGTCGTGGTCGTGGTGGCCAACCTGCTCGCCGACATCCTGTACGCCGTGCTGGACCCGAGGATCCGCTATGACCGCGTCGCTTCCTGACCTGCTGGTCACGGCCGATACGGGCCGGGCCAGGCCGCCGCGGGCCCGGGCGCGGGCCGGCTGGGTCTTCGCGCTGCGGCTGTGGGTCCCGGCCGGGTTCCTCATCGTGCTGGCCTTCGCGTGCTTCGTCTGGCCGCACATCTACCCGGTGCCCAGCCCGGTGGGCGGCAGCGTGCTGGACTCGGGCCTGCCGCCGCTTTCGCCCGGCCACATCTTCGGCACCGACCCGGTCGGCAACGACGTCTTCTCCCGCATCCTGTACGGCGGCCAGGTCTCGTTCGAGGTCGGGTTCGCCGTCACCGCCATCGGGCTTGCGGTCGGCGGCGGGATGGGGATGGCCGCGGGCTACTGGGGCGGAGCCGTCGATACGATCCTCTCGCGCGTGCTCGACGTGCTGATCGCGTTCCCCGCCCTGGTGCTGGCGCTGGCCATCGCCGAGGGCCTGGGCCCAAGCGAGGTGCACGTCATCTGGGCGCTGTGCGTCTTCAGCATCCCCGCCACCGGCCGGATCGCCCGCAGCGCCACCCTGGAGCTGCGTGAACAGACCTACATGCTGGCGGCCAGGCTGTCGGGCACCAAGGGCTGGCGCGTGATCGTCCGTCACGTCATCCCGAACGTCATCCCCCAGATCATGACGTTCAGCCTTCTCGGCGTCGGGGTGATCATCATCCTCGAGGGCGCGCTCAGCTACCTGGGCCTGGGCATCCCGCTGCCCGAGGCGAGCTGGGGCAGCATGATCGCGCAGGGGCAGCAGTCCCTGACCGCGACCCCGGACCTGGTGCTGATCCCGAGCGCGTTCTTGTTCGCGACCGTGGTGTCGCTCAACCTCGTCAGCGACGCGCTGCGGGAACGCTGGGCCGTATGAAGGGACAGGACCGGTGACCGACGCGCTGCTCGACGTCGAGGACCTGAAGGTCACGTTCAGCGGCCGCGGTCGCCCGGTGCGCGCGGTCGACGGGGTCAGCTACAGCGTCTACCCGGGGCAGACGCTGGCGATCGTCGGCGAGTCCGGGTCGGGCAAGACGGTCAGCTGCCGGGCGGTCATGGGCCTGCTGCCGCGCACCGCGGCGATCACCGGCTCGGCCGCTTTCGCCGGCAGGCAGCTCATCGGGCTGAGCGACGAACAGCTGCGCAGGCACCGCGGGGCCGACATCGCCATGGTGTTCCAGGACCCGAGCCGGTCGCTGAACCCCACGATGCGGGTCGGCAGCCAGATCGCAGAGGCGGTCAGGGCACACCGGCCGGTCAGCAAGCCACAGGCCCGCGAGCACGCCGTCGACCTGCTGCGCCTGGTGCGCATCCCGCTGCCGGAGCGGCGCTTTGAGGAGTACCCGCATCAGCTGTCCGGCGGCATGCGGCAGCGCGTCATGATCGCCATCGCGCTGGCCTGCCGCCCCCGGCTGCTCATCGCCGACGAGGCGACGACCGCGCTGGACGTCACCACCCAGGCGCAGATCATGGAGCTGCTGCTCGAGCTCCAGGGCGAGTTGGGCATGGCGCTGATGCTGATCAGCCACGACCTGGCTCTGGCCGCGTCCTACGCCGACGAGGTGATCGTCATGTACGCCGGGCGGATCGTGGAACAGGCACCGGCGTCACGACTGTTCTCCCGGGTCCGGATGCCGTATACCCAGGCCCTGCTCGAGGCGATCCCGCGGCTGGAGCACCCCGCGCACGCGCCGCTGCCGGTGATTGGCGGACGGCCGCCTGACCTGTCCGCGCTGCCCCCCGGCTGCTCGTTCGCGCCGCGCTGCCGCTACGCGGCCGACGACTGCAGGGCAACCGAGCCGCCCCTGGCCGAGCACGAGCCCGGCCACCGCTGGGCCTGCTGGCACCCGGTGCAAGGAGGGCCACCGGCGATGGGTCCCGCCGGGGAAGACCGAGGTGCCGCTTGACCTCCGCCGAACCGCTCCTTTCCGTGCGCGACCTGGTTCACCAGTTCCACACCTACGCCGGCACGGTACAGGCCGTCTCCGGCGTGTCCTTCGACGTGTATCCGGGGGAGACGCTCGGCATCGTCGGAGAGACCGGATCGGGCAAGTCGACGCTGGCCCGGGCGGTACTGCAGGCGCCGCGGCCCACGTCAGGCTCGGTTACCTTCCGGGGCACCGACCTGACGACCCTGCACGGCACCCCGCTGCTGCAGGTCAGGCGGCACCTGCAGATGGTGTTCCAGGACCCGTTCGGGTCGCTTGACCCGAAATGGACCGTGCGGAACCTGGTCGCCGAACCACTGATCGCATACCGGACCGGTGACCGGGCGGCCCGGCGGGAGCGGGTCGATGAGGTGCTAGAACTGGTCGGACTCGATCCGGCCATACACGGCCGCCGCCGGCCAAGGGAACTGTCCGGCGGCCAGGCCCAGCGGGTTGCCATCGCCCGGGCGGTGGCATTGTCCCCGGCGCTGCTCATCTGCGACGAGCCGGTGTCCTCCCTTGACGTGCTCATCCAGGCCCAGGTGCTCAACCTGTTCGAACGCCTGCGCACCGAGCTTGGCCTGTCGTACCTGTTCATCGCCCACGACCTGGCCCTGGTCAAGCAGGTCAGCGACCGGGTGGCGGTCATGTACCTGGGCAAGCTGTGCGAGGTCGGGCCGGGGGAGACGGTCTACCGGGAGCCGCTGCACCCCTACACCCGGGCCCTGCTCGACTCGGTGCCCGACACCACTCCGGGGGCGGGCCGGGCTACCGTCACGATCAGCGGCGAGCCTCCGTCGCCGATCCACCCGCCGAGCGGCTGCCGGTTCCGCACCAGGTGCCCGCGTGCCGCCGAGCGGTGCGCGGTCGAGGAGCCGCCAATGCGCGAGCTGGCCTCCGGCCACGCCGTCGCGTGCCACTTCCCGCTGGTGGAGGAGGCCGCGCTGGTGGAGGAGGCCGCGGAGCACGAGGGCGTGCCGGCCGCACGCGCCACGTCCCGTTCGGATGAAAAGATCTGAGGAACCCGGCGATGAGGATGCGCGTCTTGCTCGAGCCGCACCACGGCGCAACCTACGGCCAGATCCTGGCGCTGGCCCGGGCCACCGAGGAGGCGGGCTTCGACGCCTTTTTCCGGTCCGACCATTACCTGGGGATCGACGCCGAAGAGACCGGTTACCGCCCGACCGATTCGTGGACCACGCTGGCCGGCCTGGCCGTGCAGACCGAGCGGGTGCGGCTGGGCACGCTGGTGACCGCCTCCACCTATCGCCGCCCGGGGCCGCTGGCCATCACCGTGGCCACCGTGGACGCGATGAGCGGCGGCCGGGCCGAGCTCGGCATCGGCGCGGCCTGGTACGAGCGTGAGCACCGGTATTTCGGCATCCCGTTCCCGTCGCTCGGCGAGCGGTTCGACCGGCTGGGCGAGCAGCTGGAGGTCATCACCGGGCTTTGGGCGACGGCGCCGGGGGAGCGGTTCAGCTACCACGGCAAGTACTACGAGCTTGAGGAGTGCGCGAGCATCCCCCGCCACGTGCAGCCAAGGCCGCCGATCATCATCGGCGGCGCCGGGCCGCGGCGCACCCCCGAGCTCGCGGCGCGGTTCGCGGACGAGTTCAACAGCGGCATGGCGGACGGAGTGGCCGAGCGGTTCGCGAACTTCCGCCGCATCTGCGAGCAGACCGGGCGCGACCCGGCCGAGGTCCGGCTGTCCACCACCCTGCCCGTATGCTGCGGCGAGACCCGCGCCGAGGCCGCCCGCCGGGCCGAGGCACTGGGCGAGCCCGGGCTGCGGATGCTGAGGCTGGGCGTCACCGGCACGCCGGCCGACGTGACCGGCCGGGTGACCGAGCTGGCCCAGGCCGGCGCGGACACGGTGTACTGCCACCTGTACGACGTGAACGACGTCGACCACATCCTGCTGCTCGGACGCGAGGTACTGCCCCAGCTGACCTAAGCTGATCGGCAGCGATAGCGTTGTGGAGTGGGCCAATGTCTTGGTGCGGATCAGGCCCGGCTAACGAGCCGGGCCGGGGCGGTCGTGCACGCGGCTGTGCGCGCCCACAAATCGCGGCCGGCGGCTTTGTTACGGTCCCGTCATTGTCGGTTAACATACGCGGAACTGCTGTGTGCTCGCACAACGGACCGGTAAAGAACTTGTGGCAGCCGTGGTTGATTTCGCCTGCGCTGGCTTCGACCATAGTCAGAGTGGCCGCTAAAGGGTGAGTGCAATTCTTTTGCGGCCGCCATATTCTAAATGCCGGCGAATCGGAATACGCCATATGCCCGCCGCCTCCCCTGTTCCCGTCCATCCGCGCCTCGGCGTTCGTGTGGCCTACCGGCTACAGCAGGTCCTGCGGCCCGGCCCCGGGTACCGGTGGCTGAGCGCCAGGATCGAGGCGTCGGGCCCGGTCCGCGCGCTGTTCACCGGGGCCGAGCACGAGGTCAAGTCCGGGCTGTTCGGCTGCCGGATGTGCGGCCAGTGTGCCCTGCCGGTCACCGGGTACGTGTGCCCGATGGGCTGCCCGAAGGAACTGCGCAACGGACCCTGCGGGGGAGTGGGCGAAGACGGATCCTGCGAGGTCTACCCGGACAGGCGCTGCGTCTGGGTCGACGCCTACGAGCGGGCGGCCAGCCAGGGCCGGGTCGCTGACCTGCGCCTCCTGCACCGGCCCGTGGACCACCGCCGCTTCGGCGAAAGCTCGTGGCTGAACTACTGGCAGGGACGCGACGAGGGGCTGTGGACCGACGACCCCAAGATGAGCCCGGGAGCAAGCACGGAAGCGAGCACGGGAGCGAGCCCAGGAGCGAGCACCGAAGCAAGCACGGGAGCAAGCCCAGGAGCGAGCCCAGGAGCGAGCACCGAAGCAAGCACGGGAGCAAAATCGTGAGCCTGCGTGAGCGCCTGGCCTCGGGCAGCTTCGCGGTCACGGCCGAGATCGCCCCGCCCCGGGGCGCCGGCACCGAGAAGATCACGCGGACCGCGGAAAGCCTGCGGGACTGGGTTGATGCGGTCAACGTCACCGACAACCAGGGCGCCAACGTGCGCATGGCCAGCTGGGCCGGCAGCCTGGCCGTGCTGGCCGCCGGGCTCGACCCGATCATGCAGATGACCTGCCGGGACCGCAACCGGATCGCGCTGCAATCCGACCTGCTCGGGGCGTCCGCACTCGGCGTGCGCAACATCCTGGTGATGACCGGCGATCACCCGAAGTTCGGCGACCACCCGGGCGCCAAGCCGGTGTTCGACGTGGACAGCGTGCAGCTGCTCTGGACCCTGCGCTCCATGCGCGATCAGCACGTCCTGCTGTCGGGGCGCACGGTCAACCCGGCGCCCGACTGCTTCCTCGGCGCGGTGGAGAATCCCTTCGCCCCGCCTTTCGAGTTCCGCGCCGAGCGGCTGGGCAAGAAGGTCGATGCCGGCGCACAGTTCGTGCAGACCCAGTACGTCTTCGACGTCGCGGCGTTCGGCCGGTGGCTGGAGCAGGTCCGCGACCTGGGACTGCACGAGCGCTGCTCCATCCTCGCGGGCGTCGGCGCGGTCCGGTCCATGCGGGCCCTTGACTACATGCGGGACAAGGTGCCAGGTGTGGTCGTGCCCGACGACACCTACCGCAGGATGCAGGCCGTTCCGGCCGACCAGACCGCGGCCGAGGGCGTCAAGCTCGCGGCCGAGATCATCAAGCAGGTGGCCGAGATCCCGGGCGTGGCCGGGGTGCACTTGCTGGTGGCCGGGAACGAGCAGGCCGTCCCCGAGATCCTGGCCAACGCGGGTATCCAGGCTACGAGGGGTCACGAAGATGGACGTTGACCTGCGGCCGGTCCGCAAGCTGCGCGAATCCGCCGCGGCGAGGTCGGCGATCGGCCCCATCATCGAGGCTGTCTGCGCGTCGCCCGCCGACCTGTCCCGGCTCCGCGTGGTATGCGACTGGATCCAGTACAAGCAGAACTTCCGCGAGCCCATCAGCAGCAGGCCGATCGGCGCCACCGACACGGAGATCGCCGTCGACCTGCGCCGATGCAACGACATGGACCTCGAAGCCGCCGTCAAGCACGCCCTGGCCGACCCGGCGGGCATGCCGCTCGAGCCGTGGGTGCCAGGGCGGGACAGCTGCATCTGGCGGTTCAACGCGCTGTACTGGCAAGCCCTGTCGGAGTGGGAGCAGGCGACCGGCAAAGAATACGAGCAGTCGCTGCCCGGCGGCGAGAGCGACGCGCGGAACACCGAGGCGGCCAGGGAACTGATCCTTGAGCTGTTCCGGCTCTGGGACGACCTGGACGCGCGCCGCGCGCTGCCCGACGAGCTGTACGTCCTCGAGCTCGGCGTCGGGAACGGCAACCAGGCCAGGACCTGGCTGGACGAGTTCGTCCAGCTGGACCGCAGGCACGGGCGTGACTACTACCGCAGGCTGCGCTACCTGATGGGCGACTACTCGCCGCACGTCCTGGAACGGGCCCACCAGGCCGTGGCCCACCACGGCGAGCGGGTCAGCGCGCTGGTCGTCGAGGCCACCAGGCCGAGCATCACGCTGGGCTTCCTGACCGGCAAGGCCTTCCTCGTCTACATCTCCAACGTCTACGACAACCTGCCCACCGACGAACTCGCGTGCATTCACGGGCACACCTACCAGGTGCAGACCCAGGCCTTCCTGAACGACGACGACGCGGACCGCATCGCCGACCGGTTCGGCACCAGCCGGGGCGGGCTGGTGCCGCTCATCGACCGGCTGCTGCGGATCGGACCCGGGTTGCTCAGCGAGTCCGCGCCCGAGCAGTTCGGAGATCCGGGCCGGGCGGTCGACTTCTGGCGCGTGGTGTGGGAGGCGCTGCGGCTGCGCGAACGGTACGTCCCGCTGGAGGGCCCGGGCAGCTACCAGCTCACCGGGGAATGGACAGGCGAGATCCTGCGGCCGCTGCTCGAGGCCGACGGTGACGTCCGGATGCACGTCAGCAACGGCGCGCTGGCCAGCCTGACCGGCACGCTGCCGCTGCTGCACCCGTTCGGCCGGGTCCAGTGCCATGATCTGTTCGTGACCGGCGCCCGGCAGTACCGGACCGGCTTCTACGGGCCAGGCAAGTACGACGGGTCGGTGGTCAACTGGGTGAACGGGCCGCTGCTGCAGCTGGTCGCGAGCCGCCGCGGGTTCGGCGTCCAGTTCACGCCGTTCCGGCAGCGGCCGGGCTCCAATATCACCACGATGACCGCGCAGGCCCGGGACTGAGCCCGGCATGACCACGTTGCTTCCGACCACGGTGGTGGGCTCGTACTCGGTGCCGGAATGGCTGGAACGGCTGAAGACCGAGTACTACCAGCGCAGGATCAGCGCGCAGCACCTGACCGAGATCCACGAGGTCGCGATCAAGGCGGCGGTCAAGGACCAGGAACTGGCCGGCATCGACATCGTCTCCGACGGCGAACTGCGCCGGGACAACGACGTCGACTACTTCCTGGCCCGCATCCCCGGCGTGCACATCCCGCAGCGGGCCAAGACCGACTACTTCGACTACTACGAGGCCGAGGTCACCCGCCCGCTGCCCGAGCTGTCGGACGGCGCCGACAAGAGCCCGGGCCTGGGGCTTGCCGACGACTTCAGGTTCACCCGCCAGCTCACCCGGCGGCCGGTCAAGTTCTCCTTCACCGGGCCGTTCTCGCTGTCCCGCCGGATCCGTGACAGCGCGTACTCCAAGCCAGGAGATCTGGTCCGCGCGCTGGCCTGCAGGCTCAACGCGGAGGCCCGCGAACTGTCCTCGGCCGGCGCCGACTTCCTGCAGATCGACGAGCCGTTCCTGGCCGGGTACCCGGATCAGGTCGAGCTCGCGGTCGAGGCGGTCAACATCGTCACCGACGGCGTGGCGGCCACCTGGGCCCTGCACGTGTGCTACGGCAACAGGTACGCGAGGCCCTCCTGGGAGGGGCACTACGACTTCCTGTTCCCCGCCGTGAAGGCCGCCCGGGTCGACCAGATCGTGCTCGAGTTCGCCCGCAAGGGCCTGGATGACCTGCGGCTGATACAACAGCACGAGTGGGACAGGTGGCTCGGCTTCGGCGTCATCGATGTCAAGACGTCCGAGGTCGAGTCGGCCGAGCTGGTGGCGTCCCGGATCAGGCGGGCCCTGGAGTACGTCGCGGCCGACCGCCTGATGATCAACCCGGACTGCGGCCTGCGGCACCTCGCTCCCGAGGTGGCCAGGGAGAAGCTACGGGCCATGGTGGCCGGCGTCGCGCTGGTCCGAGCGGAAATCCAACCATCTGACGCGCAATCCCGGGAAGGCGGGACGACATGAGCGAGGGCTTCCTGTTCACCTCGGAGTCGGTGACCGAAGGCCACCCGGACAAGGTGGCCGACCAGATCTCCGACGCGATCGTGGACGCCGCGCTGGCCACAGACCCCACATCGCGGGTAGCGGTCGAGACGCTGCTGACCACCGGGCTTGTCGTCCTGGCCGGCGAGATCACCACCACCGCGGTCCTTGACTTCGGCGCGATCGCCCGCCGGGTGATCTGCGACATCGGCTACGACACGGGCGACTTCGGCTACGACGGCAACGCGGTCGGCGTGATCACCGCCCTTGACCGCCAGTCGCCCGACATCGCCCGCGGCGTGGCGTCGTCTCACGACGCGCGCATAGAGGGCAGCACCGACCCGTTCGACGCCGCGGGCGCGGGCGATCAGGGGATGATGTTCGGCTACGCGACCAACGAAACGCCAGAACTGATGCCGATGCCGATCATGCTCGCGCACAAGCTGGCCCGCCGGCTGGCGGAGGTGCGCCGTAACGGCCTGCTGCCGTACCTGCGGCCGGACGGCAAGACCCAGGTGACGGTGCGTTATGACGACGCGGGCCGCCCGGTCCGGGTGGAGAAGGTGCTGATCTCCACCCAGCATGAGGACGGCGTAGAGGCCAAGCTCCCTGACGCCCTGTGGGAACAGGTGGTGACCCAGGCGCTGCCGCCCGGACTCTACGATCCCGCCGCGCTGCGCCGTGAGTTCTACGTCAACCCGACCGGCCGGTTCGTCATCGGCGGCCCGGTGGGCGACACCGGCCTGACCGGCCGCAAGATCATCGTCGACACCTACGGCGGGTTCGCGAGGCACGGCGGCGGCGCCTTCTCCGGCAAGGACCCGACGAAGGTCGACCGGTCCGCCTCGTACGCGGCGCGACATGTGGCCAAGAACATCGTCGCCGCCGGGCTGGCCGATCGGGCCGAGGTCCAGGTCGCCTACGCGATCGGAGTGGCCCGGCCGCTGTCCCTGCTGATCGAGACGTTCGGTACACAGAAGGTCGACAAGTCGCTGATCACCGGCCTGGTCCGCGATCACTTCGACCTGCGGCCCGCCGCCCTGGTACAGAACCTGGACCTGCGCCGGCCGATCTACCGGCAGACCGCCGCCTACGGCCACTTCGGCCGGGACGAGGCCGGGTTCACCTGGGAGCACACGGACAAGGCCGCCGCCCTCCGCGCCGCCGCCGGCCTCGCCTAGCTCCAGTAGCACCGCCGTACCCAGCAATTTCAATTGTCCGAACGGAACGTGGTGCGTGCGCCCGGCCCGGTGGCCGCGTGCTCACCGCGCGGCAGCCGGAACAACCCGGTCAGCCAGCCTCCTTGGCCGCAGCCGCCCGGGTCGCCTCCGATCCCGCGGCATCGTAAATCACGAGCACGAACAGCAGGAACGTGATGACGTGCACGCTGGTGCAGTACGGGCATATGTGGCCGAGACTGATCACTTCCCGGTAGACCAGGTAGAGCACGAAGATCATGCCGATGACTACGGCGGCGGTCCGGGCCAGCCGGATGAGGCGCAGCTGCGATCGCCACGCCCACGGCGAGCAGATCGCGACCATGAAGGCGAAGAACGCCGCCCCGTACACGGCGACCGGGATCCCGAACACCCACGCGTAGACGCTGTTCTGGACCAGCACGCACGCATCGGTGCTGGCCGAACAGCCCAGCAGGCCGGTGCCTGAGAAGTGCGTGTAGACCTGGTAGGCGGAATCCGCGAGGCCAAGAACGCTCAAGGCCAGCGCGGTCAGCGGTAGCCAGCCCATGGACCGGATGTCGCGCAGCTGGACGCCCAGCGGCCTGGATTGCCGCAAGGAATCGGATTGTGCCACCCGTGCTCCCTCTGTCGCAAGCTAGCCGATCCCGAATCGTCCTCCCGAACGCGGCTACCAGGATAGTCTCCCGGCCGCGGCTAAGGGACCCGACGTCGGTTGACGGGCCCGCTGTACCAGCAAGAGATGGTACGTCGGACCGCCGGCCAGGCAACCCCCGGCACGGGGCG
>Ga0335075_10010391_pt1 | contig 14131 bp, 12 predicted proteins | sample Lox_Sample_24_FD_206723 | JGI IMG/M metagenome (GOLD analysis project Ga0335075, IMG submission 206723) | Soil microbial communities from Loxahatchee National Wildlife Refuge, Florida, United States - Lox_Sample_2.4 | ecosystem: Environmental > Terrestrial > Soil > Wetlands | place: USA...
GTGCGGGCAGCCAAGTCAGCCTGCGACTCCTGAAGCGCGGCGGATTGCTGGTCCAATCGCACATTTGCCCCACGAACAGCCTCGCGCTCCTCGACAAGTTGCTGCTGCGCCGCCTCTAGCCGCTGCCGTAACTCTTCTCGCTCGACCAATTCCGATGCGATCCGAGTGTGAAGCGTCTGCGTCTCGGCTTGCCAACGATCGCGTTCGCCGCAAACCTCTTTCAAATTGCGTGCCTCGGCTTCGGCAGCTTCCAGCCGCACCTTGAGATCGGCCAACTCGGCAAGCTGGATCTCTAACGTGCGAGCTTGCTCCACGAGCCGGTGACATTCCGTCGCGCGGTCAGCAAGCTGTTGTCTGAGGATCTCCGTGTCTCGGAGGCGCTCGTCTTCCAGCTGACGTGTGCCGGCTTCGGCAGCCTCCAGCCGCGCTTGCAGATCGTTCGCCTCGGCGACTCGGATCTCAAGCACTTGAGCCTGGCTCCGGAACTGATTACATTCCGCCTCGCGGTCAACCAGTTGCCGTTTGAGGAGTTCTGTGTCCTGGAGGCGTGCGCGCAACTGTTCCAGCTCCGCCTGGAGGGGCGGCGCCGAATCGGTCCTCGTTTCCGGCAGAACAATGGAACCTGTTGTCGTGCTTTCCTCTTCATATCCAAGCCGAAGCAGATACGGCCCGACCCGCAGCTGATCGCCTTCATTCACACGCGCCCAGCGAATCGGCTGACCGTTGAGCCGAGTCCCCGTTCCGCTGAGCAGATCGAGCACCCAAACCCCTTCCGGCGTCCTCACCAGGCTACAGTGGTACGGGGAGATACCTGCGTGGCGCAGGCGGACTCTGCAAGCAGGCGAACTACCGACCAACGCCAGCACGCGGTTCATACGGAATAGTGATCGGACTTCGTTGTCAACCGTGATGTGGAACCGGGGCAAATGTCGCTCGTCATTTATCCGGTCTTGGAGGGGATCTCCAGCTTCCGCGCTTTCAGCCTGTGGCGCCCCGCCGCCCCGGACGGTATCCGCTAGCGCAAGAGTGAAAGGGCCAACCTGAATTCCTCGATCCGGAAGGAACCAGCCGGCAGGGCGGGGCTCGCCTTCCCAGCGAGTGCCGGTACGACTGCCCAGGTCCACACAGAAGACCCTCTCGCCGAGTTGTTGCAGGTAGGCATGACGCCGGCTGACAGTAGCATCATTCAGGCAAAGACAACACTGTTCGTCCCGGCCGATCAAGACAAAGGGATGCTCGAAGACGCGCCGCTCACCGCCGTCCCATCCTGACCCCGAAACATTCAGTTCCAGCGGCGGGGCTGTTTCACAGATGGTTCCGAACAAGTTGGTTGGGTATTGGCTCATGTGAGACAACCTCGGGTAGCGAAAAGCTTCACAAACGACTCAGGGCGAGTCCGCGAGCAACTCCGCACTGCCTCTCTCGCAGTTGCCGCGCGGGATCTCCTGTCCGGAGATAGTTCCGATACTATTCTGGCACGAAATAATCCCGGATGGGCGCTTTCTGGGCAGCGCTTTCGAGTTTGACATTGTATTGATTGTAGCCCTGGCGAGGTCGCGTAGACAAGGGCGAGGGAGTTGAGGCGGTTATGCCTCCCGGTTTGTGCCTGGATACCTCGCAGCGACGTGTCGGCCGAGGAAGTCTCGCATGAGCCGAGCGATCGTGTCCCCTTCGCTTTCCAGCGCGAAGTGGCCGGCGTCGAGCAGGTGGAACTCTAGCGTCTTGAGGTCTCGCTTGTAAGGCTCGGCCCCGGCCGCCGGAAAGATCTGGTCGTTCCCGCCCCACACAATCAGCATCGGCGGCTGGTATTTCCGGAAGTAGTCTTGCCACTGCGGGTACAGCGGCGGGTTGCTGCCATAGCTTAGAAACAGATCGAGTTGGATCTCGTCGTTGCCCTTGCGATCCAGCAAATACTGGTCCGTGGTCCATCCGTCCGGCGGGACGAACTCGGGGTGCGGTACGCCGTGAGTGTACTGCCAGCGGGTTGCCTCGACGTTGAGAAAGGCTCGCAGAGCGTTCCGCTTCACGAGGTTGGTCGGCTCCTGCCAGTATGCCTTGAGCGGCTTCCAGAAGTCGTTGTCTAGGCCCTCGTCGTAGGCGTTGCCGTTTTGCACCACGATGGCCGTGATGCGATCCGGGTGGCGGGACGCCAGCCGGTAGCCGACCGGCGCGCCGTAATCTTGCACGTAAAGGGCGTACTTCGATAAGCCAAGTGTCTCGGTGAACTCCTCGACGACGGCGGCGAGGTTGTCGAAGGTGTAAGCGAACTCGTCCCGCGACGGCATCGAACTGTGGCCGAAGCCGGGGTAGTCGGGGGCGAGCACGCGGTAGCGGTCGGCCAGGGCCGGGATCAGGTTACGGAACATCTGCGAACTGGTCGGAAAGCCGTGCAGCAGAAGCACTGCCGGCGCGTCCTTTGGTCCGGCCTCGCGGTAGAAGACATCCAGGTCACGAACCTTGACCGTCCGGTGGGCGACTTTCGTGGAATGGATCATGGGATCTCCTGAGTTGGGTAGCCGCCATCTGAACCATCGCTCACAGAACCATTACCATTATCCGGTGACGGGTCTACCAGCAGTTTCGCAGCCGGTCGCTAATTCACGCGCCGTCTTCAACCATTACACTAGCGGAATGTCCGACGTGACACTACTCCTGGACGCTGCGGCGGCCGGGGACCGCAAGGCTGCCGCCGACTTGCTCCCGCTCGTCTATGACGAGTTGCGGAAACTTGCTGCCGCGCTGATGGCGGCCGAGTCCCCCGCTCAGACTCTGCAACCCACCGCCCTCGTCCACGAGGCGTATCTCCGCCTTGTCGGGGCAGGCGACGAACTCCGCTGGGCGAACCGCGGCCACTTCTTCGCCGCCGCAGCGGAGGCCATGCGCCGCATCCTGGTGGATTCCGCCCGACGGAAACGGACCCACAAGCACGGCGGCCGCCGGCGCCGGATCGAGTTGCACGACGTCGCGGCCGAGCCAGATGATGGCGACGAACAACTGCTCGCCCTGGATGCGGCCCTTACCCGGCTTGCCGCCGAGGATCAGGTCGCCGCTCGGGTGGTCGAGTTGCGGCACTTCGCCGGGCTGTCGATCGAGGATGCGGCTGCCACGCTCGGCATGTCTCGTGCCACGGCCTACCGCCACTGGACCTACGCCCGGGCCTGGCTCCGGGATGCTGTCTTGCGGGCCGAGTCGGACTGACGAACTTTTTTTCCGGATTCGGTGAGACAAACGGCGTCGTTTCTCGCATTGATGGGTGAACTCAAAGCCGGAGTGCCCCCATGACCATCGACCCGAAGCGCGTGAAAGAGATTTTCCTCGAAGCCGCCGAACTGCCGGACGAGGCAGCCCGAACGGCCTGCCTGGACAAAGCCTGCGGGGGCGATGCCGGGCTTCGTGCCCGGGTCGAGGCGCTGCTCCGATCCCACGATCCGGACGGCAGCTTCCTCGGCGCCCCCGCGGCCGTGCTGCCCCGCCCGGCCCCCGCTGCCACCGAGGCCTTCACCGGAAGCTCGGACCCTAGCGTGGCAGCCGCACAGAGCGCCGCCGGCGAACACGGTTCTTCCGACGACGAGCCGCTGTCGTTCCTGTCCCCTCCCACTCGCCCCGACTCGTTGGGCCGCATCGGGCACTACGAGGTGCTGCAGGTGCTCGGCCGCGGCGGCTTCGGCATCGTCTTCCGGGCGTTCGACGAGATGTTGCAGTGCGTGGTGGCGTAGAAGGTCATGGCCCCGCAGCTGGCCGCCACGTCGCCGGCGCGTAAACGCTTCCTCCGCGAGGCACGCTCCTCGGCGGCGGTGCGGCACGAGAACGTGGTGCAGGTCCACGAAGTCGCCGAGCAGCCGCTGCCGTATCTGGTCATGGAGTTCATCCCCGGCGAGACGCTCCAGGAGCGGCTCGACCGCGTCGGCCCGGTCGAGCCGGCCGAGGTGGTGCGGATCGGCCGGCAGATTGCCGAGGGGCTGGCCGCAGCCCATGCCTGCGACCTGATCCACCGCGACATCAAGCACGGAAACGTGCTTCTCGAAGGCGGACAGCACAAGGTCAAGATCACCGACTTCGGCCTGGCCCGCGCTGCCGACGATGCCAGCCTTTCGCAAAGCGGCATCATCGCCGGCACGCCGATGTACATGGCTCCCGAGCAAGCCCTTGGCAACAAAATTGACCAGCGCGCCGACCTGTTCAGTCTCGGCAGCGTGCTGTACCAGATGGCGAGCGGCCGCCCGCCGTTCCGGGCCAACAGCACTCTGTCGGTGCTCAAGCGCGTCGCCGAGGACACGCCGCGCGACATCCGCGAGATCATCCCGGAGACGCCGCAGTGGCTGTGCGACATCATCGCCAAGCTGCACGCCAAGGACCCGGCCGACCGCTATCAGTCGGCCCGCGAAGTGGCGGACGTGCTCGCCGACTGCGAGGCCCAGCTCAAGGCCAACGCCAGGCTGAAGGATTACAGCCGCATTCCGCGTCGTAAGCCGCGGCGGTCCGGGCCACAGAAGTGGGTGGCGGCGGCGGCGGCTGTATTGCTTCCCGTGATCGCCCTGGTCGTAGCCGAACTCGCCGGGTGGACGCATCTGTTTCGTTTGGGTCCGCCGAAGATAGATGCGGAGCCGCCCGGGTCTGCGGCCTATAGCTCGTTGGACGCCAGGGAAGCACAGGAAGCGTCGGCGAAGCAATTGGGCATCCCAGTCGAGACGACCAACAGCATCGGAATGAGGTTCCGACTCATCCCGCCCGGCAAGTTCACGATGGGATCGTCGAAGGAGGAAATCGACTTCTGGCTCAAACGGAATCCTAATGGCTGGGTCAACGATCGACTGCCCGGTGAAAGTCCGCAGCATGAAGTTGAGATCACGCAGCCGTTTTACATGGGGCAAACCGAGGTCACGGTGGAGCAGTTTCGACAGTTTGTGAAGGCAACGGGATACCTGACGCAGGCCGAGCGGGAAGGGGGCGCTGCTCATCATTTCCCGAATGGGGAATGCAGAACGGACGCCGGTACGAACTGGCTGAATCCGGGATTTGCGCAAACCGACAATTGTCCGGTCGTCTGCGTCAGTTGGAATGATGCTGTAGAGTTTTGCAACTGGTTGAGCAAGCAGGAAGGCAAAAAACATCGCCTGCCCATGGAAGCCGAATGGGAGTATAGCTGCAGGGCCGGATCGAAGGGCCTATGGTCTTTCGGCGACAACGAGGCCCAGCTATTCAATTACGCAAGGATCCACATCAACTCACAGGACCATACATGGCCGGTGGCTGGATTGAAGGAGAATGCCTGGGGCCTTTTCGACATGCACGGTAATGCCTGGGAGTATTGTCAGGACGCGTGGGCTCCAGATTACTACCAGACCAGTCCGCCGAAAGACCCGGCCGGCCCACGCGACGGGGGCGCGCGTGTGAGCCGTGGCGGCTCGTGGTGGGAGACGGCCGTAACTTCCCGCTCTGCATTCCGCTCGTTCGAGGGTCTCCCGAACCGCTACGACAACTACGGCGTTCGCGTCGTGCTGGTCGTCTCGCCTCCTGCCAGCGGCCGGATCGAGAGCGGGGCGAAGGACAAACCCTCATCGCCAGCGACTGTTCCGTTCACCGACGCCGACGTCCAGCGCATCGCCGCCCTGCCCGCCGCCGAGCAGGTCGAGGAAGTGCGGAGGGAGATGAAACGCCGCAACCCCGGCTTCGACGGCAAGATGGAGACCAAGATCGAGGGCGGGGTTGTAACGGAATTCCAGATCGTGGCCGACAAGGTGACAGACATTGCCCCGATTCGAGTCTTCGACGCCCTGCGGGTGCTCGTGTGCAGCGGGACGTCGATTCACGACGGGCCCAACGGGCTACTCGCGGACCTGAAGCCGCTCGAGGGAATGAACCTGGCGAGCCTGACGCATCTCGGCCTTTGGAACACGAAGGTGAGCGACGCGGGACTGGCCTACTTCAAGGACTGCAAGGGTCTGATGCATCTCGGTCTGGGCTGGACAAAGGTGAGTGACGCGGGACTGGCAAACTTCAAGGACTGCAAGAACCTGATCCAGCTCTGGGTACATAACACGCAGGTCGGCGACGCGGGCTTGGCCCATTTCCAGGACTGTAAATCCCTGACGGACCTCAATCTGGCCGGAACGAAGGTGAGCGACGCGGGACTGGCCCACTTCAAGGAGTGCAAGAACCTGAAGTACCTGTGGCTGGACCGCACGCAGGTGGGCGATGCGGGCTTGGCCCAGTTCAAGGGCATGCCTCTGAAGGGGTTGACGATCAATAACACCGGCATCACCGACCTGACTCCCCTGCAAGGCATGCCGCTGGAAGGCATTCACCTGACCCCGAAGAACATTACCCGGAGCCTGGATATTCTCCGCGACATGAAGAGCCTCAAAACCATCGGCGTCGAATGGAATCAAGCCTGGCCGGCGGCGGAGTTCTGGGAGCGCTACGACAAGGGGGAGTTCAAGTAAGCGGGTTGGCACTTCCCGCCCTTTGCCCGTTTGATCGGCGTTGGTATTGTGATAAGGAGCGGACGGAGCAGGCACCCAACTTCCAGGAGGCATCGCGATGGCAGTGACTAACCCCCCTAGCGAACTGGCTCAGGGGACCAACGCTCCCGTCACCCCGGATCTGCCCATCACCGCGTTCCGCGCGCAGCAGCTGGTCAACGTCCTGATGACGATGGAAGTCAGCTCGCAGATGCTCAGTCAAGCTCCCGAGTTGGCCCTCGTGGAGCGGCCCTGCTGGTCGGTCCCGGTGTGGTTCACCCTGCCCGGCGTCGGTCTCGTCGGCCAGGCGGGAACCATCCGGGTGGATGCGCACACGGGCGAGGTGTTGGCTGATTCGCAGACCCTGCGGGAGATCGCCAAGAATGCCAAACGCCTCGCTGAACGTCCCGCACTTTAAGCGGGAATTCCACTATTCCTGCATCCCGGCCTGTGCCCGGATGGTGCTCGCCTTCTTCGGCCAGCAGTACACCGAAGCCGATTGGCGGCGAAAGCCCAAATAGAATCACGAAAACACGAAAGTACGAAAACACGAAAGAAGAAAGAGAAAAAGGCGGCACCAGCGACCAAGCACGTCTCTTTCTGCCCCTCTATTGTCTTTTTTCGTGTTTTCGTACTTCCGTGTTTTCGTGTTTCTATTTAGCTCGCCAGCGCTGCTTCTCTTGTTGCCGCCGCTTGGCCGACTTCCGCCCCGGTCGGTAACCCGACGGCTTCACCGTGTTTACGCCGCGCTCGCCCGGCTTGTCGCCGTTGGCCGGGTTGGCGATGCTGTGGTAATGGTCCGCATCATTGGCCCGACGCCTGCGCGCCTCAATGGCTTCCTTCGGCGGCTGAGCCGGGATCAGACAATCGCAGCCCGAGCCGATGAGATCCTGCCGCCCGGCATGGATGAGTGCCTCGCGCACTGTGAACCAGTTTTCCGGCTTGAAGAACTGCATCAAGGCCCGCTGCATCTTCCGGTCCCGCAAGCCCTTGGCGATGTAAACCTCTTGCCTGGTAAAAGGATCGATGCCGGTGTAGTACATGCAGGTGGCAATGTCGAAAGGCGCGGGGATGAAATCCTGCACCTGATCGGGCCGATAGCCGTTGCGTTTGAGGAACACGGCCAGGTCGATCATGGCGTGCAAGTCGCTACCGGGGTGGCTGGCGATGTAATAGGGCACGAGATATTGCTTCGGCTTGCCGGCTTGTTGCGACGCTTTGCGGAAATCGCGGGCGAAGTTCTCGAAATTGCCGTTTTCCGGCTTCTTCATCAGCGACAACACTTGTGGATCGGTGTGTTCCGGCGCGACCTTCAGATAGCCTCCGACATGATGTTCGGCCAACTCGCGCATGTACTCCGGCGATAGCTGGGCCAGATCCATGCGGATGCCGCTGGCGACCAGCACTTTGCGGATGCCCGGCTCGGTGCGGGCGCGGCGCATCAATTCGACGAGCGGGCCGTGATCGGTGCCGAGCAGTTTGCAGATGGTCGGATGCACGCACGACAAGCGTTTGCACTTGGCCTCGACTTCGGGGCGCGTGCAGCGCATCTGATACATATTGGCCGTCGGCCCGCCGATGTCGCTGATGACGCCGCAAAACTCCGGATCGGCGGCGAGCTTGCGCACTTCGCGTAAAACAGACTCTTGCGATCTCGATTGAATGATTCGTCCCTGGTGCGCCGTGATCGAGCAGAACGTGCAGCCGCCGAAGCAGCCGCGCATCAGCGTCACCGAATCTTTAATCATCTCGAAAGCCGGGATCGGCTCGGTGTACGACGGATGTGGCCGGCGCGTGTACGGCAAATCGTAGATGCGATCCATCTCCGTTTCAGACAACGGCAGCGCCGGCGGATTAACGACGACCGCCTCGCGCTCGTGGAACTGCACCTGTGTTTGCGCGTTGTGCGGATTGGTGTTGATGTGGATAAGGCGCGTCGCCTCGACGAAGGCGTGCTTATCGGATTTGACCTCCTCGAAGCTGGGGAGAGCAATGAAGTTGCCATCCCGGAGCGTCAGCGACGGGTTCTCCCCGTCGCCGGCGCTCCGGGCTGATAATGCTTCTGATTCCTTCGCTCCCAACACATACGCCACACCGCGCAGGTCGCGCAGATCCTTGACTGTCTCTCCCGCCGCCAGCCGCCGCGCGATTTCCACAATCGTTTTTTCGCCCATGCCGTAGACGAGCAGATCGGCCTTGCTGTCGAGCAAAATCGAACGGCGAACGGTATCGCTCCAGTAATCGTAATGACCCAAGCGCCGCAGCGACGCCTCGACGCCACCGGCAATAATCGGCACTCCGCGAAACGCTTCGCGGGCGCGATGGCTGTACGGCAGCGTGGCGCGATCCGGACGCAGACCGATGCGTCCGCCCGGCGAATAGGCGTCGTCGTTACGCACCTTCTTGTTGGCGGTGTAGTGATTGATGAGCGAATCCATGTTGCCGGCGCTGATGCCGAAAAACAGGCGCGGCCGGCCGAACTGCCGCCACGGCGCGCAGCTGTGCCAATCCGGTTGGCTCAGCACGGCAACGCGGAAGCCGGCGTCTTCCAGCACGCGCGTCAGGATAGCCATAGCGAAGCTGGGATGATCGACGTAGGCATCGCCGGTGACAAAAACGACATCGACGCAGTCCCAGCCGCGCGCCCGCATCTCCGCGCCGGTCATCGGCGCCAGCGGCGCGGCATAACGTTCGTTCCATAGGGACAGCGGCATTCGATTCATGTGACCGTCTCTCACCTTTCGACTTTTGACACAAGCGGCGGCTTCCCGTATCCTAGCAACAATTCCATCAGCCCGCTTCCCTTTCGGAATGGTTTGCGAGGCAGCATCATGTTCAGCGGTGAAGCTACCGTCCAGGCTTTGCGCGAAGCCTTGCGTCTCTCTCCCGACAACCTGCCGCTGCGGCAACATCTGGCGGAAACCCTGCTGGCGCTGGGCCGGCTCGATGAGGCCGAGCACGAATATCGGCAATCGCTGGCGCAGGCCGGCGACAATGACTCCCTCAAGGTCGGCTTGGCCAACGTCTTCTGTCAGCAGGGCAAGAACAGCCAAGCGCTGGTGATCGTCGAAGCTCTGCTCAAGCAAGGGCATGTTCCGCCCCGCGCTTATCTCTTGCATGCCCGCCTGTTGGTGCGAGCCGGCGAAGTGGAGCGCGCCATCCGCCAATACCGCGAAGCCATTGACGCCGATCCCTCCCTCGCCGACGCCGACTTCGCCGAAAGCCTCGGCATCGACGCCGATCCGGATAAGAGCGACGTGGTCGAAGGGCGTCTCCGCGCCGCCGTGGAGGATGCACCCTCCTTGCCCGATGGACGGATTGAACGGCCGCGCATCACTTTTCAGGATGTCGGCGGTATGGAGTCGCTCAAGGAAGAGATTCGCTTGAAGATCATCCATCCGCTGACGCACGCGGAATTGTATGAGGCTTATGGTAAATCGATCGGCGGCGGCATCTTGCTGTACGGGCCGCCCGGCTGCGGAAAAACCTACCTGGCGCGAGCCACCGCTGGCGAAGTGCGAGCCAATTTCCTGGCCGTCGGCATCAACGACATTTTGGATATGTGGATTGGATCGAGCGAACGCAATCTGCACGAACTGTTCGAGCAAGCCCGCGGCCATCGGCCTTGCGTGCTGTTTTTCGATGAGGTGGACGCCCTGGCCGCCAGCCGTTCCGACATGCGGCAAAGCCACGGCCGTATTGTCATCAACCAGTTCCTGTCCGAGCTGGACGGCGTGCAATCGTCCAACGAGGGCGTACTCATCCTGGCGGCGACGAACGCACCGTGGCACCTCGATCCAGCCTTTCGCCGGCCCGGCCGCTTCGACCGCATCCTGTTCGTGCCGCCGCCCGACCTGGACGCTCGTGCTGCCATCCTCCGTATCCTCTGCCGCGGCAAACCGAGCCAAGATGTCGATTACGACAAACTGGCGAAAAAGACCGACAGCTTTTCGGGAGCGGACTTGAAAGCGGTGATGGACGTGGCCGTAGAGCAGAAGCTGCGCGAGGCCATGAAGGAAGGCCGGCCCAAACCGCTGACCACGCGCGACCTAATTTCCGCAGCCGGAAGTATCCGGCCATCGACCAAGGAATGGTTCGCCACGGCACGCAACTACGCCTTGTATTCCAACCAGGGCGGGATATATGACGACATTCTGAAGTATTTGAAGATGTAACATGAGCAACCATCTGGAACGAGCGCAGGTTCTTATTGATTTAGGGCGGTCCGCCCAGGCCACAGACGAATTGCGGCGAGAATTAGCGGAGAGTCCTGAGAATGCCGAGGTCCATCGATTATTGGCCTGGTGTCTGGCCGATCAAGGCCAGCTGTCGCAAGCGCAGGCGGAAGCAGAGGAGGCCATTCGACTGCAACCCAATTCCGATTTCGCGTATGGCACATTGAGTTGGATTCTGGTCCAACGACGCCGTTGGCAAGAGGCGGAAAAGGCAATCCGGGAGGCCATCCGAATCGACCCCCGTGACGCCAGACATTTTTTCATGCTGGCCCATCTCTTTCAGAAACAAAAACGCTGGAAGGACTGCGAGGAAGCTGCGCGCGAAGGGCTGCGTGTCGATCCGGACAACTTGAGGTGCGCCAACATCCTTGCCTCAGCGCTTCTGGAGATGGATCGCCCCAACGAATCCCGGCGCGTAATCGAGGCCGCGATGGCCAAGGATCCCGAGAACGCCTGGGTCCACATTAACAAAGGATTGCTCTCTCAAAAAGAAGACCAGAAGTGGGAAGCGTTACATCATTTCCGTGAGGCCGCCCGTATCGATCCTGAAAACACCGCCGTCCACAAGTGCATCAAACAATTGCAGAAGAACCCTGTCGCCTGGTCGTCCGTGTTCGCTTTTATTCTCTATCTGATCATTAGGCTGATTATTCTATTGCTGGCGAACAAGTAGATTGCCCTCGTTTCCACACTCGACATGAGAACAAGGGCAATTGGAGTCGTGCTAATCTCATGAATCCCCATTACGACCGCGCCTTGTTGCTCTATCAGCAATCGCGCTACGACCTAGCGGAGCAAGAATTGCATCACGCGCTGGCGGATGAGCCGAACAATCCGCTCGCCCATTCCTTGAGCCAGCGGACAAAACGTTTTGATCGGAGCCTGAAGCGTAAGCGAAGGAAGTTCAACCCTCGCTTACGCTTCAGGCTCCGATCAAAACGTTTTGTCCGCTAGCCCTAAGAATGGCCAAATTCCGGCATGCGCCCTTCGCACACATCGCGTTCCCATTCGTCGAGCAGCGGCCAACTGGTGGCGCAGGTGCCGAAGTCGGCCATCGACTGATATTGCGTCAGGCGGTCGATGGCCTTCTGGAGGATGCGCGGATCGCGGCGGAAGACGGGTCCGTGGCTGGGCAGCAAAAATTCGGCGTCGTCGCGGCTAATGCGTTTGAGTGAATCGAGGAAGTGCGGCAGGTTCGAGCCGTGATGGGCGTCGATAACGCCGACGCAGCTGTCCTTGTAGATGTTGTCGCCGCTGAAGAGCAGGTTGCCCATCTTGAAGCTGAGATGTCCCGGCGTGTGGCCGGGCGTGTGCCATACCTTCATGCGCAAATCGCCGACGGCAATGGTATCGCCTTCATTGAGGAGAATGTCGATCTTGCATGGCGTCAACGGCAACTCGATGCCCTGGGCCTTGATGGAGGCGTAGGTTTGCACTTCGTCGGCCGACTCCAACGGCGCGACGCTGAGCGGATGAGCGGCCGTCTTGGTCTTGAGGATCTCCTTGGCGCGGGCTAGTCCCTGGATATGATCGGCGTCGGCATGCGTGGCGATAATCATCTTGCAGGTGGACAGGTTGAAATCCATGCGGCGGATCAGCTCGATGATCTCCTCAACGGTATCGAGATAGCCGATGTCGATAAGCAGGAACTCGTTGCCGCCGTCGAGAAGATAAACGTTGACGCCCAGGCGGCGCCCGGCCTGGTAATTCATCTCAATGATTCGGGGAAACAGATACTTCCGCACCAACATGATCGCCGTCCCTGCAACGAGGAGAAGAATTCCTTCGTCATGATAGGAGCGTCGGCGGGAGATTCAAGCATGTACAGTAAAACCCGTTTGGTGGAAACCTCCGAGCGTTGAGGAAGTGAAAAAATCCAAAAAAAGTCGCCGCCGATAGAGACGATTTGCTCGCGTTCGCACTTACTGAGTCCAGCGTTAGAAATGACACCGTATTCTCGAAAATCTGCAGGAAAACCAGCGGTTTTTCAGATGGCAGTGGCATTTCCAACGCTGGACTCAGTAAGTAGATAGGAACACGCTCGGAATGCAAGAGAGAGACCCGCGGGATCGCGGTGCGCGCAGGCATTCACGAACCCCTCGATATTTTGTCCGACCGGCGTTCGTTCGGCCATCGAGGCGTTCGCTCAGGCAACAGGAATTTCGCTATGTGGTTGAACACTCTGTATCGGCGTTGGTTTGGACGTTCGCGTCCGCTGCCTTCCTCCCTCCAGCGAGGACGCTCGGCGCGGCAGCGGCCAAGTTTCCGTCCGCGTCTGGAAGCGCTGGAAGATCGCACGCTGCTCTCGGGCAACCTGCCCTTCGCCAACCCGTCCACCACCGCTCAATTGGCCGCGGACATAACCCAGGCCGACAATCACCCCGGATCGTATTCGATCAAGTTGGTAAACAACACGCCCTACGTTTTGAACAACACGACGGGAGCGTTGCCGGCTTCAAGGCCGGCGTCACGCTGACGATCGACGGCAACGGCGACACCATTAACGGCTCCAACCAGTTTCGCCTTTTCGACGTGCAGAGCGGCGCCTCGTTGACGCTGAACGATTTGACGCTGACCGGCGGCCTGGCTCAAGGCATGGGCATGGCGGCGGAAGGCTGGGCCGTCTACAGCTCGGGCAAACAACTGACACTCAACAATGTGACGGTCAAGAGCAATCGGGCTGTAGGCAGCAACGGCAGCAACGGCGGCAATGGCGCGAGCGCTTCCGGCGGCGGTATCTACGTGGCCAAAGGCATCGCCGTGCTGAACAATGATGTCTTCAGCAACAATCAAGCCGTTGGCGGCGACGGCGGCGCAGCCGGCAACGCCAGCGGCTCCCACGGCATCGGCGGCATCGGTGGCAATGGCGGCGCTGCTTCGGGCGGCGGCATGTACGTGGCGGCAAGGAGCGTCACGCTAACCAATGACACTTTCAGCAGCAATCGCGCCACTGGCAGCAACGGCGGCGCCGGCGGCAACGGTTTCACTGGCGGCAACGCTGGCTCGGGCGGCAACGCCGACGGCGGCGGCATGTACGTGGCGGGAGGAGCCGTCACGTTGAACACCGATGCCCTTAGCAGCAATCACGCCGCGGGCGGCAACGGCGGCAACGGTGGCGCCAGCGGCAACAGCCTCACCAGCCACTTCGTCGGCGGCATCGGCGGCAACGGCGGCAATGCCACGGGCGGCGGCTTGTACGTGTTTGCCGGCGTCACCGTCCTGGGCAGCCACACCACCATTACCAATAACATGGTGACGGCAGGCAACGGCGGCGGCCCCGATGGCGTCGCCGGCACCGCCTCGTTTGCCGACATCGCCGCCAATAGTTCCGGCTTGGGCGATTACGTGACGAGCTAAGGTCGCGTCCACGCAGACTTTTGGTTAGCCGCGATGCGCAGCGGAGCGCGGGCCGTCGCGCTCCGCTGCGCATCGCGG
>Ga0335075_10010392_pt1 | contig 14131 bp, 11 predicted proteins | sample Lox_Sample_24_FD_206723 | JGI IMG/M metagenome (GOLD analysis project Ga0335075, IMG submission 206723) | Soil microbial communities from Loxahatchee National Wildlife Refuge, Florida, United States - Lox_Sample_2.4 | ecosystem: Environmental > Terrestrial > Soil > Wetlands | place: USA...
CGGTCGCGGCCTGAAGGGTGTGGGGCGTTCTGCGCTTTGAACGCGTATGTGATATCAGCCCTCGAGTGATATCGCATACGCGTTCGTTTCCGAAACAGAGTGCACACCAACTTCTGGTGCACAGGTGGCTGGTGTGACTTAGCGGCCGACGTAATCGACCCGACAGGGTGCGTCGGCTCGCGCTACGCCACCGATTTGTGCGGGCACCGGCTGAGGGTGCGTCACCCAACCCGGTGTCATCCGATAGCGGCCGAACAAGTGCGTCATCGCCGCCGTCATCGCGGAGAGCGAAAACGGTTGCGCCGGACAGGAATGCCGTCCATGGCCGAAAGCCGTCACCAGCATCGGCGAGGGGAGCGCCTTCTCGTCGGCAAGCCGATGCCGCGTCCATCGGTCCGGATCCCAGTGCTCCAGCCCCGGCGCAGCCGAGGTGTTCAGCAGGGGCAGCAAGGTGGCGATCGTCCAGCCCGATGGCACCTGGTAGCTGACATCGCCGGTGTCCAAGCGGACCGGTGACAGCACGGTGCGGGACATGATCGAGCGCTGTGCCAGACGGGTGGACTCCAGGGCGCAGCGCTGCGCCAGGTCGGCGTCGCCGTCGACGACCCGCGCCAAATGCGCGGGGTGCTCGAGCAGGTCGACCAAGGCCCAGCCAAGAGCGGCAGCCAGGTTCGACATCGAGGCGATGTGGATCAGCGCGACGTCGAACGCGATTCCCCGCAAGCGAATGTCTGGCGGCTCTGAACTCCAGGAGTCCACGATTCTGCCGAACAGGCCGCGATCGTCCGCGCCGTCGGCGTCCCAGCGACGCACGGCGTCGGCGACGATATCCGCAACCTCCTCGAGGGCCGCGCGCTCAGCCCGCTTGTTCGACGCGGCGACGGCTGCCATTGCGTCGGGATGCACGAACGCGTCGGCGCCGTCCAGGATGTCGAAGGCCCGCGCCAGCCGAACGAACGTCTCGCCGTCAGCCGATCCCGGGCCGGCCCAGGAGGCTAGCCCCATGCGGTGGCCGAGTCGGCGGCTCAGGTCGAAGACGTCCAGTGAGCCTGATGATCCCAACTCGGCGGTCGTCTGCTCGAGCGCTCGATCCAGATTGGTCAGGTAGCTGGCAACGTCGTCGCGGCGAAACAGCGTGCCAGGCAAGATGTGCCGGCCAGTGAAGATCTCGTCGGGGAGTTTGCGGCGCAGCATCAGGTAGTCGGCGACGCCTTTTGAGGCTTTCTCTTCCGGCAGCCCGTAGAACGACTCGACGCCGGCGGGGGAGAACGTGAAGAGGTAATGATCCGGACCGCTGTGTACGGCGAAGGTGTCGCCGTGTCTGGCGCGCGCCGCCGCGATCGCGGCGACGGCGTCGGGTACCGAGACATCCCACGGCAGACCGGTGCCCTCGGCGTATGGCGGCGCGGGATCCGGGCTGCTATCGGGCACGGGTCAGCGCCGCGGCGCCCGCACGGCCCGATTGCGTAAGGCGCTGAACGCGCCGCGCACCGCGTGCTCGGTGACCGACAACGGCGACATCACCGTCTCGCCGACGCTCACCATGTAGTCGATACGCTCGACGATGGCCTCCACCGGAGCGACGAGGGTGACCAACCGCCCCATCAAGTCATCAATCCTGCCCAAGGTGGCCTCGAAGTGGTCCAGGCCCGAATCGAGGCGGTCAACGGCGGTGTTCAGGCGCGTGAGCGAATCGTTGAGGTCGCCCAAGGTGTCACCGAGGCCGCCTAACACGTCCTCCAATTGGTTGACGGTGACGTCGGCGTTCATTGCCGCCTGGGTGAGCGTCTTGAGTCGCTGTCGCGGCGGGCGGCTGCCGGCGCTTTTGTCTGCCATGACGGCCATTATTACCGTAGCGGGAACCTGCGGAGCCGTTTGCCCATCTGATGGGATATGCAACCCAGGCATTGCGACCAATACCGGCCCGCACAACCCAGCACCATCCGGCGGCTCGAGGACTATGCGCGCGGCTACGCCGATCGGCTGGCTGAGCGGCGCCGCTAGTTGGACGCTTGCCCGGCCGGGGTCTTGGAGGCCGCCTGGGTGTCGAGAAACCAGACGGTGTCCTCGCGACCGATGGCACCGGCGGCCGGTATGGACACCGGGTCCGCGCCGCCGAGTGCGGCGGCCACCGCGTCGGCCTTCTCCGCCCCCGACACTAACAACCAGACTTCGCGCGAGCGCTGAATTGCGGGCAATGTCAACGTAATCCGTCGCGGCGGCGGCTTCGGTGAATCCTCGACGCCGACGACAAGCCGCGTGTTTTCGTGTACGGCCGGCGTGTCCGGGAACAGCGAATTGATGTGGCCTTCGGGTCCGACGCCGAGCAGATGGACGTCGAAATTCGGTGTGGGCTCGCCCGGTTCGGCGTTTGCGGCCAGCAGCTGCTCGTAGGACAGGGCGGCGGCAGCGAGATCGCTGTCGAATTCACCGTCACTGGCCGGCATAGCGTGCACGTTGCGCGCCGGGATGTCGATGTGATCGAGCAACGCATCATGGGCCTGCTTGTCGTTGCGTTCGTCGTCGCCTTCGGTGACGTAGCGCTCGTCACCCCAGAACACATGCACTTTGGACCAGTCGACTCGTTCTGCCTGCGCGGCAAGATAACTCATCAGCCGGTTGCCATTGCCGCCGCCGGTAAGCACGATCTGCGCCCGCCCGCGGTCGGCGATGGCCGCGTTGATGACTCCAATCAGTCGCTCGCCCGCAGCAGTGACCAGTCCGTCGCTGTCGGGAAATGTCTCAACGTTGGTTTTCACACGTACTCCACTCGGTCGATGCCTTCGAGCGCCGAAAAGTAGATCGCGTCCGGGTCCAACCGGCGCAGATCCTCGGCCAGGCATTCCGGCGATTCTCGACGTGGCAACGGGACAAGCGCATCGGGCTTGGCGGTGCGGCTCAGTGTCGCCGTCGTTCCCTCCTGCGGTCTACTCAGCGTCACAGTCTCGCTCTTGCGCACCAGTTCGACCTTGAGCTCACCGACCGCGCGCCGCACCGGCCCGTCGATCCGGCTTGCCAACCAGCCCGCAAGGACGTCGAGTGCCGGTTCGGTCTTGAGCCCCGACACCAGCGCCGAGGTGATCGGCTCATGCGGTGGCAGGTCGATCGCCGAGGTGAGCAGCGCCCGCCAGTAGGTAACCCGGCTCCAGGCCAGGTCGGTGTCACCAGGGGTGTATCCGGGCAACCTGCTTTTGATGCAAGCCAATGGGTCGGCCCCGTTGGTTGCGTCGGTGATACGCCGAACTGCCAATTGGCCCAACGGGTCCTGCGCCGGCACCCTCGGCGCGAGATCCGGCCACCACGCAACCACCGGGATGTCGGGCAGCAAGAACGGCACGACGACGCTGCCTCGATGTTCGGCGAGCGGACCGGACAGCCGCAGCACCACCACCTCGCTGGCGCCGGTGTCACCGCCGACCCGCAGTTGCGCATCCAGACGCGCCTCGGCCGCATCGGCGTCACCGGTCATCACGACGATCACCCGGCTCGGGTGCTCGTGGCTGGCCGCATTTGCCGCCTCGATGGACTCCTCGAGCATCGTTTCGCTATCCGGCGCGATGACCAGCGTCAGCACCCGGCCGAGGGTTACCGCGCCGGTCTTCTGGCGCAACTCGTCGAGCTTCTTGTTGATGTCGTTGGTGCTGGTATCCGGCAACTCGACAATCACGGCCTTCTCCATTCCCGGCCGGTACGCCGCAGCATTTCGAACGCCGACGGCGGGCCCCAGGTGCCCGACTCATACGGTTCGGGCTTGCCGTGTTCGGCCCAGTTGTCGAGCGCCGGATCCAGTATTTCCCAAGCCAATTCGACTTCCTCGTTGACCGGGAACAGCGAGGGCTCGCCGAGCAAGACGTCGAGGATAAGCCGTTCGTAGGCCTCGGGGGAATCCTCGGCGAACGCGGAGCCATAGGAGAAATCCATGTTGACGTCGCGCACTTCCATGGCGCTGCCCGGCACCTTGGATCCGAATCGCAGGGTAATACCTTCGTCCGGCTGTACCCGGATCACCAGCGCGTTCGCGCCGAGCTCATCGGTCATCGTCGCGTCGAACGGCAGATGCGGCGCCCGCTTGAAGACGAGCGCGATCTCGGTCACCCTGCGGCCCAAGCGCTTTCCGGTTCGCAGGTAAAACGGCACACCGGCCCAGCGACGGGTATCGACTTCCAGGGTGATGGCGGCGAACGTCTCGGTGGTGGAGTCTTTGGAGAATCCCTCCTCGTCGAGCAGCCCGACCACGTGCTGGCCGCCTTGCCAGCCGGCGCTGTACTGACCGCGGGAGGTGGTCTCGTCCAGGGGTTCGGCAAGCTGGGTGGCCGAGAGCACCTTGATCTTTTCGGTCTGCAACTCAGACGGGTGAAAGCTCACCGGCTCTTCCATCGCGGTCAACGCCAGCAGTTGCATCAGATGGTTCTGAATCACGTCCCGCGCCGCGCCGATGCCGTCGTAATAGCCTGCGCGGCCGCCGAGACCGATGTCCTCGGCCATGGTGATCTGCACGTGGTCGACGTAGTGCGCGTTCCAGATCGGGTCGAACAACTGATTGGCGAACCGTAGCGCCATGATGTTCTGCACCGTCTCCTTGCCCAGGTAGTGGTCGATGCGGAACACCGATTCCTCGGGAAAGACGTTGTTCACCACTTTGTTGAGCTCGCGTGCGCTGTCCAAGTCATGGCCGAACGGCTTCTCGATGACCACCCTCCGCCAGCTGCCGTCCTGAGACTTGGCCAGCCCGGCGTTGTAGAGCTGCTCGAGCACCGCCGGGAAGCTCTTCGGCGGAATCGCCAGGTAGAAACCGTGATTGCCGCCGGTACCGCGTTCTGCGTCCAGCTTCTCCAATGTCTCGGCCAGCCGCGCGAACGCGGATTCATCGTCGAAGTTGCCTTGGACGAAGCGACATCCCTCGGCCAGCCGGTCCCAGATCACCTGCCGAAACGGCGTGCGGGAGTGTTCTTTTACGAGCTGGTAGACCTCGTTGCTGAAAGCCTCGTCGTCCCAGTCCCGGCGGCCGAAACCGACCAGAGCGAAGGTGGGCGGCAGCAACCCGCGGTTGGCCAAGTCGTAGATGGCCGGTACCACCTTCTTGCGGGCCAGGTCGCCGGTGACGCCGAAAATCACTACGGCGCAAGGCCCGGCGATTCGCGGCAGCCGCTTATCGCGCTTGTCCCGTAGCGGGTTTTGCCACTGCCCGGCGTTACCGCGGGTGGCGGCTGGACTCATTTCGCGGCGGAGTCAAGCTGAATCTGGGTCTCCTTCAGCAGCTCGTTCCACGAGGCCTCGAACTTGTCCACGCCTTCGTTCTCCAGCACGAGGAAAACGTCGGTCAAGTCGATGCCGACCGCCTCCAACTTGTCGAATACCTCCTGGGCGGCTGATGCGGTGCCGGTAACGGTGTCGCCGCTGATGACACCGTGCTCGGCGACCGCGTCAATCGTCGGCTCCGGCATGGTGTTCACGGTGTTCGGCGCGACCAGCTCGGTGACGTAGAGGGTGTCGGAGTAGTCAGGATTCTTGACGCCGGTGGACGCCCACAGCGGCCGCTGTACCCGCGCCCCGTCGGCCTCGAGCGATGTGAAGCGGTCGCCACCAACGAACACTTCCTGGTAGGCCGCATACGCGAGCCTCGCGTTGGCCACTCCGGCTTGTCCGCGCAAGGCCAGCGCCTCGGCCGACCCGATCTTTTCCAGGCGCTTGTCGATCTCGGTGTCCACGCGTGAGACGAAAAACGAAGCCACCGAGTGGATCTTGGACACGTCGTGTCCGGCTGCCTTGGCGGCTTGCAGCCCGTCGAGGTAGGCACCCATCACCTCGCGGTGGCGTTCGACCGAGAAGATCAGCGTGACGTTGACCGAAATCCCCTCCGCCAGCGTCGAAGTGATCGCGGGAAGTCCCTCCTTGGTGGCCGGGATCTTGATCAGCACGTTGGGCCGGTCGACGATCTTCCACAACTCGACGGCCTGCGCGACCGTCTTGTCGGTGTCGTGCGCGAGCCGCGGGTCGACCTCGATCGACACTCGGCCGTCGACCCCGTCGGAGGCCTCCCACTGAGGCCTCAGCACATCGGCGGCGTTGCGGACGTCATCGGTCGTGGCCGTACGGATGGTGGCGTCCACGTCGGCACCGCGGTCGGCAAGCTCGGCAATCTGTCCGTCGTACGTGTCGCCTTCCGCCAGCGCCTTCTGGAAGATCGACGGGTTGGTGGTGACACCGACGACGCTCTTCGTGTCGATCAGCTCTTGCAGGTTGCCGGACTGCAAGCGCTGCCGGGAGAGGTCATCAAGCCAGACGGATACGCCCGCGGCGGACAATGCGGCGAGGTTGGGATTCTGGGTCATCGGACTTCCTTCTCTTAGTTGTCGATTGTTCGTTCAGCGGCGTCGACGACGGCTTCCGGGGTGAACCCGAACTCGCGGAACAAAGTCTTGTAATCAGCGGATTCCCCGTAGTGCTCGATCGAAACGATCTCGCCGGTGTCGCCGACAAGTTTGTGCCAGCTCTGCGCGACGCCGGCCTCGACCGCGACACGAGACGACACCGATGGCGGGAGCACGCTGTCTTGGTAATCCTGCGGCTGCGACTCGAACCATTCGACACATGGCATTGACACCACGCGCGCGATGATGTCCTTGTCCGCCAACAACTTCTGCGCCTCGACGGCGAGCTGGACCTCGGAGCCGGTGGCGATCAACACCACGTCGGGTTCGTCGCCGCCCGCATCGCCGAGGATGTATCCGCCCTTGGCCACCCCTTCATAGTTGGTGTTTTCGAGGATCGGCAGACCCTGACGGGTCAAAATCAGTCCCACCGGGCCGCTGCCGTTGCCGCGGGCCAGCACCGTACGCCAGGCGTAGGCCGTCTCGTTGGCGTCGGCCGGGCGCACCACCGACAGATGCGGGATGGCGCGCAGCGCCGCCAAGTGCTCGATCGGTTGGTGGGTCGGGCCGTCCTCGCCGAGTCCGATCGAATCGTGCGTCCATACATAGATGGTGTCGATGTCCATCAACGACGCCAATCGCACCGCCGGGCGCATGTAATCGGAGAACTGGAGGAACGTGCCGCCGTAGGCGCGAGTCGGGCCGTGCAGCACGATGCCGGACAAGATCGAGCCCATCGCGTGCTCGCGAACACCGAAATGCAGCGTGCGACCATACCAGTCCGCCGTGTAGTCTTTGGTCGAGATCGATGGCGGGCCAAAGGATTTCACGTTGTCCATGGTGGTGTTGTTGCTGCCCGCCAGGTCGGCCGAGCCGCCCCACAACTCGGGAAGTTTCGGGCCCACCGCGTTCAGCACCTTGCCGGACGCCGCGCGCGTGGCCAGCGCCTTGTCGCCCGGTTCCCAGTGCGGGATGTCGGAATCCCAGCCGTCGGGCAGCTTTTCGGCGGTCAACCGGTCCAGCAGCGCTTTGCGTTCGGGTTCGCGCTGCGCCCAGGCCTCGAATTCCGGCCGCAACTTTTCGTGCGCTTCTTTGCCGCGCTCCACCAGCTTGCGGGTATGCGCGAGCACCTCGTCGCGCACCTCGAAGGTCTTGTCGGGATCGAATCCCAGGATCTTCTTGACCGCCGCGACCTCGTCGTCGCCAAGCGCCGCGCCGTGCGCCTTACCGGTGTTCATCGCCGTGGGCGCCGGGTAGCCGATGATGGTGCGCAGCGAGATGAACGACGGCCGGTCGGTCACCGCCTTCGCGTTGGCGATGGCTTCCTCGATACCGACCACGTTCTCGCCGCCCTCGACGCGCTGTACATGCCAGCCGTACGCCTCATAGCGGGCCGCGGTGTCCTCGCAGAGCGCGATGTCGGTGTCGTCCTCGATGGAGATCTGGTTGTGGTCGTAGAACACGATGAGGTTGCCGAGTTGTTGGACCGCGGCCAGCGACGACGCCTCGGAGGTGACACCTTCCTCGATGTCGCCGTCGGAGGCGATCACGTAGATGTAGTGGTCGAACGGGCTGGTCCCGGCCGCGGCGTCCGGATCGAACAGGCCGCGTTCGTAGCGCGAGGCCATCGCCATCCCCACCGCCGACGCCAGACCCTGGCCCAGTGGGCCGGTGGTGATCTCCACGCCCGTGGTGTGCCGGAATTCTGGGTGTCCGGGAGTCTTGGATCCCCACGTGCGCAGCGACTCGATGTCGGACAGCTCCAGACCGAATCCGCCGAGGTAGAGCTGGATGTAGAGGGTCAGGCTGCTGTGCCCGGCGGACAGCACGAACCGATCCCGGCCGAGCCAGTGGGTGTCGCTGGGGTCGTGGCGCATGGTCCGCTGAAACAGCGTGTAGGCCAGCGGGGCCAGGCTCATTGCCGTCCCGGGGTGGCCGTTGCCGACCTTCTGGACCGCGTCGGCGGCCAGCACCCGAACGGTGTCGACCGCGGCCGAATCGAGTTCGGTCCAGTCGTCAGGCAGGTGCGGTTGGGTGAGGGTCGAGATGTCTTCGAGTGTGGTCACGAGCGTCCTCGGGTCGGCGAAGTGATCGTCTCCCACCCTAGTGCGGGACCCTACGTCGATGCAGGTCCGGTAGCACGTGAACTCCCGGCAAATTGTTGTGAGTCGACCCTGGACTAGGAGCGGCCTAAGCGGGCGGTCTACCATCGCCTGTAGTAGAAGCTGCGCGCTGCTGTGATCCGAGGAGTCATTGCGTGAGCATTCGCGAGCGCGTTGCGCCGAGTCGAGTCAGCAACACGTTGCTGGCATACCTGGCGCTGACCAAGCCGCGGGTCATTGAACTGTTGCTGGTCACCGCGATTCCGGCGATGTTGCTGGCCCACCGCGGCACGGTGAACCCGTTGCTGATCCTCTACACGCTGATCGGCGGCATGCTGGCGGCCGGTGGTGCCAACACGCTCAACTGTGTGGCCGACGCCGACATCGACAAGATGATGAAGCGGACCGCTCGCCGACCGCTGGCGCGGGCGGCGGTGCCGACCAGGCACGCGCTGGTGTTCGGGCTGGTGTTGAGCGTCGCCTCGTTCTTCTGGTTGTGGCGGACGACGAACCTGTTGTCGGGACTGCTCGCGGTCGCGACGATCGCGTTCTACGTGTTCGTCTACACCCTGCTGCTCAAGCGCCGGACTTCGCAGAACGTGGTCTGGGGCGGGGCAGCCGGCTGCATGCCGGTGATGATCGCCTGGTCGGCTGTCACCGGCACGATCGGCTGGCCGGCGCTGGCGATGTTCGCAATCATCTTCTTCTGGACGCCGCCGCATACCTGGGCGCTGGCGATGCGCTACAAGGACGATTACAAAGCGGCCGGGGTGCCGATGCTGCCGGCCGTCGCCACCGAACGCCAGGTGACCAAGCAGATCCTGGTCTACACCTGGCTGACGGTCGCCGCGACGTTGGTGCTGGCGCTGGCCGCGGGGTGGCTTTACACGGCGGTGGCCGCGGTGGCCGGGGTGTGGTTCTTGGCGATGGCCCACCAGCTTTACGCCGGGGTGCGCCGTGGCGAACCGGTCAAGCCGCTGCGGCTGTTCTTGCAGTCGAACAACTACCTGGCGGTGGTGTTCTGCGCTTTGGCGATCGATTCGGCACTGGCGCTGCCGACGTTGCTGCACGCGTGAGGCATAACGCAAGCATCTGGACCTCCAGATACCCGGTAGGGGAACGGGGTCTTGTGTCTACGACGCAGCGTCGTATTCAATCCCCGTCGTGGTTTCACCTGTGTGGATGGCGTCGCCGCCGGAGGTGCACTCGGCGCTGCTGAGCAGCGGTCCGGGACCGGGCTCGTTGTTGGCCGCCGCGGCGGCGTGGTCGTCGCTCAGCGGTGGATATGCCGCGGAGGCTTCCGAATTGAGTGCGGTGTTGACGGCGGTACAAGCCGGCGGGTGGCAGGGCCCGAGTGCGTCGCAGTATGTCGCTGCCCACGCGCCGTACCTGACCTGGTTGACGCGGGCCAGCGCCGACAGCGCGGTCGCAGCCGCGCAACATGAGACCGCGGCCGCGGCATACACGGCGGCGCTTGCGGCGATGCCGACGTTGGGGGAGCTGGCCGCCAACCACACCGTGCACGGGGTGCTGGTGGCGACGAATTTCTTTGGGATCAATACGATTCCGATCGCGCTCAACGAGGCCGACTATGTGCGGATGTGGCTGCAAGCGGCCACCACGATGGGCGTCTATCAGGCGGTCGCGGGATCGGCTCTCGCCGCTGTCCCGCGAACCGAGCCCGTACCGCAGATCCTGGTCACCGGCGGCGAAACCGCCTCTGCGACAACGCAAGCCGCCGTAACGCAGCAGCAGTTCGCGGCCGCCGACTCGTCGTGGCAGGACCAGCTGGCCGCGCTGTTGCACATCTACACCCAGGATTTCGCCCAGCCGCTGGGCGAGCTGCTCTACCCGAACGGGTGGCCGTTTCCCGCTTCTTCGTTCAGTAGCGGCGTCGCCAACGCACTGCAGTCGGCGATCCCCGGCCTGTCACCTGCGCTTGCCTCCGCGCTCGGCTGGACGGTCTTTCACACGGTGGTGCTGTTCTGGCCGTTTGTGCAGGCGGCACCCTTTTTATTGCCCTTCGCCATACCTGCCGCGTTCGCGGCGGGATTCGCCGGGTTGGCGGGCATCGCCGGGGTGGCCGGTGCCGCGGGCATCCCGGTCGCTCCGGTCGCGGGCATGCCAGGGGCGCCGCTCAGTGCCGGGCCGGTGGTTACGACGCCGTCGGTGTCGACGATCGGCAGCACCGGAACGAGTGGCGGCCATGCGCCGGCGGCGTCAAGCGTCGCCGCACCGAGTTCGATCACGGCACCCGGCGGTGGACCGCCGGGGGCCGGGCCGGGTTTCGCGCCACCGTATGCGGTGGGCGGTCCAACGATGGGATCCGCGGTGAGCGTCCTGGCCACAACCCGCGAGCCGACCTCGCGTGGTGCGTCCAAGGCGCCGGCAGCCGGCACGGCGGCAACGGCCGCAGCGCGGGAACAGACACGGAAACGACGACGTCAGCGCGCACGGCAGGATGCGCACGAGTTCATGGACATGAACGTCGGTGTCCACCCGGATTGGAATACGTCGACGGCGGCTGCCTCAGATCAAGGCGCCGGAAACCTGGGTTTCGTCGACACGCTGCCGAAACGCAGCCAGCACGCGGCGGGGTTGGCGACGTTGGCCGATGATGGGTTCGACGGGGGACCGGCGGTGCCGATGGTTCCGGGCACGTGGGGCACCGGCGCGCCTTGACCAGCGGATACCCCCTACGGGCACCGGGTCTTGCCCTACGACACAGCGTCGTATTGAATGCCGTCGTGATCCCACCGGCGTTGCTCGACGGCGCATACGGCTTGGCCGCTGCGCGGATGGGCGGCCGATGACGGCGCCGGTGTGGATGGCGTCTCCGCCGGAGGTGCATTCGGCGTTGCTGAGCAGCGGACCCGGGCCAGGGTCGCTGGTCGCGGCAGCTGGCGCGTGGAACTCGTTGAGCGCCGCCTATGCGGCAGTGGCTGACGAACTCAGCGCAGTCTTGGCGGCGGTGCAGGCCGGGGCGTGGCAAGGCCCCAGCGCCGAGCGCTACGTGGCCGCCCACGTCCCGTATCTGGCATGGCTGATGCAGGCCAGCGCCAAAAGCGCATCCGAAGCCGTCCAGCACGATAACGCGGCCGCTGCCTACACCGCGGCATTGGCCGCGATGCCGACGATGCCGGAACTGGCCACCAACCACATCGTTCACGGCGTGCTGGTAGCGACGAATTTCTTTGGTATCAACACCATTCCGATCGCGCTCAACGAGGCCGACTATGCGCGGATGTGGATCCAGGCGGCGAGCACGATGGGCGCCTATCAAACAGCGACCACTGCGGCGGTCGCCGCGGCGCCGCAAACCGATCCGGCGCCGCAGATCGTCAATTCCACCAGCGGTGCTAAGCCCGCCGATGGCGAGTTCGGTGGCGGGGGCAGCGACAGCAGCGACAGCTCGATTCTGCCCATCGTCGACGACGACTCCGGCGATCCATACCAATTGAGTTGGTGGATAAATCGATTCCTCGAAGTTCCACAAACCATCGAGAGGGACATTGCACTAATCGAACAGAATCCGGTCCAAGGGCTGACGCAGTTGTGGGCCGACGTCGGTGGACTGGCATCAGACGAGTGGGGCCACCTGGGCGAAGTCTTTCAAGCCTTCCCCGAGCTGTACGCGATCCCGCTGATCGCGCCGATCGGTCTGACCGGAGGCGTCGCGGGCCTGGCTGGACTGGCTGGCATCCAGACTGAAGCGGCGCAGATTCCCGCTGATGTACCGGCACCGACGCCGCAAGCACCGAGCCTGCCAGCAGCGACGAGTAGTCCTGTTGCAGTGGGTGTTTCGGGTGCAGCCCCCAGCACGACGCCGACGCCTTCTCACGCGCCCACGGCGAGCACTGTCGTCGCCTCCCCGCCGAGCCCGCCCGTCGGCGGCGGGCCGGGTTTTGTGCCTCCCTACGCCGTTGGGCCGCCAGGCATTGGGCTCGGTTCCGGGATGAGTGCTGGCGCCAAAACGCAAGAGCCGACGTCCCGTGGCTCCGCGAAGACGCCCGAGGTGGCGGCCGCTGCGGCGGCCGTGGGGGCGCAGCGCCGGCGCCGCCGCCGCGCTGGAATCCGCGGGTACAGCCACGAATACATGGACATCAATGTCGGCGTACCCCCGGACTGGGGCCTGCCCGATGAGCGAGATGCGGTCGAGGCGACGGTGGCCTCCGACCGGGGCGCCGGGCCGTTGGGTTTTGCCGGCACGATCAGCAAGCAGACAGGCGCGGAAGCGGCGGGCTTGACCACGTTGTCCGGCGATGACTTCGGCGGTGGCCCTACGATGCCTATGGTGCCGGGCACCTGGAATCCTGACCAGGCCGGTGAGGTGTAAGAAGGCGGAGAGCACGGCTGATGCAGCAACGCTTGTCGGGCGTTGATTTCGAATTCTCGCTGGCGTGGTTGCTTCACCCGATCTCGGTGGAAACCTTCCTCGCCGAGATATGGGCGAAAACGCACCACCACGTCGAACGCGACCGCGCCGATTACTTCGAGGCCCTGCTGCCGGGACCGTCGCTGACAGAGGACCTCGTCGCAGCTTTCTGCCAAGAATCATCGGCCCTGCGCCTGATGCGGGAGAAGGACAAGAAGGGCCCGGACAGCTACCGGCTCGACGATGGCAGCCTTGATCTTGGCGGCATCCGCGATGACTTTGCCGATGGCTACACCATCGTCTTGGACGGCGTTGAGCGCCACGTGCGCGCCGTTGCCGCGCTGTCTCAGGCCATCGAGGTCGAGCTGAACTTCCCAGTACAGGTCAATGCCTACCTCACGCCGCCCCGCTCGCAAGGACTCGTTCCGCACTACGACGACCACGACGTCCTGATCCTGCAGATCCAGGGGTCCAAGACCTGGCACATCTACGAAGGCGCCGACGTACCGCCGCGTGAGATACAGCGCGATAAGGACAAAGCCGTTGCCATCGAAGACCTTCCGGCGCCGACCGACGTGCAGCTGCAGGCCGGCGACGTCCTCTACCTGCCGCGCGGCAAAGTGCATGAGGCCGAGACGAATTCAGAGCCATCCATCCATCTGACCGTGGGTGTGCACGCGCCGACCGCGCTCATGCTTGCCGTCGGTGCGCTTTATGCGCAGAGTTTTCACGATGACCGTCTCAACGCTCAGCTGCCGCCGCGGCACCTGGACGAAGCGGACCAGCGCGCCGCATTGGATGCGCTGATGCGTGCTACCGCCAACACCGTCGAGGACCCGAGCGCGCTGGCGAGAGGGCTCGACACATTGGCGGACGTCCTTGTCCGGCGCGGCCGGTGTCCGCCGGTCGGACCGATTGCGGACGCCGTCGGAATCGACGGCCACACACTGGTGCGCAAGTATCAACCGCTGTATTCCTCGGTGAAGGCCGAAGCCGGCGGCGTCACGCTGCAGTTTGCGAGCTTGTCGGTGGGCGCGGGATCGGATCACGCGGCCGCGATGGAGTTCGTCTCGCGAAGTACCGAGCCATTCCGGGTTGGCGATCTGCCTGAGCTGAGCGAACGCCAGCAGATCGAGCTGACCCGATCACTGATCGTGAGCGGATTCCTGGTTCGGCTGGAGGACGGCTGATGGAGCAACGCTCATTGGCGTGGCTGCTCCAACCGCTGACGGTGGAGACCTTCCTCAAGGAGGTATGGGGGACAACCCATCACCACGTCAGCC
>Ga0335075_10010393_pt1 | contig 14129 bp, 14 predicted proteins | sample Lox_Sample_24_FD_206723 | JGI IMG/M metagenome (GOLD analysis project Ga0335075, IMG submission 206723) | Soil microbial communities from Loxahatchee National Wildlife Refuge, Florida, United States - Lox_Sample_2.4 | ecosystem: Environmental > Terrestrial > Soil > Wetlands | place: USA...
CCGGCTGCCAGACCACGCTGTCGCAGGAAATCCTAGATGCCTACGAGGCGCCGTTCCCCGACCCGGACTACATGGCCGCGGTGCGGGCCATGCCGAATCTGGTGCCGGCCACACCCGATGACCCCGCGTCAGCTGCCAATCGCGCCGCATGGGTCGCGCTGAGCCAGTGGACCAGGCCGTTCCTTGTCGCGTTCAGCGACCGCGACCCGATTACCGGCGCCATGGCGCCAGTAATCAAGCGCACCATCCCCGGCGCGGCCGGACTGACCCACCCGGTCGTCGAAGGCGCCGGCCACTTCCTGCAGGAAGACGCGGGAGAGGAGCTGGGCAGGGTGATCGCGGACTTTGTCAGCCAGACCCGCTAGCAGCTGGGCACGCTAGCGTGCGGGCTCGGCGATCATGGCGATGCCGACCTGGCGGAAGCCGGTCCTGGCATAGACCCGGGCCACGGTGTCGTCGGTGGCGGACAGGAACACGATGCGGATGCCGCGCGCCCGCGCGTCGGCGGCTAGCGCCGCCGTGATCGCGGCGCCCAAGCCTTGGCGCCGCGACACCGGCAAGACGCCCACCCCGGTGATCTCGGCGACCGAGCCGGCGGCCTGGCAGCTGCCCGCGGCCAGCGGCCCATCGGGCCCGAACGCCGCTGCGAGCACCGACTGCCCAGAACGCAGCCGCTCCCGCAGCATGCCGATTGTCCCGCCGTCGTGGTCCGCGGCGATCTTGTCGCGTTCGGCTCCGCCGGCCTCGCCGATCGCGGTGCCGGCGTTACGGAACGCGACCGTGGGTACTGCCCAGACCCGGTGCAGGTCAGGGTCGGAGGGGTCGACAATCCGTACCGTAATGTCGGCGGGAATGACAACCTGCCGCAAGGTATCCAGCACCATCAGCGGGTGTGCGTGCACCTCGAGCCCCGCCTCCGCGGCGGCGGCGGCCATGTCGGGAGCGGCCTGCGAAATCCACTCGAACGACTCGGGAATGAGCAGCTCACGCTGCCGAGCCCGCACCTCGCGCACGTCCGCCGCCGTGATCGCGCGCCGCGCGCCCAGCGTGGGCCGCGCGTAATACGGCCAGCCGGGTCCGGTCGGGACGAACAGCACGAGCGGCCCGTGCTCCTCGGCCCGCGCCCGCTGCCGTGGCACTGCGTCACAGAATGCATCAATACGCTCAATAAACTCGTTCTCACTCACAGTGCTACATACCTTATGGTCCGGGGGTACTGTCCTCCAACCCTGTTTACCCGACAATGGCCATGAGGTCAGGCGTAGAAGCGGTACACCCCCTGCGCGGCACAGGCCGGCTTGGCGGCCCCGTCGATCTCGACGGTGAAGTCCACGGCCATCTGGACGCCGTCTTTTACCTCCGTGACCTCGGCGATGACCCCATGCGCGCGGATTCTGGCGCCGACCCGGACCGGGGCGGGGAAGCGGACCTTGTTCAGGCCGTAGTTGACCGTCATCGACGCGTCCTGTACCTGAAGCAGTTCGTAGAACATCGGGATGAGCAGGGACAGGGTGAGGAAGCCGTGCGCGATCGTGCCGCCGAACGGGCCGGCCGCGGCGCGCTCGGCGTCCACGTGAATCCACTGGTGGTCGCCGGTCGCGTCGGCGAACGTGTTCACCCGGTCCTGGGTGATCTCGATCCAGGAGCTTTCGCCGAGGTCGGTCCCGGCGAGTGCGGCGAGTTCGGCCACCGTGGTTTGCATCGGTAATCCTCCATACCTGTCACGCAAGGGTCGTTTAAGGATCTTGCCAGCGCCGCTCCTGGGCAGCGAATCCGTGAACACCACGGACTTCGGGATCTTGTACCGGGCCAGCCTGCCGTTCAGGTGGTCCAGCACATCCTGGGCCGTAACAGCGAAACCGGGACGAGCGACCACCACGGCACGCCCGCTCTCGCCCCACTGCTCGTCGGGTACGCCGAACACCGCGCACTCCGCCACGCCGGGGTGCGCGAGGACCGCGTCCTCGACCTCGGCCGGATACACGTTCTCGCCGCCGGAGATGTACATGTCACTGAGCCGGTCGACCAGGCGGATGTAGCCGCCCTCGTCAACCGCCAGGTCACCGGTGCGGAACCACTGGTCAGGCCGTGGCGAGGCACCCCAGTAGCCCGCCGACACATGCGGCCCGCTCACCTCGATCTCGCGCGGCTCATCCGGCGGCCCGCTCAGCCGCACGTCGGTGAAGAAGTGCGGCACGCCGGCCGTCCCCGCGTGCTCCACCACGTCCCGCCGGTCCAGCAGCAGGACGCCGGGAGAAGCCTCGGTCATGCCGTAACCCTGCACGAACTGCAGGCCCCGGTCCAGATACTGCCGGATTGTCCTGGCCGGGACGGGCGCGCCGCCGCACAGCAGGTTCCGCACCGTGCTCAGATCCGCCTGCGCGAAACCTGGCGCCGCCGCGAGCATGTCAAACATCGAGGGGACGCCGAACAAACACGTGATCTTGTGCCGGTCAATGACCTTCAGCACCCTGGCCGGGTCGAAAGACGGTTCCAGCACTGCGGTGCCGCCTTTGAGCAGCGTGGGCAGGCAGGTCATGTTCAACGCGGCCGTGTGGAACAGGGGAGCGCTGACCAGCGTGACCTCGTCTGAGGAGATGTCCACGTCGACGATGACGTTCAGGCTGTTCCAGGTGATGTTGCCATGGGTGAGCAGAGAGCCCTTGGGCCGCCCGGTGGTACCCGACGTGTACATGATCATGCACAGGTCGTCGAGCGCCACGGGTTCGTCGATGGACTCGGCAGGCGACGCCGAGAGCAGGTCGTCGAACGCCTGGAGTTCTGCCTCAATGAGATTGTCCGCATTCAGCCCGGCCGGATCGCCATGCACGTACAGCAGCGTGCGGGTGCCGGAGTCAGCCAGCTGATAGCGGAGCTCAGCCGGTGCCAGGCGTGTGTTGAGCGGCAGGAACACGGCGCCGAGCTGTCCGCAGGCGAACAGCGTGAGCAGGAACGAGGGATGGTTCGGACCAAGGAACGCCACCCGGTCGCCCTTAGCTACTCCGAGCGAGCGCAGGGCGTGCGCCAGGCGGGTCGAACTGTCGTGCAGGTCCGCGTAGCTGATCGCGCGGTCTTCGTGAATCAGGGCGGTGCGGTTCGGTGTCTTCCTCGCGCGGCGGGCGGTCCACGATCCGATGCCCTGGTTGTTCACCGCGCTGTCCTTGGCAGCACAGTCGGGTCCGGCAAGCGTGCGGCGCTGAGCATGGCGTGCGTGTGCACGTCAATGGCGACGAGTTCGTCAACGTTGATCATCGTCTAGATCCTAGGGCGGTCCGCGCCGTAGGTGGTGAGGGCGGGCGGCCAGGCGAGCGGCGCTCCGTCCAGGGTGCCGGGCGGGTCCACCATCGTGACCGGTCCAGCGGCGCTGGTCAGGGTGCTTTCAGGCCGCTGGCAACCCAGCTCGTGGCGGTCGCCACCGAGGGCCCGGAAGCTAGCGCCTACCTCTTCTGGCAGACCGTCGGCTCGAGCACCTGGCATACCGTCGCCTTCCCGCAAGGCACCTTCACCGCCTAGCCGGGGGACGCGGGCTCTGGGAGACGCGTAGGCCGCGTCTCCCAGAGCAGCCGCATAAACCTGCTCAGATGTCGAAGTACAGCTCGAACTCGTGCGGGTGCGGGCGCAGCCGGATCGGGTCCAGTTCGTTGGACCGCTTGTAGTCGATCCAGGTATCGATCAGGTCGTCGGTGAATACACCGCCCTCGGTGAGGAAGGAGTGATCGGCCTCCAGGCTGTCCAGAACCTCCTCCAGCGAGCCCGGCACCTGCGGGATCGCGGCGGCCTCGTCCGGCGGCAGCTCGTACAGGTCCTTGTCGACCGGCTCCGGTGGCTCGACCTTGTTCTTGATGCCGTCGATGCCCGCCATCAGCATCGCGGAGAAGGCCAGGTACGGGTTGCAGGACGGGTCCGGCACCCGGAACTCGACGCGCTTGGCCTTCGGGTTCGTGCCGGTGATCGGGATGCGGGCGCAGGCGGAGCGGTTCCGCTGCGAGTACACCAGGTTGACCGGGGCCTCGAAGCCGGGCACCAGCCGGTGATAGGAGTTCACCGTCGGGTTGGTGAACGCGAGCAGCGAGGGGGCGTGCTTGAGCAGGCCGCCGATGTAATAGCGCGCCAGATCTGACAGGCCCGCGTAGCCGACCTCGTCGTAGAACAGCGGGGAGCCGTCCTTCCACAGCGACTGGTGGCAGTGCATTCCGTTCCCGTTGTCGCCGAACAGCGGCTTGGGCATGAACGTCACGGTCTTGCCGGCTGCCCTGGCCACCGACTTGATCACGTACTTGTACGTCATCAGCTTGTCGGCCATGGCCAGCAGCGAATCGAACCGGATGTCGATTTCGGCCTGGCCCGCGGTACCCACCTCATGGTGCTGCATCTCGGTCTCGATGCCGACCTTGAGCAGGTTGACCACCATCTCCGAGCGCAGGTCGGTGTAGTGGTCCATCGGCGGCACCGGGAAGTAACCACCCTTGTACCGGGGCTTGTAGGCGAGGTTCCCGCCCTCCTCCTCCCGCCCGGTGTTCCAGGCGCCCTCAACCGAGTCAAGGTAGTAGTACGCCTCGTTCGACGAACTGGAGAAACGAGCCGAGTCAAAGATGTAGAACTCCGCCTCCGGGCCGAAGTACGAGGTATCCGCGATCCCGGTGCCGCGCAGATAGTCCTGCGCCTTGCGGGCGATGTTGCGGGGGTCCCTGGTATAGGGCGCGCCGGTCAGCGGGTCATGCACGAAGAACGTGAGGTTCAGCGTCTTGTGCTGGCGGAACGGGTCCACATATGCGGTCGCCGGGTCGGGCAGCAACAGCATGTCGGACTCGTGGATCTGCTGGAAACCGCGGATCGACGAGCCGTCAAACATGAGACCGTCGGTGAAGACGCCGTCGCCAAACGACTTGGTGGGCACGGTGAAGTGCTGCACCGTCCCGGGCAGGTCGCAGAACCTGACGTCGACAAACTCGACGTTCTCCTTCGCGATGAAGCTGAGGACTTCCTCCGCGCTGCTAAACATCAAACCCTCCTGGGCACATGTGTCTTTGTCCTTTGGACGGTAGCCGCCGGCAATTTCCGTGTAGTGTCCGGTGTGTTTCGCCGATGTTACGGGCCATCGCGGTGAGTGCTTGTCATACATGGCCGGCTACGGTGGAATCGTGGCCCAGCGAACCGCCTCTGATAACACCGTACCGGCCAACAGCTATCCGGGCGAGGATATCGGGCTGCCGGAAAGCGGTCCGGGCTCGATGGCGAGCATCGGCAGGCGGCTCCTAGCCCTGGTCATTGACTGGCTGCTCTGCACGGTGATCGCCTACGGGCTGTTCCACTCGCAGTACCTGACCATCGCCGTGTTCGCGGTCGAAGACTACCTGGGCACCGCCCTCGGCGGCTTCACCGTCGGGAAACGGCTGGCCGGCATCCGGGTGATCCGGGTGGTTAAGCGTGGTGCGCCGGTTGGTTTCGGGTGGGCGGCGGTGCGGACGCTGCTGCTGCTCTGCGTCATCCCCGCGCTGCTGCTCGATGACCGGCGCGGGATCCACGATCGCGCATCCGATACCGCCGTCGTGCGGATATAGCGGATAGTAGGAGCCGTCAACGCGTCTTGGGACGCGGCATCTTCGGCTGGCGGATGTTCCTCGGTATCGGGCCCTTCGGTGCCTGCATGGTGGGCGCCAGCGCCTTCAGCCGGTGGTTGATGTCGCGGACCGCGTCCGGCTTGAGGTTACGCGGCAGCCGCATGATCTTGCGCTGCAGCTTGCTGATCGGCACCTGGCCCTCTCCGTTGCCGACCTGGAACTCGAAGATCGGCACCTCGTAGGCCACCCTGGCGACCTTCTTCTTTTCCGCGGCAAGCAGGCTCGCCAGGCCGTTGGGAGAGCCCTCGCCGATCAAGATGACGCCTGGCCGGCCCACCACCCGGTACACCACGTCCATGTTCCGGTTAGCCGCGACCGGCTCTTCGGGGACCGTCCAGTTGCCGCGCAGCTGGCGCAGCACGGCGAGCGGCGCACCTAGCTGGCCCTCGATGGCCGAATACTGCGCGGTCTGAGCGAACCGGCCGAACAGGAAGACGGTAACGAGCATCCCCAGCAGGACGGCGAGCGGGATGAACAGCCACAGCGGCCCGATGAACACGCCCAGAAGGACCAGGACGGCTGCCGCGCCGAGCCCGCTGCCGATGGTGATCGGCATGGCCTTCGGGTTGGCCTTGTTGACCAGGCCGGCGACCATGCGGATCTGCTTGAACCGGCCAGCATTGGCCATTTCCTGGGCGGTACTGGGGTCCAGGACGGGATCCTGATTCTTAGACGTGCGTGCCATGTTCCGCAGCATACGGTTTCTGCGCCCCGGACAGAAACCCAGAATGCTGTCGCTGGGGTCGCGGGGGGTCCTCTCCCCGCGAGTCACCGGAGCGCTGTTCAATCGCCTGGCGGTAAAGGCGCCCGGCCCGGTAGGACGACCGGACCAGTGGTCCGGACATGACTCCGGCGAAGCCGAGGTCTTCTGCTTCTTCTTTTAGTTCTATGAACTCCGCTGGCTTGACCCACCGTTCCACCGGGTGGTGCCGCGGGGTAGGCCGCAGGTACTGGGTGATCGTCAGCAGGTCACAGCCCGCGTTTCTCAGGTCGGTCATGGCGGCGGAGATCTCAGCGCGCTCCTCGCCCATGCCCAGGATCAGGTTGGACTTGGTCACCAGCCCGGCGTCGTGGGCTGTTGCGAGTACCTGGAGCGATCGCTCATACCGGAATCCGGGCCTGATCCGGCGGAAGATCCGCGGTACGGTCTCGATATTGTGCGCGAAGACCTCGGGGTTGCTATCAAAAACCTGCGCGAGCCTTGCGCGATCCGCGTTGAAGTCTGGGACCAGCAGCTCGACTCCGCAGCCGGGCACCGCGCGGTGGATCTCGGCGCAGGTCTGCGCGTAGAGCCAGGCACCGCCGTCGGGCAGGTCATCGCGGGCCACACCGGTGACGGTGGCGTACCGCAGGCCCATCGCGGCCACCGATTCGGCGACCCGCCGGGGTTCGTCGGTGTCCAGGGCTCGCGGCTTCCCGGTGTCGATCTGGCAGAAGTCGCACCGCCTGGTGCACTGGTCGCCGCCGATGAGGAAGGTCGCCTCGCGGTCCTCCCAGCATTCGAAGATGTTCGGGCAGCCGGCCTGTTCGCACACCGTGTGCAAGCCCTCTTTCCTGACCAGGCCCTTTAGCTCGGTGTAGGCGGGACCGGTCCGCAATCGGGTCTTGATCCACGGCGGCTTGCGCTCGATCGGGACCGCGCTGTTGCGGGCCTCGAGCCGGAGCATCCGGCGGCCTTCGGGTGCGAGTACCACCCTCCCAGACTATGTTCTGGCCGCTCGGAACCGATAACGGGGAGGCGCCCATGATGCGCTCACGGCGCCGCCGCCAAGACCTGCCCGGTTTCCAGCCAGGAAGCGTAGCCTAGAGCCGATGCAAGATGCTGTTTGATCAGGGGCGTCGCCTCGGCAACGGTGACGATCCTGCCCGTCTCCGCTGACAACGTGGTCACCGAGGCGTCCCTGATCCCGCACGGCACGATGCGGTCGAACCAGCTCAGGTCGCAGTCGCAGTTCAGCGCGAATCCGTGCATGGTAACGCCGCGGGCCACCCTGGCCCCGATCGCGCCGACCTTGCGGTCCTCGCCTGGTCCGGAAGTGATCCACGCCCCGCTGCGGCCCTGGACTCGCTCGGCGGTGACGCCGAACTCGGCGCAGGCGGCGATCATCGCCTCCTCCAGGGCCCGCACGTAGGCGACGACGTCGAGCGGCTCGCGCAACTTGATGATCGGGTACCCGGTGAGCTGGCCAGGGCCGTGCCAGGTGATCTTGCCGCCCCGGTCCACGTCGATGACCGGAGCCCCTGGGTCGTCGTACGGCCGGTCTGATACGGCCGTCCGCTTCCCGGCCGTATAGACCGGCTGGTGCTCCAGCAGCAGGCACAGGTCGCCGATCTCGTCGGCCACGCGCTGGCCGTGCAGGCGGCGCTGCAGGTCCCAGGCCTCCAGGTAATCCACGGGGACCGGTCCCAGGCCACGGTAAACGAGCTCGCTCACTTTGCCGAGCTTACGCCCGGCAGCCCTGGGCAGCCAGGTACGCCCCGGCCCGGATCAGCAGCCGCAAAAGACGCGCAGTGCACAATGTGATGTGTGATCGATGAGGCCGCGTTGCGGCGGATGTCTCTTGAGGAGCGGCAGGAGCTGGCCCGTGCCCTTGCCGCCATCGACCTCCCGCACCCGATGGTGGACCCGAGGATCATCCGGCGCCGGCAGGTGGCCCTGCTGCTGCTGACGGCGGTGTGCGTCGTGCTGGCCGCCTGGATCGGGATCCTGGCGGCCACTTTGCCGCTGACCTTCAAGATCGACCACTGGCGCGGTGTCTGGGTGGGCCTGGACATCGGCGAACTGGCCGGTTTCGCCGCGACGGGGTGGGCTTCGTGGAAGCAGCGCCAGGTGATCGTCTTCTGCATGATCTTCACCGGCACGCTGCTGATCGGCGACGCCTGGTTCGATATAGTGCTCGACTTCGGCACTCCGGACGTTACGATGAGCCTCCTCGCCGCGCTGTTCGCCGAGCTCCCGCTCGCGTTCTTGCTGTTCGCCGGTGCCCGTCGGCTGGTCCGTATCAACGTCGAGACGGTGATGCGGCTGGAGGGCGTGCCCGGCCCGGTGCCGCCGCTGTGGAAGGTGCCGCTGTTCGCCGACGGCCTCGCCGAGGCGCTGCCGGGTCCCCTGCGCGGCCCCTCGGGGAGGCCCACGTCACATCTGGGGCCCGCATCTCGTCTTGATGAACATGAACAGTGACGACTTTGCCGGCTACCGCCCGCTGATGTTCTCGATCGCCTACCGGATGACCGGCAGCGTAGGCGACGCCGAGGACATCGTGCGCGGCAACGACCCGGCCGAGCACGCCGAGCTGGCGGATTCGCTGTCCATGGCCTTTCTCACCTTGCTGGAGTCCCTCACTCCAGCCGAACGCGCAGTCTTCCTGCTCCGCGAGGTCTTCAGTTACGACTACAAGGCGGTGGCGGAGGCGACAGGCAAGTCGGAGGTGGCCTGCCGCCAGCTGCTGGCCAGGGCACGGCAGGCCGTCGCCGAGCGCAGGCCGCGGTTCAGCACGACCCGGGCGGACGCTGACGAGCTGACCAGCATCTTCCTTGCCGTCTCGAACGGTGCCGACATCTCCAGCCTGCTCGAACGACTTGCCCCGGACGTTGTCTTCTACGGCGACAGCGGCGGCAACAGCGAGGTCACGTTCATCGAGCCGGTGTATGGCCGGGACGCGGTGGCGGCGATCCTGGCCTCCCAGCTGGACCGGGTCCGGCGGCTGAACGCCCGCTTGGAGCCCGCCACGATCAACGGCATGCCCGGCTTTCTGTCGCACGCCGCCGACGGCCTGGTCGCGGTGGCGAGCTTCGAGATCCTGGATGGTCAGGTGCAGGCCATTCGCGTCGTGGCGAACCCCGACAAGCTGCGCCACATCGGCCCGGTCTCCACCTCGTGGCACCTTAAGGCAGTCAGATGACCGATTTCACCGAACTCCGCCCGCTGATGTTCTCGATCGCCTACCGGATGACCGGCAGCGTCAGCGACGCGGAGGACATCGTCCAGGAGGCGTTCCTGCGGCTGACCCGTACGCTGCGCGAGGGCACGGAGATCGAGTCCCCGAAGGCGTTCCTCGCTACGGTGACCACGCGGCTGGCCATCACACACCTGACCTCGGCGCGGGTCCGCCGCGAGTCCTACGTGGGTGCCTGGCTCCCGGAGCCGTGGATCGTGGACGAGAACGACCCCGCCGAGCAGGTCGAGATGGCGGACTCGCTGTCCATGGCGTTCCTGATCATGCTGGAGAGCCTCACCCCCACCGAACGCGCCGTCCTCCTCCTGCACGAGGTGTTCGGCTATGACCACGCGGAAGTCGCCGTCTTCACCGGCAAGTCCGAGCAGAACTGCCGGCAGATCCTGACCCGGGCCCGGCGCCGAATCGACGAGGGCGGGCAGCCAAGGTTCGAGGCGTCTCGTGAGCAGAGCGAGGAGGTGGCGAGGAGGTTCTTCGCCGCCGTGGCCGGCGGAGATCTGGACAGCCTGCTCGAGCTGCTCGCCCCCGACGTAACGATGACCGGCGATGGCGGCGGCAAGGCGATGGCGCTGAGCGGGACGCTGACCGGGGGAGAACGGATCGCACGGTTCCTGCTCGGCCTGCTCCGCCGCTTCGGCCCGATGGGCACGACCATCGAGGTGGCCTGGGTTAACGGTCAGCCGGGCGCGGTCGGCTATGACGTGGAGCACCGGGTGATAAGCGTGTTCTCCCTCGACATCGCGGACGGGAAGGTGCAGGCCATCCGTTCCATCGTGAATCCCGATAAGCTCACGCACCTCGGGCCGGTGTCCGACCTGGTGCTGCGTCCGCCCCGGGACTTACCCTGTCCGGCCTGGCGCTGCGCCCGCCCCGGGACTTACCCTGTCCGGCCTGGTGCTGCGTCCGCCCCGGGACTTACCCTGTCCGGCCTGGCGCTGCGCCCGCCCCGGGACTTACCCTGTCCGGCATGGACTTTACGGATGAGGTCGTCGCGAGCTTCGCGAACACTCCCGACCCGAGGCTGCGCGAGCTGCTGGGCGCGCTGGTCCGGCACCTACATGCGTTCGTCCGCGAGGCGCAGCCGACTCTTCCCGAGTGGAATTATGCGATTGATTTCCTCACCAGGACCGGCCAGAAATGTGACGAGAACCGCCAGGAGTTTATCCTCCTGTCGGATGTTCTGGGCATTTCCATGCTGGTTGAGACGATCAATAACGGCGGTCGCAATGACGTTACAGAGTCCACCGTGCTGGGCCCCTTCCACGTGGTGGAGTCGCCACGTCGCGAGCTAGGCGACACGATCGACCTCGTAGGCACTGGTGAGCCCTGCCTGATCGAGGGCCGCGTCCTCAACCGGGACGGCGAGCCGGTCCCGGGCGCTGAGCTGGACGTGTGGCAGGCCAATGACCAGGGATTTTACGATGTACAGCAGCCGGGCGTGCAACTGCGCGGCAACGGCAGAGGGCTGTTCACCGCCGATGCCGAGGGTCGCTACCAGTTCCGCACGGTCGTGCCCAGCCACTATCCGATCCCGTCCGACGGCCCGGTCGGCGGCCTGCTAGCGGCGACGAACAGGCATCCCTACCGCCCCGCGCATGTCCATTTCATCGTGACCGCCCCAGGGTACCGCCCGCTCACCACGCACATTTTCGTGGCGGGCAGCAAGTACATCGAGTCCGACGCCGTCTTCGCGGTCAAAGAAAGCCTCATAACGGAATTTAAAGACGGAAAAGCCAAATTTGACTTTATAATGGCGTGAGCGGCACGCGAGTCAGTAGGGCACGTACGGTACCGGCACGTACCCTGGCACGTACCCGGACCATCGTCGACCGTCAGTTCATCGCGCAGCTGATGTCACTCCCGCCGCAGCACAATCACGCAGACGCTGCGGGGCGGGCGGTTCGTAACGATCCCGGTGGTCAATTCGGCCGACGCGGTTCGTGCCCCGAACCCCGTCGGAAGGGGTTCGTGCGCCACGTAGCTCCTTGGCTCGCCTCGGGGAAAGGGCTGTGGCTCCACAAACCCCTGGTCGGCCCCGAAGCTGGCACCAAAAGCGGATTGGCCACCAGGAACTCATACCCGGGCAAAACGATCACTCGGCGACTGATCTCGATCAGTGCGTGTACTTACCCCCATGGGAGGGCTCTGGTTTAAATAACGGGATGATAACTACAAGAGGCCGCCGGGCTTGCCGCGCGGATTGACCGCATCTCGTACCGCCAGGAGAGGTCATGCGAATGATCGTGTGTACTTGCACCCCTGATCAGGGGTGCAAGTACACACGGTAATCGGAAACGGCCGCTGGACGTCCGTTCTGTCCCGGTACGGCGGCTGCCGGCCGACGGCGGCTGCGTGATCAACCTGTCGCGGGAGAGCATTATCATCCCGGCGGCCACGAGCCCTGTCGGTATTGTCCGCGGATCGCCGCGACCGTCACGAAAATGTACGCGAGAGCCAATGACGGCGAGTTGGGGGACGTGGGTCAGAGTTCGGCGGCCAGGGCGTCGGGGAGGGCGGGGTGGCGGAACTCGAAGCCCGCCTCGGTTAGGCGGGCGGGGAAAACACGGGAGCTTGACAGGAGTTCTGTACTGACCTCGCCCATGCCCAGGCGAAGTGCGAGGGCTGGGATGCGGAGCCACGGCAGGTCGCGGCGGCCAGCCGCCACACTGAGCGCCTCGGTGAACGCGGCGTTGGTCACGGGAAAGGGGGCGGTCAGGTTCACCGGGCCGGACACATCCTGATCGATGAGAAACCGGAGCGCGCGGATCTCGTCGGTCAGCGAGATCCAGCTCATGAACTGCGTACCCGGTCCGAACCTCGGGCACAGGCTGACCGGTACGAGCGGCGGGCGGGCCAGCGGAAGCATCCTGGCCAGGACGCCGCCGCTGGCGGACAGGACCAGGCCGCTGCGCGGATGCGCGACCCGGATGCCCGCCTCGCGGGCCGGGTCCGCGGCGGCCTCCCACTCCCGCACGAGACTGGCGAGGAATCCTCTGCCTGGAGGCGACTGCTCATCGGCGCCGATGTTCGGTCCGTACCAGCCGATGGCCGAGGCCGAAACCATGACCGCGGGGACGGGGTGGAGCCTGGCCAGGGCCCCGGCCAGCGCACGGGTACCGAGCACGCGGCTAGCCTTGACCTCCGCCTTGTACCGCGAGGTCCAGCGCCGGTCGGCGATGCCAGCGCCGGCCAGATGCACGCAGGCGGTCACCCCGTTCAGGGCTTGCGCCGGACCAAGCCCCGCGTCCACAGCGCGCGGATCCCAGCGCACCTCGCCCGGTGCTCGGGGAGCATGGCGGACCAGACGGACGACTTCGTGGCCATCAGCCTGCAGGCTCGCCACGAGTGCCGTTCCGATGAGTCCGGACGATCCGGTGACCGCGACCTTCGTCATGGTGCGGAACTGGGCTAGAGGCCCAGCTCTGCCTCGAAGCTTCCTTCTTCGAGCCGGGTCTTGACTGCGGCCAGGTACCGTGCCGCGTCGGCTCCGTCCACGAGACGGTGGTCGTAGGTGAGCGCGAGATACACCATCGACCGGACGGCGATCACCTCGCCGAGGGCTAGGTCCTCGACGACCACGGCCCGCTTGACAACCGTGCCCGTGCCAAGGATCGCGACCTGGGGCTGGTTGATAATGGGCGTGTCGAATAGCGCGCCCCGGCTTCCCGTATTGGTCAGCGTGAACGTGCCGCCGGCCAGCTCATCCGGGCTCACCTGGCCGGACCTGGTCCGCTGGGCGAGGTCGCCGATCTTGCGCGCCAGCCCGCCGATGTTGAGGTCGCCGGCGTTGTGAATGACCGGCACCATCAGCCCGCGCTCGGTGTCCACCGCGATGCCCAGGTGCTCCGCGTCGTGGTAGGTGACCTGGTCACCGTCCAGTACAGCGTTCAGCTTGGGGTGCGCCTTGAGCGCCTCGACCGCGGCCAGCGCGAAGAACGGCAGGAAGCTCAGCTTCACTCCCTCGCGAGCCTCGAAGTCGCGCTTGGCCAGGTTGCGCAGTCTGGCGATGGGGGTCACGTCGGCCTCAACCACGGTGGTGAGCTGCGCCGAGACCTGCAGCGACTCGACCATGCGATGGGCGATCACCTGACGCGGGCGGGACAGCTTCTGGGTGGTGCCGCGCAGCGAGGAAGGAACGACAGCCGGACGCGCGGCGGGAGCGTCAGCCACGGGCGAGCCGACCCTGGCCACGGGAATCTGCTGCGCAGCCGCAGGGGCCGCTGCAGGGGCATCGGGTGCCGCCTGGACTGCGGCGGTCTGGGCTGCGGCGGTCGCCTGCGCTTCCTGGACCGCACGCTGCGCGCGTGCCGCCTCGATCACGTCCTGTTTGCGGATACGCCCGCCGACGCCGGTGCCGGTGACCTGATCCAGGTTCACGGCATGCTCGGCCGCGAGCTTGCGTACCAGCGGCGTCACGTACGGCATGTCGCCACTGGCGGGCAGTGGCTCGGAGGCCGCGTAGTCGCTGGCCGCCGCGGGGGCGCTAGCCTGGCCGAAGCCGTTACCGGCGGTCGGCCCCTGATAGGGCTGCGCGGCGGGCGGCTGGTAAGCG
>Ga0335075_10010395_pt1 | contig 14129 bp, 14 predicted proteins | sample Lox_Sample_24_FD_206723 | JGI IMG/M metagenome (GOLD analysis project Ga0335075, IMG submission 206723) | Soil microbial communities from Loxahatchee National Wildlife Refuge, Florida, United States - Lox_Sample_2.4 | ecosystem: Environmental > Terrestrial > Soil > Wetlands | place: USA...
GGCAGTTGCTGGCCGCTGCCGAACGCACGCACGATCCCCAGGCGCGCATCACCCTGACCACGCTGGCTGAGATGTTCGTGCGCCTGGATCAGGAGCATCAGGCGCATGACGGCACCGGGGGTCCTGCCGACCCGCAAGCCTAGCTGCGCTGCGTAATCTTCGGGTATCGTGCTTCCATCCCGACTACGGCAGCGCCGCTGCCGTAGAAACAATCGTTATAATTCCAAAGCTTATGCCTGACATTTATCGGCTGAATCAACACCCGCAGGGGTCGGAACCCCTTCAGTGAGTGCGCAGCCGGAGGGCTGGCAGATCCGCGGCGCCCGCCAGCAGGATGCCGCCGAGATCGCGCGCCTGGCGAGTGTGCTGGGCTACCCGAGCGACGCGCCGGCGGTGCAGGGACGTCTCGGTGAGCTGCTTGCGCACCCCGATCACCGCATTGTGGTGGCTGCACCGATAGCTGCGCGCGGCCGCGGCTCGGCTGACGCAAAAATCGGCGGATGGATGCATGAGGCTCGCCACCTGACGCTCGAGAGCGGAGAGTTCGCCGAGATCCTCGGTCTCATCGTCGATCCGGCGGCGCGCCGCACAGGCCTCGGCCGCCTGCTGGTGGCGGAGGCCGAGCGCTGGGCGCGCGTGCATCGGCTCGCGCGCCTGACGGTGCGCTCGAACGTGGCGCGTGCCGAATCGCATGCCTTTTATCCCGCGCTCGGCTTTACGCAGGCAAAGACCCAGCGGGTCTACACGAAGGCACTCGGTCCGGATGCGGGGCCGGTGGCATAGCCATGCGTCGCCGACACTTCGAGCGCCACTACGTCAATCGCATCGGCTGGCTGCGAGCCGCGGTCCTCGGCGCCAATGACGGCATTGTCTCGGTGGGCAGTCTGCTGGTGGGCATCGCCGCGACGCCGCTGGCACGCACGCAGATCCTGATCGTCGGCATCGCGGGGCTGGTCGCCGGGGCAGCCTCGATGGCCGCCGGTGAATTCGTCTCGGTGAGCACCCAGGCGGACAGCGAGCGTTCGGACCTGGAGCGCGAGCGGCAGGAACTGGCGCGCGAGCCGCGCCATGAGCACGCGGAGCTCGCCGGCATCTACGTGCAGCGCGGCCTGACGCCGGCGCTGGCGGATCAGGTAGCCACTCAGCTCATGGCACACGATGCGCTCGGCGCGCACGCGCGCGATGAGCTCGGATTGTCCGCTGCCACACAGCCCCGTCCCCTGCAGGCAGCGCTGGCGTCGGGATCGAGCTTCACGGTCGGAGCGTTGTTCTCGTTGCTGCTGGTGCTGGTCGCGCCGCGCCGGCTGCTCGTGCCGGTGATTGCCGGCGCATCGCTGCTGGCGCTGGCGATCCTGGGCATGGTCTCGGCACGCAGCGGCGGCGCACCGGTCGCCACCAGCGCATTGCGTGTGACGCTCTGGGGAGCGCTCGCCATGGCGCTGACCGCGGCAGCAGGCTTTGCCTTCTCCGCCATAGGGTGATCTGCTTCCCCACCCGGTGAGCTGCGGGTGCTTTCGCCGCGCGCGCCAGCCCATGGTAGATTGAGCTGATGACCAAGCTGCGCGCGGTGCCGGCCCCGGCCGGCGGAAGCCTTCACGGTATCGGTGAGATCCTCGAGGATCTGCGTCGCGGACGCATGGTCGTCATCATGGATGATGAGGACCGGGAGAACGAAGGTGATCTGCTGATCGCCGCCGAGTGCGTCAAGCCCGAGGACATCAATTTCATGGCGCGCTATGGGCGCGGCCTCATCTGCCTGACGCTCACGCGCGAGCGCTGCGCGCAGCTGCGCCTGCCGCTGATGGTCAGCGACAACACGGCACGCCAGCGCACCAATTTCACGGTCTCGATCGAGGCGGCCGAAGGCGTGACGACGGGCATCTCGGCGCATGACCGCGCCCACACGGTGCGTACGGCCGTGCGGCGCGATGCTCGCCCCGAGGACCTGCGCCAGCCAGGGCACATCTTCCCGATCATGGCGCAGCCGGGCGGGGTATTGACGCGCGCGGGGCATACCGAGGCGGGCTGCGATCTGGCGCGGCTGGCGGGATTTGCGCCCGCGGCGGTCATCGTGGAGATCATGAACGACGACGGCACGATGGCGCGCCGGCCGGAGCTCGAGAAGTTCGCGCAACTGCATCAGCTCAAGATCGGTACCATCGCCGAGCTCATCCGTCATCGGCTCAACACCGAGCGCTCGGTCGAGCGCATCAGCGAGCAGCGCGTGCAGATCGATGCCGGCAGCTTCCGGCTGGTCTGCTACGAGGATCACGTGCACAGCGACGTGCACCTGGCGCTGGTGCACGGCGATCTCAAACACTGCAGCGAGCCACCTCTGGTGCGCGTACACGTGGTCGATACGCTGCGCGATCTGCTCGGCGTGCAGGATGGCTCGCGCGCCTGGACGCTGCGAGCGGCTTTGCAGCGCATCGCCGCATCCCCCTGCGGGGTCGTCGTGATCCTGCGCCAGGGAGAGGCACCGCGCGAGCTGGCCGATGCGGTGCAGTCACTGGCGCGTCGGGCCGAGCGCGAGCCGCGCCTGCCGGCGGGCGGGGTGCTGCGCACCTATGGCATCGGTGCGCAGATACTGCAGGACCTGGGCGTGCAGCGCATGCGCGTGCTGTCGGCGCCACGGCATCTGCATGGCATCTCGGCGTTCGGCCTGCAGATCGTCGATTACGTCGGCGAGAGCGGCTGAGGCTCCGATATACTGCCGGCCGCATGGGTACTGCGGCCACTTCTGCTTCCCCGACACCACTGATCGCCGCGGATTTTCGCCTGGCGGTCATCCGATCGCGCTACAACGAGGACATCGTGCAGGGTCTCGTCGCCGGCGCGCTTGCGGCCTGGCAGGCACACGGTGGCACGGAAGTCGCGCTGCGTGTGGAGCAGGTGCCGGGCGCCTTCGAGCTGCCGCTGGCGGCGCGGGCGCTGGCGCTGTCGGGCTCCGTGGATGCAGTGGTGGCACTCGGCTGCGTCATCCGCGGTGACACCGCGCACTTCGATTACGTCGCCGGGGAGTGCGCGCGTGGACTGCAGCGCGTGATGCTCGATACCGGTGTACCGGTGAGCTTCGGCGTGCTGACGGTCGACACGCGCGACCAGGCGCTCGAGCGCGCGGGGGCTGGTCCGCTGAACAAGGGCGCCGAGGCGCTGGAAACGGCGCTTGCCATGGCGGCACTGCTGCGCCGGCTGGTGTGAGCGCACCGTTGCGCCCGAGGCGTCGCGAGCGCACCGAGTCGCAGGCCCGTGCGGCTGCGCGTCGCCTGACACTGCAGGCGCTGTATCGCTGGCAACTCAATCGCTGCGAGTGGCAGGAGCTGGTACAGGAGTTCGCTGCCGAGGCACACGCACTGCACGCCGATGGGCAATATCTGCAGCTGCTCGTGCAAGGCATCGTGGAGCAGCATGTGGCGCTCGACGCAGCGCTTGCGCCGCTGCTGGATCGTAAACCCACCGAGCTCGATCCGATCGAGCACGCGGCGCTGCTGATCGGAGCCTTCGAGCTGCAGCAGCGTTTCGAGGTGCCGTTTCGCGTCGCCGTGAGCGAGGCCGTGGCTCTTGCACGGCGCTTCGGCGCCAGCGACGGCCACAAGCTCGTCAATGCAGTGCTGGATCGGGGTGCCCGTCTCTGGCGGGCGGCCGAGGTGCGCTGAGCGCGGCGTCGTGGACGAGTCGGAGCTCATCCGCCGGTTTTTTGCGCCGCTGGGGGCACGACGAGCCGATGTGAGCCTGGGCATCGGCGATGACGCGGCGCTGCTGCGCCTGCCGGCCGGTTCGGAGCTCGTGCTGAGCACCGATGCCCTGGTCGAGGGTGTGCATTTTTTGCCGCACGCAGCACCGCGCTCACTCGGTCACCGCGCCCTGGCCGTGAACCTCAGCGATATCGCCGCCATGGGCGCCGCGCCGAGCTGGATGCTGCTGTCGCTGATCCTGCCTGAAGTGCAGCAAACGTGGTTATCGCAGTTCTGCGCGGGGCTCGCGCCGCTGGCCGAGCGCCATGCGGTCGCACTGGTGGGGGGCAACCTCGCCCGCGGGCCGCTCTCGATCACGGTCGAGCTCGCCGGAGTCGTACCCGCAGGCCAGGCACTCAAGCGCCAGGGGGCGAGGCCTGGCGATGCGATTTACGTGAGCGGCACCCCGGGGGATGCCGCCGCGGGCCGATTGATGCAGGCGCGGGAAGCGGACGCCTCCGTGCGCTCGCCAGGGGTGTTCACGCGTGCGCTCATCGAGCGCTTCGAATATCCCACGCCCCGCGTGAGCCTGGGCGAGGGACTGCGCGGCCTGGCGAGCGCCTGTATCGATGTATCCGATGGGCTGCATACCGATGCGCGGCGGATGCTCACGGCTTCAGGCTGCGCCGGGCAGATCGATGCCGCGCTGCTGCCGCTGTCCGATCCACTGCGCAGCCTTGCCCGCCAGGAGGGCTGGTCCACGACCCAGATGCTGCTGCTGGCGTTGAGCGGTGGCGAGGACTACGAGCTGTGCTTCTGCGCACCGCCGGCGCGCGAGAGCGCTCTGCAGGCACTGGCCGCGACGCTCGGGGAGCGCATCACGCGCATCGGTGCCGTGACGGCAGGCGCCGGAATCAGCGTGACATCGTCAAATCCGGACCTGCCGCGGCTGCTGGAGAGTGCGACATTCGACCACTTCGGCCGCTGAGCCAGCCGTCCCAGGGCCGTGAGCCGGGGGCAGCCCGGCAATGCGGTTCGGGAACCTCATCACGGATCCTCCGCAGCGCGGGCGCTTATGCTGCCAGCTGGCATCTTCACGATCCGCCAGATGGCAGCTCCTGCACATAAGACGGCACCCCCGCACAAGATGCCTGAGCGCATCGGCAAGTACCTCATCATCAATGAGGTCGGCCGTGGCAGCACCGGGACCGTCTACCTGTCGCACGATCCTTATTACGGGCGCGACGTCGCCATCAAGGTCTACACCATCGATGCGGGTGGGGACGATGAACGCGCACGCATCGCGCGCAAGATGTTCCTGTCCGAGGCGCACATGGTCGGGATGCTGCAGCACCCGAACATCCTGCCGATCTACGACGCCGGCGAAGAGAACGGCCACTGCTATGTCGTGACCGAGCACGTGCACGGGGCGCGCACGCTGGCCACCTATTGCCGCCCCGATAACCTGCTGCGCCTGGATGATGTCGTGGAGATCATGTTCAAGTGCGCCAAGGCGCTGCACTACGCGCACTCGCGCGGCGTGATCCACCGCGACATCAAGCCCTCCAATATCATGCTCACGACCGACAGCGACGTGCGCATCATCGATTTCGGCATTGCGCTGGTGGCCGGTTCCGAGATCTCGCGCATCGAGGGCATCGCCGGCTCGCCGAGCTACATGTCTCCCGAGCAGGTGCAGAGCCTCGAGCTCACGCATCAGTCGGATCTGTACTCACTTGGCGCCGTCATGTATGAGCTGCTGACAGGCGTGCGTCCCTTCCGGGCGGGCAATCTTGCCAAGCTGCTGCATCAGATCGTGTACGCCACGCCGGCGCCGATTCACACACTGCGTTCGGATGTTCCCGAGGAAATCGAGAACGTCGTGGGCGTGGCCATGCAGAAGGAGCCTGCGCGGCGCTATCGTTCGGGGCTCGACCTCGCCGCGGAGCTGACGCGTGTGCACCAGAAGCTGCGCCAGCAGTATTCACGCATGGACCAGCAGGAGCAGTTCAGCCTGCTGCGTCGACTGAAGTTCTTCCACGATTTCTCGCACGCAGAGATCCACGAGGTCATGCGCGCGAGCCATTGGCAGGATTACGCCAGCGGCGAGGAGATCGTCAAGGAAGGAGAGATGGATGATCGCTTCTACATCATCGTGACCGGCCACTGCGCCGTGGAGCGTCATGGGTTGGCCATCGGCATGCTGCAGTCGGGTGAGTGCTTCGGCGAGGCGAGCTACGTCCCCGGCGCCAAGCGCACGGCCACCATCCGTGCCGTGGATGAAGTGACGGCGCTGAAAGTGAGCTCGACGCTGCTCGAGCAGGTCTCCGCCTCCTGCCAGCTGCGCTTCAACCAGGTATTCCTGCGAGCCCTCATCAGCCGTCTGCAGAGTCCGGAGCGCGCCGCGGACCGCTCTCCGGCGCGCTCCATGCCCTAGCGGGCGCCTCGCAGCGCTCACGCGCGAGACCGGCCCTCAGCGCCGCGGCGGGTGCTGACGATCCTCAGCCTTGCCGCCACCCCCGCCACCGCCACCACCGCGGTGCTCGGCCGGATGGGATGCACCGGCATGGGGATTGCCATGAGGCGCGGCATGGGTCTCGCCACGCGGCGCGACCGGCTCGTGCGCGCGCGGCGCGAAGCTCGGCGCGGCATGAGGGTTACCCTGTGCACGCGGCTCATTACCCGGGCGCGGCTCATTACCCGGGGCGAAACCGCGCTCGGCCGGATGCTGCGGCACTGGCGGCGCCTCGCGCGCGGGTCCGGCTCCGCCCACTGCGTGCGCCCCATGTTCTGGCACATGTGCGGCCTCGCCGCCCGCACGCGCGAACGCCTCGGGGCGCGGCGTGGCGGCGACGCCGGGATGGCCGTGGTTGAAGTTGGCGCGCAGCTGCTGATCGTGACTGGCCGAATTGACCAGGTCCCGCTGCGCACTGATCGGCGTCACGTGGTGCTCACGACCGGCACTGAGCTGTGCGGCGGTGGGACGCACCTGTACTCCGCCGTGACCGCCGTTGAAGCTTGCGTGACCGGGGGCGCCGCCGCCGGGGAAGGGATGGTTATAGGCGTACGCCAGATGCACACCCGGCCCCACGTGAGTCACGGCCGTGTTGTAGTAAAAGTGGCCGTGATCCCAGTGGCCGCCGTCATAACCATGCGGGCCGTAGCCGAAGCCATAGTCGACGCCACCGTAGAAACCGACATGGGTTCCCCAATAGCCCTCGTGCCAGACGTAGACGCCGTCGGTCCAGCCCCAGTAGCCAGGCGTCCAGAGCAGGCCGGGCTCGGGAGGCAGCACCCAGGTACCTGGGACCCAGTAATAGTAGTCACCCTCGTCGCTCCAGGCCCAGTAGCCCGGAACCCACAGATAGCCAGGCTCGGGCATCTCTGGCTGGACATACACCGGCAGTACCGGCGGGGCGATATGGACGGATACGCCGATGCTGATCTGGGCAGAGGCCACAGTTGCCGTGCCCATCAGGGCCGCGCACACGGCGGCGGCCAGAAGAGGATAGCGGACGCGCATACCAAGTCCTTTTGCTGCGCACGGCAGCACGGTGAACTGGGGATGAGGCTACCGCGAACAGGCTGAACCCCGGCTGAGCGGGTCCAGGGTGCGGAAAAGGATCGACGGGCTCCGGCGAGCCGTTGACCGGCGTGACATAACGCCGGAGCCCGAAGGTGTGCGCAGGCCGGTCAGCGTCGCTGGGACTGCGCCAGGAACTGCAGGATCCAGAGGTAGAGGGTGACCAGGGTCACCAGCAATCCGAAGGCCGAATACCACTCCATGAAGCGTGGCACGCCCATCGACACCCCGGCCTCGATCGCGTCGAAGTTCAGGGCCAGGCTGAAGGCCGTGAAGCCGATGACCAGCAGCGAGATCCCCAGGCTCAGGGGCGTGGAATTGAACAGAAATGGTGTGGCCACATGGAACAGGTTGAGCACGAAGGACACCAGCAGCAGCAGCATGATTGCGCCGAGGCCGCCGAGCACGATCATGCGAAAGCGCTGCGTGACACGGATCAGACCGACCTTATAGGCAAAAAGCATGGCTGCGAGCACGGCAAAGGTGAGGCCGACGGCCTGAATGGCGATGCCTGGATAGCGTCGCTCGAGCTGCGCTGAGATGCCCCCGAGCAGCAGTCCCTCGCAGGCGGCATAGGGAATCGACAGGTAGGTCGCGAGCGTGGGACGAAACAATATCGCCAGATAGAGCGCCAGGCCGCCGATGAAGCCGGCCATCATCGGCAGGGCCACGGCAGCCGGATTGTTGGTCGTCAGGTACTGCGACCAGGTCCAGAACGCGCCTGCGAGCAGTACCACCAGCAGCAGAAAGCTCTTGTTGACGGTTCCCTGCACCGTCATGGCCTGCTCGCCGAAGGCGAGACGCGGCTGATTGCTGAAGGCGCGCTGGTTGAAAACGAAGCTGGCTGGGCCGCGCTGCGAACCGGGTCTTTCGTTCAGGGGCATCGTCGGTTCTCCAATTGACCTAATGTTTATCCGCTAATGAGCTGGAATAACTGAAATTCTATGCTGAGCGCGCCGCCGCGACCTCATTCGGGAATGTCCGGCTCGGTGGCCGCTGCGCGCTCGACGGGTGACTCCGCACCTTCCAGCTCCACCGGGGCCTGGGCCTCCTTGTCGTGCTCGATCAGCGCGTAGGCGGAGTGATTGTGGATTGATTCGAAGTTCTCACTTTCGACCACGTAGGCGCGGATGCGTTCCTCGCGGTTCAGGCGCACCGCGACGTCGCGCACCATGTCCTCGACAAACTTCGGATTGTCGTAGGCACGCTCGGTCACGTACTTTTCGTCCGGTCGCTTGAGGATGCCGTAGAGCTCGCAGGATGCCTCGCTCTCGGCGATGTCGATGAGCTCCTCGATCCACATGTGACTGCGCAGGCGTGCCTTGATGGTCACGTGCGAGCGCTGGTTGTGCGCGCCGCGCTCGGAGATCTTCTTCGAGCAGGGGCACAGGCTCGTCACCGGCACCACGACCTTCAGCCACAGGCAGGTCTCGCCGCCGCGCACCTCACCGATGAGCGAGGCTTGATAATCCATCAGGCTTTCGACGCCGGACACGGGGGCGCGCTTGGTGACGAAGTACGGAAAGCTCATCTCGATATGCCCGGCCTGCGCGTCCAGCCGGCCGGCCATCTCGGTGAGCAGGGCGCGGAAGGAGTCCACCGAGATCTCGCGCTCATGGTGCAGGATCTCGACGAAGCGCGACATGTGCGTGCCCTTGAAATTGTGCGGCAGGTTCACGTACATGTTGAAGCTCGCCACGGTGTGCTGCTCGCCGCGCGAGCGGTCCTTGACGCGCACCGGATGGCGGATGTCCTTGATGCCGACGCGGTTGATCGGAATGCGGCGCGTATCGGCGCGCGACTGCACATCCTCGACGCTCGGAACAGCGCTACCGGGCACGGCGTGCAGCGTGGCCGCGCCCGGCGGTGTCCCCGCCGCACGCGCGGTCAATGCAGCATTCTTCGCGGCAGCCGCCGAAGGGGCGCTGTGACGGGGACGTCCGACAGTCCCCCGTGATGCGGCGGCCCGTCGTGGCCTTGCGGCAGTGCTCATGCTCTCACCTGTGCTCGCTGGCTAATCTTTGGGGCCGGCAGCTGCCAGTCTGGGGGCGGGGCGGCCGAGCTTCAACCCCGGCATGCTGGCGCACCAGCGGTCGATGGTCGTCTGGATGCCGGGCAGATCCAGTCCGGCCGCGGTCAGACAGTCATCGCGGCTGCCGTGCTCGATGAAACGATCGGGAATGCCCACATGCAGGCGCGGCAATACGAAGCCCTCGGCATCCAGCAGCTCCGAACAGGCGCTGCCGGCGCCGCCGGCCACGGCATTTTCCTCGAGCGTGATGAGGGCCGCATGAGAGCGCGCGATCTCGCAGAGCAGGTCGCGGTCCAGCGGCTTGATGAAGCGCATGTTTACCACGGTGGCATCCAGCCGCTCGCCCACGACCAGCGCCGGGGCCAGCATGCTGCCGAAGGCGAGCAGGGCCACGCCGCCGGCGCCGCGACGGCGCAGCTCGGCGCGGCCGACGGGCAGCGCCTGGAATTCACGCACCGGAGCCACGCCCGGACCGCGCCCGCGCGGGAAGCGCACCGCAGTTGGCCCCGGCAGAGTCGTGGCCGTGTAGAGCATCTGGCGGCACTCGTTCTCGTCCGAGGGCGCCATGAGCACGAAATTCGGGATGCAGCGCAGAAACGAGATGTCGTAGCTGCCGTGGTGGGTGGCGCCATCGCTGCCGACGAGGCCGGCGCGATCCAGCGCAAACAGCACCGGCAGATCCTGCAGCGCCACATCATGGATGGCCTGATCGTAGCCGCGCTGCAGGAAGCTCGAGTAGATCGCCACCACCGGGCGCATGCCCTCGCAGGCGAGGCCGGCGGCAAAGGTGACCGCATGCTGCTCGGCGATCGCCACGTCGAAGTAGCGCTCCGGGAAGCGGCGTGAGAACTCGACCAGACCCGAGCCCTCGCGCATCGCGGGGGTGATGCCGACGATGCGCGGGTCGCGCTCGGCCATGTCACACAGCCATTGTCCGAAGACCTGTGAATACGTCGCCGTGCCGGGCTTTTCCTTGTGAATCGTGCCGGTCGCCGGATCGAATGGACCCGGACCATGCCAGGTGATCGGATCGGCCTCGGCGGGCGCGTAGCCCTTGCCCTTGCGCGTGACCACGTGCAGCAGCTGGGGTCCGTGCAGATCGCGCGCCGTGCGCAGCGCCCGCAGCAGCGAGGGCAGGTCGTGACCGTCGATGGGCCCGAGGTAGTTGAATCCCATCTCTTCGAAAATGGTCCCTGGCAGCAGCATGCCCTTGACATGCTCCTCCGAGCGACGCGCCAGCTCGCGCAGCGGCCGCAGCGGCCGCACATGATCGAGCGCGCGCTTGCCCCCGGCGCGCAACTGCGCGTAGAGGCGGCCGGAGATCACGCGCGCGAAGTAGTTCGACAGCGCGCCGACGTTTTCGGAGATGGACATGTCGTTGTCGTTGAGCACGACCAGCAGGTCCACCGGCAGGCTACCGGCGTGGTTGAGCGCCTCGAAGGCCATCCCGGCGGTCATGGCGCCGTCGCCGATGATTGCCACCGCGCGGCGCGTCTCCCCCTTGCGCTGTGCAGCGATCGCCATCCCGAGGGCGGCGCTGACCGAGGTGCTCGAATGTCCCACGCCAAAGGCGTCGTAGGGGCTCTCGCTGCGACTCGGGAACGGGGCCAGTCCCTGCAGCTGCTTGATGGTGCCGAGCCGGTCACGACGGCCTGTCAGAACCTTATGGGGATAGGCCTGATGCCCCACGTCCCAGACCAGCCGGTCCTCGGGCGTGTTGAACACATAATGCAGCGCAAGCGTCAGCTCGACGGTGCCCAGGCCGGCGGCAAAGTGACCGCCGCGGGTACTGACGGTCTGAATGAGATAGTCCCGCAACTCCACAGCCAGTGCCGCGAGATCGCGCTCGGGCAGGGCTCTGAGGTCGGCGGGAGACTCGATGGCGGACAGCAACGGATAGGACGGGGTGGTCGATGGCATTGTGGCCGGAAGTTTACACGGTCCGCCGCGGCGCCGCGGCGCAGCAGTCCTGCTGTGCCGATCAGTCCTGATCGTCGCCCGGTGGCGCACTGCGAAAGGTCACCGTGCTGGCGCTCGCGCCCGTGGCAGTCGTGGTCGTAGCGGTGGTGGTGGCGCTGATCGAGACGCGCTCGATGCTTGCGGTATCGAACTCTTCGAGCACGGCCGTCTCGCCCCGCTGCAGCAGCAGCTGCACCTTTTGCTGCGCTGAGGACAGCGCCGCCTGACACTCGCGTGTCAGCCGCACGCCCTGTTCAAAGGAACGCAGCGCCTCATCGAGCGGCAGCTCGCCACTCTCCAGCCGCACCACCAGGGCTTCCAGCTGCGCCAGGGTCTGCTCGAAGGGGGCAGCACCCGCTGGCGTGTCGGCCTCGCTCATTTCACCCTCTCCCATGCCTTGCGCTGATCAGTGAGAGCCGTTGACGCCCTGTAGGCGTCAGCATACAGTGGTTAGAATCAGTCTAAATGGCTGCTTTACCATTATGGTACGGATCGGTGCCCATTCGCATCGCGGAGGAAGCTGGCATGAAACTCACGGGAACCAAGACAGAAAAGAGTCTGAAGGACGCCTTCGCCGGCGAATCGCAGGCGAACCGTCGCTATCTGTATTTCGCAGCCAAGGCTGACGTTGAGGGCTTCAACGACGTCTCGGCGGTGTTTCGCTCCACGGCCGAGGGTGAAACCGGCCACGCCCACGGGCATCTGGAGTATCTCGAGCAGGTCGGTGATCCCGCTACGGGCCTGCCGATCGGCGATACCAAGCTGAACCTGAAGTCCGCGATCGCCGGGGAGACCCATGAGTACTCGGACATGTACCCGGGCATGGCGAAGATCGCACGCGAAGAGGGCTTCGGCGAGATTGCCGATTGGTTCGAAACACTCGCCAAGGCCGAGCGCTCGCACGCCAATCGCTTCCAGAAGGCGCTCGATACGCTCTGAAGCCGCGACACTGCTGGATACACTTTGAGCGACCTCAAGACGAACGCGAGCCGCGAGGGCAGCCTTGCGGCTCCCGTTCGTCATCCCCTGAAGTGGCGCGAAGCGGCCTTCTACGATGAGGCCGCGCTCGAGCAGGAGCTCACGCGCGTCTTTGAGATCTGTCACGGCTGCCGGCGCTGCTTCAACCTGTGCAACGCCTTTCCGACGCTGTTCGACGCCATCGATGCCTCTGCCACCCTGGAGCTCGACGGCGTCGACAAGCGCGTCTACTGGCAGGTGGTCGACAACTGCTACCTGTGTGACATCTGTTTCTCGACCAAATGTCCGTATGTGCCGCCCCACCCCTGGGACGTGGATTTTCCGCATCTGATGCTGCGGGCGAAGGCGGTGCGCACTCGAAGGCGCCGCCCCACGCTGCGCGATCGGGTGCTCACCAGCACCGATGTGGTCGGGCGTCTGGCGGGCATTCCGGTGGTCAACGGCCTGGTGAACAGCGCCAACGCCGATGCCTCGGGCAGAAAGCTGCTCGAACGCACACTCGGCGTGGATCCACGCGCACCGCTGCCGCGCTACGAGATCCATAGTGCGCGTTCACGGCTGCGCTGGCGCAGCCGGCCCGAGATCCGCGTGCAGGCCGGTGCGGACACGCGTGGCCAGGTCGCGCTGTTCGCAACCTGTTATGGCAATCGCAACGAGCCGGCGCTCGATGAGGATCTGGTCGCCGTGTTCGAGCACAACGGCATTGCCGTGACGCTGCCGGCGCGCGAGCGCTGCTGCGGCATGCCCAAGCTCGAGATCGGCGATCTCGCCGCGGTGGACCGCCTCAAGCAGGTCAACATTCCCGAGCTCGATCGCCTGGTGACGGCCGGCTACGACCTGGTCGCGCCGATTCCCTCCTGCGTGCTGATGTTCAAGCAGGAACTGCCCCTGATGTACCCGGAGGACGAAGCGGTGCAGCGCGTGGCCAGGGCGTTCTTCGATCCGTTCGAATACCTCATGCTCCGCCACAAGGCGGGGCTGCTGAACACCGAATTCAAGACGCGGCTCGGCCGGATCAGCTACCACGTCCCCTGCCATCTGCGCGTGCAGAACATCGGCCTGAAGACCCGTGATGTGCTGCGTCTGGTGCCGGAAACGAGCTTCGAGATCATCGAGCGCTGCTCGGGCCACAACGGCACCTACGCGCTGAAGAGTGAGTTTCGCGACGCTTCCATGAAGATCGGTCGCCCCGTGTTCCAGAAGGTGGAGCAGGGTGAGGGCGACTACTATGCGAGCGACTGCCCGATGGCCGGGCACCAGATCGAGAGCGGACTCACGACGGCGCGCGCACCAACACATCCGCTGAAGCTGCTGCGCCTCGCCTACGGTATCTGAGCACCATGCGCAAACTCTCCGCCGCTGATCTGATGTCCCTCGAGGAGTATGCACGCGAGCGACCGGCGTTTCGCGCGCGGCTCATCGAGCTGCGCCGCGTGCGCTCCCTGCAGGTCGGGGAGCACTGCTCCTGGAGCTTCGAGGACCGCTTGACCGTGCAATATCAGATACAGGAGATGCTGCGCACCGAGCGCATCTTCGAGCCCGCCGGCATCAGCGAGGAGCTGGAGGCCTACAACCCGCTGATCCCCGACGGCTCCAACCTCAAGGCCACGCTGATGATCGAGTACCCGGATGCCGCAGAGCGGGCCGAGCGTCTGGCGCAGCTGCGCGGCTTCGAGCGCCGCTGCTGGATGCGCATCGGAGGTTTCCCGCCCGTGTACGCAATCGCTGATGAGGATCTGGAGCGCGACAATCAGCAGAAGACCGCGGCGGTGCATTTTCTGCGCTTCGAATTTGCTGCCCCGGTGGTGGCGGCCGCGCGTGGCGGGGCAGCCATGGCCGCGGGCGTGGATCATCCTCACTATCGCCACAGTGTCGATCCACTGCCCGAGTCGCTGCGGGCGGC
>Ga0335075_10010396_pt1 | contig 14128 bp, 11 predicted proteins | sample Lox_Sample_24_FD_206723 | JGI IMG/M metagenome (GOLD analysis project Ga0335075, IMG submission 206723) | Soil microbial communities from Loxahatchee National Wildlife Refuge, Florida, United States - Lox_Sample_2.4 | ecosystem: Environmental > Terrestrial > Soil > Wetlands | place: USA...
GCGAAAGCGTAATAGCCGACGCCGTCTCCGCGCACCCACGGATTGCAGAATGGGAGGGTGAGGACAAACAACAGAAGTAAAATTGCTTCGTATCGTGTGAGCTTCGACAAACTACTCTAATTCCTCGACCGGCCGCCTCTCCGCTTTCCGCGGCGCAAATCCGGCCCTCGGCGCGTCATGGCGCCGGGTTCGTGTTCGGGTTCGTAGCAGGCGCGGGCGAACCGTCGCCCTTCCTGCCGCGGGATGGCGATCGGAGAACGGAGAGGAAGAGGAAGCCATCCGCACGAAACAACAGAATCACAAAGTTCGAAATTCAATTCTGGCCGGTCCAAGTATCTTCCGCCAACGTTTCTGCGTCGCAAGAAGCGCCGGTATTGTTTTCATAGCGCCGCGTATGACCGGCAGCGGATAGCATACGCATGATCCGCCATCTCCGCCAATCCATAAAATTGCCCGTTTCGACAGCCAATCGCATCTCAATGTGCCGCGTCCGGCGTTCCGCGAGGTGCGCCAGAAATATCCTGCGGGCTGTACGGCAACAATCGAGGCACCGCTCTGTCCGGCTCGACTAGCCAGACGTCGCGCCCCCGAAAGTAGTCGAGCAGCGGCTGCATCGAGACGCCGGGAATTTCTCGCGCCCAAACAATCTTGGCATCATCAATATCCGCGCGGTTGTACACCCACTCCTGGAGTGGATCGTGCCAACGAACGTAACGAACGATTACGAGCTGATTGCCCGGCATCGAGTCTAGCTCGGTCGCGATCTTTTCTCGGTTCGCGACGGCATGCAGTACGTCGACGTCGTAAGTATGAAAGGGCGCGAAGAGAAAGGCGCACAAGACGACGGCCCGCGAGGCACCGATTCCGATCGGCCGCTGGCGAAAGCGCCAAAGGCGTACGTGCCGGATGCCCTGCGTGACCAGAGCGAAGGTCGTCGCGGTTAGCGGCGCGGCGTAATGAGGCTGGAACCACGCAACTAGAAGGAATCCAACAAAGCAAGTTATCCACTGCCAAATCAAAAACCTCACGCGGCGATCGCGCAGAAGCCAGGGTAGAGCGATGAGCGGCACGCAAAGCTCGGGCCAGAGGTAAAACCCTGCCAAATCTCGCCCGTTACTGACGAGTGCCAATCCGATGTGCTTTGGGTTGTCGGGACGCCCTTTCAACCAGGCTTGGGACTTCCACCATGCGTTGTAGTAGGCATCGAATTGCGGATTCAAGAAATGCAGCGGCTGTCGCGTCTTCTGCCAAGCGAATAGAGGGATGGCGAAGTGGTCCTGGACATTGAGAGTGTACGGAAAACTGAAGGGGCTACCGGTGGTCCTTTTGTTGTAATAGAGGATAAAAGAGCCACACAAAATAAGTATGACGGAAAGTGGTGCGACGACGCGCGGCAGCGTTACACGAAAAGACGGACTGCGAGCACCCAACATTCGTATCGCGAGGACGATAGCGACTGGGATCAGAAATATGAATCCTTCGAAGGCCCTGCTATTTGCCAGAATCGCGGTACCGATTCCCAGGAGCACTGCGTCGCGCGCGCGCCAAGAGTACAGAATTCGCGGCAGGGCCCCAACGGCCAAGGCTCCTCCGATCGCTGGGAGCGCGCCACCCCAATAGCTGTTCATCCAATAGCTGAAAATCCCAAACCTTAGCAGCACGAGTATCCCGCCGAGCAGAGCCCATCGCGCCGGCAGCCAGCCCTGAAGCATCCACAAGACGGCTGCGCACATCGCCGACATACTCAGTAAAATCCCGATCCATGGATGCCCAAGTATCTGTCCGAACGCCAAGATCGCGCCCTGCGCCGGAGGATAGATAGAAACATAAGCTGGATGTTGGTTTACGTGAAATGTGTCGAAGTAGATCCACATCGGGTGCGGCGGGTTCGCCAACCGTCCGTGCGCGAATGTATCGGCCGCGAGTAGATAACTGAACTCGTCATGGACCTCAGGCACGGGAATCGGCAGCACCCGGAGGAGACTAATTCTTATCAGGAAGACGGCGCCAGCGAGCAGGCATATCGAAAGGGACTTCCTTTCGGCAAGGCGTGCCGCCCAACTCTCGAGGGGTTCTAGGATGCGGCCGCCAAGCCCGGGCGCGGCCCAAGCGGTGCCCAGGGCGGCGGCTAGCACGACGAGGTACATAACTAGATTTGACGGCGCGGGAGTCAAGTGGCAACCTCGGACAGCCGCCGAACATGTAACGCGATCGCGGTCTCGAGCAAGGACAGGATCGCGCCGGGATAGAGAAACAGCCATCGTGTACCCAGAGTGTGGCTTTCGCTCAGGTAAGGCATCACCACCGAAAGATCGGGAACCGGCGAGCCCGGTTGCCACGACTCGGCAATTTCCGGGTCGCTATCGAGCGAAGTTGTCCCAGAGAGCCTCACGTTTTCTCCAATGCGGCCGGATGAACTCCATCAATTGTAAGGAAAAAGCGAACAAAGCCCCGTACTCATTGAGGAAGGTATGCCGAAGAACCAACTGGCCCACACGAACGACCGCGCATAATCCCTATTGGACGCACCGCTTTAGAGAGATCGGCGTGCAGAGGCACAATTCCGGCTCGATGTCGGATCCAACTACAGGATAAGAACGCTGAGGGGCGTCAGGCTGTTAGCGCGCCGGATTCGCAGGCGCTGGCGAACTGCTGGTGTCTTCCTTCCGCAAAATAGCGATCAGGGACAACGGAGGAAGCGGAATCCATCGGTCAAAGATACGGAAGAGCGGCGTGAGGGAATTCAATATTCGAATCTGGGCAATCCCAAAAGTTCGTCGCCGCAGAACCCGCGCATTCAGCCACCACGCCGGGACGCCCGCGCGATTGAATTTCAGCACGTGTTCCACGTGGAATCCCGCCCGCTCCGCCACGTCGCGCAGCTGCTCCTCCGTGTAACGCCGGCAATGCCCCAGCACTTCGTCGAGGCTGCCGTACAGCCACGGCCCGCACGGCACCAGAATCGCGGCGCGCCCGCCATCTTCGAGCGCCCCGCGAATATTTTGCAGCGCCGCCACGTCGTCCTGGACGTGCTCGACTACGTTTAGGCAAACTACGGTGTCGAACCGCTGCTCCGTGGGGAACGTCCTCGCATCCGTCGCGTCCGTGTGCGCCACCCGCATATACGGGCGGGTGGCCCGCAGCGTGAGCAGATATTCCAGGTACGACGGGTTCACGTCGGTGGCCCAGTAGATCGAGCGCGGCATCAGGTTCACGGACATGTTGCCCGTCCCCGCGCCCACCTCCAGGACCCGGTCGCCCACGTAGGGATCGATGACGTCCGCCATCCAGCGGGTGAAGCGCGGCGCGCGCGTCAGCCGGTCGAGAATTTCGCCTCCGTGCTCGTCGGTCGCGTAGATTCGCCCCGACATCGCGTAGTGGAAAATGGCCCAGATGGCGCGCACGCCGTCCTTCCAGCCGATTTTCTTGCCCTCGCGATACGTCCGCCCCGAGTAGCTGATGGCCACTTCGAAGATGCGGCTGCCGCGCTTCGCGAGCTTGATGGCCAGTTCCGGCTCGACGTCGAACGTCGCGCTCTCAAGCGGAATGCTCTTCAACAAATCCGCGCGGACCATCTTGTAGCACGTCTCCATGTCGGTGAGATTCAAATCGCACACGAAATCGCACAGGAACGTCAGAAACTTGTTGCCCAGCGCGTGGCGGAAGAAAAGCGCGCGCTTGTAGCCGCCCGCCATGAAACGCGAGCCAAACACCGCATCGGCTTCCTCGACCAGAAAGACTTCGACCATTTTCGGCAGATCTTGCGGGTGATACTCGAGGTCCGCGTCGTGGATCACCACCAGCTCAGTATCGACGTGCGTCAATCCGGTGCGAATTGCCGCGCCCTTGCCACTGTTCTTCTTGTGCCGTACCCAGACCCAGGAAATCTTGGGGTCCGGTTCCTGCGATTCGAGCGAAGCGCGAAATCTCTCGAGGGCTTCCGGCGTCGCGTCCGATGATCCGTCGTCGACCACGATAATTTTCACGGACTCAAGCAGCGCCGTATCGCCCAGCACGCGCAGCCGCCCCAGGCTCGTTTCGACCAGGTATTGCTCGTTGTACACCGGGACAATCACCGAAAGCGTGGCCGAAGGCCGCCGCCTCGGAGCGAGCCCCTGCGAAATGCCCGCACCCGCACCCGGATGCGACGCCCCGCGTTCTCTCATGTGCTCCGTCGTGGAAATTGCGCCCGTCCCCGCCGCCCACCCCCGGCAGCAAATAGCATACGCACGAACCCCCGCTTGTGCCAATCCATAAATCGGCGGAATGCCGAAAGGCTACCGCGGAACCGGCGCTAAGTGCAGTATGAACCTCGCCCTCGTCGGGGGCCTTAACGGGCCCTAAATGGACCGAAATGGCGGATTTTGGGCGTTTTTGGCGCGATGCCGCGAACGGCCCGCATCGCCAGCCGCTCTTCCCCTCTGCTTGCTATGAGAAGACTCGAAAACTGTCTGGAACTTTCTTGGGCGTCCGTGTTAACTATCGCGATGGGGTTGTTGCATCCACTTTCTCAGGCGAACTGGGGGAACTTCATCATGGTCAAGACTTCGTGGTCATACTTGTGTCTCGCAGCCTTTCTACTTCTCGTCGGATGTGGCGGCTCGGGTTCAAGCAACACCGTCAGCGCCATTTCCGTTTCACCAAGCGGCATCGCCCTTTCGACTGGCCAATCAGTTCAATTCACAGCGACGGTGACCGGGGGTTCCCAGACTTCGCAGAGCGTGACGTGGTCCGTTGACGGAATCATCGGCGGTAACGCAACGGTCGGCACGATCACCCAAAACGGGATCTACACGGCCCCGGCGAATCCGCCGAGCATCGCGGCGACGATCACCGCCACCGCCAGCTTCATTCCACCGTCACCTACCGAATCGGCGCAAGTGTACGTTGTCGCGCCGGGAGTGGTCGCACCCACGATGAATCCGCAGGTCGCGCTGTACACGATCGCGCCTCCCGCCGCGGCCAGCGTCACCATCCAGTTCGGCCCCACTACCGCCTACGGCAAGTCCACCTGGACACAAACTGCCCCGGCAGGCGGAGGCTCGGTCGGCACCTACGTCGCCGGGATGCTCGCCAGCACCGCGTACCACATGCAAGCCACGGTGCAATTCCCGGGCGGCGTGACGTACACGGACGCCGATCACGTTTTCACCACGGGCGCGCTGCCGGCGGGAACGGCGCCCTCCTTGACTACCGCCACCACGGCGGGAATGACTCCGCAGAGTGGTGTCGAGTTGCTGGATCTCGTGAGCCTCGCGCCCACAAGCACGGTTGGCGTGGCAGCCACAGATTTGAACGGAAATGTCGTGTGGACCTATAACCCAGGAAGCACGGTTCCGGCGGGATCGTACGCTGAACCGATCAAGCTTTTGCCCAGCGGGCACCTTCTGGCCAATTTCGTTATCAGCAACAATCAGGGGATTGCGCTGAGTTCCGTCATCCAGGAGATTGATCTGGCCGGAAATATCATCTGGCAAATGAGCGTCGCGCAACTCAACCAAGCGCTCGCTGCCGCCACCTGCGCGGAATGCAACGTCACGATTCTCGCAACTCATCACGACTTCGCCATGCTTCCGAACGGACACTTGATCCTGCTTGCGAACACCACGCAAGTCATAGATGGGGTTACTGTTTACGGGGACGTGATCATTGACCTTGACCAGAATCACAATCCGGTTTGGGCCTGGAATGAGTTCAATCATCTGGACATCAATCGCCGGCCATACTCTTATCCGGACTGGACTCACACCAATGCCGTCCTCTACTCGCCGAGCGACGGCGACTTGGTCATTTCCATCCGCCATCAGAATTGGCTGCTAAAGATCGACTACGACAACGGTGCCGGCTCGGGCGACATCGTCTGGCACCTCGGCTACCAAGGAGACTTCACCCTATTGAACGCCGACGGGTCAGCCGACACCAATCCCTTCGATTGGTTCTACGCCCAGCACGGCCCTTCATTCACCACTACAAACACGAGCGGCAAGTTCTCTCTCGCTCTCTTCGACAATGGGGATGATCGCGGCGTTTCTGTCGTCGCGGGAGGCACTTGCGGCGTGGCCGGGCAGCCAGCCTGCTACAGCACAGTCCCTCTCTTCAATCTGGACGAGACTGCAATGACCGCAACCATGGTCTTCGATCCCACTACGCCGGACTACTCCTATTTCGGAGGCAACGCCGAAGTGCTCGCGAATGGCGACGTCGAATACGACGAATGCGCAAAAACAGCCTATCCGGCGCAGAATGCCGCCGTTTATGAAATCACCCAGTCATCCTCGCCGCAGACGGTCTGGCAGATGCAGATTACTGGGCAATATGCGTACCGCGGAATGCGCATCCCAAGCCTCTATCCAGGGGTGCAGTGGTAGAACCGCAAGCGCGCGAAGTCATCTGGATCGCACGGCCCAGCCCGACGCAATTTCGCTGAAGATGTGGGGCAAACCTCTTGTCACGCTCCACAGGGGATAATGCGCCTTCATCTTGCGGAGATCGCTGTAGTAGCAGATATGGTCACCGATCCGATTCTCGTCGACGTAACAAGAGCGCATTTTCTTTCCTGTGATGCTCTCAATCATGCGGAACGCGTCAAGAATAGAGCAAGAATTTCCCTTGCCGCCGCCGAGGTTGTAAACCTCGGCAACGCGCGGCGCCTTGTAAAATTCATGCATAAATCGCGCAACGTCCTCCGCATGGATGTTGTCGCGCACCTGCTTACCCTTGTAGCCATAGATCCGATATTCACGGCCTTCCAGGTTGCATTTGATCAAATAACTCAAGAAGCCATGCAATTCCACTCCTGAATGGTTGGGACCGGTCAAACATCCGCCGCGAAGACAGCAAGTCGGAATGCCGAAGTAACGGCCGTATTCCTGAACCAGCAGATCGGATGCGGCCTTCGATGCCCCGAATAGCGAGTGTTTCGACTGGTCAATAGAAAGTGTTTCCGGGATGCCTTCTGCGAAAGCGGGGTCATCGAATTCCCATCGCGAATCAAGTTCTCGCAGCCGGAGGTCGTTGGGCCGGTCTCCGTACACTTTGTTTGTGGACATATGAATGAACGGAGACTCCGGACATGCTTGTCGGGCCGCCTCGAGGAGATTTAAAGTCCCCATAGCGTTCACTTCAAAATCAACGAACGGCATAGACGCCGCTCGATCGTGCGAGGGCTGCGCCGCTGTGTGGATGATGGCCGCCGGTTTGAGCTCGGCTACGAGATGCAGAATCGCCTCTCGATCGCGAATGTCTATGTTGTGATGGCTGTATCCTGGAATCTCCGCCCTAAGCCGGGCCAGAACCCAGCTCGTGTCTCCTTCGGGTCCAAAGAACGCAGCGCGCTGATTATTGTCAAAGCCGGCTATGCGGAAACCGAATCGATGGAAATACGCGCATACTTCTGACCCAATCAGGCCGCATGAACCAGTGACCAATGCGAGAGGTGAGGTCGTCACAGACCTTATTATGAGATAAATTCATCGATGGACGAAGCGATTCTGCGACCACGTGGCTTGTGACACCGGGCTCGTTTCGGCATACTGTCATTCTTCCTTCTTTGTCAGGTCGCACACGGCAGTGAATGGACGGACTATTTGGATCTGAACTCTCGATTTCTCGCTGATGATTAACATCCCGTCGGACTTCATTTCGCGTCTCCCAAATTCACCTGCGAAGTGGGCGCGTACTACCTTCTACGCCCTTTTGGCGCTCGTCGGTCTTTGGGCCGTCCTTTTCTGGCTTACCTGGGCAACGTGGGGAAGCCTCACAATCGATAGCGGACGCGAAATGTACGTCCCTGTCGCTCTGTTGAAGGGGAAGATGCTTTACAGGGACGTGTGGTATCTATACGGTCCGCTCGCGCCGTATTTCAATTCGCTGTTATTCCGCGTTCTTGGCGTTCATTTGGCCGTCCTCTATTGGGCCGGAGCGTTATCTGCGCTCCTTTCCGGGATATTTCTTTATCTGACAGGCATGGAGTTGGGTTCCTGGCCAGCCGGGATCGGAGCCGCGTCGATCATTCAGATCCAAGCTTTCGAGAGCGGCTACATGTGTTTTCCCTTACCGTACAGCTTCGCATCGGTATACGGCTGCCTGATTGCCTGCATCTTCCTTTGGCTGATCGTTCGGTCTTGTAAATCGACAAATCTGACCTGGATTTTCGGCGCCGGGTGCGCGGCGGCCGTCGCGCTGCTGCTTAAACCGGAGTTCGGATTTGCCTGCTATGCCACCCTCGGGGTTCTTCTCGTGGCGCGCACCGCACGCGCGGACTGGAAGTCCTTCCTGCGCGATTGCGCTGTCCTGCTGCCCGGAGTCGCGGCGTGCCTTTGGGTGATTGGATGGATGGTCTCCATCGCCGGAGTGCCTTTCATTACGCAGGAAAACATCATGAGCTGGCCCACATCGTACTTTATGAAGCAGTACGGTAAGCAATGGCTCGCGATCACGGGATGCACGATCACCCCAAGAGTTTTGGGAGCGGCGGCATTCTGGACGGTCGCGCTCTTTGCGGCGGCTTTCGTCGCGCATCTGATATTGCAGCGCGTGAAATCCGATCGAAGTCAGTTCTTCAGCTGGGTCCCCGTGGCGATTGTTGCTGGAGGAGGGATTTTGTGGTTTCTCCCCTGGAGGGTCTCGCTCATAGCAGGGCTACGCCGTATTTTTTTCCCAAAGGAAATGGTCTGTCTCATTGCTGTCGCTGCGGCCATTTTCTGGTTGCGGGCGTGGCGAGAGCATTCCGAAAAGCTTGATCGCCCGTTGGCGCTCGCATTCACGTTCTCGAGCCTGCTAGCTTTGCGAATGCTCTTTGGAACCAGTCCTTGGGGATATTCGATCTACTACGACGGACCCTCCGCACTATGCTTCTTGCTTTTGGGGGGCATCATAATACCCCGGTTCAGCCGCACGCAGCTCTTCGTCACGCGAGCGCACGTTCTGATCGTCTTTTCCGCGGTCGCAGTTGTCTTCTTATACGCGGCCATACTGAATTACGATCTTGCGAACCGAGTGCCTCTTACGACGAAAGTTGGCACGATTAAGGTTTCCGAATCGATGTCCGAAAGCTACAGAGCGGCAATCGGTTGGATCGAGAGTGCGAAGGCCCGGGGCCAAGCGGTGCTATCGGTGCCGGAAGATACAAGCTTGTACTTCCTCTCGGGAACCGACTGCCCAACCAGGGTCATAGAATTTACTCCTGGTGTGGTCGCTCCGGGAAGGATGACCGACGAGGTGATCGCTGAGATCGACGCCAAACAAGTGCCGTATCTTCTCTGGTCGAACCGTGAATACCCAGAATACGGAACCCCAATATTCGGAACTGACTATAATCGGGAGTTGGGAGATTACTTCAGATCGCACTATCGCCCATTGCGCTCCTTGACGGACGATAAGTCGTCCTCGTGGAACGCCGTAATCTGGGAACGTGTCCCGGAGACAGAGACACGATGAACACCGCTGGGTTGGCTCGAGCTGCAGAAAAGTGGGGGCCCGACGCTCTTCGTCGCATACGCCAAGAGAGAGAGCAGCAACAGGACGCCGCGGCGGAGCACCGCGACGATTGGATCCAAGCCAATCATTACTTTTACGACCGGCTGAAGCGAGTCCTGCGGTTCGTCGTGGAACCGAACAAGCGCGTACTTGAGGTGCGCTGCCAAACCGGTCACCTGCTTGCATCGGTCTCGCCTGCTTACGGCGTAGGGGTTGAAATCAGCCGTGCAATGGTGGATCGCGCGAAAGCGGATCACCCGGAACTGCATTTCCGCCAGGTCGAACCCGAAGAGCTGCAGCTGAATGAGAAATTCGACTACATCCTGTTCAGCCACGTCTTCGACACGACGGACATCCTGCGGGCCTTCGAACGCATTCGCGAGCACTGCACGCCAAACACACGGCTCGTCGTCATCAATTACAACCACCTGTGGCAGCCTATCCTGGAATTGGCGAGCAAGACGGGTTTGCGGTCGCGCTTTGTCGAACCGAGCTGGGTGAGCGAACACGACATCCGAGGCTTTCTCAAGCTCGCCGGTTTTAGTCCTGTGAGAACGCACCGTGCGATTCTCTGGCCGAAATGGATTCCTTTGCTTTCGGACTTTTTCAACGACTTTTGGGCCCGTTTGCCCGGCCTGCGGCGGCTTTGCCTTATGCAAGTTACCGTGGCGCGTCCGATGCCCGCGGCACTGCGAGAAAAGGACGTCACAGTCTCGGTCGTCATTCCTTGCCGCAACGAGCAAGGAAATATTCAGCCCGCTGTCGAACGAATTCCGGTCATGGGTAAGCACACCGAAATCATTTTCTGCGACGACAAATCGACCGACGGCACGGCGGAAGAAGTGCGCAGGCTGCAACAATCGCATCCCGAACGGGATATTCGCCTGGTGGAAGGCCCAGGAATCTGCAAAGCCGAAAACGTTTGGGCGGGTTTCCGCGCCGCGCGCGGTGACGCACTGATGATTCTCGATGCGGACCTTTCCGTGATGCCCGAAGAGCTTCCCGCTTTCCTAAGCGCGCTGGTCAGCGGGCGCGGCGAATTCGTGAATGGGAGCCGCCTCGTTTACCCCATGCAAAAGTATGCGATGAAGTTCGCCAATATGATCGGAAACAAGGTTTTTGGCTTGACGTTCTCGTTTTTACTGGACCAGCGCATCAAGGATACGCTCTGCGGCACAAAAGTCTTGTGGCGTGAGGACTGGATTCGCATGGAGCCGAATCTAGGTAGCTGGGGAATCCGGGATTTGTGGGGAGACTACGAACTCCTGTTCGGCGCCAGCAGGCTGGGCCTCGAGATCGTCGAGGTTCCCGTGCACTACCAGGAGCGGGTTTACGGGGTGACAAAGATGACCAAGGTGTTCGCCAACGGTATGCGGATGCTGCGCATTTGCTGGCACGCGTGGAACCGGCTTGGAGGGTAGTCGACTTGTCGTCTGGATTTCTACGGAGCTTGCTTGCTCACCCTCTGACGGCCGGGCTCGACTTGGACGATCCTGCCACGACGGAGTTGCGAAAGCAGATCATCTCGTCGAAGCGGTTACTGCGAACGATCTATGATGAATGGTACAGCATGCTCGCTGGTGAGTTGCCTCCTGTTGAGGGGCCCGTTCTCGAACTCGGATCCGGCGCCGGCTACTGCGGACGCTTCATTCCCGGTCTGATCACCTCCGAGGTTTTCCTTTGCGGCGACGTCCAATTGGTTGCCGACGCACGGCGATTGCCGATCAGAAGCGACTCTCTTCGTGCGATCGTTTTCACCGACGTAATGCATCACATGCCGGACGTGCGCGAGTTTTTCACAGAGGCGTCCCGGTGTCTTCGGAGCGGCGGCAAGATTCTGATGATCGAGCCCTGGGTCACACCCTGGTCTCGCTTCATATACACTCGCTTCCACCACGAGCCGTTTCGCCCGCAGGCCAACGATTGGTCGTTTCCTTCCACGGGCCCGCTTTCGGGAGCGAATGGCGCCCTGCCTTGGATTGTATTTACGCGGGACCGCGGGCAATTCGAAAAGGACTTTCCCGAGTTCGAGATCGGCCGCATTCAGCCATTCTTACCCTTCCGCTATTTGCTCTCCGGTGGCGTCGGAATGCGCAGCCTCGCGCCCGGGTTCGTTCACCCGATCCTGGCAGGAGTCGAAGATATGCTCCGGCCGCTGATGTCGAACCTTGGGATGTTCGCGTTCATTTCGGTGAGGAGAATTTGACCGCACAGCTAAGGCGCGGCACCCTCCCGAAGTAACCAGCGCATTGCGTGGCAAGTATCACGAGAATCGGTTCGATCGGGAAGCGGTAGCGGACTAGCGCGTGCGTCAGATAAAAGACGAGCGGGTAAGCGAACAGCGCGAACAGATGGGGCGCTGCGTATGGATTTCGAGCGCGCCACGCCGCTCCCGCGCCAAACCATGCGAACAGCGTCAGCGCAGCATTGAAGAAAAAGTAGCCCTTCAGGTACAGCGACCCAGTTGACAGCACCGAGCCGACGCGATCGCTCACCGCAAACCAGTAGTCGCCGATGCGGCGCAGGATGAAGTAGCAGGTCGTCCGCGGGTGCGCGCGCATGAACGCCAGCGCCGCGTGCTGCTTCGCGCGCATGTACGCGACCTCGCCCATGCGGCGGTAATCCTCGGCTTCGGCGCGGTTCACGAATGGGTGCAGCTGGAAGGCGTTCACTTCCAGGGCCGCGGAGTTATTCCCGAGCCAGAACTCGATCCCGAAATTCGAACGCACCGGCACGAATTTGCCCAAGGCGCGATAGTTGCGAACTGTCCATGGCGTCAATCCAAGCACAAAGACCAAACTCGCCACGGCGACGCGCCACAGGCAAGGTACCTGTCCCTTGCGCGCTTCCCAAGCGAGCCAAATCAAGAAAAACGGAAGCACGGCAACGAGCGACGTGTTGATCAAAGCGCCCACCGCCCAGAGTGCGCCGTAGCCCGCCCATTTTGCGACGGACCGCTCGCCCCGTATCGCAAGCGTAGTCCAAAGCAGTAGCGCGAAGAAAAGCGCCGCGAACGAAGCCTCCCACAAATCCGCGATCGGGACGTGCGTGGCGCCGGGCAGCACCACCCAGAGCCACGACGCGCCCGCCGCTACGCCCGCGCCGAACGACCGCTTCGCAATGGCGTACATCGGGAAAATCGTGAGCGCCGAGAACAGGCAATTCAAAATCTGGATCGCGATGTGCGACTTCGCACTGTAAATTCCCCAAATCTTGAAAATTCCGGCGACCACGTAGGGGAAGACCGGGCTGAGCCATGCCGTCGGCCCCGTATCGAAGAATGGAAGCGGCGAGCTGAATCCTTTGCCGGAGGCGATCGATTTTGCCACGCAGCCGAGCTCGTATCCGTAAGGCTCGTTTGGCGGCGCGGGGGCGGCGCGGTGCCACGTCCACCACAAAATCGCGAAGCGCGCGGCCAAAGCCACCGCGGCGATGAAAGCCGCGGACGACGCCAGCCGCTTCAGCGAGCTTTTCACGCCGCGTCGCCGCCGCGAAGAAACTGAAATCCCAGACGTTCCGCAGCCATCAGCAGGCCGGCGCCGGCGAGGGCCGCCAGCCAGGGATCGATGAACGGCATGCGCAGCCGCGTATTCATGTTGAAAGGAATGTGCAGAATCGTGACGACGATCGCATAAAACAAGAAAATGTGAGCCAGCTCCGGCCTCACCTCGCGCAATTTGAACCAGCCCGCGATCCCGAGCGCAAGGAGCAGCCAATAAAATAACACTCCCGCCGACCTCGCCGCGCGCACGATTGGCCGAAACGAGTCGGTCGATAAGAGCTGATCCGTGCTCAGCCAGAAATATCCGAGCTTTTCGATCGTCAGCGGGACGAGCGCCCAGCCCGTCTTCCGCCACAGCTCGAACGTGACCTTCCACGCCTGGCGGCTGAGGTCCGCCTCGTCGGTGAGGCGGAGGCGGCTCGGATCGTTGGTCTCGAGCTCCATGGGCGGCAGCCATCCGAGCGCGGCCACGAGCCGCTCCGAATCGCCGGGACGCGCGCGGCCCTGCGGCGCGAGGATCCCCATCGCGGCGGTGGGCCCGCCCTCGGTGGACAACACGAAAGCGCCATGAAAGACGATGTAATTGCGTATCAGCCACGGCGAAATGATCAAGCCGGGCAAAAGAATTGTCAGCGCCGCGGCCTTCCACTTGGGCATCGGTATCTTCCACAAAATCACGGCCCACAGCACGACGAAACCGAAGAGCGCCATGTTGAAGCGGTCGAGCGTCGCGAGCCCGACCACCGCAGCCAAGCCCGTAAGAATGGCCCACGAGGGCCTTTCGAAAAATCGCACCAGCAGATACAGGAAAACCGCGGACACCAGCGTCGCCAGCGCCTCCGTGAGAATTTCCCCGGTCATGATAATCAGCGTGGGGAAAAACAGCGCGACGATCAACGCAGGCTTCTTCGCCGATCTGCCAAAGATCATTCCGGCAATCGCCGAACAGAGGTAAACGGTGAACAGCCCTGCCAGGAATTGGAGCCATCGGACCGCGGCCAGCGCGTGCGCCCCGAACACCTTCATCGACCCGGCCAGCAGAAACGGATAGACGGGCGCGCGGTAAGCGGTCGGCTGGCCCGCGTAGGTGTAGCCTTTTCCCGCCAGCAGATTCTGCGCCAGCAGGACATACGCCGGCGTATCGCCTCC
>Ga0335075_10010397_pt1 | contig 14128 bp, 16 predicted proteins | sample Lox_Sample_24_FD_206723 | JGI IMG/M metagenome (GOLD analysis project Ga0335075, IMG submission 206723) | Soil microbial communities from Loxahatchee National Wildlife Refuge, Florida, United States - Lox_Sample_2.4 | ecosystem: Environmental > Terrestrial > Soil > Wetlands | place: USA...
CCGAAGCCGGGGCGGGAGCTGTAGGGTCCGGTCTGACCGAAACCCGATACCCGGGTCAGGATCAATCCCGGGTTGCCCGCGCTCAACCGGTCGTACCCGAGCCCCCAGCTTTCGAGTCGACCAGGCCGGAACGACTCGATGACGACGTCGACGTGCCCGGCCAGCCTGAGCACGAGTTCGCGGCCCTTTTCTGAGCGCATGTCCAGGCCCAGAGAACGTTTTCCCGAATTCAACCGGACGAACCCAAGACCCTGCCCGTCTTTGGCGGGCAGCCACTGGCGTGAGAAGTCGCCCGCTTTCGGATCCTCGACCTTGATGATGTCGGCGCCGAAATCGCGCAGCATACGGCCGGCGGTCGGCGCCGCGTACATGCTGCCGAGCTCGAGCACCCGGATTCCGGTCAGCGGGCCCTTTGACGTGTCCATGTTAGATTCCCATCTGTCCTGTCACAGTGAGCAACGGCCACCTCAATTAGCCGAGCGGTTCACATTGAGTTGCTCGCGGGCTTGCGCGAGCCGGTCGACCGCCTTGTCGTAGCGCGCCTTCTGGCGGAGTCGCCGGGCGAGCGCCTTGACCGCCCAGCGCGGCTTGTGCGCTGGCACGAAGAGCGCCGACCGGTACGGGCGCATATCCAGTGACTCCTCGCCCCGAGCGTCCACGCGTCACGATCCGGGATGCGCGGCTCGGACGAACTAATGATTATCATAATTATAATTTCGTGGCAAGATCGACGGAGCGCTCGGTCCGGGCTACTCCGGGGGCGGGAAGTTGGGCTTCCGCTTCTCCAGGAAGGCGTTCGCCCCTTCGAGCATGTCGTCGCTGCCGACGGCCTGCACGAGCATGCCGAGCCCGGTGAGAAAAGAGTCGCGGGCCGAATTCCACCAGATATTCGAGCTGATCTTGGTAATCTCGAGATAGCGCGGACTCAGCTTGGCGATCTCGGCGCACCAGGCGTCAACCGTGGCTTCCAGCTGATCATCGGCAACCACGGCATTGATCAGGCCCAGCTCGAGCGCCTGGTGGGCGGAGTAGCGGCGGCACAGGAAGGCCATTTCCTTAGCCCGCTTCTCGCCGATCTGAACGCCGAGTACGTTCGTAGCGCCGGTCACCGGTGAGCTCCCGACTCGCGGCCCCGTCTGCCCGAACGTCGATGACTCGGTCGCGATGGCGAGGTCGCAGGCGATGACCAGCTCATTGCCGCCGCCGGCGGCCGGGCCGTGTATCGCCGCGATGACCGGCCGCGGGCAGTTGCGGATGGCGTCGAACATCTTGACCGAGTTCTGGTACAGCCCGCGCATCTCCGCTCGAGCAGGAGCGGCCAAAGTGGTCAGCGAGCCGCCTGCGCAGAAGCTCCCGCCGTTACCAGTGATCACGACGGCGCGCGCGGATGCGGCCCCTTCGACGCTCTCCGCGATCGCCCTGGCCATGGCGGGGTCGAAGGCGTTCCGTCGCTCAGGGCGGTTAAGGCGAATCCAGACCGCGTTCTCGCGTGTCTCGATCTCGATGTCCGACACTCGGTCTCCCTCAAGCGCTGCGTTCGGCCGGACCGAGCGTGCGGAGATCACTCCCTGCCCAGGGCCTACCGTATTGGCATAATCTATGCTTACTATAGATAACATACTCCTGGTTCGGTGACCACCCGATGTACCGGCTGACGTGCCAGGCGTCGGCTGGCGAGGAAGGCGGCCCCGGGCTCATGCCAGCACCGACCGGCCTGAAATCAACTGAGCAGGCGCGCCGGATAGCAAAGCGCAAGCTGCCGAGCTCGGTTTACAACTTCATCGAGGGCGGCACCGAGGAGGGACGCACCGCTCGGGCCAACTCGGAGGGGTTCGGCGAGATAGGTTTCCGCCCTCGCATCGCCCACGATCACAACCCACGTGATCTGCGCACCATGGTGCTTGGGCGTGAGCTGGCGATGCCGGTGATCACGACGCCGGCGGGCTTCATCAGGGTGGTCCATCCGGCGGGCGAACTGGCGGTCGCCAAGGCGGTCGAGGCCGCCGGAATAGCCGTGGGGATCAGCACTCTGGCCAGCGTGCCGATCGAGCAGATCACCGCGGTCGCCTCTGACGTATGGTTCCAGCTCTACATGATCGGCGGTCGAAAGGGATCAGAGATAGCGATCGAACGCGCCAAGCGGGCCGGCTGCCGGGTGCTGATCGTGACCGCTGATCTCGCCGACAACACCGGCGGCAACGATGGCCGGCCGGTCTCGCCGCCGCCCGGACGCGTGGATCTGCGCACCGCACTTCGCTACGCCCCGGAAATGGTGCGCAGACCGGTCTGGGCGGCGAGCTTCCTGCGGGGCGGCCTCAAGCTCATCGCCCCCAACGCACCAGGCCTCGACGGTAAGCCGATGGCGGTTGCCGAGGGCAGCGCGGCGCTGCGCGAATATCCGCCCACCTGGGACGACATCGCCTGGGTGCGGTCACAGTGGGCCGGCCCGCTTGTCGTCAAGGGCGTCACCTGCGCGGAGGACGCCCGCCGGGCGGTCGATGTCGGCGCCGACGCCGTGTCGGTCTCCAATCACGGTGGGAACGGCCTGGACGGCGCACCCGCGACCATCCGGGCGCTGCCGGAGGTCGTCGAGGCGGTCGATGACCGCATCGAGGTGCTTCTCGACGGCGGCGTCAGGCGAGGCGGTGATGTTGTCAAGGCCGTTGCCCTTGGCGCCCGTGCCGTCCTCATCGGCCGGCCGTACATCTGGGCGCTCGCGGCGGGCGGTCAATCCGGCGTAACCGAACTGCTGGCCTTGTATCGCCGCAACATCGACGCCACCCTGCGGCTGCTCGCCTGCCCGTCGGTCCAGGCCCTCGATCCCAGCGTGCTGCGGATGCCGCCCACATGCAACTGCAAACACATGTAACTGCAAATGACAGGGAGGCGGGCATGACCTTCATACCGGCGAACTTTTTCGGCACGGATGTCGGTGCCATATACCACGTCGGCTATGTTGTCGAGAATCTCAACGAGGCGATGGGCCAATTCAGCGACGCAATCGGCGTCCGCTTCATGGATCATTTCGTGACAGCCAGGTACCGGGATGCCGGGAACAGCATTGTCACGGTCGAGTTGCATACGTCTTTCAGCCTCCAGGGACCGACGCACATCGAGCTGATCGAGGCTATGCCCGGCTCCATCTGGGACATCGGCTCAGGGCCGGGACTCCATCACATCGGCTTGTGGACCGATGACGTTCCGGCCGAGGCTGAGCGTCTGGCCCGCGCCGGGCTGCCCGCGGTGGCCTCGGGCGTCGGCTCCGGGGACGAGTCGAGCGGGGGATATTTCAGCTACCACAGCAACCCGCAGGGCAGCCTGGTCGAACTGGTGGACATCAGCAAGCAGCAGGGGATGCGGGACTGGATCGGCGCGTCAGGTGCGTCCGCATGACCTTGAGTGGAGCAGACCCCACTGCGGGGACTACCAACGCCGCACGCCCCCTGACGGGAGGTACTCCCAGCTCAGTGACCCTGTTGCCGGGCCCGAGCGGTGCTGCGAGCAAAGCCGCACCGGGGCAGCCCTTGCCGTTAATCTATACTTACCAATACTATGTTTAGCATGGAGACGATCGGCATGCGAGCCAACCACGGCGCTTTGGACGAGGACCAGCTAGAGCTTCGCGAAGTGACTGCCGCGCTCGCCCGCGAGCGTTACGGGCCGAAGGCCGCTGAGTGGGATGCGGCACGCACCACGTTCCCCAAGGAGGAGCGGCGCTTCCTGGGGGAGCAGGGACTGCTCGGCATCGCGCTGCCGGAGGAGTACGGCGGCTCCGGTTCGCCGCTGCTAACGGCCCTGGTCGCAATTGAGGAATTCGCCAAGGTCTGCCGCCCGGCGGCATTCCAGCTGTTTGAGGCGAACACCGGCCCGGCCAGGGTCCTCAGCCTCATCGGCAGCGAAGAACAGCGGCAGCGCTTTCTGCCATCCATTGTGCGCGGCGATGCAACCATGGCCATCGGTATCTCCGAACCGGAGGCGGGATCGGCTGCCACGGACATGAAGACACGGGCCAAGCGCTCGAACGGCAGTTACGTGTTGAACGGCATGAAGCGCTGGATCTCTAACGGTGGAGAGGCTGACTACTACCTGGTCTACGCCAGGATGTCGGACGATCTCGGCTCCAAGGGGATCGGCGCCCTGATCGTGGAGGCCGACCGGGCGGGTGTGACCTTCGGTAAAAGCGAACGGCTGATGGGCTTCCGCGGGATTCCCTCGGCCGACGTCATCTTCGATGACGTAGAGGTTCCGGCCGAGAACCTGCTGGTCGGGCCGGGGGGTTTCCGTCAGCTGTTCACCATGTTCTCGATCGAGCGACTCGGTAACGCCACCATGAGCCTGGCGATCGGCCAAGCTGCCCTCGACCACACGATCGCTTACGTTCAAGAGCGGACGCAATTCGGTAAGCAACTGATCGAGTTTCAAAGCATCCAGATGACCCTGGCGGATATGGTCCTGCAGGTCAGCGCGGCCCGCGCGTTGATTTACCGAGCCGCAAGGACCGCTGGAACGGGCCTGCCGGATCCGCTCGAAGTGTCGCTTGCGAAGTGCACCGCGAACGAGATGGCCAAGCGAGTCACCGATCTGGCCATGCAGTTGCATGGCGGCAACGGCTACACCGAGGAGTATGGCATCGAGCGGCTGCACCGCGATTCCCACGGCTGGGCCCTGGCCGGGGGCACGCCTCAGATGCAGCGAATCCGCATCGTCTCCGAGCTTCTCGGGCGCAATTTCGACCAGCGTCGCTGACGGCGGCGCAACGTAGTCCCAGAAAGATTAACGACTAAGGAGGCCCACGTGCTTGAGGATCGAATCTGCCTGGTCACTGGTGCGAGCATGGGTATGGGCCGGGCCGCGGCCATTGAGATGGCCCGGCAGGGTGCGGCCGCCGTGGCCATAGTGGACATCGATCGGGAGGGCGGCAACGAGAGCGCGGCGCTCGTGCGAGCCGAGGGAGCGAAGAGCGTCTACTTCCCTTGCGACCTGCGTGACCGCGACCAGATCTCCGGGACCGTGACGAAGGTAGTCAGCGAGTTCGGCGGGCTCGACGTGCTCCACAACAATGCGGGCGTGCTGGAACGGGCCTTCACCAACGACGTGGACTTCGACACGCTCCCCGAGCAACTCTGGGACCTGGTGATGGACGTCAACCTGAAAGCCGTCTGGCTGATGTCCCGGTTCGCCGCCCCGCACCTGCGCCAGTCCACGCGGACGCCGGCGATCGTCAACGCCGCGTCAACGGCTGGGCATGTGGCTTACAGTCATGCCGCCTACGGCGTGTCGAAGGCAGCTGTGATCCAGCTGACCAAGACGATGGCCGTCTCACTGGCGCCGGATGTGCGGGTCAACTGCTACTCCCCGGCAAGCATTGATACCCCGATGAGCCACGCAGCGGCCACGGCTGCCGGGGGCGGTCTCCCGGTCGCAGGCGCGTACGAGAACCTTATCCCGCGGCGTGGAACGGTCAAGGAGGTCGCGAAGCTCGTGTGCTTTCTGGCTTCCGCTGACGCGACCTTCATCACGGGCGCGGAATACCTCATCGACGGAGGCTCGCTCGCCTGGCGCGGCTTGCGTCCCTAGCGACCGGCCAGCCCCGTCAAAGGACCTGACGTCTCAGAAATCGAAATCCTCCGGCAGCCGCATGCGCGCGGTGCCCGTCACCGCGTCGCGACCGTCGGCAGTGACGCCGACCTGTAGGTCGACTTCGCGGAAACCTGTCCCGCCCCGGACCTTCGTCTGCCGTCCCCAGCAGTGCACCAGGGTCCCGGCGTACACGGGGTGCCGGGCGCGATAGCTGAGCGCGGTGACGCGACCCGACGGCCCGCCCCAGTCCATCAGCATCTCGCTGAGGTAACTGGACAGTAGATATGCCTGGACGAGCAGGCCATGGTGCCCCTCGACCGTGGTGGCGTAGGCCAGGTCGTAGTGCACGCGATGAGCGTTCCAAGTCACCGCCGAGTACCGGAACAGTGAGACGGGCGTCGGCACCCGGTCCAGGCTCGGATCGGCCGTCACTGTCCGACAACCGGAGGTCCGGCAACCAGAGGTCCGACAACCAGAGTGTCAAAGATCCGCATCACGTGGACTCCGTCCTGGTTGACCACCTGGCTCTCGACGACGACGAAGTCCAACTCGCCAAAGCGTCGTGACGGGCGGCGGTAGTGGTCGACAAGAGACCGGCTGACCTCGACGACATCACCGACGTAGATCGGTCCCAGGAACTCGATGTCCTGCCCCCCGCCCATCAGCACCGACTGCGGGCCGACCACTGACGGGAACGTGTCAAGCGCTATGCCGTCGCGCCGCAGCGCCGTCTCGGGCGGGCCGCCGCTGTGGTCCAGCATGGCCGACACGAAGGTCGGTGGCGCGATCGCCCGCTCGTAGCCGGCCGCCCGGGCGGCGACATCGTCGGCGTAGACCGGGTTGTCATCGTGCGTCGCCGCAGCGTAGCGACCGACGGCCACGGCATCTATCGGGAGTGTGAAAACCCGCGTCTCCGGGTCCGGCCGCCTCGTCGAATCGAGCGCGTCGTCGTCCATCCGCCTCGCCTTCCCCTCACCTTGTCTATAACCCTGAGTATAGTTAGCATAGAAACGTGACCAATGTCGAGGCGTCCGGTTTTGGCGAGTTGCTGCTACGCGCGGCCCGACGATGGCCGCGACGCACGGCCTGCGCCTTCCCGGACGGCCGCACCACCTACGCGCAGCTCTGGCGTGTTGCCTGCGAGGCCGGGCGGCGGCTGTTCGAGCTGGGTGTACGGCCGGGCGAGCACGTTGGCATCCTGGTCCCGAACTCGGCGCGCTTTCTGGCCGCATTTTTCGGCGCGAGCCTGTGCGGCGCGCTGCCGGTCCCGATCAATACCAGATTCCGCGGCGACGAGCTGCCCTACGTCGCGGAGCACGCCGACCTGGTCGCGTTGGTCACCAGTGCGGACGTCAGCATCAACAAGAAGGGCGAGCGGGTCGATTACCTCGACCGGCTAGTTGAGGCGTTCCCTGACCTGGAAGCCGAGGGTGTGCTGCTCACATCGGCGGCGCCGCGTCTGCGCGCCATCATTGCCTTCGGCGCGCCTTCCAGGGCCTGGGCAGTGCCGTGGGCTGACGATGACGGCGGCGATCGAACGCCGGGCGTGACCGTGCCTGACTGGATCCAGCAGGGTGACCCGGACGCCCCGGCGATGATGCTCTACACCTCGGGGACCACGTCGCGCCCGAAGGGCGTGCTGATACCAGCCGCCGCGGTGATTTCCGGCGCCGTAAGCAGCATGATCGACCGGCTCGGAGTCGATGCCGACGATGTGGTGTGGAGTCCCGCACCGATGTGCCACATCGGGGCGTTTGTAGCCGTCGTCGCCGCGCTGGCAGTCGGTGCCACCTTCCTCAGTGCCCCGTACTTCGATGCCGACGAGGCCGTGGACCTGCTTGCGCGGGAGCGGGCGACGGTCGCGTACGCCGGCCTGCCCGCGTTCTACTTCGATATCATCGGGCAGCTCGCCGCGACCGGCAGGACGCTGCCCGATCTGCGCCTGCTGACGACTGCCGCCGCAGCGGCCGAAATCGAACGGGTGCGCAGAGGTCTCCCGTCGGTCCTGCAGGTGTCGGTGACAGGATCGACCGAGCTCTGCGGATCGATCTGCACCAGCGATCTGGATGACTCGCCCGAGCAGCGAGCCGCGACCTCCGGTCGGCCGATCGCAGGCGTTGAATTGTCGATCAGGGACGAGGCAGGCCGCCACGTCGAGGACGGCCAGGTGGGCGAGCTCTGGGTACGCGGCTCCTGTCTGCCTGTGGGCTACTACAAGAATTCGGCTCCGCTGCTCACCGGTTCTCCGGACGCGGGATGGTTCCGCACAGGCGACCTCGGTGCCCTGACCGACGGCAGGTTCTCCTATCGGGGCCGGTTGAAGGACATGGTGCGAGTGGGCGGTGAGAACGTGGCGGCGGCCGAGATCGAGCATTACCTGGTGCGCCACCCGGACGTTATCGCGGCGGCGGCGGTCGCCGCCCCGGACGAGCGACTAGGCGAGGTCCCGGCCGTATTCGTCCAGGTCACTGCTGGCAGCGAGCTGTCCGCCGAGGACATCATCGCCTTCTGCCGTGCCGGTCTCGCATCGTTCAAGGTGCCGCGTACGGTGCGGTTCGTCGATGAGTGGCCAATGTCGGCCACCAAGATAGACAAGCAGCGGCTGCGCCAGCTAGTCGTCGCTGGGTAGCGCCCTGGCCAGGAGCGCGGCGTCGGCCAGAGCTCGCAATGCGTCGTTTAGATGAGTGCAGCTGGCAACGCCCCGAAGGCGGCTCGGGACGGCACTACGCAGATCTGACAGGCTGCTGCCAACGAGCGACTCGATATTCGGCGCGGCCATCGGGCACTCGTCGAATGGCAAATTGCCAGGTGTGGCCTGGATGGCGGCGATGTGACCTGTCGCCGCGTCAGCCGTGGCCTCGATCGCGTACTCGTGGATCGCCGATCGCCGACCGTCGGGCATCGTGCAGCTGTCCTGAAAGCCCGCGTCGATATGCAGCCGAGCGGCGCCGTCTCTGCGGACATCGAGTCGCCGCGCTCGCCTCATCGCCATGCCGTCCGCGTCGACGACATCATGCCAGCTCACGGGATCATCCGGCCGGGCAAGCCAGGTGGTGACGGTCGAATGGGCATTTCCGGAGGCCGCCGAGCCGTCTGGATTGATGCCGGATGACCCGGGCCGGAAGCCAGCGCAGAGCCCGACCACAACGTCCGGCGGCTGGGGTACGCCATCCCGGGCGACGGTGTGATCGCGGCCCCATTGGCGCAGAGCGTACTGCGACACGATCGTGGCGCCGGGTATGTCGTCGAGCAGCAGGTAGATAAGCGCGCCTTGACTCAGCTCGCTCGCCATGAGGTTCCGCAAGAGGCGACGGAAGCCGCTGCGGGCGGGAGCGCCGGCGAGGGCCAGGAGACCGTCTCGATGCGGATCGGAGCTGAGGTCTGAGATGATGCTTCTCTCTTCGACCAAGACGTGCGTGCGCTCTTCCGCGAGCGCCAGTACTTCTCCCGCTTCTCCCTTGGTTAGCAGGTCGCGAGCTCGTCCGCTCATCTCAAGCGATCCGTCCGGTCCCTGCGGCCATGTCATGTCGATGGTCGATGTGCGCCGGACCGACCACGTCGAGCGGGCTGGAGTGATCATCGGCGACATCCGCCCGAGTCCAAGCCCGCGCCAGGCGCGGAACCTTCCTCAATTCGGCACATGATCGTCCCACCGGTAGACGCGGCGAAGGCTTGCGCCGTAGATCTTCGCCAGGTCATCCTGGCCAAGGCTGTCCACCTCGGCCAGGTAATGACTGCCGTCCCAGTAGCTGTGCAGGGCGCTGCAGCGGGTGTAGTCGCTGCCCCACATGACACGGTCGGGCCCATAGGACTCAACGACGCGGTTGATGCCCGCCCATATGTCGCGGAACGGGAAGGTTTGGCGCGACAACGACGGTGCTCCGGTCAGGGCGATGTGCATGTTCGGCAGCCGGGCGAGGTCGAGCACGGCCGGCAGATTCTCGAACGGGTCGTCGGGAAGCACACCGAGCACGGGCGGCGCGACCCCCACTCCGAGGTGGCCGAGCACCCAATTGATCCCCTCGTACCGTTCGATGGTCTCGATCATGACGTCAGGCAGTGGGTGGAACACCATGATCGACACGACGGCGTTCTGCTGCTGGCACACCGTCAGGACCCGGTCGAACTCACCCCGCTCCAGTCGTTCGCGCTCCCGGAACTGAGGGAGCCGGACGCCGACCATGCCACGGGCGAAGTCGGCGGTCAGCCGTTCCTCGACGTCATCGGCCAGGTGGTCGACCCAGCCAAGTACGCGGAAGCGGGACGGGTACTTGGCTGCTCCCTCGAACTCGTAGCTGGTACTGGTGCCATAGACGCCGCTCGGCGTCAGCACGGCCCGGTCGACGCCAACCTCGGCCATCTCACTCACGGCCATCTCAGTGCTGTTGGTCTGGCCCGCGTGCAGCAGATAGGCGATCGCGCCACGATGCTGCGCCCGGTAAGACGGGACCCAGGGTCGTCGGGGCCGGTCGGACATCCAGGTGTGCACCTGGGCGTCGATGATCTCCATCTCTCTCCTTTAGCCCTGTTCAGCCGAGTACATGACGGAGCTGATACCGCCATCGACGACAATCGTCTGACCGGTGATGTACGACGAGAGGTCTGAGGCCAGAAAGGTCACGGCCTGTGCGATCTCGTCGACGCCTCCCATGCGTCCCATCGGCACTCGGGCCGATCGCTCCGCGAACCACTCCGGAGGGTGCTGCCGCAGAATGGGGGTGTCGACAAGGCCGGGTGCGATTGCGTTAACCCGGATACCGTCCCTGCTCAGCTCATACACCAGCGCCCTGGTAAAGGCGACAATTGCGCCCTTGGACGCGGCGTAAACGGTGTTGTAAAGCGAGGCGGTGCTGAAGGCCGCCAGACTGGCGATGTTGACGATGCTGCCGCCGCCCTTCCCGCGCATCGCCGGCACGACGTGCTTGATGGCAAATGCCGTGCCGCCCAGATTGACGTCGAGCACTCGCTGCCACTCTTCGGCTGGCATCTGGTCGATGGGCACCTTGGTGGTAACCCCGGCGCAGTTGACCAGGATGTCGAGGGCGCCGGCATCAGCTGCCAAGCGCGCAAGATCGGCCTCGCGGGACACGTCGCATTCGACCGCCCGCCATCGATCGGCCGGTGCGTCAAGCACGGTCGCCTGGCGATCGGCGCCAATCACGAAAGCCCCTTCAGCAACGAACCGGTCGGCTATTCCGCGTCCGATGCCCGATGCAGCCCCTGTCACCACCGCGACCTTGTCGTGGAGTAGCCCGAAGGCCTGATCATTGATCATCCATAACTCCGATGCTATTCCGTCGCCCTCTCGCGGTTTGGGGCCGGCAGGATTGTCTGGATTTCCGGGCCGAACGTCGCGGGGAGACGGGTCGCGAATATTGATCGCGGCACCAGCTCGACAAAGAGGCCGCCAGGCCCCGACAGATAGCAGGAGTCAAGTGCGTCGGGTAGCCACGCCGCGTCAGGGACGGAGGACATTTCCAGCAGCTGCGCACTCGAGGCGCGGGCCTGAAGCAGCCGACTGCCGCGGCGGACCAATTCGCCCGCGGCGGCACGCGGGTCGTCGACCCAGTAGGCGAGGTGCGGCGAGCAGGCCGGATTATCGATGTCCCACACGTAGGGCACCGGGCCGGATCGGTCGACCTCGATGAACTCAAGCGCCGCCCCGTCGTTCAGCCGCCCGAAGGCGACGCGGGAGCGCACTTCGACGACCCGGCCGTTCAGAGCGTCGAAGTAGACCGCTGTCTTCCAGCCGGACGTGGCCCAGGCGGTTGTGCCGAGGGCCGTGTAATACGACAGGGCCGTGTCAAGGTCAGCCACCGTCACGCCGACGTGGAACGGGTGGGCTTGATCGAGGGCACCTTCGCACATCAGCGCAGTCCTAACCGGGGATCGTGAAGCTGAAGAGCAGTCTCATTATAATCGTTATACTAGATATTGATATTGGGGTTCTGTCAAGCCTCCGCCGTGGACCAGTTCCGGCTGCTCACACCATCCGCGCGAGCGCGTACGCCTGACGGGTGGCGAAGACCAGCCGTCGCGGCGCGAACGCGTCGCCGAGCACGTGAACGTCGGGGTGGCGGCCCCGAAGTTCCTCGTAGAGGTCGCAGTTCGAGACGCCGCCGCAGGCGAGGACGACGGAGTCGACGCCGTCGATCCGGCGCTCGCGTCGTGAGTAAACGTTGCGGGTTGAAACGGCGCCGGGGTCGATACGCACAAGCTGTTCCATAAACCGGAATTGCACGCCCTTATCGTCGAGGCGCGCGAGGATCCCCCCGACGATGTAACGGCCGAGCAGTTGCGCCGGACCCGCGGTGCCGTAGACCATCGTCACGTCGTGCCCGCGCTCGCTGAGGTAGTCGGCCACGCTCAGCGGCGGCATGTGGTCGTCCTCGGCGACTACCAGTACCCGGTCGCCCAGACTGGCGCCGCCGCTCAGCGCCTCGCCGATGTCGAAGACGAAATCGCCGCACGCCCCCGGCACAGCAGGCGTACGCGATCGCGCACCGGTCGCGACGGCGATTACGTCGGCAGCGTTGGCCGCGGCAGTTTCGGCAGTCGCGAGACGTTTGAGCTGTACGTCGACGCCGAGTCTGGCCAGCCGCCGCTCCTGCCACTGAAGGTACTGCCCGAACCGTTCGTAGGCTGGCGCGGCAAGCGCGATCCGCAACTGTCCGCCCAGCTGATCGTCACGCTCCCAGAGCGTCACCTCATGACCCTTTTCGCGGGCGAGCGCGGCGAACTCCATTCCTGCCGGTCCGCCGCCAAGCACCAGTACACGCTTGGGGTCACCCGTCCTGGCGGGCATGGGGTCGAGTTCCCGTCCAGTCCCTGGGTTGACAGCGCAGCCGAACGGCAGGTTCTCCACGTACCGCCTGCTGATGCAGTCGTTGCCGCCGACACAGGGCCGGATGTCGTCGAGCCGCCCTTCTCTCGCCTTGATGAGCAGTTCGCCGTCGGCGAGATGGGCGCGCGCCATTCCGATCACGTCGGCTTGCCCGGCTGCCAGGATCTTCTCGGCCAGCTGGGGACTATTGACGAGGCCGGTGTGCACCACCGGCAGTTGCACGGCCCGGCGGATCGCACCAGATAGTTCGGCCCACTGGCCCGGCTGGAAGGTGTGCGGAGGGATGTAGCTCGGGCTCCCCCACGACGATCCCACGACCAGGTGGAAGAACTCGATCAGACCGGTCGACTCCAGGTACTGGGCCGTCTGGATCGCGTCGTCGGAGGTAAGGCCGCCCGGTAGCTCCTGCTGGAGGTTCATCCGCACCCCAAGGGTGATGCCGGTGCCGACCGCGTCGCGTACCGCGGTGAGTATCTCCACGATCAGGCGCGCCCGGTTCTCCGGGCTGCCGCCGTAACCGTCCTCGCGGACATTGGTCAGCGGTGACAGGAACCATTCGAGGAGGTCGTCGTTGTTCATGTGAAGTTCGATGCCGTCGAGCCCGGCCAACTGCGCCTGCTTGGCCGACCACGCGTACTCCCGGACGAACCAGTCGATCTCGTCGGTGTTAAGCACATGGGGCGCGGCGTTCGTGATCGGATCGCTGCGCCTGGCCGACGGTGCGTGCGGCACACCAGCGATCATTGTCAGCTGGGCGGAAACCACGGCGCCGGCGGCGTGCATCGAATCGCTCAGCTGCCTGGCCCGCTCGACGTAGTAGGGGAGCCGGAAATATCCGATCGTTTCCGCGCTCGGCCCCGAGGGCTCGAATCCGGGAATATAAGTGTTGCGCACGTGCCCGGTGGCGCCGTCGATCCAGGCCACGCCCGCTTCCGCCCGCGATCGCCAGTACGCGATGTTCCGTTCCGCCTCGGCCGGTGAACCCCATAGGTTCCCGATCGCTGACGCATGCGGCGGCGCCATGACCCGGTTGCGCAGGTGCATCCCGCCAACCTGGATGGGCGAGAACAGGTGCGGGAAATCCTCAGACGCGCGACCGCTGAGCATGTCCGGGTCCTGGGGGGCATCGGCGGGCATGGCAGGTATTCCCTTCAGCCGGGGAAGTCGAGATCACTTGATGCGCATCATTATATTTGTGATTATTATAATTTACTAGCCGTATCCTCCTGGGACGGGGGACAGGGGACTGGTCAGGGGACCGCGGCGCGTCAGCCGCTACCCTGCACAACGACACCGCGATGTGCGACAGCCACCCGGTGGACGGGTAACCAGTGGCCCGTTGCAGGAATGGCAACTGCCGCTCGGCCCGTCCTGGTGCCTCGTTCGCGGTGATCGAGCGGGCGATCTGGGCGTAGAACCGCTTCTCGAGGCGAATGTCTACGACGTCATCGCGGTTCTCCCGTTCGCGGTTGTGGAGTGTCGAGGAGACCAAGGCGAAGCTCAAGGCGGCCGCCGTCCAGGAGTTCGCCGAGCATGGCTTGGCCGGGACCAGCGCCGAGCACATCGCGCGGCGGGCCGGGGTGAACAATGAGCGGATCTACAGCTACTTCGGCAGCAAGGACCAGTCGTCTTGGAGGTGACGGCTGCGCGCCGTGTACCGCAGCTCCCTCGGCACCCACGTCCGCCGACGCGTCATTACTTGAC
>Ga0335075_10010398_pt1 | contig 14127 bp, 10 predicted proteins | sample Lox_Sample_24_FD_206723 | JGI IMG/M metagenome (GOLD analysis project Ga0335075, IMG submission 206723) | Soil microbial communities from Loxahatchee National Wildlife Refuge, Florida, United States - Lox_Sample_2.4 | ecosystem: Environmental > Terrestrial > Soil > Wetlands | place: USA...
GCGGGCGCACGAGGTCGTCGGCGGCATCCATCAGCGCGAACAGGTCGCATCCGGTGTCCCACCCTGTCAGCTCCGCGACAGCGATGAAGGCCTCGATTGGGCAGTTGCCTGCTCCCGCTCCCTGGCCGGCAAGCGAGGCATCAACCCTGTAAGCCCCTTCCTCGACCGCCACCACGGAGTTGGCCACGCCCAGCGAGAGGTTGTGATGAGCGTGGATGCCGATCTGAGTTTGAGGTGCCAGCACATCCCTATACGCGCGGACTCGCTCCCGGACGCCCTCCATGGTCAGCCGACCGCCGGAATCCGTGACGTAGACGCAGTGCGCGCCGGCAGCCTCCATGATCTTGGCCTGCGCGGCGAGCGCATCTGACGGCGCCATATGCGACATCATCAGGAACCCGGATACGTCCATGCCGAGGTCACGTGCGGCCTCGATGTGCTGGCAGGCGATGTCGGCCTCCGTGCAGTGCGTCGCGATCCGCACCGACCGGATACCGTAATCCCACGCCTTCTTCAGTTCTGCCACAGTGCCAATGCCGGGCAGCAGCAGGCCCGTCAATGTCGCTCTGGAGACCACCTCAGCCGCCGCAGCGATCCAGTCCCAGTCGGAGAGTGCGCCCGGTCCGTAGTTGATGCTGCTGCCTGCGAGCCCGTCACCGTGCGAGATCTCGATCGCAGCGACGCCAGCGGCATCGAGCGCGGCGGCGATGTCGCGGACGTTCTGCCGTGAATAGCGGTGCTGGACCGCATGCATTCCGTCTCGCAGGGTCACGTCTTGCACGTACACATTCGCGGGCATCAGGCATTCACCGCCACCGCGAGCCGCTCGCCGACACGGCGCGCGGCTGAGGTCATGATGTCGAGGTTTCCGGCATAGGCGGGTAGGTAATGCCCGGCGCCCTCGACCTCCAGGAATGTGCTGACCAGCCACCTGTCACCGGGCGTCGCGTCCGGGATCAGGTCGTTCTCCGGGCTGTCCGCGCCTATCCGGCGGAATTGCACGTCCTGTTTCAGCCGGTACCCCGGCACGTATTCCTGTACCGACGTCACCATTGCGTGAATTGAGCTCTCCACGTGCTTGTGATCGCAGTCGTCGACGATGCAGAAGACGGTGTCGCGCATGATCAGCGGCGGCTCAGCCGGATTCAGCACGATAATTGCCTTGCCTCGATCGGCGCCGCCGACCTCCTCGATCGCCCGCGAAGTGGTCTCGGTGAACTCATCTATGTTGGCGCGCGTTCCCGGGCCAGCTGAGCGCGATGCTATCGAGGCGACGATCTCGGCGTATCTCACCGGAGCCACGGCTGACACCGCGGCGACTATGGGGATTGTCGCCTGGCCTCCGCATGTCACCATGTTCACGTTGCGCTCGCCGAGGTGCTTGTCGAGATTCACCGGTGGCACCACGTACGGGCCGATCGCGGCCGGGGTCAGGTCAACGACCTTAACCGCGACATCGCGCAGCTCGGCATCGTTGGCCAGGTGCGCGCCCGCGGACGTCGCATCGAACACGATCTCGATCTGATCGAAGGCAGGGTGTTCCAGCAGCCCGCGAACGCCTGTGGCGACTGTAGGGACTCCGAGGCGGCCAGCGCGTGCGAGGCCGTCGGATTCAGGGTCGATGCCGACCATTACGCCCATCTGCAGCGACTTGGACAGCCGCAGGATCTTCATCATCAGGTCAGTGCCGATGTTGCCCGACCCGATCACAGCAACTTTAGCCATGCGCATTCTCCTCACCTGCGAAATTCACTTCGATAACTCCGAGGTCAGTGATCTCAGCCCGAACGCGATCGCCCGGCTGCACGTGGGCCATCGGCCCTAGCGCGCCGCTCAGCACCACCTCGCCGGCCATCAGGGGCGAGCCGAGTTCCTTTGCCGTACGGGCCAGCCAGAGCAGCGCGGCCAGCGGGTCGCCCAGACAGTCGGCCCCCGTACCGGTCGAATGGAGCTGGCCATTGCGGGACAGGCTCATCCGCACACTGGCCGGTTCAAATCCGGCCAGCGGCACCCGGCGGTCGGATACTGCGAACATCCCGCTGGAGGCGTTGTCGGCGACTGTGTCGACGACCGTGATATCCCAGCCAGCGATCCTGCTGTCGACGATCTCGATAGCAGCGGACGCGGACGCGACTGCCGAGCGAACGTCATCGACTGATGTGAGACTCCCGGTCAGGTCCGCGGACAGCCAGAACGCAATTTCTGCCTCGACCTTGGGCTGCAGCAGCCTTCCCGCAGGAATCGTGCCGGACGGCTCCACCGCCATGCCGTCCAGCAGCGTGCCGAAGTCCGGCTGTTCGACGCCCAGCTGGCGCTGCACGGCCTTGGCCGTCAGTCCGATCTTTCGGCCGACCATGGTCTGGCCGGCGGCGACCTCGGCTGAAAGGTTCGCGGCCTGAACCGCGTACGCGAGCGGCACGTCTGTCGCGCCCAGCAGATCCCGGACCGGGGCGCACGGGCGGCCATCCCGCGCCGCACCGCGCAGCCGTGCTGCGGCGAGTTCGATCTTGTGGTCCAACTTGTCCGCCCAGTTTCCGACTCGCATGCCCTGTTGACAGTGCTGTAAGGAAAGTCATAGCATCCCGGTCCGTACATTGTACTGTACTTAGTGGGAGATGTCCGGTGGACAGCCGGTGACTCGCACCCTCAGCCGGCAGCTAGTGCCTGCAGGGCCGCAGGCACAAGTAGCTATCGCGACGGACGGACAGCACTCGATCAGACAACGCGAACCTGGAGACATAGATGCATAAGCAGGTCCTGGGAGTGGGTGCCGCTGTCGTAGCGGCGATAACGCTCGCCGCTTGCAGCTCGGGAGGCAACACCGCTAGCGGCGGGGGCGCGGGCGACCCCATCAAGATCGACGTCATCGCCCCGTTCTCGGGGCCGGAGGGCTATCTCGGCCCGCCCACGATGAACGGGCTTGCGCTTGCGCTGAAGGACGTCGGCGGCAAGATCGACAATCACAAGGTCGAGTTCATCAAGGAAGACGACCAGTGCACCCCTTCCAATGCGGTTCAGATAGTCCGCCAGATCGCGAGTGACCCGTCAGTGTCGGCTGTGTTCGGTCCTATCTGCAGCGGGTCGATGGCGGCAACCCAGAAGATGATGGCTCAGGACAAGATCGTCCACGTCACGAATGGTTACGGGGCCGAGCTGACGTCCGTCGGGGACAAGTACATCTTCGTCGGAGTCGCGAACAACGGGCAGCAGATTACGGCCCTGAAGCCGTTCGTCACCGCGCAGCATGCCACGAAGGCAGCGATCATCCAGGGTAACGACGGCTACAGCCAGCAGCTGGCCACCAGCGAGAAGTCGCTGCTCACGTCCCTGGGAATCAAGCTCGTCTACGACGGTACCTTCGACGACACGGCGACCGACTACAGCGGCCAGATCTCCGGGTTCGAGAGGTCGGGTGCTCAGCTGGTCATGGTCGCAGCCTACGAAGCCAACACGGGTGCGCTAGTCAAGCAGATGCGCCAGGAGGGCATTACCGTTCCGATTGCCTCACCCAACGGCTGTGACCCTGCGGTCACCAGCGTTACTGGCAGCGACGGCAACGACGTCGGTTTCGCGCTGAACTTCTGCCCAACCCTCCCGGCGTTCCAGCAGTTCACAAAGGCGTATGAGGCTGCATACAAGACCGTGCCCGATGACGCAGTCGCCGGGGCGTACACCGCAGGCGAGGCCCTGCTGCGCGGGCTCATCGCCTCGAAGGGCAAGGGCGGTGAAGCGCTGCGCCAGGCGATGCTCAGCCTCGATTACAACTCAAAGCTCGGCGAGCTGAGCTACGCGCCCAACGGCAGCCTCAAGGCACCAGAGATCATCACCGGCGAGCTCGTTAAGGGTCAGGCGAAGTTCAGCACCCAGGCGAACTGACCGGTCGGCTGATGGAGCTGACAACAACCGAACTGGAGGCGATGCCGGTGAGCGCGGCGCGAGCGGAGGACTGGCGATGGTCGAGACAGTTCTAGCTGCTGCGCTCATCGGCCTCGCCTCCGGAGCCGTCTACGCGCTGATAGCCGTCGGCCTCAGCCTCGGCTTCCGCAGCGGCGGCCTGATCAACGTCGCCCAGGGCGACCTGGCGGTGCTGGCCGCCTACGTCGGAGCCGCCCTGATCGGAGCCGGGCTTTCTTACTGGGCCGCGATGGTGATCGTCAGCATCGGCGCGGGCGTCGTGATGCTAGGGCTCGACCGGCTAGTTTTCCGGGCCCTGTACGGCTGCAATCCCGTCTATCTCATCATCATCACCGTCGGTATCAGCGCGATCATCGAAGCCGCGATCACGTGGCACTGGGGCGGCAACCCGCTGGTGTACAAGCCGGCGCTCGGCAGTGGCGTGCTGCGGGTGGGCGGTCTGCATTTGTTCGTAGAGGACCTGGTCGCGCTGGGCATCTGCCTCGCCGTCGCCGGGGTACTCGGCGCTGCACTGCGCTACACGTCGATCGGGCGCAGCGTGCGGGCTGGCGCTAGCGATGCGGTGGCGGCGGAACTGTGCGGGATATCGGTAGCACGTGCCCGCGCCATCAGCCTTGCGGCCAGCGGCGTGCTCGCTGGGCTCGGCGGGATGATCCTTGCTGCGCTCGTCTCGCTTTATCCGACAACGGGCCTCGACATCACACTGGCTGCGTTCGTCGGGGCAGTAATTGGCGGATTCGGCAGCGTGTGGGGTGCCGTCCTTGGCTCGCTTATCGTCGGCCTAGTCGAGGGAGTGGCAGGAGCTTATGTTGCCTCGGACTTCCACTCGGTCTTCGTCTACCTCCTGCTGGGCCTCATCCTGATCGTGCGTCCGGCCGGCTTGTTCGGCGAGGAAGGAGTCGGCGTCCGTGAAGTCTGACAGCCGAGGAATGCGCATGTTCGGCTCACTGTCACGGCCAACGGCCGGACGAGCGAGCCGGATGCTGATGTGGAGCGCTTGGGGACTGGCTATCGCGTGCGTCATCCTGACGATGCGGGCGCAGAACTTCCAGATAACAGTTCTGGGTACCGCAATGGTGTTTGCGATCGCGAGCGTCGGAGTCGGTCTGCAGCTCAAGACGCTCCGACTGCTGTCGCTCGGCCAGGGGTCGATGATGGCAGTCGGCGCTTACTCGCAACTCATCCTGGCCGGCAGCTATCACTGGCCCTTCCTATCCGCGCTAGCAGCATCACTGCTCATCGCGGTCGCCATCGGCAGCGTTCTCGGGCTGGCGAGTACCAGGGTGCGCAGTCACTACTACATCCTGCTGACCGCCGCTGTGCAGGCAATCGGTGCCGCGTGCCTGACCGGGCTGGCTAGCCTGACCGGCGGAGCCCAGGGATCGACCACCCCGTCATCGATAAGCCTGTTCGGCATGCACATCGGCACAATCAAGGACCTGTCGGTCCTGGCCGCCGTGGTAGCTGTCGCGGTCGCAGTGCTCGCTGACCTGATCTACCGAAGTGCGCTCGGCCGCAGGCTCATCGCCGCCGGCGCGTCCCCGGCGCTCGCTCGCGGATCAGGCATCTCGGTTGTCGGTGCGAACATATGCGGGAACGTCTTGCTGGCCTTCTTCGGCGCGCTGGCCGGCGGGCTATATGCGCCGCTGATCGGCTATCTCGGCCCTGAGGAGTTCGCGCTGTCGCTGTCGATCACATGCGTCCTGGTCGGCGTGGTGGCAACGCAGTGGTCGTTCGCCATGGCCATTGTGGCCGCGGTAGCACTGCAGGAGCTGACGCAGAGCCTGTCCAGCGTGGGCTCACTGTCCGGCCTGGTGTATGGCGCCATCATCGTGGTGGTCGGAATCGCACTCGCCGTCAGGGTGAGCGGGCGCGGCGCTGGGCTGCGATTGCGCAGGCCTGCTGCATCGCGCACGACACCCCCGTCCCGGATCTCGGTGGCTCCGTGAAAGTTGATGCGCAAGCGGCCGCAGCGGTCGCGGTCAGCGACGTCGTCGTCCGCTTCGGTGGTGCCACTGTCCTGGACGGTGTTTCCCTCGACGTCAGGGCCGGTGAGATCGTCGGCGTCATCGGGCCTAACGGCTCCGGCAAGACGACCCTGCTGAACGTCATGTCGGGCTTCGTCGCTGCCTCGGCTGGCGGCGTGTACTGGGGAGACCAGCGCCGGCGGGTACGACGCGCGGCGGCACTGCGCCGACAGGGTGTCGGACGCACCTTTCAGCAGCCGGTGCTCGTGGACGAGCTGTCCGCCGTGGACAACGTCCGGCTCGCGCTCGACCGGCCCTGGCATGCTGGCTCGCTGTTCGCCGCCCGCGAACTGCTAGCCCGCGTGCGGCTCACCAGGCAGATCGGCGAAACCGCCACGGGCAGGCTGTCCTACGGCCAGCGCCGCCTTGTGGACCTGGCGCGCGCTCTGGCAACCGCCAGCAGAATCTTGCTGCTGGACGAGCCGACCGCCGGCGTCGGGCCGGAGGACTGGGAGGTGATCGCCGAGACCGTGCTCAAGCTCAGGGCCGCAGGCGTCGCGATCGTCGTCACCGACCACAACCTCTCGTTCATGAGTGATCTGTGCGAGCGCGGAGCCTTCCTGCACCACGGCAGGCTGCTAGCGCAGAACGCGATGCGAGAACTGCTGGCCGACCCGGTCGTGGTCGAGGCGTACGTCGGCAACGGCGAGACGGCGCGCGCACGGCCGGCAGCTGTCATAGATCCGGCACTGCCCATCCGGGGGCAGCATGGCGCGGCGTTGTCCGCTAAGGAGATCGTCGCAGGCTACCGGGGCGCCGCCGTGTTGCATGGCGTAAGCGTGTCGGCGGAGGCCGGCGAGTGGGTGGGCGTCGTCGGGCCCAACGGCGCCGGTAAGACGACTCTCCTGGGCTGCCTGTCTGGCCTGATCGTGCCGCGCGGCGGCTCGGTGTCGCTGGGCTCCGCGGACCTGGCTGGGCGGTCAGCCAGGGACCGCGTTCGGCTGGGCATGGCTCACGTGCAGGAAGGGCGGCGGATCTTCAAGGGTCTGTCGGTCGAGGACAACCTGCGCGCAGGCGCCGCGTCAGCGATCCAAGCCCGGGAGAAGATCGCCGAGGTACTGGAACTCTTCCCGATGCTCGCCGACAAGCGCGGCCAGCCGGCGGCCAGCCTGTCGGGCGGGCAGCAGCAGATGCTCGTCATCGCCAGGGCGCTGATGTCCGGGCCGCGTGTCCTGCTGCTCGACGAGCCGACGCTTGGCCTTGCGCCCGTGCTGGTCGAATCCCTTCTGACATCGATCGGGCAGATCGTCGCGCGAGGCATCACCGTCGTGATGACCGACGAGGATGCCAGGCGCATCGTGGACGTTGCCGACCGCGCCTATGTACTCGTCGAGGGCACGATCAAGATGTCAGCTCCAGCCGCGGAGCTGCGAACTCGGATCTCCGAGATCGAGCACGCCTATCTCGGCGGGATGTGACAGGCCACCGGGCGCGTTCGACGGCATCCTCCGTGACGGGAGAAGTGCCTGCCAGGCGCCCGAATTATGCTAGCAAGGCTACTGTTGCCGGGGGCCGGCGCAGCCTGGAAGGAGGCAGCAGTGTCAAGTCGTTCCGCAAGATCACGACCTGATGTCAGGACCCGCGGATCCAACCTCGTCACCGCGGAACAGATCGTCGAGGCCGCCGTGCGCATCTGTGACCGCGATGGCATTGACGCGCTCACGATCCGCCGCCTGGCTTCGGATCTGGACATAGGCACGATGACGCTTTATGGCTACTTCCGTGGCAAGGAGGACATCCTGGACGGAGTGGCCGATCACGTGCTGGGCAGGCTCGAGATATCGCCCGCCCGGGAGCGCACGCCGACCGCCGTCGCACATGCCGTCGCGCTCTCGATCTTTGCCATGATGCGTGAGCACCCCAGCGTCGTGTACCTGCTGTCGAGCCGGTCGACGATGAGCAAGCAGTCACTCAAGGCGGCGATGGACGCAGTGCTGGGCATACTGCGCGAAGCCGGATTCACCGACGAGGGGGCGGTGCGCGCCTATGCGCTCATCATGACGTACTGCCTCGGCTTCGCCAGCTACCAGCTGCCCCGTCCCTGGGGCCCCGATGACGCGGAGGATGTCGAGGAGCGGCGACGGCAGCAAAGGCACTTTTACTCCTCGCTTCCGCTGCCGGACTTCAACAACATGGTAGAACTCAGTGAGCTGATCACAACGATGCCATCCGACGACCAGTTCGAGTTCGGCCTTGACTGCGCGATAGCCGGGCTCGTTACCCGGCCAGGGATCCTGTCGTCGGAACCGGCACGCTCGGCGGGCCGGGAGCGCCGTGACATGCGTGGCCAGCCGCCCGGCCTGAGAGATGCGTCGGCCTCATAGCATGATCATTTGCTCGCCGCATCAGCCGGCTCACGACTCGCAGTAGCCCCCGAGACGTTCGGCTGCGGTCTCGATGAGCCCAGCCGCGGCGTCGAGCTTCCACACGTTGCCTGGCAGCGGATGAGCGATCCGGTTGAGCTCCTGGTCGACGATTTGCCGCAGTTCCGCCGTCGGTCTGGGCAGGCCTGTCATGGCCGCCTCGGTGGAAGGTAGCCGGATCGGCGTCGGCGCCATGGCTCCGAGCACTACCCTTATGTCCCGCCATCCTGCCGGGTCGACCACTCCTGTCAGTGCCACGCTGGCTATCGCGAAATCGCCGCTGGTGAGTGACAGCTTCTCGTAACAGCCGACTCTGGCAAGCCCGGCGGACGCGACGCGAAGCTCGGTGAGTAGCTCTCCTTGCCGCAGAACCGTCTCGCCGGGCCCGCGGTAAAACTCTGCCAGCGGCATGGCCCGGCGCCCCGCTGATGACTCGAGCACGGCAACCGTGTCGTAGCCGATGAGCGCGGTGGCCAGGTCAGACGGGGTAACCGCCTGACAGCGGTGCGCACCGATTGCCGCGTGCTGGAAGCGGTGGTCACCTAGGACGGCATAGCACGGGCTGGTCGGCCCGTTGCGCTTGTAGCAGGCAAACTCGTTGCGGAAGAACCAGCATCGCTTTGCCTGCGCGAGGTTGCCGCCGACTGTCGCGCTGTTGCGGATCTGGGGCGATGCGATTGTCTCGATTGCTTCGGCGACCGCTTGCAGCCGACCCGGTATCGACCTGCTGAGCTCGGCGGCTAGCTCTGCCAGCGTGACAGCCGCCCCGATTACCAAAGTTCCGTCTGGCTCGTAGCTAATAGAGCGCATCGACGTGACAGATCGAAGCGAGACCAGTGCCGGAGGCGTCGTCGGATGCAGACGCCGCTCGGTGAGCACGTCGGTGCCGCCCCCGATTGCGAGCCCGCCGCTGGCCAGCGCGGCACTGGCCTGCGGCACTGTGGCCGGCCGGATCAGCTCCCGGACCTCACCGGGATTCCTTCGCGGGCCGACGCCGCGTCCGAGCCTCGTGCCGTAGCGCTGCAGCAGACGGTGGAGACCGAGCGGGTACGCAGCTCGCACCAGCATGACCCACCAGCGCGATGGGCGGCGCCACAGACGAAAGGACCGTGACCGGCCCGCTTGGTCTGCCAGCGCGCGGATGACCTTGTCGGGGGTGATCGGAAGCTCCCGGATTCGCACTCCGACGGCATCGTAGACAGCGTTGGCGACGGCCGCGCCCGGCGGGATGATCGACATCTCGCCGACGCTCTTGGCTCCGTACGGACCCGCCTGGTCGTATGCCTGGACGATCACCGGCCGTATCGACGGCAGGTCAGGCGAGCGCGGCAGCGCGTAGTTCACGTAGGCCGCGTTCACGACCTGGCCGCCCTCCCGCACCAGCTCCTCGCCAAGCGCGGCGCCGAGGCCCATCGCCGCCCCCCCGGTGATCTGTCCCTCGACCATAGTGGGGTTGATCGCGCGTCCGACGTCGTGCGCGGCGACGTAGTCGAGAATGCGAACCTTTCCGGTACGCACATCGACCTCAACTTCTGCGCCGTGGGCGGCGAAGGCGTAGCTGGGCGAGAGGTTAGCCGTGTCCTTGCCCGGTGCGAGCATCTCGGTGCCATCAAGCAGGTAGCTCGACTCATGGCTGAGCATGCCGTCGGCAGAATCATCCGAGAGCCGCACGAGATCGCCCAGGCTAACCGTCCCAGCCTCGGTCACGGCCGCACCGCCGCGCAGTTCGGCCGTGTCGCCGCCCAGCTTCGCGATCGCCAGCTCGCGCAATTTGTCTGCCATCTCCCTGGCTGCCTGGCCCACCGACGAGCCGGTCATATGCGTTCCCCGCGACGACCAGGCTCCGAGTTCGAATGGCGTCAGCTCACTGTCCATTGACAGGACGTCCACGTCACCGATATCGACGCCCAGTTCCTCGGCCGCGATCTGGGCCAGGATCGTCGACTGCCCGGTGCCTGCGTCGGCGCCGCCGTACCGCACCCGGACCTGGCCGGTGTCGAAGATGTCGATTGCAGCGTCACTCCGGTTGGCGAACTCGTAGGCGTAGGCACCGCTGCCGTGCACGCCAGCCGCGACGCCCCAGCCGCGGCCGGGCGTCCGCCGCCGCTCACGTGACGTCCAGTCCAGCCCGTCACGCACCGCGACGAGGCAGTCAGCAAGGGCTGACGTGGTCACTTCATAGCCGCACAGCGTGGTCGTATACGGCTCAGCCAGGTTCGCCAGCCGGAGATCGATCGGGTCGAGCCCGAGCCGGCCAGCAATCTCGTCGACCTGGCTCTCCACCGCTAGCGACACCTGCGGCGTCCCGTACCCGCGGAACTGACCGCCTGGCTGCGTGGCCGTGTCAACAAGCCGGGCGTCGAACCGGACGCCGTCGGGCCGGTACAGCGAGCCAAGGGTGATGACGCCAACACGCAGCACCGATGAGCCCATGTGGTTGTAGGAGCCGTTGTCGACCAGGATGTCAGCGTCGAACAGGCAGATCCGGCCGGTGACGTCTGCCGTGGTACGCAATGTGGTCTCGAACCGGTGCCGCGGCTTGTTGAAGCCGAACTCCTCAGCGCGGGTAAGCGCGAGCAGCACGGGGCGGCCTGCCTTGCGCGACAGCGCCGCGGCCAGTACTTCGTGCTCGGATGCCTTTGACTTCGAGCCGAAGCCGCCGCCAACTGCGACCTCGCGGCAGATAACCTGCTCGTGCTCCAGGCCGAGTAGGTGCGCCACCTCTTTTGCGATGAACCACGGAGCCTGCGTGGAGGTCCAGAGCTCGACGATGCCGCGATCGGCGTCCCATGATGCGAGCGTGGTGTTCGGCTCCATGCACGCGTGGGACACGCTCGGATAAACGAAGCGGCCTGTCACGGTGACTGCTCCGGCGCGCTCGCCAGCCTCCGGATCGCCCCAGCTTGAGTTCCACCTGACGGCGACGTTCGGCTCGCCCGTCGTCCGGCGGTGCAGTATCGGCGCTCCGTCCCGCATTGCGGCTTGCGCGTCAAGGGCAGCGGGCAGCGGTCGGTACCGCACCCGGATCGCACGGCACGCCGCCACGGCCTGTGCGTAGCTGTCGGCCGCGACCGCCGCCACTTCCTGGCCGACATGGCGCACCACGCCATCGGCAAGCGGCGGGCGATCCGAGAGCGGGGCACCGCGGTGTATGTAGCGGATGCCGGGCGTGAAGTCGGCCATCGTGATCACGGCATGCACGCCGGGCATCCGCTCAGCCATTCTGGTGTCGATGGATCTGATCGCTGCGTGCGGGTACGGCGATCGCAGCACGGCCGCGAACAGGTGAGCCGGCTGGGCAAGGTCTGCCGCATAGGGAATGCGGCCCAGCGTGCGCTGCCGCCAGTCAAGCGGCCGGACGCGCTCGCCGACGCTCACGAGAGACCCGATTCTCGGGCACGCTGCGCAGCTGTGGCAGCGACAGCCTCGACGATCGCCTGATATCCGGTACACCGGCAGACGTTGCCGCTGAGGGCGTGCCTGATGGTCACGCGGCGCTGGTCGGCGTCGGCCGGGAGATCGCCGCGGAGCAAGGCGGTCGCGTGCACGACCTGCCCTGGCGTGCAATAGCCGCACTGGAAAGCTCCATGGTCAGCGAACGCCAGGCGCAGATCTGCGCTCTCGTCCTCCAGACCCTCCGCGGTCGTCACCTCGGATGCAAGCTGGGCCAGCGTGATGCAGGCCATCGTGGGCAGGCCGCTCACAAGCACCGTGCACGCGCCGCACTCACCGCGCCCGCACGCTACCTTGACCGAGGTGAGGCCGAGCTGATCGCGGAGCACGCTGGCTAGCGTGGTCCGGGGCACGGTCATGACCTCGACCTGCTCGCCGTTCACCATCAGCGGCGTCGCCTGATGCGGCACGCCGCCGGCGTCACCGGATGTCAGCTGTGCCATTCTCGTACTTTGTATCGTTCATCGCACGAATCCTAATCGCCGGCCCTCGCCTGCGCCACCCTGGCCTCTGGTGGCCGGCGCCGGTTCTGCGGCATGGCGACGCCGAGCAGGTCGGCGAGCGCGGCAACGTCCTCAACCGCGTCGAGGTCCAGGCATTCCCGTACCAGGTCGTCGGCCGCCCGCGCACCGAGAGAAGCAGCCTGCTGGCGGAACTTGCCGATGATCTCATCGTCGGTGAGCGGCTGTGACGGGTCGCCGGGAGCATCGAGCACGGTGCGGCGGATCCTGCTGCCACTGCTGAACGTCACTTCGACAGTTGCCGCCCAGTGCTGCGGAAAGGCTCGCGCCAGGTCCTGGGAGGCGGCCAGGTGAACGGCAAGGTGCGGCACCGGCCGGGCGGCCCGGAAGAAGGCCGGGTCCGCGGCGCGCCCGGCCAGCGCGGCGGCGATCGCGCATGCCGCGCTAGCCGCCGCTTCAGCCGGACCCGCGGGCTCGCGCTCGGCTGTGACGAAGCGCAGTAGCGGGCCTGGCAGCAGCACGGTGAAATTCGTCGCTGTGGCCAGGTCGGCGTCGACGGCTAGCTCAGTCAGTGCGGCGACCACCGCATGCAGGGGCCGGGCACATGGGTAGGGCTTAATCGCGCTGCCCGCGAGGTGCGGGATCGGCGGACGGTCGCGTGCGGTTGGCTGCTGCTGCAGCGCGGCAGCGGCCGGGCCGTCCAGCAGCGACGTGCTGGCTCGCATTCCGCAGGCTGCGGCGTCGGCCGCGTCCACACCGTCCGCCGCTGCCCGGCCTACCAGCAGGTAGTGCCCGTCGCCAAGCACCGAGTCGCTGAGCAAGCCGCCGAGGCCTGCCGCGCAGATCCCTAGCGCGGACTCGGTAGCGGCCCGGTCAAGGCCGAGCAGTATGCAGGTTGCCGCCGCCGCGCCAAGCGAGCCGAATAGCGCGCTCGGCCACCAGCTGTTCGCGTAAAGCGCCGGGCCGCCGAAACGCAGGCCGGCTTCGATCGCGATCTCGCTCCCGGCCAGAACCGCGTCCAGCAGTTGCCCACCGCTGCGGTGGTCAGCGGCCGCCCGTAGGAAGGCCGCCGGGACCACGCTCGCGCAGGGTAGCACCGCCGATGCTGGGTGTATCGAGTCGAACTCGTCGATGTGAGTCAGCGTCGCATAGCGGAGCACCTCAGCGCGGCTCGCCCCGGCTGGCTCACCAAGCCAGCGGGCTAGCCGGCCCGAGATGGGGTGCTCCCGGCCGGCGACCGCGCAGCCCAGCGCGTCGAGCACGTGGCGCGCCGCCAGTTCCCGTTCCCGCGGGCCGGCCGACCATCTCGCTTGCCAGCCCGCCGAGACCAGGTCAGCGATGAGAGTCACAGCAGCGGCGCCCGGTCGAGCAGCGGCAGCACTTCCGCGGCGACGTCGCGCATCAGCCGGCCCGGCGCATCGTACGAGCCGACGTGCTGCAGGAAAACGCTGGTGGCGCCGGCTCGCTGTGCCTCACGCAGGCCGTCGAGAATCTGCTGCCCGGTGCCGAACAGGCAGAACGCGCGGGCGAACCGTTCCGCGTCCTCGTCACTCACCCACTCAGAGCAGCGCTGCACAGCCGCGTCCCAGTCCTCAGCGTGGGCCAGGTCGGGATAAATGCCGCCGACCCGCGCGGGAACGTCAACACTGATGCCGGCCTGGGCCAGAAAAGGCCCGCCGCCATTCTGGGCGATCGTGGCGCAGATCGGCTTCAGCCGCCTGGCGTCGCGCGCCACATCATCGGTAACGTGGCAGTAAGCCGACACGGTCAACCCGACGCTGCCCGGCTCGCGTCCTGCCGCTGCCGCACCCTCGGCAATTAGCGCCATGCTCCGAGCCAGGGAAGCAGGCGAGATTCCGCTGAGCAGCAGCACACCGTCGGCCACCTCACCAGCCAGCCGTAGGTTCC
>Ga0335075_10010399_pt1 | contig 14125 bp, 10 predicted proteins | sample Lox_Sample_24_FD_206723 | JGI IMG/M metagenome (GOLD analysis project Ga0335075, IMG submission 206723) | Soil microbial communities from Loxahatchee National Wildlife Refuge, Florida, United States - Lox_Sample_2.4 | ecosystem: Environmental > Terrestrial > Soil > Wetlands | place: USA...
AGGGAGAGGATGCCCTTGTCATGGCTGCGCTTCGGTGGCTTCCAGATACGGCGGCGCTGGGCCAGCGTCGCGTCGATGGTTTCCGGCGGCTGGCGCTCACCGCCGGTGCCGACGATCGCTAGCCGTCGCTCCGGGATGTTGATCTCGATGAGGTCGCCGTCCTCTACGAGACCGATCGGGCCGCCGTTGAGTGCCTCCGGCGCGACGTGCCCGACGCAAGGCCCTTGCATGGCCCCGGAGTAGCGGCCGTCGGTGACGATCGCCGTCGTGGTGTTCAGGACCTCGTCAGCGGACAGGATGGCGGCGGCGTAGTACATCTCCGGCATTCCGTTGGCGCGCGGCCCCTCATACCGGATGACCAGCACATCGCCTGGCGTCACCGTGCGGCGCACCAGCGCGTGCACCGCCTCGTCCTCGAAGTCGAAGACCCGGGCCGGCCCGGTGTGCACGTGCATCTCTTTCGGCACGGCGAACGCCTTGACCATCGCGCCGCCAGGCGCCAGGTTGCCGTACAGCACGGCGACGCCGCCGTCGGTGCCGAATGGGTCGTCTCTGGGGCGGATGATCTCCTTTTGATCGATCTTGAAGTTGCGCAGGTAACCGAGCCGTTCGGCGAGGTAGGACGGCGACCGCTCGATCTCGTCGAGGTTCTCGCCCAGCGTCTTGCCGGTGACGGTCAGGCAGTTCAGGTGCAGCATCTCCCGCAGTTCGAGCATGACCGCCGGGACGCCTCCGGCGTACCAGAAGTACTCGACCGGGTAGCGGCCGGTCGTCTTCACGTTGGCCAGGACGGGCACGCGCCGGTGAATCCGGTCGAAGTCGTCAATGCCGATGTCGACCCCTGCCTCGCGGGCGATCACCGGCAGGTGCAACAGCGCGTTGGTCGAGCCGCCGACGGCGGCGTGCAGCACGATCGCGTTCTCGAAAGCATCGCGGGTCAGGATGCGCCGCGGCGTGAGATTCTCCTCGATCAGCGTGACAAGCTGCTTCCCCGTCGCCCGGGCATAGCGCAGCAGCTTAGTCAGCGGCGCGGGGGTCAGCGCGCTTCCCGGCAGCGCCAGGCCGAGCGCCTCGGCAAGGACCTGGCCGGTGCTGGCGCTGCCCATGAACTGACACGCCCCGCACGTCGGACACGCGTTCCGCTGAGCGCTCTCGAGGGCCTGCCTGGGCAGTTCGCCGCGTTCGGTTTCGGCGCCCATCGACCACATCTGGTCCGACGTCACATAGTCCGGGGCGTTGAGCTGGGTGCCGCCAGGCAGGTGAATGGCCGGCAGGTCGCAGCGGGCGATCGCGACCAGATGGGCGGGGACCGACTTGTCGTTGCCGGAGATCAGCACCATGCCGTCGTGCGGGTGGCCGAGCGCGTGGATCTCGACCATCGCCGCCATGATGTCTCGCGACACCAGCGAGTAGCTCATCCCGCTAGTGGCCTGGATCACGCCGTCGCAGATGTCGCTGACGGCGAACACACCCGGTTTGCCGCCGGCCTCATAGACCCCGTTGCTGACCTCTTCGATCAGCTCACGGAAATGGAACGTGCCGGGGTGGCCCATCCCGTACACGCTGTCCACCAGCACCTGCGGCTTGCCCAGATCCTCTTCGGTCCAGTTCATCCCCAGGCGAAGCGCGTCGCCCTGGTGGTTGACCAGCCGCAGCCGCTGGCTGCGCAGGATCGGCCGGGTCTGCGTGGTCATGTTGGGCTGCCGGTCTCGTCGATCATGAACGCCCCTGTCATGCCCCCGCCCGCCCGAGCGGGGATGCTGACTGAACCATTATCTGGCTACCCGCACCTCTCATCGCGTAACCCACCGTGATGATGCAGCTCGCAGCCGGGCCGCGCGCCTGACAGGTAGCCTCGCTGGCATGACCACCGCTCCGATCGTGCTCGTGCCCGGATTCTGGCTGGGCGCCTGGGCGTGGGACGACGTCGCCGCGGCGTTGCGCGGCGACGGCCATGACGTCACCGCGATCACGCTGCCGGGACTGGAGTCCGCAGCCGCCGACCGGTCCGCTATCACGCTGTCCGACCACATCGAGGCGATCTGCCAGGCGGCGACCGCGACGGGCGTCCCGGTTGTGCTCGGGGTGCACAGCGGGGCAGGTGTCCCCGGCTACGCGGCGAGCGACCGCATTCCCGGCCAGATCGCGGCCATGGTCTACGTCGATTCAGGGCCCGCGACTGGCCCCCTGGCCCCTGGCTTCGAAGCGACCGAGTTGCCGCTGCCCACGTGGCAGGAGCTGGAAGCAGGCGGCAGCAGCCTGGCCGGCCTCAGCGACGAGCAGCTGGCGGCCTTCAGGGAGCGGGCGGTGCCTGAGCCCGGCGCGGCCCTGCGGGAGACGCCGCGGCTGGCCGACGAGCGGCGGTTCGGCGTGCCGAGCACCGTCGTGTGTACGTCGATCTCGTCGGACCAGATCAAGGCCGCGGTCGACGAGGGTCATCCGTGGGCCGGAGAGCTAGCTGAGTTGCGCAGCGTCAGCTACGTCGACCTGCCGACCGGCCACTGGCCGATGTGGTCGCGGTCGCGGGAACTAGCGGCCATTCTCGGCGACCTGGCACGGCAAGCTGCCGTCTTACGCGGCACGGACGCTGTCGGGGAGAAACCCGATCTGCTTCAAGAATCCGAACTGGTCCTGGAGCGTGAGGATCTCGGTGACCTTGCCGCCGCGGAAATGCCAGATCGCCGTGTCACGGACCTCGACGGGCTTGCCGGTCGCGGGCACGCCGCCATACGGTCCGGTGTGGGTTCCGCGCCAGATCAGGGTCACCGCGAGCTTGTCTCCAGAGACGAACATGTCCTGGATGCTCGTGGTCAGGTCGGGGAAGCCGGTGAGCCGCTCGCGGATCCTGCCAGCCGGCCCGGCCACGCCGACGTGGACACCATTGGTCCTGAGCTCCTCGCTGAAGATGGCGTCGGCCATCGCGAGATCTCCCCGCCACCCTTCGGTGAACCATCGGCGGGCTATCGCCATGTACTGTTCGCTGGTTTCCACCTGTCAAGGGTTGCGTGCCGACCGGGGTCGGCGCTTGCGCCATTTGACTGAAATCCGCCGACGGCAGCGGCTAAGCCGGCTTGCCGTCGTCCATCCACTGCTGGAGCTTCTCCGCCTGGGCGGCGGGCTGTGCGCCATCGCAGGGCATTTTGCCGCTGCGCAGGGCGCCGGCGATGGCGTCGGCATGCGCGACGACGGATGCGTAATCGAACAGGTCGAAGGCGGAGATCATCGAGTCGCGGTCCTTCTGCCGGAGCAGTGGCCTGATGTCCCGGGCGAAGCTGAGCTCGCCGCCGTCGCCAGGTGATGTCATGTCGCTTCCTTGCGGTCGCCGGACCCGGTCCACCCATGCTCGACAGTACGCGCGCAGCTGCCTCTAGCGCATCGCCGGCGCCACGAGGTAAGAGATAGTGCAGCCAGGGATTAACGGCCGTTCCGTGAGGAGGCGTGGTGGCACGGCGCAAGTTCTGGGGCTGGGGCCTGGAAGGGGAAGGGCTGACAGCGCCCGAGGTAGAGCAGCTCGGGGGCGTCTTCGCCGACCGTCTCGGGCTCGCCGGCCTGCGGATTCAGCAGCCGCCCCGAGTGGCGGAGCTGGATCTGCCCGAACCGCGGGTGGCGCCGCCCGCGTCGCTCGAGGCGGCCTTCAGCACCGACCCGTACGACCGTGCCGCGCACACGTACGGCCGGTCGTTCCGCGACCTGGTGCGCGCCTTCCGCCGGGAGTACGCGCACGCGCCCGATCTGGTGGCATTCCCTCGCGACGAGGGCGAACTGGTGTCGGTGCTCGACTGGTGCACGGATTCCGGGGTGGCGGCGATCCCGTTCGGCGGCGGCTCCAGCGTGGTCGGCGGCGTGGAGCCAGACGTCGGCGACGGCTATCGCGGAGCGGTCAGCGTCGACCTGCGCAACCTGGACGGGGTGCTGGAGGTCGACCAGGCCTCACGGGCCGCGCGGATCGCGGCCGGCACGCTGGGCCCGGCGCTGGAAGCCCAGCTGAAGCCGCACGGGCTGACGCTGCGGCATTTCCCGCAGTCATTCGAGTGGTCGACGCTGGGCGGCTGGATAGCTACGCGCTCTGGTGGCCATTTCGCGACGCTGCACACCCACATCGATGAGTTCGTCGAGGCTGTCCGCGTCGTGACGCCACGCGGTGTGCTGCAGACCAGGCGGCTGCCGGCCTCCGGTGCGGGGCCGTCGCCGGAACGGCTGTTCTGCGGCTCGGAAGGCACGCTCGGCGTGATCACCGAGGCCTGGATGCGCGTGCAGCAACGTCCCAGGTTCCGTGCGGGTGCTTCAGTTTCATTCGCCGACTTCCGCGATGCGGTGCAGGCGGTCAGGGAAATCGCGCAGTCCGGGCTTAATCCGGCTAATTGCCGCCTGCTCGGCCACGACGAGGCGCGGATGTCGGGCAGCGGCGACGGGACGCACTCCATCCTGGTGCTCGGCTTCGAGTCCGCGGATCACGAGATGGACCCGTGGCTCGCCAGGGCGCTGGAGATCTGCGGCAGCCACCGCGGCGAGGTGCACGGCGGGGGAGACGATCCGGCCGCGACCTGGCGGGCGGCATTCCTCCGCGGCGGGTACCTGCGAGACGGCCTGGTCCAGCTCGGACTGATCAGCGAGACCTTCGAGACCGCCGTCACCTGGGATCGCTTCTGGGAGTTCCACGAGGGAGTGCTGGCGGCCACGGAGCAGGCGGTGCGCGAGGCGTGCGGCAGCGGCGTGGTCTCGTGCCGCTTCGCCTACGCGTACCCGGACGGCCCGGCACCGTATTACTCGGTCTACGCGCCTGGCCGCCCCGGCCAGGAACTGCGGCAGTGGGACGACATCAAGGTCGCGGCCGCGGAGGCGATCGCCGCGCTCGGCGGCACGATCACGCATCATCACGCCGTCGGCCGCGACCATCGCCGCTGGTACCTGCGCGAGGTGCCAGGGTTGTTCGCCGACGTGCTCCGCGGCGCCAAGGCCGAACTCGACCCGTCCGGCATCATGAATCCGGGGGTCTTGCTCGAGTCTGGCGCCGTGACCCGCGGCAGCGAGGGAGGACGGCCATGAGTGACGCCGGCAAGGTATACCGCAGCGAGCTGAACCCGGTTGATTTCCTGTCCAGGGCGGCCTGCATCTACCCGGAGAAGACCGCGGTCGTGGACGGCGGCCGGCGGTACTCCTACCGGGAGCTGGCAGAGCGGTCGTGGCGGCTGGCCAACGCGCTGCGATCGGCCGGCCTGCGCAAGGGAGAGCGGGTCGCCACGCTGCTGTTCAACTCCGCGCCGATGCTGGAGGCGCATTTCGGCGTGCCCGCGGCCGGCGGTGTCCTGGTCGCGATCAACAACCGGCTGGCCAGCGCGGAGGTCGGCTACATCCTGCAGCACAGCGGCGCCCGGTACCTGCTGCTGGACGCCGGGCTCGAGGCGCTGGCCGCGCCTGCCGACCTGGCCGGGGTGACCGTGATCCACTTCGCGGGCACGGCCGCGGCGGGTCCGGCGGATCCGTATGAGGAGTTCCTGGCCGCCGCCTCGCCGGAGATGCCGGCCAGCTGGCTCGAGCACGAAGAAGAGACGATCTCGATCAACTACACCTCCGGAACGACGGGCCGGCCCAAGGGGGTGCAGTACACCTACCGGGGCGCGTACCTGAACGCGCTGAGCGAGGTCATCGTGGGCGGCCTGAGCGCCGATTCCGTGTACCTGTGGACGCTGCCCATGTTCCACTGCAACGGCTGGTGCTTCCCGTGGGCCGTCACCGCGGTGGCGGCGCGCCACGTGACCATGCGGGCGGTGGACCCCGGCCTGGTGTGGGAGCTGATCGACGGCGAGGGCGTGACGCACTACAACGGCGCCCCCACCGTCCAGCTGATGGTCCTGAACCATCCGCGGGCCCGCCGGCTCGACCGGCCGGTGACCGCCATGGTCGCGGCGGCACCTCCCTCGCCGACGCTGTTCGCCCGGATGAGCGAGCTGAACTTCCGCGTCGTGCACGTGTACGGTCTGACCGAGACGTACGGCCCTGTCACCGTGTGCCCGGAGCAGGACGCCTGGCAGGAGCTTCCCATGGAGCAGCGCGCCAGGTACCTGGCGCGCCAGGGGCAGGCCTATCCCACCTCCGACCTAGTCCGGGTCATCGACGACCAGATGAACGACGTGCCACGGGACGGGATAACCATGGGCGAGGTGGTCATGCGCGGGAACAACGTCATGAGCGGCTACTTCGACGACGAGGCGGCCACCGCCAAGGCGTTCGCCGGCGGCTGGTTCCATTCCGGGGACCTGGCCGTATGGCATCCCGACGGCAACATCGAGCTGCGCGACCGCGGCAAGGACATCATCATCTCCGGCGGTGAGAACATCTCCAGCATCGAAGTCGAGCAGGCGATCTGCGCCCACCCCGCGGTGCTGGAATGCGCGGTCGTCGGGATCCCGCACCTGCACTGGGGCGAGCGGCCCAAGGCTTTCGTCACCCTGAACGAGGGCGCCACGGCCACACCGGAAGAGATCATCGCGTTCTGCCGCGACCGGCTGGCCCACTACAAGTGCCCCGACGCGATCACCTTCGGGCCGCTGCCGAAGACATCCACTGGCAAGATCCAGAAGTTCGTCCTGCGCCAGCAGGAATGGGTCGGCCAGGACAAGCGGGTAGGCGGCGTATGACAGCGAACTACGGTGACTGGCAGTTCGGCATCTATCTCGACGGACTGGGCGGCAAGCGCCCGGCGTTGCCGATGTCGTACGCGGAACTGGAGCGGCAGGCCGAGAAGTGCATGTCGCCGGAGATATGGTCGTACGTCGCGGGCGGCGCGGGGGACGAGCGAACCCAGCGCGCGAACGTGCGGGCATTTGAGGGCTGGGGGCTGATGCCGCGGATGCTCGCCGCCGCGGCCGAGCGGGATTTGTCCGTAGAGCTGTTCGGGCGGCGCCTGGCTACGCCGCTGCTGCTAGCGCCCGTCGGAGTGATCGGGCTGTGCGCTGCGGATGGGCACGGGGACCTGGCAACAGCACGTGCCGCGAATGCCATGGGCGTGCCGATGGTCGCCTCTACGCTGTCCGAGGATCCGATGGAGGCCGTGGCGGCCGAGTTCGGCGATACCCCTGGCTGGTTCCAGCTGTATCCGGCCGCCGACCGGAAGGTGTGCGAGAGCCTGGTGCGCCGGGCCGAGGACGCCGGGTACTCGGCCATCGTGATCACGCTGGACACCCTGACACTGGGCTGGCGGCCCCGCGACCTGGGGCTGGCGAGCTTCCCGCAGTTGAAGGGCCTGTGCCTGGCCAACTACACCAGCGATCCGGTCTTCCGCAGCCTTCTCGCCGTGCCGCCAGAAGAGGATATGCAAGCGGCCACCGGCCAGTGGGCGCTGCTGTTCGGCAACCAGCGGCTGTCGTGGGATGACCTGCCGTGGCTGCGGTCACTGACCTCGCTGCCGCTGCTGCTGAAGGGCATCTGCGCGCCCGAGGACGCGCGCCGGGCGGTCGACGGCGGAGTCGACGGCCTGTGGTGCTCGAACCATGGAGGCCGCCAGGCGAACGGTGGCCTGCCCGCGCTGGACTGCCTGCCCGGTGTCGTCGACGCCGCCGTGGACGTGCCGGTGATTTTCGATTCCGGCGTGCGCAGCGCACCCGACGTCGTGACCGCGCTCGCGCTCGGCGCGCGGGCAGTGGCCATCGGGCGACCGTACGCGTACGGCCTCGCGGTCGGCGGCCAGGCCGGGATCGAGCACGTGCTGCGCTGCGTGCTCGCCGAACTCGACCTCATCATGGCTGTCGACGGCTACCCGTCTGTCAGCGCGTTCGACCGTGACGCGCTGCGCCGGGTGCGGGCCTGACTTAAGTCGGTCGACTGAAGTCGTCGCATCCTAGTCGTCGTTACCCTCGACCAGAGACGGAAGGGAGAAAGTCATGATCAACGTGGACCTCAGCGGGCAGACCGCCGTGGTGACCGGCGCGAGCCGGGGCATCGGCCTGGCCGTGACGCGTGCCCTTGCCGCCGACGGAGCCCACGTGATCGCGGGAGCGCTGCATTCCTCGGCCGAACTCGGCAAGCTCGCCGAGGACGGCTCGGTCACCGTCAGCGAACTCGACCTCGCCGCGCCCGGCGGGCCGGCCGATCTGGTCGCCCTGGCAGGGACGCGGATCGACATCCTCGTCAACAACGTTGGCGGCGCGCCGCCCCGGACCGCGGGATTCCTCGCCATCACCGACGAAGAGTGGCTCTCAACCCTCAACCTGAACCTGATGACGGCGGTCCGCGCCAGCCGCGCCGCGCTGCCCGCGATGCTGGCCGCCGGCCGGGGCGCGATCGTGAACATCTGCTCGGTGAACTCCGTGCTCTCCGATCCCGCGGTCATGGACTACAGCGCGGCGAAGGCCGCCGTGGCGAGCTTCTCCAAGGCGCTGTCAAAGGAGGTCGGACCCAGGGGAGTCCGGGTCAACACCGTGAGCCCAGGCCCGGTCGCCACCGACCTGTGGCTGGGCGCGGGCGGCGTCGCCGCGACAGTCGGGCAGGCGACCGGCGCCCGCCCAGAGGACGTGGCGAAAAGCGCCGCGAGCGAGATGGTCACCGGGCGGTTCAGCCGCCCGGAGGAAGTCGCTGACCTGGTGGTGCTACTGGCTAGCGACGTCACCGCCAATGTCACCGGTGCCGATATCCGCATCGATGGCGGCCTCATCCCAACGTGGTGACCAGTCTCCCTTTCCCCGCTCGTCGATGACGAGGTCGAACGCGGCGAGGAACTCCGCTGCCCAGCCGGTGTCCTCCTCAAGTCCGAGTGAGTACACGTATCCGGTGCGCAGCGCTGTCAGGACCCGCGTCGCGGTGACCGGATCGGGGTGCCCGGCCTCACGCAGCAGCGTTTCTGTCGTCGCGTTGACCCACCGCCGCTGTTCGATAGCCAGCACGCGGACGGGATGGTCCGGCGGCCCGTACTCGGCCGCCGCGTTGACGAACGTGCAGCCGCGGTATTCGTCGATCATGCCGTCCTCGGTGAACGCGACCGCCCACGCGTGCAGAGCGCCCCTGGGGTCGCCCGGGTGGCTGTCCGTAATCGCCTGCACCGCCGCCCGAGCCTGCCATTTGCGCCGCTCAAGGTAGGCCAGCACCAGGTCGTCCTTGGACGGGAAATGCCGGTAGAAGGTCACCCTGGTCACCTGCGACTCCTCGATGAGCCGCTGCACGCCGATCGCCTGGATGCCGTTCCCGTAGAAGAGCCGGTCGGCGGTCGTGAGAATCCGCTCTCTTGCCGAGCGGGCCTCCCGCTGGCGTCGCCTGGCGAGCATGTCTGCCCGCCGCCGCCGGACGGCGCCGTTGACCGGACGTCTCACTGAAGCACCTCGTTTGCCGCGGAACGTCTTGTGACCAGTATCCCGAAAGCTCTTGTGATCAGTCCGCGAATGAGTTCATCATACGTGTAGAAGGAACGATCGGTCTACGTATTTGGTTAGCCTTTCGCCCAGCAACCCCCGTCAGCGGAGGCCTAGTGACAGACCATTCTGGGCCGTCGGACCTGATTGGCCGCGACGGAGAGATGTCCGCGATTCTCGCCATGCTCGGCGGCGATGGCGGACGGGGTCTGCTGCTGGTTGGCGAGGCGGGCATCGGGAAATCCGCGCTGCTGAACGCGGCATCGTGCGCGGCCGCCGTCGATGGCCGCACCGTGCTGCGGGCTACCGGGGTCCAATCCGAGGCGCGGGTGCCATTCGCCGGGCTGCATCAGCTGCTTTATCCGCTAGCCGACCGCTTCGGGCTGCTCCCGGCCCCGCAGCGCAAGGCGCTGCTTGCCGCGTTCGGCTGTGCCGACGGGCCAGCCCTGCAGGTGTTCCTGATCGCCATCGCCACCCTGGAACTGCTCGCCGACGCGGCCGCGGACGGCGGCCTGCTCGTGACCGTCGACGACCTGCACTGGATCGACGACGCCACCGCAGAGGTTCTCGGATTCGTCAGCCGCCGGATCGCATCCGAGCCGATCGCGCTGCTCGCCGCGACGCGTCCCGGGTTCGAAGATCCGTTCACCGACGCCGGCGTGGCCGCCAGGACACTGTGCCCGCTGCGCCGGACCCAGGCGGAGCTGCTGGTCCGCCTCCGGCATCCGGACCTTGACGAGCGGTGGTGCGGGTGGGTGCTCGAGCGCGCCGAGGGCAATCCGCTCGCGCTAGTCGAACTCCCGCTGACGGCGAGCGCCTGCGAGTCCGGCGCCGAAGCCCGCGACTCCCGCATCCCGCTCACCGCCCGCCTCGAGCGCAGCTTCACGGCCCGGGTCGCCGGGCTGAGCCCGCTGGCGCGCTCGGCGGTCATCGTCGCAGCGGCGGCCGACAGTGATGACTTCGCGGAGATCGCCGCGGCCGTCACGATCACCATCCCCGGCTCGAACGCCGATCCGCTGCGCCCGGCGGTGGACGCCGGGGTGCTCGCCGTGTCGCAGGCGAAGGTGACGTTCGAGCACCCGCTGATGCGCTCGGCGGTCTACCAGTCCGCCGACGCTGACCTGCGCCGCCGGGCGCACGCCGCGCTCGCCCAGGTCCTTGACGCGCAGCCGGAGCGGCGGGCCTGGCACCTGGCGGCCGCGGCCAGCGTTCCTGACGAGGCCGTCGCGGCCCAGCTCCAACGGGCAGCGGAGTCGGCTGCCCGGCGCGGCGCGGGCGCTGCCAGCCTCGCCGCCTGGACGCACGCGGCGAGCCTTACCCCGGGCACGGACCGGCGCGCGGAGCGCCTGCTGCGCGCTGCCGAGCTCGCCGTCGAGCTAGGGCGGCGCGAGCAGGCCAGCGAGCTGGCCGGGAGCACCGAACCGCTGACCAGCGCGCCGTCCCAGCTAGCCAGGCTGACCATGATCCGCGAGGCGCTGAACCCTGGCGTCCCCGGTGACCCGCTACGGGTCAGGGCGCTGGCCGACGCCGCCAGCGAGATGATCGACGCCGGGGAGACCGACCTGGCTTTCCGGCTGGTGCTGGCCGCGGCGGTCCGCGTCTGGTCTGCCGACCCCGGGCCCGCGGCGCGGGAGTATCTCACCGCTGCCATGGCGCGGCTGCCGGTCCCGGCGGACGACCCGCGCCTGTTGTCGGTCGGCGGCTTCGTCGATTCCGCCCGTTACGGGGACCTGATCACGAAGCGCATCGCAGATCTGCGCCCGGATCAGCTTGACCCCGCGGCGGCCGAGCTAGCGATGTCCATCCACCTCGTCGGCGCCGACGAGTCGGTCGCCGCGATACAGCGCGCGGTCGTGGACTGCGCCCGCAAGGAGGGGAAGCTCGCCGCACTGCCGAGGATGGCCACCCAGCAGACCTGGAACGCGATCGCACTCGCCGACTGGCAGGCGGCCGTGCCAGCGGCCGACGAAGCGGTCCGCCTCGCTATCGAGACACGCCAGCCGATGTGGCAGGCGGCGGCCATGACCGGGCAGGCGATGATCGCGGGCATGCGCGGCGATGACGACGAGGCGGCGCGGCTGGCGGACCGTGCGGAGGCACTCGTGCTTCCCGCGCGGATCAGCCCGGTGCTCTCAGGCATCCAGTTCGCGCGCGGCGTCACGGCCATCGCCGCCGGCTGCTACGACGAGGCGTTCGATCAGCTGCGCCGGGTCTTCGACCGCGCTGACCCGTCCTACCAGGCGGTGCAGAGCACCTGGGCACTCGGCGATCTCGCGGAGGCCGCCATGCACACCGGGCAGACGGCGGAGGCCCGCGAGATCGTGGCGGCGTTCCAGCCAGGGGAGCGGGACAGCGTGACCCCGTGGACCCGCGTCGCCCTGCTCTACGCGGCGCCGTTCCTGGCCGGGGATGACGTCGCCGAGCTGGAGTTCCGCCGGGCGCTCGCGGCGAACCTGGCGCGCTGGCCGGCCTACCGGGCACGCCTGCTGCTCGAGTACGGTTCGTGGCTGCGCCGCCGGTACCGGGTCGCGCAAGCGCGCGGCCCGCTGCGGACCGCGCGGCAGATCTGCGCGGCCCACGGGCTGCTGCCCTGGACCGAGCGCGCCCGCAGGGAACTGCGCGCCACCGGCGAGGCAGCCGAGGAGCCCTGTACGCAGCAGCGCACGTCCCTGTCCCCGCAGGAACTCCAGATCGCGCAGCTCGCCGCTGAGGGACTGTCCAACCGGGAGATCGCCCAGCGGCTGTACCTCTCGCACCGGACCGTCGGCTCGCACCTCTACCGGATCTTCCCGAAGCTGGGCATCACCTCGCGAATTCAGCTGCCGTCGGCGCTGGCCACTGTCGACGCAAGGCCGGCCGCCTGGTCGTAGGCCAGGGGAGGCCGGTAACAGGCCTTTCGCGCTGAGCCACGAGAGGCAGGCCTTGGCGACCTCGCCCGAGCCGGAGTCGATCGTCAGCGAATGACCGCGGTCCTCGAATTCCTGGAGTTCTGTCACTGCCGGCGAATAGCGGTACTGCTTGAGCGTCGACTTGGTGATCGCCTCGGGAACGGTGTGGTCCTGACCGCCCATGATGAGCAGGAGCGGCCCGCGGTCCGCGTTCCTCGTGTCCACCTTGGCGGGCGAGTGCAGCGAGAAGTTGGCCGCTGCCGCCTCGAACAGCGGCTTGCCGGGCGACGGCACCACCCACTCCTTCCATAGCTCGGCCGACTCCTCGTCGGTCAGGGCGTTCCCGAAGCTGTACCGGAACTCTTCGGCGGTGAGCATGACGGCCCGGTGCCGGTTCGCGGGGTTCTTGAAGACCGGCAGCGTCGCGCGGAGCGACGAGAGCGGGAGCGGGAGCACGCCCTTGATCTGTGCCGCGTCGATCGCGATGGCCGCCACGGCCCGATCCTGACCGAGGAGCTTCTCGGCGATCATCCCGCCGAAGGAGTGGCCGATCAGCACGGGTTTGGCAGGCAGGCCGCCGATGATCGAGGCGAGGTGTTCTACGACGTCGTCGATTCCCTTGTCGGCGACCGAGTCCGGGTTGGCCCTGGCCAGCTCGACGGTCTCCGGCTCGCCAGGCCAGCCAGGAGACAGGACGCGGTACCCGGCCTGCTCGAACATGGACTCCCACGGTCCCCAGGAAGTCTTGTGCAGCCAGAGGCCGTGAATGAATACGACGGAATGAGATTTGTCAGGCATCTGGGCTGGCCTTTCGTGGGGTCACGTTTGTTCCGCCGCAAAACCGGCTCACCATCCGCCGTCCAACGTACGGCGGTGGCTCCGCCGCCGACTTCAGTCATTCGACTGCACGTGAACACGGGTCAGTCACGCAGGGCCAAATCCCGCCGAGACTTAATCCCGGAGCTTGCCGAGGATGCTGGCCAGCTCGGCGCGGTCGGCCGGGCTGAGGCGGGCGAAGACGCGCCCGGCTTCGGTCCCCCGGGCGGCGCGGATCTCGGCGAGGACGCCGGCCCCGTGCTCCGTCACCTCGACTAGCGTCGCGCGCCGGTCGCCCGGGTCGGCGAGCCGCCGGACCAAGTCCCTGGCCTGCAGCGCGTCCACGACCTCGGTCGCGGTCCTGGGCGCGATCTGCAGCCGATCGGAGATCGTGGACAGCCGCATCGACCCGTGCCTGTTCAGCATGCGCAACGCGCGCAGGTGGGCCGGGGTGATGTCCCATGGCGCCAGCGTCTCCGCGGACTTCTCGCGAAGCTGTCTGGCGACGGCTCCGAGCGCATCGGACAGCGACTCATCGCTGGCCGGGTCGACGGGCTGAAGCGCGGCCCGGGCCGCTTCGTCGCGCTCGGAGGTCACGGGAATACAGTACCAGGTTTTTGTGCTATACCCTCATATTGAGGTAACCTCACGAATGAGTACACGTCCTACGAAAGGCAGAAGCACTTGGCATCACCCCAGATGAACCGGGACACTTCCCGCCGGGGCCGCGGCCCGGCCACCAATACCGCCGCGGAAAAGGCGCAGGCACGCGAGGTGTCGCTGCGCCGCATCGGAGCGCTGTTCCGCCCCTACCGAGGGCAATTGGCCGTCGTCACCGCGATCATCGCGGCCTCGTCCCTGGTCGGGCTGGCCTCGCCGTTCCTGCTCCGCGCGGTGATCGACACCGCCTTGCCGGACAAGAACGTGCGCCTGCTGGCCTGGCTGGTCGCGGGAATGATCGCGGTCGCCGCCATCACCTCGGCGTTCGGCGTCATCCAGACCTGGATCAGCACCAAGGTCGGCCAGCACATCATGCACGAGCTGCGCACCAGCGTCTTCACCCACCTGCAGCGGCAGTCC
>Ga0335075_10010400_pt1 | contig 14124 bp, 13 predicted proteins | sample Lox_Sample_24_FD_206723 | JGI IMG/M metagenome (GOLD analysis project Ga0335075, IMG submission 206723) | Soil microbial communities from Loxahatchee National Wildlife Refuge, Florida, United States - Lox_Sample_2.4 | ecosystem: Environmental > Terrestrial > Soil > Wetlands | place: USA...
GCTCGCCGAACGCGAAGAACTGGCCGGTGCTCGCGCCCGCCTGGCCGATGGCCTCGGTCATCCCTTGCCTGCGGGCGACTCGAACGCGCCGCTGGCGCGCGATGTGGCTACGGCGCTGACCGAGGCCGGATTCACCCTGCACAACTGCGCACCGCATCATCCGCAGTACCGGCTCGGCGGAGTGTGCCTGCTGCCGATCCCCAGCAGCCACAACCCCGACGGCCAGGGCGGCGTAGCTGTGTCGTGGACGACTCACAATCTGCTGGCGATGGACTGGGATCGTGGGCGCGAGCGCGAAGGCACTCAGGAGGCCATGAACCGCGCGCTCGCCGCGGTGCTCAAAGCACTGGGCTACCAGGTACAGCCGTTCGGAACCGGCGGCGCCTCCCTGGTCACCGAGCTGCGGCGTGGCGGCCCGCCGGAGGGTCGCGGGATGCGGGTCTCGAGGGGACGGCGGTGAGCGCCGCCGACCGAGCAATCCGCGTCTCGGCCACCGCCGCTGTGCTCGGCGTAGCCGGGATAGCCGCTTACATCAGCTACTGGCACGCCTACGAGGTCATTCGCGCACATGGCGAAAGCGGCGTAACAGCGCGGCTGGAGCCTGCCACGATCGACGGGCTGGTCTACTGCTCCTCGATGGTCGTGCTGTACGCGGCCCGCCACCGGATGCCCGCGCCGCGTTTGGCCCGCTGCCTTCTCGCACTCGGGATCATCGCTACCCTCGCGGCGAACCTGGCCCACGGCTGGTCCCATGGTCCCATCGGCGCCACCGTTGCCGCCTGGCCTGCAGCCAGCCTGGTCGGCAGCTACGAACTCCTCCTCTGGCTAATCCGGACTGCCGCCTCCGGTGCAGTGGCCAGCGAACCAGCTGCGGACCTATCCCTTGGTGCGGGCTGGGCCCCTGGACCAGGTCGGTCTAGGGCTGACTGTGCGTACGGGGTATCGGGCAGCGGGGCGATCGGCTGGTCCGGAGTGAACGGTGCTGGCGCGACGGGCGAGGACCGCGAAGAGGACATCAACGTGGCAGCGGCGGCTGCCTACCGCACCAGCATCGACACCGGCAGGCCGCTTTCGGAGCGCAAGCTGGCCGCCATGTTCGGCAAGACATCGCGCCGCTGGGCCCGCAGCCGTATGGCTGACGCCCGCCAGGCTCGCCTGCTCGAAACCGCGAATCCGGGGTAGACGCGCGACATGCGGGGCTGGGTTGCTGAGCTATCCGGCATGGTGTCCAACTTCGAGGTTGGCCTGGTTGGCGGGCTGGGAACAGGTAGCTCATAGGATGTGTTGTCAAGTTTGCGTAGCAAGTTAACGACTGAATAGGTAGCGTTCGATCATGGCTGACGCAAGTATCGCGGCTGCGGTACGTGAGAAGGTCACCAGCTGTCGTGACTGCTTCTGGCGTCCGAGTGACTTCAATGCTTCGCCGGAGGCGGTCGCCAAGACCCTGTCACGGCTAGCCGCGGCCGGAGAGTTGCGCCGGGTCCGTCGAGGGCTTTACTGGCGCGGAACACCGACGCTGCTTGGTATGTCTCCACCTTCACCGGCCCGCCTCGCCAAAGAGGTCGTCGGCGGTCCAGGCATCGGCCCTGCCGGGCTTAGCGCTGCCCTTGAACTGGGCTTGACGACGCAAGTCCCGGGTCACGAGATGATCGCTGTGCCTGGGCGGGTACCGCGAAATCTCGGCACAGCGCGGCTGGTCAGCCGAGCCGCCAGTACGAAACGCCGAAGTGAGCGGCTCAGCCCCGCTGAGGTCGCTCTACTAGAAGTACTCCGGGACTGGCACCGGCTCGTTGAGGTGCCCGACTCTGACGCGGCCGACCGCATCGGAGGCCTAGTCGACGCAAGAACTATCCGTGTAAACAAGCTCGCCCGCGCGTCTGCGACTGAGCCACCTCGCGTGCGTGAGCGTCTTCGTGACCTTCTCCTTGGCGTCGGCCAGGCCGACGCGGCCATGACGGTGCCACCCGCCCGGAGTAGGCCACATCATCAGAATCTGGCGATTGCGGGCTAAGGTGCCTCGTTTCCGCGACTCCGAAGAGTTCGGGCCAACGGTCGACGCTGCCGCGGAGCGGCTTGGGATCAGCCCAACGGCCGTCGAGAAGGATTACTGGGTCACGCAGGTCCTGCGCACTCTGGAGCATGAGTTCGCTGAGGACTTCGTCTTCAAAGGCGGAACAAGCCTGTCGAAGGCTTACGGCATCCTAGAGCGGTTCTCAGACGACCTCGACATCCTCATCTTGCAAGGCGACCGGAGCAAGGGCGCAACTGACAGGCTTATGAAATCGATGGGACACGCCGCGGCGGCGATAGCTCAAGGGCAAGCCGACGGGCACGGCGGCGCGGAAAAGGGGGTGCACCGCGCCTATCGGGTCAGCTATCCGGCCACCTATAGGCCCACCGATGTTGTGGCGACCAGCGTGTTGTTGGAGATGGGCGTTCGGGGTGGCCCGAATCCGCACGAGCAGGTGCCGATCGGAAGCCTCCTCGGCAACGTACTCGGAGCCGCAGGAGCAGACTTCGGCCAATACGACGATCTCCGGCCGTTCGAGGTCGCTGTCTTGCACCCAGGTCGTACCCTGCTGGAAAAGTTGTACGGGATCCATGGGCTGGCCAGGCAGTTCGTCGCGAACACCGTTGATGCCGACAAGCTGCGCCGGAACGGCAGACATTTCTACGACATCTATCAGTTGCTTGGCCACGTGCACGTGCTCGAGTTGCTGGTTGACCGCAACCAGGTTGAGGAGATTATGGCGAGCATCGAGGAGACTAGCCAGGCGGAGTTCAGCGCCACCGGCGAACTGCGGCCCAAGGGTGGTTTTGCCGCCAGCCCGGCATTTGATCGCAGCAGCGACGTCTCACGCCAGATGCACGGCGCCTATGAAGCAGTCATGCCAGCGCTTTATTTCGGGAGTGAGCCGCTACCAACCTGGGATAAGATCTGCGAGCGCGTTCAGGAGCAACCTCAATTGCTCTAGTGTGATCTGACCCCGGTCGGCCATCCAACATCCCGAAGCTGACCGGCAGCCCTCTGTTTGGGGCCGCCGCCACCCGGGCGCAGTTGTCTGGCTCGACCCGGTGCAGACCTGCCGAGAACTGGGACCGAGTACTCGCGAGGGGGCCTAAGTTGCGAGCGTCCGTGAAGACTTTTGGTCATAGGTGGCATTCGCAGCCCATCAGCGAGTGTTTGTCCGTAACGTCGCCCCTCCTCAACGGGTATCTGGCACCATATCACCCGATATCGCTCAGCATGCCAGAGGGTAGTTGGCTGCCCGCTGTCGGCTATTTGCGCCCTTAAGACGACGATCCCTCGCGGTAGTAGGTTTGCCACCGTTGGTCGGACTAGAATGTCGGCGCCTAGCCCGCTAGCGCCGGGCCGAAACGGCGAACCTCCCAGGATATATTGGCATGCCCCGTATCTACGGCAGAAGTCGACCCGGAGCCGACGATCTGCCCTCCCGGCCCGTCGTTCATCGTGGAAGGCGAGCCTGACCGGGCAGTACGCATTCCGCGAGGCTCTAGGTAGACCAGATGGCTGACGAAGGATCAGGTATGGTTTCGCGTTTCGGCGCCGCAGGGCCCGCCCTGGGTTACCTTGCGCAGGTGGACTACGCTCTGTTGGCGATGCTGGGGCGTATGGACGACGAAGAGTTGTTCTCGACGAGCATTGAGACGCTCGATGACATCGTCTTTCACCACTCGGACACCGACGACGCGACAGAGAAGTGGCAGACCAAGCACTCCATCGACGGCTCGCGGTCGTTGTCGGATGCGTCCGTAGATCTGTGGAAGACAATCCACAACTGGATCTTGGAGCCTGCGGGTGAGAGTGTCAGGCTTGTCCTGCTTGCCACAGCTCGCGCCGGGACCAGCGCTTCCAAGCTGCGAGCAGGGGCTGACCGGGATATCAAGGGCGCTCTTGCAGGGCTTGAACGGACGGCCCGTGAGTCTCAGAGCGAGACGAACAAGCCGTATTACGCTGCCTTTCTCGCTCTCAGCCACGACGAACGCAAGGCGCTAGTCGAGCGCGTCGACATCGTTGACCAGGCTGCAACAGTGGCAAATGTTGGCGAGGATCTAGCTCGCGCTGTCCGCAAAAGCGTTGTAGCGCGCCGGCGCCCAGCTCTCGTTCAGCGTCTTAGGGGGTGGTGGCACGCTAGAGTCATCGCCCATCTCGATGCGGTAGCTAACGGGCGAGCGGATCGAATCACAGTCACCGAGCTTGAGGACCAGCTGCTCGGGATAGCCGACAGTCTGCGTGACGAGAACCTTCCGATCGATGTACTCGACCTACGGGAACCGGCCGAGGATGAGATATCCGACGATGACCGCATTTTCGTCGCCCAGCTTCGCCTCATCGCCATGGCAAGTGGCCGACTGCGTAGATGTATCTACGATCACAATCGAGCGTTCGCTCAGCGGTCGATATGGCAACGTGACCAGCTACTGGGGATCGGAGAGCTTGCCCGGTATGACCGCGAGTTGATTGAAGCGTGGGAGGGCTTCTTCATGCCGCTCTCCGACGAGCCAGACGCCGAGATCAGCGAGACGGCACTCAGAAAGCAGGCTCTGGAACACTTTGGTCGGCTCGACGCTAGCGCTCTTACACCGATCCGCCGCGACGTTCGCGCAGGGTTCATCGCTCGCGGGTCGCTCCATATCATTGCAGACCGGCTTGAAATCGGGTGGCATCCTCGCTGGCTTGATCATCTGCGGCACCGGCTGACCGAAGTCCGCGAATCTGAGGAGCCGGCGGCATGAGGATGACGATCGTTGCGCGGCCTTTCGAGGAGGAGGCGCTCTTCAATGCCGCATTTGTCAGCGTGCTGCTATTCGAGGCGATCAGGCAGTATTACGACAGGGCTGGCAAGCGTCCAATGCCAGTGATACTGCCTTACCTGCTCACTCCGTTGGCTTTGCATCGACCGACGCGCGACAGTCTGCCGAACCGCATAAATGCTCAGATGGGTGAATGGGTACGTACGCATCCTGAACTGCTGGTCGATCTGGGTGAGCGCGCTCGCAGTCTGCGTCCCGTAGTCTCCGCTGGCATATGCTTTGGGCTTCGGCACGGCGTCCTGCAGAACATCGACGGGAGTATACGAGCAGGGCAGACGCAACGTCGTCCACGCGGGATGGCACGGAGTGCTGATGTAGACAGTTGCGTCACTTCCGCTGGAGTTTTGGGGCGCTGGTTCGCCCACCAAGGCGATGCAACAACGATCCTCGCCATTTGGGGGCTTCGCGTCTAATGAACATTGATGAGCTGATCTTCTATGGGACGGGCGGGGAGGTCAGAAGGATTGCACTCGTGCGCGGACACCTCAACATCATCACCGGTGATTCACGCACGGGGAAATCTAGCCTGATCAACATCATCCGGTTTCTGCTCGGTGATGGAAACCCGCACGCGCCAAGAGTGCCCATCCAGGAGTCCGTTACCTGGTATGGAATGCGTGGGCATGTCGGTGAGACACCTTTCTTTATTGGCCGCCCGGCGCCTAGCGGTGATTCGGAGACCAGTGAGGCTATGTTGGTCGTCGGTGGCGTCTCAGTTCCACCTTTCAGCGAGCTCGCCTCGAATACCACGTCAAGAGCACTTCGGGACTATCTTGGAGGCCTCCTCGGAATCGAGGATAATCTCACGGTGCCTCCGCTCGGGCAGACGCGTCAGCAACTGTCGGCCACCTTCGTCCACTCGCTCTATTACTGCTTCCAGGGACAAGGCGAGATCGCGAACCCGGACATACTGTTCCACCGCCAGAATCGTGAATGGATACCGCAGACGATCCGGGATACGCTCCCGTTCTTCCTCGGCGCCCAGGGAGTAGAGGATCTCAGGCGCCGAGAGCAACTCGCTGAACGCCGCCGGGAACTTCGCCGCCTGCAGCAGCGGCTACGGGTGGCCGAAGCCGAACGCACGGCTGGGCTGGACCGAGCTGGGACCCTCATTACCGAAGCCGTCGATGTCGGTCTCCTCGCCGCTCGGCCAGAACTCGCCGACCTGAATGCCGCCAGAAACATTCTCAGGCTGGTCCTGGACAGCCCGCTTACCCAGGTAAGCGGAGCCGATCTAGGTGGCCAGTTCGAGCGTTTGCGCCACCGGCGCAGCGAAATCAACGATGCGCTACGCGAGATCGCTGACCAGCTAAAAGGCCTTGACGACTTCGCCGCTGCCGAAACGAACTACGTTGGCGAACTTTCCGAACAGCATGCACGTCTGGCATCGATCGGCCTCGTCCCTAACGACAGTGCGGACCCTGCCTGCACACTGTGCGGGCAAACGCTCGGTGATCAAGCCTCGCCGCCACATCGGGCCATTAGGCAAGCCCTCGAACGCGCTGGGCGGCGCCTTGACCTCGCACAACGCGACCGGCCACGCATCCAGCGAGCGCGCAGTGCGCTCCTAGATCAGCGCTTGGCGTTTCGGAACGAGGCCAGAGACGTCGACGAGGCTCTTGACTCTCTGGCGACTCAAGATGAACTCGTCAGCAGGGCACGCGACACCATCAACGTGCAGAGCTATGTCCGCGGACGAATCGCCCTATACCTCGACGCGACCGAGGATGCTAACGACGAACGACTTGAGGAACTTAGAGCGCAAGTGAACCGCCTTGATCGGGCAGTCACGGAGTTGGCGAATGTACTCGATGCGGCGGCGCTGCGCTCTCGCACCACCTCCCTCCTGCGATCGGTCAGCCGACAGATGACGAGCTGGGCCCAGGAACTCGGGCTTGAACATGCGGAAGACGGAGTCCAAATCGATCTGGACAGGTTGACCGTTGTCGCCGACACCCCCCAGGGGCCGGCATACATGGATCGCGGTGAGATCGGCAGCGGCATGAACTGGGTCGGATATCACCTCACTGCCTATCTCGCCTTGCAGGCCTTCTTCATCGAACACCATCGACCCGTTCCGGGCTTCTTGGTGCTGGACCAGCCAAGCCAGGCGTTCTTTCCCCGAGACCGCGAAGCTGGGGGCGACCTCGACGAACTCACCGATACCGATCGCGAGCACACCCGGCAGCTATACCAGATGCTCCATACCGTGGTAGACCAGCTTGACGGCCAGCTTCAGGTACTCGCTCTCGACCATGCAGACTTCGACGATTCCTGGTTCGCCGAGTCAGTGGTACAGCGCTGGCGGGACGGCCAGGCACTAATCCCCAGCTCGTGGTACGAATAACTGACCTCAGGCCTGCCCGGCGACCTAGGTGTGCGGAATCGCCTAGCGCACTGGCATGGCCTGCTAGTTATCGGGCCACAGGCTGGCCAAGGTGGCTGCGTCGCCTCCCACGGGAGGTGATCCGGCACCGTTTGAACGCTTCATTTACCAAGCCGTGGTCAATGCGCTAAGGGCAATAGTCCCGTGGGGTGCCATACAGTGACTCCTGAGGCCAATGTCAAGGCTCTAATAGTGACCAGTATCGGATTATCGCGCTCTGCAATGCGTGCGTGCAGTCGGAGAGCGAAGCAAGATGTGCTTAAGCCCGGGATAGCTCTGGATCGGGAACGATCCCGGCATTATGATGGCCAGCCAACGTATCTCATTTACATTTAAAGGCAGCGACGGTGATCGCGGCGACGTACCCACCGATTTGAAAGGGCACCCAGCGGCAGCAGGAGACGCGAAATGACAGTGCATGACAATAGGAGACGTTCTGGCGGGCTGCCGCTCGGGCGCCGATCGCGTCAGTAAGCGAACTAACTCGTTCTACGCCAAAACATCCGAGGCGTTTGCGGACAGAAGTATTGGAACGGATACCGAGCCGTCGCGGCCCATGGACGTCGGTTCGCAGGCTGTCTCCTATGAACACGGCCTGACCAGGGTTGACGCCCGCCACTAAGGGTGGCGCGATAGATATTCGGGTGCGGTTTGCGGTAGCCTACCTGCGCGGACGTGACTACGATATCGATGTCTTCCGTAAACCAGGTGAATTCAAGATCCTCGCGCAGATCCCAGCCCCAGTTCGAGCGTACGGCGATGACGAAGCCGACTGCCTTGAGCTTCCTTAGGCGCGACCCGGCATGCGGTAACGGGACCACGGGAGCCTGATGAAGTTGCTCTAGCGCTGGGACAGCCCGAGGAACGAGTTCGGCGGGGATGGGAGTTCCCGCCCGCTTTTACATGTTGAGGGTATCTTCAGCCCAGCGGACATAAGTTGGCCGGTTTCGGGAATGGGCGGAGTGGTCAAGCCCCTTCGCATGCCATCCGTGTCCTCGCTCCCCGTGCTCGCTAAGACCAAAGTTAAATGCATCAAACATAACCAAGCGATCACGAGGGCGCATAAGAAACCCTAGCAAGTAGACCCGATGCTCACGGAACGGACTTTGTCATAGATGCAGGCGCGCCTGTCGTCTGGCCGCATTACCGGACATCCGTCACAGGTGGGGGGCATGGTCGACCGCAGCAATTCTTCTCCGTAGGCGGAACGTGAGAGACTGAGTTCGTCACCTGTCATGATTAGCGACGCCATGCCAGGTTGATCAACGAGCAGTCCGCAGCGGTACGCTCGCCCGTCAGGCATGATCTCAAGGTTGGAGAAGTTGGCCACGGCACACTCGGTGAGTGGCATGCCGTCGTCGAGGTACCCTCGTTCGATCTCTACGAAGAACCCTGGCCGCGCCTCTCTGCGCGCTTCGATCCGGCGGACTATCGCTTTCCATTCGTCGTCGCCGGGAATCTCATCGGTGCTCAGCCCGCTCCCAAGACCTATGGTGGACGGCCAGTGGACGTTGACTCTTCGGCAGCCTTCGCGCTCGGCGAAGCCGATCAATGCATCGAGACCGTTCAGTGCAGTCCGCAAAGCGGTCACGTTGATGTCGAAAGGCACCTGGCATGTACGAAGCAGCTTGATCGTGTCGATCGCGTCCTGCCACGCCCCTGGCCCGCGGTAGCAGTCCTGGGCAGTTTGGTCGAGGGTGTCAAGGCTGACGGCGACTCGGCTCAGGTTGCGTTTCCCGATTGTGCCGTCGGCTAGCAGCCCTCGGAACCGGCGCGCGCCGTTGGTCACAACACGGACGTTGAGTCGACGGGCGGCGGCAAGGGAGACCATTGCGCCGAAGGATGGGTGGAGTGACGGCTCACCGCCGAGCAAGGTGATCTCATGGATACCCTGCCGGTGGCACCATCTCACGACCCCGGCGAAGTCGTCCATACTCATTCGGGCGCCAGAGGTAAAGAAGTCGGCCGGCAGAAAGCAGTAAGTGCACCGCCGATTACACTGAGATGTTATGTAAACGTCAACGGACGCGAGCCGTCCGCTAGGTGACAAGGACGTCAGGTTACTGGCCGACGACCTCCGGATATCGAATGCAGCACTCGTCCCGCTCTGGGCCACTCCGGGTACCGCCTTCAACTGGCTATCTGCGCTGAGCAGCCTATACGTGGCCCGGCATAGTCAGGCACCCGACTCGCCGGGCGCCCCTGAGCTTACCCAGGTCCGGCTATAGCCAGCGCAGCTTTGGAAAATATTACCGTTGTGGGGTGATGCATTTAATGCGTCGTAGATCTAGACGTTAATCACGAGTACGCCTCGCTCTGGCCCGGCTTGTGTGGCGGGTCATCCGGAGTCAGACGTGAGCCACGTAACTACCGCACGGGCGATCGGACCCACGAGCGGAGCGCTAGACAACTCGCCACCGGACGATCTCAGCACACTCTCGACATCGCGCAGAACCGGGTCGAGTGAGTCAGAGAAGCCCGGGTTCAGGACCGCTGGCAGATGTACCGCTGACCTGAGCAGCCACTCTATCAGGTCCGAGCCGGCCGATTTGGCATGGTTCGTCAGATAGCCAGCGAGCTTCGACCGATCGGTGCTGCTCGCGATTAGCGCTGGCACCTTCCACTGCTCGATGTGCTCGGGTATCGGCATCGCCCGTAGGAAAAGGTGCTGCACTTGGGCAGACACGTCCTCGGAGCAACCACGGTGCCACATCTCCCAGAGATCTCGCTCATCATCGCCGCCCAGGGTGATGACCGTACTGTCGGTGCGGTCTAGGCGCCGGTCCAGCAACCGGCTGATTTCCGCCTCGAAGACGAGCCAGTTCCGGAGCGCCGTCAGCAGTCGGTTGGCTCGGATTGCACCTCGATCGCGCTGTAACTCAAGGATGCTCCGATCCGCGTCTGCGCTGTACCGCAGAGGCGATACCACTTTGCTGGCAAGCAGGAACCGAAGCACCGAACTGCGCTCGTTGAGATAGTCGTTGAGGGCTGGCCAACCACGCTCAGCCAGGTAACCGGGGGTTAACACCGACGAGAACAGGCTCACTGTGACCTTCGTGTCATCGCCGGAAGCGAAGGCGACCCAACCCCTGATCCAAGACTCGAAGTCGCCGCACAAGTGGCGATCACGCTCCGCCAGTTCGATGTCGTCAAGTAGGAGATGTACCGGCAGGCCGGCGCGCGTGGCGGCTGCCGCCGCGAGCGCATAGACACCATGAACGAGATGTGCTTCTCGGATCTTGTGCGGCCAGAACACTTGCGTGGGTGGCCTGACAGTAGTGGGTGGCCGCGAAACCGAGAAACCGGCGAAGCGGAGCATTTCGGCCACTTGCTCGTAGCTGATGTCCTGCTCCCTCGGCCAACCCCACACGTCGAAAGCCTGTCCGTCGGAATACTGGTCGGGATGCAGCAGTCGCCGCAGTGCCCTGTTTAGCTGTTCAGCCTGCGCCCGCGTCGGGCCCGCATGATGATCCTTGCCGTTCTCCCATCCTCGGTATGTGGCCGGACTGACGACGACCTCAGCGGCCATGCGAGGTTGGCTAAGGCCCGTGTGCTCTCGCCAGGATCTGGTGCGCTGCTGCGCTTGCAGGCGCTGCTCTTGTGACAGATGAGCCGGCCGTTCCACCGGGCGCCCGCCGCGTGCCATGAAGCCACGGTATATGAGCAGCTACATCCAGGTAAATTGCCTGGTTTCCTAGCTCATTTTCATCGCATCCTGGCGGCCATCTCCTGGAAGCATGAGCAACTCTCGTAGGCCTCGGCGCAGCGGACACCGGACGCTGGGCGCACTTCGCGCGATAGGTGAACGTCTGTTCCGGAACGACGACACGCGCGCTCGCAAGCACGGCTGGCAGGTAAAGAGGCGACACGGCGGACTCAACAGAGTCTATCGAGACAAACGATTTGACCTCTTCCGGGCCTGCTCCTCTTGCCTCGGTACCGGACGAAAGGAGAGCCAAGGCTGTGATGCCTGCTCGTGCACAGGGCGGGTCACTTCATCTACGAAGCCAAGGCCGAAAGCGGGAAAAGAACGATGATGCCATTCCCGCGTCGGCGCGGTGCTCGGCAGGTAAGGGCGCAATTGGAATTCGCCCTTAGTGCCATCCCCCGACCCAATGTGATTGTCGCGGCTTGGAGATGGCGCTACGAGTTGCTAGCCGCTTCATTGCTTGCCGCTACCTGGATAATTCTTAAGACGGAAGCTGCCACCGCGGCGACGGTTGTACTGGGGGCCGGGCTCACGGCGACTGCATCTCTACCATCGGGGCGCGCATTCCTGGTGGCACGGGCATGGTGCGTAGTCACGCCCCACCGGGTGCGAGTTGGGTGCGCGCAGGCCTGGATCCACTCCCGCAACGGTAGGATCCCGGCCATCCTGCTCACGAGGCGCGAGCCTTTCGGGGAGCGTGTCTACTTGTGGTGCAGCGCGGGCACCAGTTCAGATGATTTCTGGTCGGCGCGCGCGTTGTTGGCCGCCGTATGCTGGGCGAATGAGGTCCATGTATCACGCCACCCGCGGTATGCTCATCTCATAACCCTCGATGTGATCCGACGCAGGTAAAATGCCCTGGGCCGGATACGGACGGTGTCGGCGCCCGAAGATTGTAAACCGAATGAAACTGTCCATGACATAAACGTCGGCGGGCGCTTCCGGCTGTGACAGGATGAAGGCTGATAACACATAAGCCCGGTGGTGTGTTTCTCCCGCTCGGCCCGGTGTCAACTGGGATGTGCTTCCATTTCAATCCGGCCGTTCCTTGGCGCGCAACTGCCCTTGGTCGGGCAAAGCTTACACGAACCGCCCGTCAGATCGGCTGGCCAGCGCCGTCTGCCAACCGCGTGCCAGCTGGCAACCCCGTAGGGAACGCTTGCAGAACTATTCGCTCGGGCTTGCGCAGGTCGCGTCCGGATCTGCTGCGGACTCAGAGCGCTCTCTTGTCACATTATTTGACATCTCTCCCGTTTGCTGGGCACGTATAGCTTCGGCGGTCAGCCGCGAGGAGGCCAGCACGCCCGCGTAGTCTGCGACTTGAGGTCCATCTGACCGATTGCTTGCTATCTGACCGATTACGTGTGACGTTGGCATCGGAGGATGTCTGCGTACGGATTGGGAGATGGAGCCGTGGCCGTTTATGTGCCGATCCTGAAGGCGCGTATGGGTGAATTCCTAGCCCTGGACAATGCGTGGCCGCCTGTCACGGCTGTCATCAAGCCGCTGCTCGAGGTGATGCTGAACATGTCGGGAGACCTTTACGGCAGCGTCCTCGACTTCGGTGACCGACTGATGGCGACCGCGCCGAAGGGCATGGCCTTTGCCGTGGATTGTCGGTTCCTGCAGGCTGCGCGCAACGAGATGAATGACAGCCCGTTGTCCCTTGTCGCGAGGGATGTCTATGACCGCGGGATCTGCATGCTGCCTGTCTTCAGCCCGGGTGATGCTCAGGATCCGAGCGACCTGCGGAGGGCTGCCGGGCTTCACAAGGCAGGCGGTTGCTTACGGCTTAGCCTGGATTACCTGGCGAAGGCAACTGGCAAAGAACGAGGCGACCGCGTCCCTGATCTGTTAGAAGGCACGGGCCTGGCTTCCGCCGAGATCGATCTCGTGATCGACCTCGGGGAAGTATGTACGCACGGTGCTCGGGGGCGGGCCGCGCGCCTCGGTCAGGCAGCTTTATCGTGGGCACGCCGGCGCCCATGGCGATCAGTCACGGTCGCCGCCGGGGCGTTCCCTGGAAACATCAGCGATTTCCCGCTTGGCGCGGCTACGCAGGTGAGGCGGTGGGATATGGCGCTCTGGTCATCGCTTTCCGGCTCGGGGGCTGGTGCGGAAGCGATCGGGTACGGCGATTACGCCGTCAGCAATCCGCGTCTTCTTGACGGCCGGAGCCCGCTGCCGAACCTTCGATACACCAGCGATCAGGACTGGTACGTCTACCGCTACCCGAAGACAGCTTCCGGTGCCTTCAGCACGTTCCACGACCTGTGCCAGGCGGTGATCTCGTCGGGCCACTGGCCAGGCCGCGAGTTTAGCTGGGGAGATCAGCAGATCGAAGAAAGCGCCCGTCGGCATGTCGGCCCAGGAAACGCGACGCTGTGGCGGGCGTTCGGTACCTCACATCACCTGGCATTCGTAGTCGACCGTCTCCAGCAGGCTGGGATGCCATAAGCGCTTCACTGATAATCCGCACGACGTCGGCAGCAGCCCAGCTCCTCACGGCTCCTCGCCGTCCCGCGAAAGGATTGCTTCCATCCACCCCACTGCCCCCGCGGCCAACTCCGTCAGCTCCGCATAGAGGCGCTTGTCTTGACCGGCCTGGTCACCGCCAGCGTGATCGGCGCTGACATCCCGAGCCAGGCTGCCAAGACCGTCAGCCAGGCAGGCAAGCTTTAACGCGTCGGGCAGGGCGGGGTTAGCTGGAGTGACCTCTGCACATCTGGATCGCACGCGCCTGCGCTCCCGTTCGACGTCGCCCATCGCCGCTATGAACCGAGACGTGCTGGTGTACTCACGGACGGCTGCGACAACGAAATCCGCAACACTCTTCGGACACTCGGCAGTGATCTCGAAGTACAGGTCCGGATCTTCCCCCGGATCGCCGGCCATGACAGCCCATGTCCCATGCTCGTCCCCGTTCGAGTTGGCCGGCGCGGGCGTCGTGCGCCAAGAGTCAGGACCGCCAGTTCCCACCTGCAGGCGGCTTGGAATCACGCGCCCTCCTTGATCAACAAGCTGACCGCCCAGGCAGCGCAGCCTGAACGGTCATGCAATGGCACTACATACACCCGGGGAAGGGGCGCGATCGATGCCACCGTCCCACCTCAGGTCCGCTAAGGCAGGGCGAACCGGCAAATCACAAATGCGGAATTCAGCGGACGCGAGATCGCCAAGCTGCTGACACCAT